>Ga0265314_10000131_pt1 | contig 113375 bp, 96 predicted proteins | sample 4126metaG_FD_203106 | JGI IMG/M metagenome (GOLD analysis project Ga0265314, IMG submission 203106) | Rhizosphere microbial communities from Carex aquatilis grown in University of Washington, Seatle, WA, United States - 4-1-26 metaG | ecosystem: Host-associated > Plants > Roots > Rhizosphere >... | reverse complement strand
TATCAAACCGCGGATCAGAACGAAAACTGCGCCCAACCCGTCATCGAAAATTTCAAAACTGAACAGAAACTGCCCTGTACGAAAAACCAAGCACGTTCTCACGCAGACACTTTAGCCCCTGAGGGAACCCACATTCAAAATCCCCACTTCCTCGGTGCCGGCACCTATTCGACGCCCACACCAACTTTGACCCACCTTGTTTCGTCTAATTGGACTGAGCCACTCCAACTTGCTAACTTAGCGATATAGCCAAATGGACCTGGCGCCGGCCCCAACCAAACGGAGATCTAAAACCAGATGAAAATTCCAGCGATTGCGGGGCTCTTTATAGCTCTCGCGGCATCCCATGCCAATGCGCAGATCAACGCAGGCGAACTCAAGCCCGAGGCCAGCCTGCCTTTTGACATGACCCAGGTGGCGGAGTTTAAACAACCCTGGCGAATTGCTTTCCTGCCTGACGGGCGCATGCTGATTACTGAAAAGCCCGGCGCGCTGTGGCTGGTCACCCAGCAGGGCGCCAAGACGCCCGTATCCAATGTTCCGGCCGCTCTTGCAGGCGGACAGGGCGGCATGCTGGGCGTATTTATTTCGCCGCATTATGCCAAGGATCACAACATTTACCTCACCTACGCGGAACCGGGCGACGGCGGCTCCAGCCTGGCGTTGGCGCGAGCTCAGCTCAAAATCGCCCAGGACTCCGCAAGTCTCGAAGGCGTGAATGTCATCTGGCGCGACGGCGAAAGAGGCCTGGGCGGACAGTTCGGCGCGCAGGTTGCCTTCTCTCCTGATGGCCGCTTCCTTTACCTCACCTCCGGCGACCGGCAACGCATGACGCCGGCCCAGGATCCCAACCAGCCTCTTGGCAAAATCCTGCGCCTCACGCTCGATGGCAAGCCCGCACCCGGCAATCCCATGGCTGGCAAGACAGGTGCAGCCTCCGTGCCCGTCATCGATCCGCCAAAGGATACTGAGGCCGCAAAGACCGCTCCCGTCGTGCACACCTACACCTTTCCCGGCCCTAACCTCACGCCTGCGGAAACATGGACCATGGGGCACCGCACGCCTTACGGCCTCGCCTTTGCACCCGACGGACGGTTGTGGGAAGTTGAACACGGCCCGCGCGGCGGCGATGAGCTCAACCTGATCGAGCCCGGTAAGAACTACGGCTGGCCACTCGTCTCCTACGCAGTCAACTACGACGGCGTTCCCATCCCCAACCCCGACACGCGCTCTGACTTGACCAAGCCAGTCATCTACTGGACACCGGTGATCGCTCCAGGCAATCTCGTTTTCTACAACGGCAAGATGTTCCCGCAGTGGAAAGGCTCTGCCTTTGTCAGCGGACTATCGACCATGTCGCTCAGCCGCATTACCTTCGACGGCAAGGGCGGAGCCAAGCCCGCCGAACGCTGGTCACTCGGTCACCGCATCCGCGACGTTGAAGTAGCTCCCGACGGTGCAATGTGGGCAATCGAAGATTCCCGCACCGGCGGCCTCTTCCGCCTGACCCCAAAGAAGCCCTGAAGCAGAGACTGTTATTTCGCCTCACCAAACATGAACGGTGCCCCATCCTTCTCGTAGTTCCGTTACGAGAAGAGTGGGATACCACAAACTTAAAACAAGCATTGTCATCCAGAGCGTAGCGAAGGATCTGCAGTTGCTTGCCCTTGCATTTGTTTTTCAGGCGACGAAGCGCCGTGTGCCCCCATTTCATCCGCGTAGTTTGCGCATGAGTGGGATATTCCCCTCCCACGGTCGTTTTCAAAAAGCCTGCCGCATCACCATCCCGTCCCCATCCGCACTCATTGAACAATTCAACGAATAGGAATAACGTGGATGCGACATTCAGTCCACTCCAGGAGTTCGCATCTATGAAACGAGCATCTTTCTGCGTTTTGCTAGCCGCCATATTTGCTTGCGGAACAATCTACGCTCAAACAAGGCTGGAGATGGTGCCTGCGCCAGTGGGCTCCGCTTCCGCAGCAGCCATTCCCGCACACCCTTCGCCACTCAACATTCCGGGGGCGCAATTCCCCCGCATTGAAGCTGACTCCCGCGTCACCTTCCACTTCAAAGCTCCCAGCGCCGCAAAGGTGCAAGTCTCCATCAACAACGTGCCCTATGACATGGCCAAGGGCGACGACGGAGTCTGGACCTACACCAGCGATCCGCAACCTCCTGGCTATCACAATTACTGGATGATCGTTGACGGCGCTGTCGTGCTCGATCCCGGTACCAACGCATTCATCGGCTACGGCCACATGTGCAATGGCTTTGAGATCCCCGATCCCGGCGTCGATTTCTACGACCTCAAAGACGTGCCGCACGGCAACGTTCTCATCAAAAATTATTATTCGAAAACCGCCAGCGCTTGGCGTCACATCTACATCTACACGCCGCCTGGATACGACAAAGACGCCAAGGTCCGCTATCCGGTGTTCTACCTGCAGCACGGCGGCGGAGAAGATGAGCGCGTATGGATTGAGATGGGCCACACCAACCTCATCCTCGACAACCTGCTTGCCGAGGGCAAAGTTAAGCCCATGATCGTGGTCATGGAAACCAGCGCCGTCGGCCCGCCGATGCAGATGCCCGCGACCTCCGGCCCAGTCGGCTCAACGCCTCGCCCGGCAACACCCGCCGCAGGTGGCTTCCGCGGCTTCCCTCCAGGCGGCGGACCCTACGGTCAGCTGATGCTCAATGACCTGATTCCCTGGGTCGACAGTAATTTCAGAACGCTCTCAGACAAGGATCACCGCGCCATGGCAGGACTTTCCATGGGCGGCATGGTTACTGAAGCTGTCGCCATGTCGAACCCTGATAAGTTCGCGTACGTCGGCCTGTTCAGCGGCAACCGCGCCGCCATGTTCGGCCAGCAAACACCCAACAGCCAGGCTCCTGATGGTGCCGCCGCGCCGCCGCCGCTCGATCTCAAGACGCTTTACAACGGCGCCATGGCCAACCCAGCGGAATTCAACAAAAAGGTCAAGGTCTTCTTCTTCAGCTGCGGCTCGGTGGAGCGCCCCAAGAACCTTGAGATTCACCAGCAACAGCTCATCGCCGCCGGAATCAAAAACAGCTACTTCTATGTTTCTCCCGGCACCGCGCACGAGTGGCAAACATGGCGCAGAAGCCTCTACGTTTTTGCTCCCATGCTGTTCAGATAAAACGCTTCATGCCCAACACACCAAAAGCGGCGCCCCTTCTCAACCCGGGCGCCGCATCAATTTAGATCAGAGAAATTAACCAAACCACCAGCAAGTCCGCGGCATCGGAATGCTGATAGCTAGAAGCCAGATGCTAAAAAGGTGTCTCCGCCATCATGACCATCCCCATCGCGATGCATTACACAGACTGGAGCCTCTTCTTCCTGCGCATCATTGTCGCGCTGGTCTTCGGCACAAGCGGCTACAGCCATCTCAAGTCACCGAGCGAACGCGCCAAGAGCATCGGTATGCCCGTACCCATCACCATCTTTCTCGGCGCAGCCGAACTAGCGGGCGCAATCGCGCTCGTCGTCGGCATCCTCACGCAATGGGCAGCGCTCGGCCTCATCCTCATCATGCTCGGAGCCATTTACAAAAAGATCGCCGAGTGGCACACAGGCTTCTGGGGAGAGAAGTCCATGGGCTGGCATTACGATCTGCTCTTCATCGCCATGAACCTGGTCATCTTCACCACCGGCGGCGGACGCATAGCATTCATGCTCGCCTGACGCCGGCACTCATCATTGCGCCGCCGCCCTAACCGCCTGCGGAGCCTGAATCTTCACTGCCCAGAAGACGAAGTTCTTGCCCGGCTCCAACACCGTCCAGTGTGCAGTGTTTGGCAGGATGTGGATCACGTCGCCCTTGTGCATCATGTGGTGGATGCCACCCTCACTGCGAGAGCCGCGCGCCTCGCCGTCGGCCTGGTCCTTGCGATCGACCAGCGTGCCACCCGTAATCACATCCGCTTCGCCATCGATGCACACCAGGATATCGGACCAGTTGGCGTGCAATTCGCCGATCCCCGTCTTCACGCGAACCATCAGGTTCAGGTAGTTGCCGGGATAGCGCTTCATCACCAATGTGGCGGTGCCGTCGGACGTTGTCTTTGCCTTCTCCAGCAACTCCGGTACATGCTGCGCCATAAACTCGGCGGTGAATTCATCTCCAACGCCTTCCGTCGGCGAGGCCTGCGATGCCGCATCGCGTGACGCCGTTTGCGGCGCTCCATTCTGCGCCCGCAATCCCGCTCCAATCAAACCAGCCGCCACCAATACCGCACTCGCAAACCAAATCTTCATGCACACGCTCCTCGTAGAATTGCAACATCCCACCATAAAACGAGAATCATTCTGCAGGCAAGCCATGGGAAGGGAGTATTTCGTCACAAATCTCCTCGCCGGGTACTCAAAAATCCGATGATCGAATTGGACGGTGCCGGTCAATTGAAAATCGACTAAGATGCGGCTATTGGAGGTCCCCATGCGGAAGAGCGATTTCAGGCCCATCGCAATTGTCTTTCTTGTGCAGCTTTGCCTCTCGGGCGCAACGCTCCAGGCACGGGCGCAGGCAGAAAAGGCTGCCTATCCGGCCATGGCTCCGGTCGATGCCTATCTGATCGCCGACCGGAATTCCGAGATCGCATTAGCCCGCAGTGCTGCTCCGGCATCTATCTCGGACGGAGCCGAGGTGATGGTGCTTGGGAAGAACGGATTCACAACCGAAGTAAAAGGCACGAATGGCTTTCTGTGTCTGGTGGAGCGATCGTGGGGCGCGGCTACCGACGATGCGGAATTCTGGAATCCCAAGGTTCGTTCCCCCATTTGCTTCAACCCAGCGGCCGCAAGAACCTTTGCGCCCATCTTCCTGATGAAGACCAAACTGGCGCTCGAAGGAAAATCGAAAGCGGAGATCGTCGCAGCAACCGATGCAGCATTCGATAAGAAGGAGCTGCCCGCACTGCAGCCGGGAGCAATGTGCTACATGATGTCGAAGCAGCAGTACTTGAATGACCGCGGCATGAGCTGGCACCCGCATGTGATGGTCTTTGTCTCCGGTGACGCAACAAAGAGCTGGGCAGCCGACCAGCCGGAGTCGCCGATTATTGCCGCGAATGACCCCGAGGAGCGGGTAACAATCTTCATGCTCTGGGTTGGCAACTGGTCCGATGGGTCACCTGTTCCGGCCATGGAGCACTGACGCCGCATCGCTAGTCCTCCACTTGCGCTAAGTAGCTCGGTGCCCCATCCTTGAATCGCCTTCTTGATTCAATGGTGGGATACCACCGCCCCAACCCAACCACCAACAACCAAAAAATCTGTCATCCCGCGCTCGCCCTGGTGCCGAGGCGGCCATAATGTTGGTCGAAGATACGTGACTCAATTACGCAACTTCACGATCGGGGCGTAACGTAGCCACACTCGTCCCAGATTCGATTCGTCCTCGATCTGCGCGGCTGGTCAGAAACTCTGCGAACATCCAGCATGCTCCTATCGCAGCGAGATTGTAGACGGCAGCGCCCCATGTTGCCTGGTTGTGCAGTCGAATAAAGATAGGCGGTATTTCCACAAAACCTTCAAACAACAACAGCATCAACGCAAGCAGCCTGGCGGCCGGCACATCCATAATTCCTGAGCAGATTGCACACCCCGCCAGAAAGAAGGCGATGCCAGTCAACGCCGCCCAAAAATTTCCAAACCCCATCCAGCTTGGAACGATGCTCGCGAAGAAGCGAATACCTATGAGGTGAAACAGGCCGAACAGGACAGGAGGCAATCCCAGCAGCAAGCGTGCGGCTATAGTTGCGCCTTTTTGCAACGGCGAATCCGCTGATGCCGTGGAGGCGTAAACAATTACTGCCGGAGCGACCAGCATTAACTGTTGAGCGAGACCGAAAGTGATGCTTCCCAACACATCGATTCGCCAGCCAAGCGCATGAACTACGGCATAGAACCGAGCTAGCCAGAATGTCGTAAAAATCAAGTAGGCAATGGCCGATGCCGCGATGCCAATCTTTTCGCCGCGCCGCCAAAGCATGGCAAGACCCGCCGCGATCAGCCACACACCCGCGAGATAGGCCAATACGGGTTGAACAGCAAGATTCTTGCCCAGAGCCTGGATGGGCTGATGTGAGGCATCGAAAGCACCCCAGGCGATCTCCAGAATACCGGTGAGAACAGTCCCTAAGCCATAGAACCAGACGCCAATTTTCATCTGTTGATCTCCCATCAGTCGCTCAGCGAGCAACCGGACCTCAATCACGATGCCTGCGTTTCTCGATTTCAGAACTGATACTATGGCAACATTGGTTCATCGAATAGAGCCATTTTTCAATAGTTTTATTGGACCAATTGAAATGCCAAAAGCCATTAGCTCGTTCGAGCTCACTCTTAAAAGCCGGTCCCGCCATCAGACCCTCACCAATTGGCTGTACGGCGAACTGCGTTCGGCAATTCTTGATGGTCGGCTCGCACCAGGAGCCAGACTGCCGGCATCCAGAGATTTCGCCAGCCAATATGAGCTCTCCCGAGGTACAGTCGTCAGCGTTTTTGAGCGTCTACAATCCGAGGGGTACATTACCTCCCGTGTCGGATTTGGTACGTGTGTCAATCGTGTAGAGGCGCCTCGGCCGGCCAGCCACGCAACTACGACACCCGCATACATTCGCCGCGTCATTTCGACATATAAACCGCCGCAACCCTGGATCGACCTGGCTTTTGTTGATGGCATTCGCCCCTTTCGGATCGGCGTTCCAGCCATCAGCGAATTCCCATCCGAGGTCTGGGGACGTATAGCCGCACACCGAGCGCGTAATTTCAGTTCATGGTTAGAGAAAGAGACTGATCGGCGTGGGTATCGGCCATTGCGCGATGCCATCGCCAAGTATCTGCGCACGTCCCGTGGAGTGCGATGCACTGCGGAGCAAGTCGTCATCGTTTCCGGAATACAACAGGCGCTTGATCTCTTGGCCCGGCTGCTTTTGAAAAAGGACGATCCGATATGGATGGAGGATCCTGTATATTTCGGAGCAAGAATCGCGTTCGATAATGTCGGAGCCAGGATGATTCCTGTACCAGTGAATGATGAAGGGCTCTCTGTTTCCGCCGGAATTAAAATCTGTCCGGATGCGAAAGGAGCCTACGTAACGCCGGCTCACCAATTCCCGTTAGGGGTAACCATGTCGCTGGAGCGGCGGATGGCCCTTCTCAGCTGGGCCTCACGCGCCGGCGCTTTTGTGATCGAAGACGACTATGACAGCGAATACAGGTTTGAGGGACCGCCCGTGCCTGCCCTGCAAAGCCTCGATAATCACTCAAGCGTTATCTTCATCGGATCGTTCAGCAAAACGCTATACCCAGCCTTGCGCGTTGGCTACGTCGTATTGCCCGCGCCGTTAATTGATTTCTTTCTGCGTTTTCGCTACCGAACCGATTTCCGGAATTCATCTTTTGACCAGGCAGTGCTTTGTGACTTCATCGCAGAAGGGCACTTGGCACGTCATCTGCGCAGGATGCGGAATCTGTATGCGGAGCGCCTCGCAACCCTCATGCAAGGAGCCAGGCAACATCTCGATGGATTGCTTGAAATCTCTCCCGTCAGGGCCGGCCTCTACACCATCGGATATCTCAAGAATGGAATGGCTTCACAACGGGCGGAAAAGCTTGCGGCGGCCCAGGGCATTGAGGTTCTTGCCGTCGATCGATGCTCCCTCAGAGGTCCCGATCCAAAAGCGTTGCTCCTCGGCTTCGGCGGATTCAACGAGCATGAGATACGGCAAGGACTCATTCGACTCGCAAAGGCATTAAGCTAGCCAGACCACAGGAAATGAGAGAAGTCTCTCAACCCATGCCTAATCAATACTGCATCATCGATTCTGAATAATTACATGAATGTCGGCATCGCCGAAGCCGCCGGGCGCAGTCGGATTTGACGAGATTGACACTACTGTGTATACTCAGTATATTCATTATGCCCACACCGCCATCCAACATCGTTCTTTCCCAGACCGGCGGGCCCCTCTATCAGCAGATAGTGAGCCAGATCAAACAGAAGATCGCCGTCGGAGAATGGGTGGCCGGGGATGAAATTCCCTCCATCCGCCAACTCGCAGCCGACCTCCGCGTCAGCGTTATCACCGTCAAACGCGCCTACCTTGAGATGGAGCACGCCGGCCTGATCGTGACCCAGCACGGCAAGGGCTCATTCGTTGCCGCCGATGTTGTCCCAGGCCCGGAGATTTTTGAACAGGAAATGGTCGGCCATCTCGAAGAAGCGGCCCGCCTCGGCACAACAATGGGCATGAGCGAGCGCGAGATCGTCTTGAGGCTGCGCAAAGCTCTCGACCAGGCCGACGACGTGCCCTCCATCCCGAAACCCTCGAAGGAGTCCCGATGAACAACCTATCGATCCGCATGGAGGGTGTGAGCAAGCGCTACCCTCATTTCCTCTTGGACAACATATGCCTTGACTTGCCCGAGGGCAGCATCCTGGGTTTCATCGGGGCCAACGGCGCCGGCAAATCGACGACCATCCGAATTTTGATGGGGCTGGTCCGTCAGGACACCGGCTCGGTCGAGGTGCTGGGCCACCCCATGCCTACTGAGCAAATTGCGGCAAAACAGGACATCGGCTTTGTCTCCGAAGATATGCGGCTCTATGGCGCGGCCACCCTCGCTTGGCATATGAACTTCGTTCGCTCCATGTACCCCCGATGGGACCAGGCCTACGCCGACACGCTCGTGCGTCGCTTCGATTTGAAACCGCAGCAGAAGGTCAAGGGTCTGTCGCACGGCCAGCGAGTCAAGGCAGCGCTTCTGCTCGCTCTCGCACGTCAGCCGCGGCTGCTCATCCTTGACGAGCCCACCACCGGCCTGGACCCCGTGGCTAGGAGGGAAGTTATCGGCGAGCTGATGTCGGTTATCACCGACGAGGGGCGCACCGTCTTCTTCTCCTCCCACAACACCCTGGAAGTCGAGCAGATCTCCGACCGCATCGCCTTCATCGATCGCGGCCGGCTGATCGCCCTCGACGAAAAGGAAGATCTCCTCGACCGATGGCGGCGTGTCCGGCTCGTGGTTCCAAACGGTATTCGCCTGCCCGAGATCCCCGGCGTAATCGACGTGGCCGGCACCGAGCGTCTTCCCGTCCTGACCACCAGCCAGTTCGATCCCGCTGTTGTCTCGCTCTGTCAGGATCGCGGAGCCACCGTTGAGGCCGTCGACTCGATGACGCTCGAAGAAATCTTTGTTGCCAATGTTCAGAGCAGAAGGGAGCTCCAGACCGCATGAACCAACCAATCAATTACGCAGTCGTCCGCCATCTTATCCTCAAGGACTGGTACCTGAATCGCTGGCTAATTCTCGGATCACTTCCAGTAGGCCTGGGTGCGCTGGCCATTGTTCTCACTGGCAAACAGGTGGCCTTTATGCTCTCGATCATTCTTTTGTGCATGGTCATCGTCGGGGTAGGCGCGCAGCTGGCAATGGTGACGACCATTAACGAGCGCAAAGAGCAGACTCTTGCGTTCGTCATGAGTCTCCCGGTTTCCTGGCGGGAATATACCGCTGCCAAGATCCTCGCCAATCTGATCATCTTCCTCGTTCCCTGGCTGCTGCTTACGTTCGGTGCGCTCGGCGTTTTGCTCCTTCCAGGGGCCGCACATGGACTTGTCCCTTATACGGCGATTATGGCGGTCGAAATGCTGATCACCACCTCGCTCATCGTCGTCGCCGGCGTCATCACGGAATCGCAGGCCTGGACCACGGCCGGAATTTTCTGCTCAAGCCTGGGCATTAACATTCTCGGTTACGTCTTCGCACACGTCAGGGGCATATCGACGTACATGTGGGGCACACATGTGCAATGGAGCTCAACGGCCTGGGAGGTCTTGATCTGCGAACTTCTGACGGTTCCCCTGCTCCTCGGCGTGACCTTTTACATTCAGTCCCGGAAGACCGATTTCCTTTAATTGCGAACGGAACGCACCTCGCCGGGTGCCCCATCCTTGAATCGGCTTCAAGATTCAAGGGTGGGATACCACCACCCAAACCCCACCACCAACAACCAAAAAGAGTGTCATCCCGAAGCGCAGCGGAGGGATCTACATTTGCCTTTCATCACATCCCTCAATTCCCCAAAATCTCAATCACCCACCAGTCCACTTATCGGAACAAGAGTCGTTACCCGCACCTCGCAAATTTACAAAGACACACATCCGCGCTTTGGCGAAGAGCCATGCTTATTGCAGGTGACATGGGCGTTTCTCGTTACCCATCGCAGTACCGGCAACTAAAAGGCACTCGATGAGCGCGTGCATTGAGGTCACCAACCGGGCGCTACTCTTGTGAGCGGTCGAAGGGCCGAACAACACCCTGCAAAAAGGGACGGGCGATTCTCTCAACGTGGAGTTTGAGGCTCGGAATTCGATGCCCCAAAGAGTTTCGCTCGCCTCGCGGTCCGTGCGCGACCGACCGGCGGATCAAGGAGTTTGGGACGCGACGCGTTCTGCTCCGGCAATCGGTCCTCCAGAACCATCATCAGCAGCGATTTATGAACGCGGATACGGCTCTTATAGCTGACGTAGCCAAGCTTTCTGAAGCGATTCATAAAGAAGCTGACGCGTGACCGGGTAGTGCCGATCATTTCTGCAAGAGTTTCCTGAGTTACCGGCGGAATCAGCGACTCCGGGCCGGACGCATTGCCGTAGTCCGCCATCAGCAGAAGGGTTCGTGCGAGGCGCCGTTCGCTATTGTTGAATAGCTGATCCACGAGATCCGCCTGGGTTCTCGTGCTCCGGAGTGCGAGGAACTGAACGAACAAGTCCGAGAATGCATTTTCCTCATGCAGGACTCGGGTCAGCTCCTCGGAAGCGATCCGAAGCACCAAACAAATCGTAATGGCCGTAGCGCTGGTGGTGCGGATCTTAGTTGGTCCGGCCATGCACTCCTCACCAAAAAAGTCTCCCGGCGCCAGCAGCGTAACCGTGGCTTCTTTGCCTGCCTTAGAAACAATGGTCAGCTTAGCGTGACCCGTCTGAAGATAATACAGACAGTCGGCAAGGTCCCCCTGAAAAGAGAAGGTCTGATTGGCTTTGAGGCGAATGATTGTTCGTCCCGGCCCCGCAGTCGCGAGGTATTTGGTTGTATTGAACGGTTTCTCGCGCTTTTCGGCCATAATCAAGCATGGCACCGTAAGCGGCGATAGTCTGTACCATCTAGCTCACTCGCACATGAACAGAAAACTCAACGAGGACAAGCCTCCCAGGTGCCCCATCCTTGAATCGGCTTCAAGATTCAAGGGTGGGATACCACCACCCCAACTCAACCACCAACAACCAAAAGAGTGTCATCCCGAAGCGAAGCTGAGGGATCTGCCGGGTGCCCCATCCTTGAATCGGCTTCTTGATTCAAGGGTGGGATACCACCACCCCAACTCAACCACCAACAACCAAAAGAGTGTCATCCCGAAGCGCAGCTGAGGGATCTGCAGTTGCCTTTCAACACATTCCGCAATTTCCCAAACTCTCAATCTCACCAGTCTACATATCGGGCCGAGAGTCGTTCCTCGCTCCGCGCGGATTATCAGAGAAGCGCATTGCCGATTTCGCGTAAACCGAGACTCATTGCAAGTGTCATCGGCATTTGCGAGGACTAGTTGTCTGCGCTGACTCCTGAAGACGCTCAATAAGTCCGATGGCCTAATATCAGCAATAATCCACGCTCATTCACTACGGAGCGATTCCAACGGATCGGCGAAGGCCGCGCGGTAAGCAGGGATGAACGTGGCAACAAAACCGGCAAACGCGAGGATTAGACTTGCCGCAATAATTGCCAGCGAATTTGCAGTGACGGACCCATACAAAAGATGGCTGGCTATGTGCACAGCGAGGACCGCTAGAATCGCGCCAGGCAGAATACCGGCAAGAAGAATGCGTGCGGTCTGCCCGATGATCAGCATTTGGATGTGACGGCGAGTAGCGCCGAGCGCTAGGCGAATGCCGAACTCGGACATGCGCCGCGCCGTGCGAGAAGACATTACCCCGTAAAAGCCAATCGCAACCAGCAGCAGTGTCAAGCTCGCATAGATTCCCGCAAGGCGCGCAAGCAGCTTTTCCGTGCCAAGATCGCCGTTCAGTTCCGTAGCCAAAGGCACGATTCCGCTGACAGGCAGAGTGGGATCAACTTCACGCAGAGCTTGACGAACGCTCTCAGATAGCTGTTGCGGATCACCCACAGCTCGTACCCGAATGCTGTTTACCGGTGCTGGATTCTGGTTGATGCTCATGTAGATCATCGGCGGTGCCTCGCGCTCCGCGCCATTCACGCGCGCATCGGCCACTTCACCCACAATCAGAAATTTGTGGTCATTCGGTGCCGGACTATAACCAACCCATTGTCCAATCGGGTCTGCATCGCCAAAGAGCTGGCGCGCATACCCACGGCTGATGATCGCCACATGTTGTGCCTTGTCCGTATCGCTTGCTGCGAAATCACGGCCGCGCAGAATTGGAATACCGAGCGTGGAAAAGAAGCCGAGGCCTACATGATCTTCCTGCCCATGCACCTGCGCGTCTGTAAGATCGTTGCGCCCATGCACGTAGAGCGCCGTAATCCAACCGCAGTGGATGCTGCCGCACATTTCTACGGCTGCACTGCGCACGCCGGGAAGTGCCTGCAGTCGCTCCTGTATCCGGCTGTAAAGCTCGGGTAGTCTCTCGCTATGATCGGTGTACCTTGGCTGATGAAGTTCCGGGTGCACAATCAGCACATGCTCCCGATCCATGCCAACGTCCATCGTCTCCCAATGCACGAGCGTGGCCGCAAAGCAGGCTGACATAGTGGAAAGCAGTAGCGAAAGACTGACCTGCGCGCCAAGCAGCACATTCGAACGCACGCGCTGGCGCGCCGTCTGAGAAATGCCCGCAACTTTAGCGCGCGATCCTGCCGTCTGGTCAACGCCGTTCCGAATGAAGATGACTGCCGGAAGAATGCTGAAGCAGAGCAGCGACAGCAGCATTAGTCCTACACCGAGGGCTACAAGAGGCAAATTCGGATGCAGGTCAAAAGTGAAAAGAGAATTGCGATTGGAAGCCCAGTGAACGAGAATGCTGCTTGCCGAGCGGCCCAGCACAAACGCGCACACAGAGCCGCCAGCAACCAGTAGTGCATCCTCAAGAACAATCTGACGAATCAGCCTGCCACTGCTTGCCCCAAGCGCCATACGCACACTGAGTTCATGCGCACGTGCATGTAGCCGCGCAAGTTGAAGGTTCGCAAGATTGAGACAGCCTACCAGAAAGATAGAGGCTGAAAGCGCCATCAGCAGTGTTAGAGGAGCAGTGAACTTCTTCCGCATGCCGTTCTCGCTGAGCGGTGCGATTCCGGTCTTCGCGTGAAGTAGTGCGGCTTTCACAGACGGATCCGCAGTTGCTTCCGTCATCACCTCACGATCATTGCGAAAAGCCTGATCCCAATGCGCAAGCACCGCGGCGCGGCGGTCGGCGGGAATGCGCGCCGTGAGTTCCAGCCAGAAGATCGTTGGCTGGTTATACCAGGGCTTTCCAAGATGAACATCGTAGCCCGGTCCAAGCGAGTCCCAAGGAACTGCAAATGCGCCTGTACTTTGCAGAGCAAGAGGCAACCACATGTCGGGAGCAATTCCTGGGACATCGCCCAAAAACCTCTTGGGCGCCACACCGATTACGACGAATGCTCGTTTATTGAGAAAAATGTGCGTGCCCACCGCCTGATGCGCAGAGCCAAACGTGTTGCGCGCAAAATCGTAGCGAAGCACAACAGGCCACTCGTCTTGCCCCATGAGGTCATCTGCCTGCGCGAACATCCGCCCCGCTGCCGCATTAACTTCCAGCCCGCTGAAATAGTTGTCGGAAACAAGCCTGCAAGAGACATCGATCGGAGCGCGATTTGGAATCACCAGTGTCGCATCTTGTGCATAAGCTGTTGCCATTAGCGGAACATCCGGAGTGGCGGCGCGCAGACGCTGGTAGGCGGGATAAGAAATTGTCCAGCTCTGATCGAATGGAGTCCGCGCAGCATGGATTCTGACAACTTCCTCCGGATGAGGAATGGGCAGCTCAGCCAAAATCACCGCGTAGAGCAGTTGAAACACGCCAAGATTCGCGCCGATGCCAAATGCCAGCGTGAGCAGCGCCGTCGCCGTAAACGCCGGAGCGCGGCGAAGCTGGCGCAACGCGTAACGTGTATCGTGCAGCAGATTTTCCAGCCGCATCCATCCCCACCGTTCGCGCGTGACATCCTCGATGAGCGGCAGATTGCCAATTTCTCGCAGAGCAGCCGTGCGGGCTTGGGAGGGGTCTTCGCCGCGAGCTATGCGCTCGGCGATCGCCATTTGCAGATGAGTTTCAAGCTCTTCGGAAAGGCTCTCCTTGGCTCGCTCCCAGGGCCACCGAATCAAGACTGTACCTCCGGCTCCATGACGGCGCTGATGGCGCGCACCAACTGGAGCCAACGTTCGTGGTCAGTCTTGAGCTGCTTCTTCCCAAGCGCGGTGAGTTGGTAGTATTTTGCACGCTGCTTGCTTTCAGTCAGCTTCCACTCGGACTTGACCCATTTTTGCCGTTCGAGACGGTGCAGGGCAGGATACAGAGATCCAGTTTCCGCGGTGAGGACTTCTCCAGACCGCTTTCGAATTACCTGCGCTATAGCGTAACCGTGCATGGGCTCGCGTTGCAGCGCACGTAAGACGAGCATGTCCAGCGTGCCCTGCAACATCTCGATTCGGTTCTGGTATTTCGTGCTCTCCGCCATGGTGATGTAGAGATACTACCGCCAAGGGTGGAGGCTGTCTACCTCCATAGATTATGGAGTTTTCTCAATTCAACGAACGCATGATCGCCAAAGCACTAATTGAGCGCGATTACCCGTCATAAATCGGCTTGCGGCAGTCAACTGGTGACGGCTGGCAAACCATCCCACGAGTCCACATGGATAAACGAGTTCAGCCGAAGCGCTCAGTGACGTAATGAGGCCGATAGCGGGCACCTAGCACCTATAGTTTAGAAGCTGGAAGCTAGAAGCTAGAAGCTAGAAGCTTCACCCCTTGCGGCGGTAATGTATCTGGAACTCGAAGCCCTGATTCACCGGAAACAATCCGGCAACATGCCGCAACCGTTCCGCCAGCGCCGGCGCAGCCAGCAGCGGATACTCGCGTTCGCGCAGATCGTGATAGTCGAAGTCCACCGCCAATGACAACATGTAAACCGCCAGCGCATCGGCAAACGCCGCTTCAAAATAGCTGTTGCGCGCGCGCTCGTCGATCGTCTTGGCGCTGTTGTCGTGCCCCTGCGCGCGGCGTCGCGTTTCCCATGCGTCCTGGCTGGTTTCGCCGCGCACCTGCGCCTCGGCCTGCGACCATACCAGCGATGAAAAGCTCTCCGGCACGCCCGCGGACTCAACAAAGTTGTGCGCAATGTTGATAAAGAACTCAAACGCCAGCCCGAACCGGTCTTCAACCAGCCGCGTTGAAATAAACACCGCCTCCGTCGAGCCAAACACCGTATTGCGATGGCAGATGGCGCGGTCGCCGAGTTCCACGCTGTACGATGGCGCAACCATAATGTCGCCCGTATCGGCAATCGCCAGCGGAACAAAATAATAGGCGCGATTCTCGAGCGCGCCCGACAAGGTTGCCGGTACTGCGCTCACCAGCCGCTCCAGATCCGTTTCTGAAATGCGGTTCTCGCCCCACACCGCATAATGAATCCCATTGGCAGCCTGCGTCACGCTCACTTGCGTGGCGACTTTCTCCGCGTGCCACAGTTCGATTTGTACAGGGCTGGCCATGAATGACATTCTATTCGAGAGAGGTCCTATCGGGCGATGGAGCATACCATGCAGAACCAGCACAGCCGCGGCAGTATTCTCGGCTTCCCAATTGAAGGCTTCAGCCTGTTTCAGGGCGTGCTGCTTTCAGTGGCGTCGGCGTTTTTCACGTTTTTCCTCGTCACCGCCGTCGCCATCTTCTCGCTGCTCATCTGGAACCTGGGCGGCGGCCACAAGGTCAACTTTGCCGACAGCTATTTGTACGTTGGATTTCCCGCTGGCGTCGTAGTTCTGCTGATCGCGCTGCCGTATTTTCTCTCCGTCTGGTTCCGTAGCAAGATGCACAAGGATTAGTGCATTCGGCGCGATCCTTCACAGGAAGCTTGTACCAGAAAAATGCGGCTTCAGGTGTGGTCTTATGCACACCTCAAAGCCGCACTTTTACACCAGAAAGCCGCTTAGCTTCCGGCCGGTTTGGGATTTTCACGATCGAACTTGGCTACTTGAATTTTGCGCGCCAGGCCGATCTTCGACAGGATCCAGATTCCCCAGAAGTTGGGATCGATCTCGTACCAGGCCAGCCCATGCCGTGCTGAAACGGGATGCGCGTGGTGATTGTTGTGCCAGCCCTCGCCGCCCGTTAAAAGCGCTACCCACCACAAGTTACGCGAGTCGTCCCGCGTCTCAAAACGCCGCTTCCCCCACATGTGCGTAGCCGAGTTCACAAGCCAGGTAGCGTGCAACCCCAGGGTCACGCGCAGCAGCACGCCCCAAAGCACCATCGCAACGCCTTCCACCCACCCGCCCCACATCCAACCGCCCGCCAGCAGCAGCAGCGCGCTCACCGCAATCGGAACCCAGTGGTATTTGCTAAGCCACACATAGAATCGATCCCTACTAAGATCCGGCACATACCTCGACAACATCGCCGTTTGCGCATGCAGAGCTTCGCCGAAAAGAACCCAACCTGCATGTGCCCATAATCCACCTTCGCGCGGCGTATGCGGATCGCCTACCTGATCGCTGAGCTGATGATGGACGCGATGCGTGGAAACCCAGAAGATCGGACCACCCTCAAGCGACATCGTGGCAAACACTGACATTACATACTCGACCCATTTCGGCGTATGGTATCCGCGATGCGTCAGCAATCGGTGATAGCACATGCCGATGCCCACGTTGATAGCCAACACATACAGAATCGACATCACCAGGAAGCGCTGCCAACTAAACAGGAACAAGGCAGCCAGGGCGCCGACATGAAAGATCGCGATGGTCACAAGCGAGCTCCAGTTCATGCCAATCCCTGTAGTTGCGGCGCGGCCAAGGCGAATCTCAAGCTTTGCAGGAACCTTGTGCGCAGTCGTGATGCTTTGGTTTACTCGGACGGATTCAACTGCTGTGACAGAAGTGGATTCAAGAGACGGTATGGTTGGCGCTATTGACATCGTTGGGGAAGAACCTCGTTAAAGTGGCTGGGGCCTACTTTCATTGTATAGGACGTTAGATGCGGCCGCTCGGTGCATCCGCTGCAACTTCCGTGAATTTGAATCTCATGAATGTGGGACAGCGGTTTCGTCATCACCGCCCTGCACAATGCTGCCGGGGCCGGTGGCAAACAATCGAGTTGCCTGCCCACGCAATACACGATAAAGCGCGAACTGCCGCTGCGTGGCACCACGCAACTCAAATAACAATTCGCCACGATTGTCCGCCATCACATCGACCGCATCAACAAGCCGCATCCGTGGTGTGTCATCAAGATGAGCGGCATCGGTCACGCTCTTGAACACCACCGTCACTTTTCCATAAATATTCGGTTGGCAGATGAGCGTGACAAACTTCTGTTTTGCCCCCTCGCCATCTGTCCGCGCTGAAAGCACCATGGTTGCACCCGAACCATAAGACAATTCGAACACCCGGAATTGCTCATCCAGCAAAGGCACAGGAACCGGTGGCGCCGCCGGTGCGGCAACCTTCCTCCGTGCGGTAGAAGCCGCTCTCATGTTTGGAGTCCTGGCCTTGGGAGCTTCCAGCGGCGATGGCTGGTTGATTCCCAAAACTTCCCGAGCCATATCTTCCATAGCCGCCTTCATGTTTCCTTCGTCTGCCGGATTGGCCCAACTATAGCTCCACAGATGCTCCGGCCGCGTCTTCGCATCGGATACCGCAACCACCTGGTGCATATCCGCCGGCAGGCCCATCAGCGTCGGTAGCACCTTGCCGCCCAGCTCGGCCGGTTTACCACGAGACAACCTTGGCCGATCAGGATCAGACAAAGTACTTACCGATTCCACATGACCTTCGTCATCCATCGGTCGTCCGGCTTGCGCCGGCTTGTCGGCCTTCTTCTTCAGCTTGGGACGATCAGGATCTACCTGCCCCGAACCGTTGCTTGCCGAATCATCATCCGAACTCTTATCTGAAGTCTTCTTGTGCAATGTCGGACGGTCAGGGTCGGTCGGCGTGCTCGAGCTTGCGCTGTCAGAATCACTTGAAGATGTCTTCTTATGCAGCGTTGGTCTATCCGGATCGACAGGCGCATTTGAATTTGTATCGTCGCTCGAACTCTTGTCGGTAGAAGCGTCTTTGTCGTCGTGATGCTTGCGATGCAGAACCGGCTTGTTGTCAGCGTCGTTGCCCCATTCATCTTTGCCGCTGTCGATTTTGGGCGCGGCAGCCGCCTTGGGCTTGGGCAGTGGCTTCCACGCGCCAAATCCAACCCACGAGCCTTGTTCCTGGCCTGCAGTGCTCACAACAAATAAGCCGGTTGTCTTGCCGTTGTCCTTCAGCTCGTATTCAACTTCGGTAGAAAGAGCCAGAGGCGCAGGCCGCGCCAGATAAATGCCCGCATCCTCAAGATGGTCGCCGTCGTAAAGCGCTACCGGCACCAGCCGGCTCGCTTTGGGGTGTTCTTCGTCTCCGCTCCACTCCAGCACCGCAATGGCGCGCATGGTCTGCTGGTTCGGCTTCACCTGGCCGGGATACTGCGCGGCAATTGCCAGAGTCATCAAGAGCGCCAAACCCGCTGCCGCTGTTGACCGCATCAACATCCGTCTCGCACAATGGAGCCGAAAGGCAAAAAGACTTCTCACCTGCAATGACACCGCATGCCCGCCTTGTAAATAATCGAACCTGATGGCCACCACCGGCCCTCCAATGAACGTCAGCATTTCAAGAGGATATTCCCCATGGAACTCAACAAGAAAGTCGCAAATTTCACGCTACAAACCGACGAAGATAAGACCGTAAGTCTATCCGACTACGCTGGAAAACCCGTCGTACTCTTCTTTTACCCCAGGGCAGACACTCCTGGCTGCACCATTGAAGCCTGCGGTTTTCGCGACACTTTCAAGAAGATTCAGGCGGCCGGAGCCGTGGTTCTTGGGATCTCCCGCGATACGCCCCGCGACCAGGCGAAATTCCGCGCAAAGTACGAGCTGCCCTACACACTCCTTGCTGATGTAGACGAGAAAGTCTGCAATCAGTTTGGGGTTTTGAAGGAAAAGAACATGTACGGCAAGAAAGTCATGGGAATTGAGCGGACTACGTTCGTCATCGGCCCCGACCAGAAGCTGCTGCACATCTTCCCTAAAGTCACACCGGAAGGCCACGCTGAAGAAGTGCTGGCACTCATCAAAGAATGGAAAATGCAGCAAAAATAAAATTGAAACGCACCGGGAAACAGCTGCGGGACTCCCAGCCAAACGGCGGCAGTCCCGCGCGTAGGCATGCGTCAGCGCAACTGCCGGGGCGGCTCATGACTCGCTCTTTTTTTGAGGCGCCTCCCGAGCTTGTTGCCCCAAGGTTACTTGGAAAGCTGCTGGTCAGCGTGACCAGTGCGGGACCCGTTATTGGCCGCATTGTCGAGGTCGAGGCCTACCTGGGTCCTCACAACACACCGCCCGACCCCGCCGCGCACACCTATCGCGGACCCACCCCGCGGAACCTCGTCATTTTCGGCCCGGCTGGTCACGCTTATGTCTACTCCATCTACGGCAAGTATTTCTGCATGAACGTCTCCTGCGAAAAAGCAGGGCAGGCAGGCTGCTTGCTGATTCGCGCGCTGGAGCCTGTCGGCGATTTCAGTTTCGCGCAGATGGCGAAAAACCGCGGACTCGCGCCCAACGCCCATGTGCGGCAAATTGCCTCAGGACCCAGCCGACTGTGCCTCGCCCTCGGGCTCACGCGCCCGGCCCACAACGGCCTGGATCTTCTTGACCCTGCATCCCCTCTGCAGCTTCGCGACGACGGTTTCATCGTCAAGGAAGCAGCGGTAACCACCCGCATTGGCATAAAACATGCTGTAGATTGGCCCTTGAGGTTCGTGCTACCGGGACATGCCTGCGCCTCTGGGCCTCGGAACTTGGTTGGCAGGTGCGTCTTTGTCCGTTAGAATTCCGTCAGTCTGGATGCAACTCATTTCACGATGCGAGGAAAACGCTTGAAAATCACTTCCCTGTCCCCGCCCGCAATCGCGATTACCGTTATTACCGGAGCAATCTTCGCGATCTCCACCATCGCCCAGGCACCACAGGGCCCGCCGTCGGGTGGCCCAGGTCAGCCTCCGCGCAACTACCCAGCTCCAACCAACCTCAAGGTGCTGCCAAAAGACACAACCGGAAAGCAGATTCACGAAATCATGGAAGGTTGGGCCGGCGCACTGGGCACGCACTGCGATCACTGCCACGCCACAGATCCAAATAACCTCGGCCCCAACGGTCGTCCACGCCTTAAGTTCGATGACGACTCAAAGCCGGAAAAGAACATGGCCCGGATCATGTACACCATGACCCAGGACATGAAGACGAACTACGTCAAAAAAGTAGCGGATATGGACAAAATGGAAGAGCCAGCCGCTCCTTTGACCTGTGGCACCTGCCACCGCGGTCACGTCCATCCTGAAGAGTATGTTCCACCGAAAGAGAACGGCCCCGGTGGTCCTCCGCCAGGTGGCGCACCGCCAGCAGGCGCAATGGCGCCTATGCCGCACTAGGCAGACCCGCAACAGCTTTGAACAAAAATGGCCACCGATTGTGATATCGGTGGCCATCTTGTCTGAATAGAAAACCAAATTCCAACTTGGATCGAGCTGGGATCATCGAAAAATCGCTGAAGCTCTCGCCCAGCACGCCCATGACCCGCCTCGAAAGAAGCTGAGTGCTAAAAGCTAATAGCTAACGGCTGTCTCTCGAATAATCCCCGCTCTTTCCGCCCGTCTTTGACTCAAGCTGCACGTTGCGAATCACGATGCCCTTATCCAGCGCCTTGGTCATGTCGTACACCGTGAGAGCCGCAACGGTAGCGGCCGTCAGAGCTTCCATCTCTACGCCGGTTGGGCCTGTAGTTGCGGCTGAAGCAGTGATGCGCACTCCGCCTTCCGCAACTTCGGCCTGCACATCCACATGCGTCAGAGGAAGCGGGTGACACATCGGGATCAGCTCTGAAGTTCGTTTCGCGGCCTGAATGCCGGCGATGCGCGCAACCTCCAGTGGGTTTCCCTTGGGGTTCTGAGGCAGAGCTGCCAATACTGCGGCAGACAGCTCAATGAACGCTGAAGCCGTCGCTGTACGGCGCGTATCTAGCTTCGCACTTACGTCCACCATCGACGCCTTTCCGGCGTCATCGTAGTGCGAGAGTTTCTTTGCTTCTGACATGACTCTCCTCAACTGAGCAGAATACGAACCGTTGCTCCCGGCTTGGGGTGCATTGAATCGTCATCGAGCACCAGAAAACAGTTCGCTCTCGCCATCGCCGCAATGTCACCCGAACCTTGCCACGACACCAGCGCGACGCTCGGCAAATCTCCGTTCTCGCCAAACGTACACCGTGCCGGAAGAAATCTGGTAAGCCCGCCCTTTCCCTGTTTGCCTGCTGGGCGGCGCAATTGCGCAAGTGCAAAACGCGGACCTAGTTCGTCAGTACCTGCGAGCGCAGCCAGCACCGGCGCCGCAAACAGTAGAAACGTTACGGCCGAGGAAACTGGATTTCCCGGTAAGCCAAAAATCGGAATTGCCCCTCCACCAGCAGCTTTTGGAAGGTCTCCAAAAACGAGCGGCTTTCCTGGCTGAATGCGCACGCCGGTGAAATGAAAACTGGCTCCCGCGCGAGCAAGCGCCGGTTCCACCAGGTCAAACTTGCCCGCTGAAACTCCACCGGTAATGAGCAGCATATCGGCATTGCATGCCTGCACTAGCACCGCATCGAGAGCCGCGGCATCGTCCGGTGTAATGGGCAGTAGCAGCGGCTCTCCGCCAGCCTCCTCCACCATCGCCGCCAGCATCGGCCCGTTCGAATTGCGTATCTGCGCGGCCCCTGGCGTCGAACTGACGGGAACAATTTCGTCCCCTGTCGAGAGGATGGCGACACGCGGCCTGACAAAAACTTCGAGCACTGTGTTCCCGCACGTTGCCGCGAGTGCGATCTGCGCAAACCCAATGCGCGTCCCAGCCGGAAGCAGTTCGTCGCCCATGCGCGCCTGTGCTCCCTGCGGAATAATGTTGTCGCCGGGGGAAATGCTGCGTCCAGGCGCCAAGCTTAATTTGCCTTTCTCGGTGACCACGTGCTCAAGCATCACCACGCAGTCTGCTCCCAGCGGAATCGGCGCTCCGGTCATGATCTCCCACGCAGCACCTTGAGGAAGCGCGCCCGCGGGCGGCTCACCTGCTCGAGTTGTTCCCACGATCGGCAGGCCACTCTCCCTAGCAATCTCAGCTGCACGGCATGCAAAGCCGTCCCGTGTAGAGCGAGGAAAGGGCGGTTGGTCGGCATCTGCCAGCAGAGGATTGGCAAGCACACGTCCATTGGCCGATTCAAGTGCAACGCGATCAACCGCCGGGCGAGACTGCCTGATTCGCTGCGCGTGTGAAGCCACCAACGCCGCTGCTTCCTCGTAGCTGAGCAGAACTGAACTCATGCAATGGATTCTATTCGAGATGGCCGACGCAAAAAATAAGAAGGGCGCATCCTGCAGCAGGATGCGCCCTTCGCTTTCAGTGATACGGCTGTTACTTTTTGGGAGCCTTGTAGTTGGCGTTGACCTTCTCGCCAGCCTGGTCAAGGATGCCCTTCACTTCAGCAGCGTAGGGACCCGTGGGGGCCAGCGCAAGATACTTCTGATAGGCTTCTTCGCAATCGCCAGGAAGAACGATGCGGTTCGTCTTCGGATCCACGGTGGCATTCATAATCAGGCCCTGGCCCTTGATGTAGTAAAGGATGGGCTGGTTGGGATCGACAGCAAGGGCGGCATCGGCCGCAGCAACTTGTGCGGCGGAGTTGCGTTCCTGGAAGAAGATGACGGCTTCATTGCGCAGGTGGAGGGCGGCGCGAGTTGGATCGGCCTTGGCGGCAGCATCGAACGCGGCCTGTGCCTCAGGCACTTTGCCCTGGCGCGCATACGTCTCGCCCAATCCCGCATCGGCCACGCCAATTACTTCCGGCTTCGGCTTCTTCGAATTTGTCTCAAGTTCCACCGACTTCTTGTAATTCGCCTCGGCTTCGTCATACTTCTTGAGGCCCAGGTTGGCGCGCCCAAGATCGGTCCACAGAATGGACTGGTCCGGCATCACCGCGGTGTCCTTGGTCATCATGTTCAGGATCTCGGTGTACTTTGCCGTGCGAATTTCATTTGCCTTGGCATCGACAGCGTCTCGCGCAGCGGATGCGCCCAGTTCCTGAGCAGCCTGAGTCCGCGCGTTTTCAGCGTCGCGGATGTCCTGGTTCACAACCTTCAGATCGTTGTTCAGGTTGTTAATGACCTGGTTGGCCTTGATCGCCTCAGAGTTTTGCTTCTTTAGATCTTCAAGAGCTTTCTTCTGGTCGGCTGGCAGCTTGTCAATAAATTCCTGACGCGACATGTCGATGTCTGCGACCACATCCTGGCCTTCGACCACATGGATGCCGCGAACCATATCGACCATCTTGCCGACCGGCGTGTCAGCAGCGCGATATACAGCAGCGTATGTGCCGGGAGCAGCTTCACCAGCGAAATTGCCATCCGCGCCCACGGGGTAGGTGTACTTCAGTGTCGCTCCCCCATCCGTGGACAGGCTTACTGAACCGCTTCCCTGCGGCTCGCCGGTTGGATTGGTCACATGGCCGTGGACTTTACCGGTGGGACCAGCAGGACCGGCGGGCGTTTGCGAAATTGCAGGCAGCAGGGCAAAAGCCAGCACGCCCAGCCAAAGTGAGAGATTGCGCTTCATGTTTCGTCTCCTCCGGAGCGTTGCGAACTTTGTCGCCCGCTCTTGAATCGTAATTTGGGTCGCATGACACGAGCCAGATTTGAAGGGTCCTCTGTATCTGGCAGACGTGTTTGCAGACCGAATAGTTGCGGTCTAGCTGATTCCGCGATGTTTCCGAACGGTTTACCCTGCCGCCGGGTTGCCTTAGGGGCCCAAACACCCTCTACGCTGACCTCAATCGATGGCAGAACCAAAGTTAAATCCAACCACATATCCGACACAAGAGGGCCCGTCACCAGGCACGCAAAGAACAACACCCTTTCCCCAATGAATCAGGAGCGTGCGCCGGACCTGCAGGGTCGTTTCACCATCATAGTAGAATCCTCCCGCCATAGATGCTTGTGGCCTGTATCACACTCTAAAATAGGCTTATGGCAGTAACCATTCGGGCAGCAAACACGGCCGACGTGCCTCAGATATTGGCGTTTATAACGGCTTTGGCCGTATTTGAACGGGAACCCAATGCCGTTGTCGCGACAGAAGAAGGCCTGCTCAGGGATGGTTTCGGCCCCAATCCTTATTTTTATTGCCTGATTGCCGAAAACAACGGCGCGCCGGCTGGCTTTGCCCTTTATTTTTTTAATTATTCTACCTGGATGGGCCGCCCCGGACTCTACCTGGAGGATCTGTTCGTCTTGCCGGAGTTTCGCGGCCTGGGTATCGGCAAAGCTCTACTCAAGCACGTGGCAAAAATCGCAGTAGAAAAGAACTGCCGCCGCCTGCAATGGGAAGTTCTCGATTGGAACACTCCGGCCATCGACTTTTATCGCGCCATGGGCGCAGAATTTCTGGACGAATGGCGTAACGTGCGAATTTCCGGCGATGCGTTGTTGCAGCTTGCCCAGGGCGTAAGCACCACTGCTGACCACGCGGGAAGCACCCAGTGAAAATTCGCGTCATTGGCGGCGGACTCGCCGGCCCTGAAGCTGCACTGACCACGGCTCGCTTCGGTTGCTCGGTGGATCTGTACGAAATGCGCGCCATCGTCGATGGCCAGCCGCGATTGACCCCCGCGCACCAGACCACAGACTTCGGCGAACTGGTCTGCTCCAATTCGCTCAAGAGCGAATCGCCAAACACAGCGCCCTGGCTGCTTAAACAGGAGATGCGTCGCGCGGGCTCGGCCCTGTTGCGCATTGCAGATCAAACTGCCGTTCCTGCCGGTCATGCGCTTGCGGTCGATCGCGTCGAGTTCTCGCGGCAAATCTCCGAGGCAATCGAAGCTGAGCCAAACGTCCGCGTCATCCGCGAGGAAGTGACTAAGCTCGACAACTCGGACTACGACTTCACCATCCTGGCCACAGGCCCGCTCACTTCCGATGCCTTGGGCCGGGAACTTCAGAGGCTCACCGGTGCAGACCAACTTGCGTTTTACGATTCCATCTCGCCTATCGTCGACGCTGACTCAATCGATATGGATCGCGTCTACATGGCAGCTCGCTGGGATAAGGGCACAGCCGATTACATTAATTGTCCGATGGATCGCGAAGAGTTCGACCGTTTTCTGGATGCGCTGCTGGTAGCCGAACCAGCCGAAGCAAAAGAGTGGGAGAAGCTCGATTACTTCGAAAGCTGCCTGCCGATCGAAATCCTGGCCCGTCGCGGTCGCGATACGCTTCGCTTCGGTCCCATGAAACCCGTAGGCTTGCGCGATCCGCGCACCGGCAAAACTCCCTGGGCTGTTGTACAACTGCGCAAGGAAAATCTTCGCGCAGATAGCTACAACCTGGTGGGATTTCAAAATCACCTGAAGTTTGGTGAACAGGCTCGCGTTTTGCGGCTGATCCCCGGGCTTGAAAACGCACGTTTCCTTCGCTACGGCCAGATACATCGCAACACCTACATCTGCGCTCCGCTGCTGCTCGATGAGTGTCTGCGATTCAAACAACATCCGTGGCTGTTCGTCGCCGGCCAGTTGTCTGGCGTGGAAGGCTACACCGAATCCATCGCCGCCGGATTGCTCGCGGGCATCTACGTATCGACGATTGCGCGCGGCGAAGAGCCCGTGGCTGCTCCGCGCGCCAGTGCGCTCGGCTCGCTAGTCCACTACATTACGCATGCCGATGCGAAGGACTTCCAACCGGCCAACATTACCTTCGATTTGCTTGAGCCGCTTGAGGAAGAAGTTCGCAAAAAGATTCGCGACAAGAAAGAACGGCACCGCATGCAGTGCGAGCGTTCACTCGCGGCCTTCGATGCGTGGTGGGTCGCGAACAATCGCACCCTGCCCGTTGGCTGATCGTCGAAATCGGTTCAGGCCCAGGTGACACATGCCGCTTTGATTCTTCTCATTCTGTTCATTATTTTGTGATACGCTTGCTCGCTGTAGGAGCGGTGTACATGCAAGCCTTCTCTGCCGCGGACGTTATCTCTCCAGCCATCAGGCGAACCAAGTGGTTCCTCTTTGAGCCGTTCCGCTGGAGCACATTTCTCAAGCTCTGCCTGGTCTCAGTGCTCACCGAAGGCGGCTCCTCGGGAGGCAACTTCAATGTTCCGAGCAGCCATCATTCGAGTTCTTCCAGTTCCACCACGACTTCAACAATTCCAAATATCACAGCTCCTCATTTTGGCCTTTCTCCCTTGGCGATCATTTCGATCGCGGCAATCGTCGTGCTCTTCATTGGTCTTGCTTTCGTCATCGCCTACCTTGTAACGCGGCTTCGTTTTTCTCTGTTCCACTGCCTTGTATCCGGAACCAGAGAGATACGTCCGGGCTGGCGGCTTTACGAGGCACAGTCGTGGCGATTTTTCCTGCTCAGCGTCGCGGTCGGCTTCGTATTCTTTTTTGTTATGCTGATTATCGCTATTCCATTTATTCTCGGTTTCTATCGATTGGCTCAGGGCGCACAGCCAGGCGACCCAACAAACTTCGCGGCCATATTCGCACTCATCCTCCCGCTCATCCCGATCATTATCCTCATTGTCCTGCTTGCCCTCGCAGTCCAGATTGTCTTGCACGACTTGATGCTGCCGCATATGGCGCTTGAGAACGCATCCGCAGGCGATGCATGGAGGCAGGTGCGCATGCGCATCGCGGCAGAGAAGGGCGGCTTCCTGCTCTATGCGTTTCTACGCATCATTCTTCCCCTTGCCGCCGGAATCGGCGCGTTGATCGTGCTGGCGATTCCCGCCATTTTGGGGGCATTGTTCCTTGGCGCCCCAATCGTTTGGTTGTCTACTCTCACGGCAAGCGCAGTTGGCCTGAGCAAGCTCTTAATTATTTTGCTCATCTCGTTGATTGTCCTCGTCGGTGTGGCGATTGTTGTCTTTCTCGTGCTTTGTATCGGTGGGCCCATCGGAATCGCTGTTCGGAATTACGCGCTGCTGTTTTACGGTGGCCGCTACCAAGTGCTCGGCGATCTCTTATCTCCGCCGCCGCCCATTGTCGTCGCCGCGCCCACCAACCCATGAGGACTAGACAGGCCGCGACAAGACAATGACTAGCAGCCATTCACTGCATCAGAGTATCTGGTTGTAACCTCCGCATCATCTCTCGCGTATTCAAGGTGAGGGAGGGCACGTAATGGCAAGTTTCCGCCGCAACGTCATCTTCTCGATTCTGTTTGTCCTATTCGGCGGGCCCGGCATTATCTTGTTCTTTCTTCCCCTGTGGATCACCCGTTTCCACGTTCCGGCGTGGGAGCAATGGTGGCAGATTCTGCTCTCCGGAACTCTGATTGCACTTGGTCTCACGCCAGGACTCGAGTCCGTCCGCCGCTTTATTCTCGTTGGCCGAGGAACATTGATACCCGCGGCGCCACCTGAACATTTAGTGGTGAGCGGCTTCTACCGCTACGTTCGCAATCCCATGTACGCAGGGGTTATGGTAGCGCTGACGGGCGAGGCGATACTCTTCTGGAGCCGGGCGATTTTAATCGAAGCGCTACTCGCGTTCTTCTTCTTCAATCTCTTCATCCTTCTGCACGAAGAACCTTCGCTCGTCCGTCGGTATGCTGATGAATACCTGCTTTACAAAGGCAATGTTCCCCGCTGGTTGCCTCGTCTTTCCCCGTGGAGCGGCCGCCAATCCTGATTCCAGGGAACCTTTAGCACACCGGCAGTGTCCAAACTCTAAGGGGATGCGGCAGAGTGTACCCTTGAAGTTAGGGCCTTTTCCCAAATGGACCCGCATTAAGACAGAGCAATTGGACGGAGCAAGTTGATGCGTTGGATTTCATATGTAGTTTGCTCCGCCTTAGTGGTGGGGAGCACAGTTGTTACGGCCGCCCAGGCTGTGCCGCCGAAATCGGCACCCGAAAGTGCAGCCGCGAAACCGGCTCCGAATGAAGTTGTCACAAAAGTGACATTGCCCCCATCGCCAACAGCTCTGCTCCCCGACACACTGGATGGATGGATCTCTGATGCGCCTCCGAAGGCGTTGAGCGATGCCGCTGCAGCCGACCCGGCAAATGCAGCCGCGCTCAAAGAGTACGATTTCACAGGCGGAGCCGCCATTTCATATAAGCGTGATGACGAAACCCTCTCCGTGCACGCATTGCGCTTTCAGGATGCGAGCGGCGCATACGGCGCGTATTCCTTCTATCGGCAAAACGGCTGGCCAAAAGCTGACATCGGATCCGGCGGAGCTTCAAACCACAATCGTGTGTTGTTCTGGAAAGGCGACACTGTCATCGATGCGAATTTCTCGCATATCGGCCCTTTGGCCGCGTCGGAAATGCGAGAACTGGCAGCGCGCATCGCCATTCCACCGGGAAACAAATCCATGATGCCGCCGATCCTTGCCAACCTTCCGCAGCACTGGCTCGATCCACAGACCACGCATTATGCGGAAGGGCCCACAGGCTACGCGGGTGGGGGAGGTGTTCTGCCGTCGGAACTAGTCGGCTTCGATCGTGGCGCTGAAGCTGCGACCGCCAGCTATTCCCTGTCCTCTGGCCCCGCGACGCTTACTGTCATCGACTACCCAACACCGCAGATGGCTGAAGCGATGGAGACGAAGATCCGCGACTACATCAAGGCTGGAAATAATGCGCAGCCGCCGTGGACAAAAGCCCTGAAAGATTCCGATGTGGCTTCACTCGAGGTTCGCCGCAGTGGTCCGCTCGTGATCGTCGTCAACGGCGATGCGATCCCAGACGAAAGCCATCGGCTTATTGAGACAGTCCACTTCCAGGCGGATCTTGTCGCGATTCCTCAGCCGACCACGTCAGAGATCGGCAAGACAGCGCAGCTGCTCGTAGGCATCGCAGGGATCGTGATTGTGGGTGGAAGCGCTGCACTATTGCTTGGGTTCTTCCTGGGTGGCGGCAGGGCGCTTTACCGAATCGCGAGAGGTATGCCGGCTTCGTCCATGTACGATGTGGAGTTCATCAGCATAGACCTTCGTGAGAAATGGGACGACAAACTCAACGCGCCGAAGAGCCCGAACCCGAAGGGTTAACGTCGGACCAAGCCTGTGGAAAATAGGTCATAATCCCTAAGAAACACCCCTAAATACCGGCAAATGACGGGCTTCCAAAGGCGAATATATATCGAAGACTTATAAGCCTTCGCCGGAGCATCGCCCGCTGCAACCAATTGAAAACAAATAATTTATTTCGGGAAAGTTTTCTGCTTGACACTCCCTCCCCCCGCTCCTACTATGCAGCCAGAAAGTTCTGATGGTTTTGCCTCCGTTGGAACTATTCTCCCTGAGGAAAGAGCTGCCCTGTTGCCGGGCGGCTCTTTCCGTTTAAGCGGCTTATTTGACCTCGTTTGCCGGACCGGACGCTTCTGCCTCCCCGGATTCCGTCCATTGCTGCCCGCAGGCCTCACATCGCCACGAATTGAACGGATCGACCCCTTCAAGCGCGGGATCGCCGGCGCCGCAGCGGGGGCATTTTGGCATTTCGAACTCGGGTACTGTGAGTCTCGATTTCTCAACGACCTCTTTTGGAATCGGATTGGCAGCAATTGCGCGAGCTTGTTCGAGCTGGTCAGCCGCAACCAGCACTCGCGGATTCAAAAGTTCGGAACCCGCGTATACGAGGTCCTTGAGGGGATTGCCGGTACGGGGCTCATCAATCCAGCAGTCGACCCCGGCGAGCTTCAAGTATTCAGAGAGTTGCTGCGCTTGTTCCATTGATTCGCATTCGCACAGCGGCGTCTTCCATGTGAATTCGAGCGGCGCTTCGTTGTCCTGTGTCTTCCGATAATCAAGAACCAGCTGCGGCGCACCGCCCTGGTTGCCCAGCAGCGCCGCTCTGCGCTCGCGCTTGGGCTCCGGTATTGCACGCGCAAGGGCTGCATGCGACAAATCGCCAAGTCCGCGCCTCTTGAGCTCAAGATCGAGTACCTGACGCGCAACATCGGTCAGGTCCTCCCGGTCAGCGACAAGATTGATCAGCTCGTCGTCGTACATGCCGCGGTACACGCTGGTGATCCTTTGCCATTCCGCCATCGGATCTATCTGCATGGGGAGAAGTATAACCGCGTCTTAACCCGGAGCATGGCAATTTAAAAAGCTGCTATTGGAACGAGCGCCAGCCCAAATCCGTTGCCATGGCGCGGAGAATCACCAGTGCGGTCACAGTGACCGCAGCCAGCAGGCAGGTCCAAAATCCGATGCGATTGAAGGGGACCAGCAGCGCGTTTGTCCTGCCGTAAAGCGTGAGGCCTACTTTGTCAGGCAATAGGGCATTGACGGCGACGGCAAGCAGGAAACCTCCTGTCCACACAAGCGCGATTCTGAATGCCAGCTGAAGGGTCTGTGCCAGGATATTCATATTCACCTCGCTGCAGTTTGGATGACGGAAACCCAGCCACGGTCGGGAAACCGTCGCTTACCGGCCAACTTTACCTTCCACTGCCGCAACGATACAATCGAAGAGCAAGCCGAAGTAGCTCAGTTGGTAGAGCAGCTGATTCGTAATCAGCAGGTCGTCGGTTCGAGTCCGACTTTCGGCTCCAGTTTTATCCCCCTAAAAAGGTGCGCTTGACCTGAAATGGCTTCCCTGCGTCGGAAGCCATTTAGATTTCGACTTTCAAAGTGGAGAAGCGGGATCCCTCAGACGTTCTGACCGATCATTCCAAGCTCCATCAGGAATTGATCGCTAAGGACGTGTAAATCAGCGAGCTTCGCGTACGTGTGGACACTGCTGCCCTGCAAGTGATTTCGAAGTATTTCAGCCGCCAACACGTGTAATTCTTCGTGAACGGTATTCACCGCGCGACAGCCAGGCTTGCTGTCACGGCCAGCTTGTCTTTCTATTTCAAGCCATTTGCCAAAGCGGCACTGGGCTTGGTCAATTGCCGGAGGCGCGTGGCGCTTACCTATCAGGTACGCTTCAAATGCTGCCATCCATGCGCGGTGCTCAACGCAAAGATATAAAAGGGCCCGGTTGCCGGAGTGGATCGAAGGAGCCTTGCGCCATCGTGGATCCGGCTTCCAGCTTGAGACCCAGGATTGGATTTCGGAGGCGGGCATCGGCCAAGCAATCCCGTATCCCTGCGCGACTTCACAGCCAAGCTGCAGCAGCATCAAGCCGTGTTCTATCGTTTCCACGCCTTCGGCAACTACCTGCCGATGGAATGCCGAAGCCAGGCTGAGAATTCCTTCAAGAATATTCAGATTCTCCGGGTCTTCCAGCATGTCGCACACAAAGCTCTGGTCAATCTTCAGGATGCTCGCCGGCAATCGTTTCAAGTAGGTGAGCGAGGAGTATCCGGTTCCAAAATCGTCCAGCGCAAAAAGCACTCCCATGCCATGGCAGGCATTGAGCACCTGCGAGGTCTGAATGACATCCTGTAAGGCGCTTGTTTCCAGAACCTCGATTTCAAGGCTGAAGGGATTTAACGCAGGGTGTGCGGCGAGCAACCCGCCGAGACGATCGACAAATTCAGGTTGCTGCAACTGAATCGCACTCACGTTTACGCTGACGGGAATCAGCAATCCCGCCTCGCGCCATTTGTCCATTTGCGTCAAAGCGCATTCAATAACCCACTCGCCCAGCTCAATCGAAAGCGGGTGTTCTTCAATGACCGGCAGAAACATGCCGGGCGGAAGTAAACCGCGCTCTGGATGCTGCCAGCGGATGAGTGCCTCAAGCCCCACCACCTTGCCGGTTCGCATGTTGACCTTGGGCTGATAGTAGAGAACGAATTCGCCCGCAGCCATGGCGCGACGGATGTGCTCGAGATTCTCGTGCCTTCCTCGTACGCTGTGGTCGTGCTGGGAATCGAAGATGTGGAAGCGGTTGCCGCCAGCCAACTTGGCTTGATACATCGCCTGATCGGCCTGGCGCAGCAACAGGTCCGGATCGACCACTTCAGTCTGCGGAAAAAACGTAACCCCAATGCTCGCTGAAACGGCGAGATTCAACTCGCCTACCTGCACTGACTCAGACGCGGCCTCAAGGAGCTGATCGAGCACTGGCACACTCGATGCGGCATCATCCAGATCGAGGATAACGGCGACAAACTCATCGCCACCAAGTCTGGCCAGCGTATCGCCTTCGCGCAACGCGCATTTCAAATCGAAGGCGAGCGAGGTCAACAGCCGGTCGCCTGCATCGCGGCCGTGTTTGTCGTTGATTTTCTTAAAGCCGTCCAGGTCAAGATACGCAACCGCAAAAAACTGCTTGCGCCGGTTTGCCTGCGCCATGGCCTGGTGCAATCGGTCAGCCAGCAGGGCGCGATTCGGAAGACTGGTAAGCACATCGTAATAAGTCAGGTGCTCCAACTGCTGCGCATGCTTCTTGAGCTGAGTGATATCTGAGAACAAAGCGACATACTGGATCACCCTGCCTTCCGCGTCGCGTACTGCATTGATATTCAGCGTTTCGGCGTATATTGCGCCACTCTTGTTCCGATTCCAGATCTCTCCCGACCACTGGCCCTCGCTCGCGAGTGAACGCCACATGTTGGTGTAGAACTCGTCGCTCTGCAGGTTCGACTTGAGGATGCGGGGGTTCTTACCGATCACTTCCTCTCGCTCGTATCCTGTGATCCGGGTGAACATTTCGTTCACTTCAAGAATCGTTCCATCGGGACCGGTGATGGTGATGCCTTCGCGAGCATTGGTAAACATGCTGGCCGCCAGCCTGAGCCGCTGATCGGTTTCGCGATGTTTTGTAATATCTTCAGCAAACAGGATGATGCCTCCGATCGAGCCATCGCCTTCGCGCCACGGCACAACTTCCCAACGAATCCATTGCACGGTTCCATCGGCGTGCTCGAAAGGATCCTCATCGCACTTCTGCATCTCGCCGGCAAGGCCGCGGAGATGTACTTGTTTCCAGCGTTCTGGAACCTCAGGCGCAAACTCATAGTGCGAGCGGCCAATGATTTCGTGGCCCGCGAGATCATAGTCATCAAGCCAGCGTCGGCTGGCGGCCAGATAGCACATGTTTCGGTCGAACATGGCGATTGAAGCCGGAACGTGCGCAATGAAGAGTTCGAGCAGTTCCTTGCTTCCCCGCAACGCAGCATCAGCCAGCTTGCGATGCGTGATGTCTTCGTAAAACATAATGATGCCACCGACTGCGCCATCGGACGTTCGCCAGGGAATGATCTCCCACTTGATCCATTGCACACTTCCATCGGCACGCTCATATTGATCCTCTTCTGAACTTTGCCGCTCGCCTGCAAGCCCTCGCCGATGCGTCTCTTTCCAGCGCTCAGGCACTTCCGGGTTGATCTCGTAATGTAAGTGTCCGATGATCTCGGCCGTGTCCACGGCGTGATCTTTCATCCAGCGTTGGCTGGCGGCCACATAGCGCATTTCGCGGTCGAACATCGAGATCGCAACCGGAGCGTTCTCTACGAGCAATTGCAGCATCTCTTTGCTTTCGCGCAGTGCCGCATCCGTCTTTTTCCGTTCAGTAACGTCCTCAGAGAAGATGATGACTCCGCCAATGGCGCCGCTGCCCGTGAGCCACGGCCTCAACAGTCGGCGAATCCATCGCACCGAGCCATCTGAAAGTTCGAGAATCTCCTCGCCCGGATTCACCGTCTCTCCAGCCAGAACGCGACCGTGCATCGCTCGCCATTCTTTCGGTAGTTTGGGGAAAAACTCATAATGCGAGCGGCCCACAAGGTGCTGCCCCGCAAGGCCGTGGATCTCAATCCAACGCCTGCTCACCGCGAGGTAGCGCATCTCGCGGTCGACCATGGCGATTGCGGCGGGAGCGTGCTCAATAAACAAGCGCAGAAGCTCCTTGCTCTCGCGCAGCGCAAGTTCGGCCTCCTTGCGGGCTGTAGTATCCCGGACTGTGCCCAGCATCCTTGTGGGATGCCCCTGAACGTCGAACTCCAGCCGCCCCATACCGTGAACCCAGCGCACTTGGCCGTCCGATGCACGTACGATGCGGTACTCCTTGTCAAACGGCTTTGCCTTGCCAAGAACCTCATTTTGGAAATAGTCGACCATCATCGCCCGGTCTTCCGGGTGGACGATCACTGCCCAACTTTCCAGGCTGCGTTCGTAGTCGCTCGCAACTCCGAAGATCTGGTCCAGCACGTCAGAACTTGTCCATCGTCCGGAGTCGATTTCCATACGGTACGTGCCCATTCCGGCAATCTTCTGCGCATCGCGCAACATTTCTTCGCTCTCGCGTAGTCGATCCTGGGTTTGCTGGTATCCGGAAATATCGTGTGCGACACCAAATAGACCGATGACTTCGCCGCCAGGTCCGCGGACTGCGTACTTGAGGCTGTTCAGCCACTTCTTTGGTTCAGTTACAAAGGGAGAGGCATGAATTTCGGTGGCTACCTCGGCACCCGCGAGCACTTCCTTTTCCAGCCGATAGGAGATATCCGCATAGGTTTCTGGGAACAGGTCGTAGTCCGTCAGTCCCACCGGGTCTCGGACTTGCTGACCATTCCCACCAAAGACCTGGCTGGCGGCCTGATTCAGCGCTGTAAAAACATGGTGAGAGTTCTTGAAGTACAGCACTTCGCCCACGAAATCCATCATTGGTTCGATCGTGGTTAGCCTTGCCGGCTGGTTTTCGGAGCTGTAAAGACTAGTGGCTTCTTCCAGCAGCAGATGGAGAACGAGGCACTCTCCGTGCTGTCCGCCTGTCTTCGCGAATGATCCGCGCACGCATCGTATGCGCCCGTTAGCGTGGCGCAGGCGAAGATTGACCATCCCCGAATTGTCCCCGGCAGCCTTCGAAAATAAAATAGCGGCCACATCTGCATCGTCCGGGTGGATGCGGTCTTCGAGATTGACTTCTGCTGCTTGGAAAGTGGACGCGGTAAACCCCAATAGTGCCTCGATGCCGGCATCCACCGACAACAGTCGTATTCGATCATCGAGAGCGAGGCTTAGCTTCACCTGGACCGTGAGCCCATTCATATCTTTTCTTGATTCAGTCTATCCATTCAAAAAATGCCGGAATAATACTGCCGTTCGGTTAAAAACCCTGAATTTTTACTTCTATGATCTGGAAGCCGATTCTACAGAAGCAATCCCACTAAAGGTAAGACCCGGACGGTAACCATGCCCTTAAAGGCGTTATGAACCAAGACAAGCACTCGTTATCCACGAGTTTTTTGATGTTGGTGCAGTTCCTGTCTGCTTATCCACCCTCGCTCTTGGCATAATCGCACCAAGAGCGGTTTCTTGGTATCTGTTCCAGGAGCTACGTTTGAATCCTGCGCTGGAGAATTCCGGTTCAGGGATCATGATCAGAATGGGAATTCAAACACCCAGGCAGCACGTACCACCTGCGGGAGTACTGAAGAGTGACCAGCTACAGCCGTCAGGACGTCCAGCGCATTCTGCAAATCAGCTCCCGCCAGCTTCAGGGGTGGGAAAGAGCAGGACTCATCAATCAGCTACAGACCTATTCCTTCCAGGATCTCGGGCAGCTGAGGATTCTGCGCGCTCTGCGCGAAGATGATGTGCCGGCGGCCTCGATACGAGATTCGATCATGGCCATGAAAGCCGTGGCCGGAATGGCGAACCCGTTGCTCGAAGCGCGCCTGGTCCGCAGCGGCACGCGCCTCACCTTTCGTCACCATGGCGAGATTGTTGACCCTATACGGCGTCAGCTGCTCTTCGATTTCGACAAAGCCGTGCCGGAAACGTCTGGCGGCTTTCAGATGAGGACCGTTCCGTCCTGTCCTCGAGTACTGCAAACGGACTTTGCGACAAATCCCAAGACTATTCAGGACCTCTTTCTTGCCGCGGTTCAGGCGGAGGAAGCGGGCGAAAAGCAACGGGCCATCGATTACTATCACGAGATTCTGCAACTCGACCCCGACTACGCGCCCGCGAGCATAAATCTCGGCACGTTGCACTTCCATCTGCGCCAATACACAAAGGCAGAAGAATACTATCGACGCGCAACCATCGCCGACCCGAGCTACGTCCTAGCCTATTTTGATCTGGGCAATGTTCTCGACGAGCTTGAGCGCATGGATGATGCGATCGCCGCCTATCGCCAGGCAGTGGCCCTGGCCCCAGGTTATGCGGATGCCCATTACAACCTGGCCCTGGCCTACGAGCGGAAGGGGCAGCATCGCTCAGCATTGCGCCACTGGCAGCATTATGTGAGGATTGACAACCGCGGCCCGTGGGCCGAGCACGCTCGCTTGCAGATTCGCAAGCTCCTCAGCCGTGAAAAACTCTCCATCGCGTCACGAGCCGACCATTTCGTCGCTCCGCACAAGGGGAGAGCGCCGCTGGCATTGGTGGGATAAGACGGAATTTTGCTCAATAGTTAAAAACACGATTGGCCGATTCCGCCACCGCGCGAATATGCTCGGGCCGTGTGCGACAGCAGCCGCCGATGATCTGAGCACCCGCAGCAAACCACTCAGCTGACAACTCGCCAAACTCAACTGGATCGCTGTCGCCGATCCAACAGCGCGCTTCCGCGTCCCATCCTTCTCCTGAGTTTGGATAAAGAAGCACCGGCTTGTCCGACCCGGCACGCAATTGCTCAATCAATGACGGAATCCACTTGGGAGGAACGCAGTTGACGCCGATGGCTGCGGTCTGCGGGAATTTGGCCACTTCAGCGGCGCAAGCGCTTACCAGTTCTCCGTGCGAAACATGTTTGTCATCGCGACAGGAAAAGCTGAAGCAGGCGCGCAGTTCCGGCCACAGAGCCAGCGCCTCCCCCACTGCACGCACCTCTTCGAGCGACGGAAACGTTTCAAATGCCAGCAGATCGGGAACCTGATCACCCTTGGCCCGGGCGACCACATCAATGCGCTCTCTGTGAAACCGGATCAGATCAGCGTAGGAGCAATCGTAGTTGCCGTGGTACTCGCCGCCATCGTGCAAAGCCGCGCCGTATGGTCCCAGCGAACACGCCACCAGCACGCGGCGGTCGGGAAACTCACTGACAGCGGACCGCGCCAATTCAATCGAACGTAACAGTGCTGCATCGGCACGTTGGGCTGAGAGTCCGACCTCGGCATAGCCCATGCGCGAAACCTGGTAGCTGCATGTAGCAATGCACTCAGAACCGGCTTCAATATATGCGCGATGCACGGCAATGACCTTCGCCGGCTCGTCTTCAAGCACGTGTGCAGACCATAACGGCCCGTCAATGCGCGCGCCCAGATACTCGAGCTCTGATGCGAGCCCACCATCAATGATGTGGATTCCAGAGAGAATTGCCATGTGCACTACTAATTCTTTCGTGTTGCCGATTGTTGAATTAGCCAGCTTGAGCGTACAGGATGGAGTTTGCACAACAAAGCTGGAGGCTAGTAACTAATAGCTAGAAGCTGCCTTTTACAGCTTCTGCGTCCTCTGCACCGAACGCACGCCATTTACACGGCGCAGCCCGAGGACAATGCGATTCAGATGGCGGAGGTCTTCGGCTTCAACCACGAATTCAATCACTGCTTCGCCGGTTTCATCGTGGCGCATTTCAACGCCGCGGATGTTCGTATTGTCGTCGGATATGACGGCCGTCAGTTCCTTCAGCATGCCGGCGCGATCATCGCAATAGACAGTAATCTTGACCGGATACCGCTGTGCGCGTTCTGTTGTTTCGTCGCCAACGCGCGACCACTCCACGGCAATACGGCGGTCGCTCTCGTAAAGCAGGTTCTGCACATTAGGACAGCTGCGCGCGTGAACCGCTACACCTTTTCCGCGGGTTACGTAACCCACAATCTCTTCGCCGCGGATGGGATTGCAACATCGCGCACGATAAACAAGCAGATCGTTCTGCCCCTCAACCTGGAGCGAATCGGAACCGGACAGGTGCAATTTGCGCACCGCGTCCGACATGCCCGCTTCGCCGCCCGTGCCCGGTTTGGTCTCAGGCTCTTCGGTGCCGGGCAAATTCGAATATCCAGGCGCAAGCTTGCTCAAGATCTGGTGCGCGGAGTGCTTGCCGAGACCCAGCGTTGCCAGCAGATCGGCGGCCGTTGCCACCCCGTATTCGTTCGCGATGCGGCCCAGATCCTGGTCGTCAATCTGGCTCATGGGCACTTTGAATTTGCGGGCTTCGCGCTCCAGCAGCTTGCGGCCAATCTCCACAGCCCTGCGCCGCTGGTCTTCATTCAACCAGTGCTTGATCTTGTTACGCGCGCGCGGACTCTTTACAAACGTGAGCCAGTCGCGGCTCGGCTTGTGATCTTTCTGAGTAACGATCTCAACGATGTCGCCCGTCCGCAGTTTTGTACGCAGCGGCACCATGCGTCCGTTTACCTTGGCGCCTACGCATGTGTTGCCCACTTCGGTATGAATCGTATAAGCAAAATCTACCGGAGTGCCGTCTGCCGGAACCACAACGACCTTCCCTTTCGGAGTAAAGGTATAGACCTCATCGGGATACAGGTCCATCTTCAAACTCGAAAGGAACTCGTTGGGGTCGGTCATCTCCTTTTGCCACTCAACCAGTTGCCTAATCCAATTCAGCCGCTCCTCATCGCGAGCCGTGACGACACTATCACCAGCCTTGTATTTCCAGTGCGCCGCAATGCCTTCTTCGGCGATGCGATGCATCTCCTCCGTGCGAATCTGCACTTCAAACTGGTGGCCGCCATCGCCCATTACCGTGGTGTGCAGAGACTGGTAACGGTTGGCGCGCGGAATAGCTATGAAGTCCTTGATGCGCCCCGGTACCGGCCGCCAGATGGTATGAATCAGTCCGAAGACCGCATAGCATGACGAGACATCCTCAGTAATGACACGCACGGCAAGAAGGTCATATACCTGGTCAAACGAAACCTTGGAACGCTCAATCTTCTGGAAGATGGAGTAGAGGCGCTTGATGCGCCACTCTACCCGAGCCTGAATGCCGTTCTCGCGCAATTGCTCAACAAGCGTTTCTTCAACGCCGCGCAAAAACTGCTCACCCTCAATGCGCCGCGCCTCAACCGCCGCCGATACCTTCTCAAAGCTCAGTGGATCGGTATAGCGGAAAGCGAGGTCTTCAAGCTCGCCGCGTACCTTGCCCATACCCAGTCGATGGGCAAGCGGTGCGTATATATCCAACGTTTCGCGGGCGATGGCTTCCTGGCGCTCTGGCTTCAAGTGCTCAAGAGTGCGCATGTTGTGCAGCCGGTCGGCCAGCTTGATGAGCACAACGCGCACGTCAGACACCATGGCCAACAGCATCTTGCGCACGTTTTCGGCCTGGCGGTCTTCGCGGTTTGCAAACTGAATTTTGTCGATCTTTGTGACGCCCTCGACAATGTGGGCCACCTGTTCGCCAAACTCCGCGGCAATCTCCTCGCTGGTTGCCGGCGTATCCTCCACTGAATCGTGGAGCAGCCCCGCCGCTATCGAGGTCGCGTCCATCTTCATCTCTGCCAGAACCTCAGCAACCTCAAGAGGATGAATGATGTACGGTTCGCCAGAGGCGCGCATCTGGCCCTCATGGTGCTTTACGCAGAAGTCCCACGCCTTGCGAAGAAGCGAGACATCTTCACTGGGTCGGTTAGCCTGCACGTGCTTGAGAAGCGCTTCAAAGCGCTCACTCACGGTATGCGGATCAGTTACGGGGCTGGCGGCTTCGCGCACCACAAGAGATGAGTCCCCCTCGGGGACCGGGAGCGTGCTGGGAACTTCCTCCGGTACTGGCTGCCGGACAGTCGCCATATCTCATTATAGGCCGCTTCTGTTGCGCCTGCTTCTCCGGCGCCAACCCAATAATTCAGAAGGTAATTGTGTCGACTGACCTTCACTTGGGTGCTTAGGATCACATCCTGTCGGTTAGGGCACGGGCGTACTCTTGTCTACTGAAGTAGAAGTCAGAATGAAAGGTACATTATGTCGAAAAAAATTTTATTTACCTTGTTTGCTGCAATGATCGCCCCAGGAGTACTCCTCGCCAGCGATTCCAAGTCAAACGTCACCAATCAGAACGCAAGGATACCGGCTAACGACGGCAAAGCTATGTACGCTAGTTATTGCGCAACATGCCACGGGATCGACGGCAAAGGCAAAGGGCCGCTGTCTTCCTCGCTGAAGAGGACGCCGTCCGATCTAACGTTGCTGAGCCGGAAGAACGGCGGAGCCTACCCTTCAGCGCGGGTGGTAGCTGTCATCGGCCACGGAACTTCAGCTTCAGGCCACGATAAGGCTGGCATGCCGGTTTGGGCTCCTGTACTTGATACGATTAACCAGAACAACAAGCTGGACACGCCGCTGAGAATCAGTAATCTGAGCAAATACCTGGAAACGTTGCAAGTGAAGTAGGGAGCTAAAGGCTCGATTTGCTCCCTGCTTTTTATAGGCTGCCAAGGGAGCACATGAATAAGCCGCAGAAGACCTACCCGGAAACAAAACGCCGCGCGACTAGTCCGAAATCCCGGGAGCAAGATAGTCCCGCGCATGCGTTGGTTTCCGGCGCGAAGATCAACCGTCGCGCGGCCGACCGCCTTCGTGCCGGCCACCTCTGGGTCTACGCTTCCGACATAGAATCGCTTTCGATTCCAGATGAGACGGCGCCACCTGCCCTTCTCCCCGTAGCCGACAGCCGCGGCCTGTTACTTGGAACCGCCCTCTATAGCCCTGCCTCGCAGATTGCGCTGCGGCTGATTTCGCGCGAGGCAATCGGACAGCAGGAATGGCTGCAACTGCTCGCAGCGCGGTTGCGCCAGGCAATTGCGCGTCGCATGCCCATGCTCGACGCCGAAAATGATGCCTGCCGGCTCTGCTTCAGCGAGGCGGACGACCTGCCCGGAGTTGTTGTCGACAAGTATGCCGGGCTGGTGATTTTGCAGTTGCTTGCCAAAGGGCTGGACTCGCAGGACGTTCGAGATGAGTGTGTGAAGGTGCTTCGCAAAGAGCTCTCTCCGAACGCGATCCTCGAGCGGCCCGACCCACGCGTCCGCGAGCTTGAAGGGCTGATGGCGCCGGCGCCAGAGCCTCTTTACCTGAAGAAGGCATCGGCAAAAAGCTCAACGCAGTTTCATCTCAACGGCTTCACCTTCGAATACGATGCCGACGCGGGGCAGAAGACCGGTGCGTTTCTCGACCAGCGCAGCAACTACGCCGCTACGCGCGATTGGGCGCAAAAGCTCGCCGCCGGCAATCCCAACTGGAGCGGCCGCGCACTCGATGTCTGTTGTTACCAGGGTGGATTCGCGCTGCACCTTGCTCAGGTCTGCAGCCGGGTTACGGGAATCGATGCTTCGCACGTTTCTCTTGAAATAGCGGAAAAGAATCTCGCCGCCAACCGCACAAGATTGAAGGGTGAAGTTGACTGGGTCGCCGGTGACGCCTTTCAGATTCTTCGCGACTGGTCAGACGCCGGCGAGCGTTTTGATGCGATCGTTCTCGATCCACCGGCATTCGCAAAGTCCAAACGCGCGGTTGAAGGCGCGCTACGCGGTTATAAAGAGCTGAATCTCCGCGCGCTCAAAATGTTGAAGCCTGGCGGCCTGCTGGTAACCTGCTCATGTTCGCACCACGTAAGCTGGACCGACCTGGAAGGCGCGGTGGCATCTGCCGCAGCCGATGCATCGACGCGTGTTCGCCTGCTCGAACGTCGCGGCGCCGCACCTGACCATCCGGTCATTCTCAATTTGCCTGAAACCGAATATCTGAAGTGCCTCGTCCTCGAAGTGGAATGATCACGCGCGAACGAGATTCCGTGCCGGATGCAAATCAGGCATGATCCGCCGCAACCAGCTCAACCATGATACCGGCGTTGATGCGCCTTGAACGGCGTCGCGACCGTTCGCCTTCGCCAACTGCATTTCCATTGCCTGCTGGGGCTTGGTTGCTGACGCAGGTATATTTCGGATCTCTGCCAGCGCTTCTCTCACCTGTGCACGCAGGGTTTCCGCTTCAAATGTGCATGAGCGGAGATACGCTGAAATCGTCAAACCTGCTTCGGCCGCGCGTTCCCGCAACTGCTCGCATTCCGCCTGACTCATCCTAATGGTCACGCTCGCGCACTTCCGATCATGGTCGCTCCTTGAAACAGCCAGTTTCAGTGGATTAGCGAACGCAGATGATCGCGCCGATTGAATCTCACGATTTTGTGCCGCGCCCATATCGTCAGCGTCCGAAGTCTTGTAGCGCGCATGCGTTCGCAATGCGCGTTCATAACTCAGTGTCGCCACATCCTGTGGCAACTCTTCGTCTGTCCACTTCGGCAAGTCGCTTTGCTTTGTTGCAGCCAGCGCAGCGAAAAGTCCGGCAAAATCGTGCGCGGATTGCGCAGAGGTGTTTGCTGTTGCTTCCTGCATGAAATGGAGGATACTGCGCTACGCGACTTTACTTGAGCAAAACTCGATCCGTTGTGCGGTTCACTTCCCGCAAAGAGACGCTGCCTTTCACGTTTCCAAATTGGAACTCGTGTGCTGCATCAGTGGTCGAGTTCCGGAAGTATTCCGCCCGGCAGATCTAAGAGATGCGTAACTCCCACTGCGGTCAGCGGACGCGCAAATAAATATCCTTGCCCGAAGCGACATCCAAGTTCGCGTAGCAAGTGGTATTGCTCGCAAGTCTCGATGCCCTCGGCTACAACGTCCATACCCAGAACGCGCGCTAATTCGATAATTGTCCTTACTATCTGCAATGGCTGTTCACCTTCAGTCATGCGGCCCACAAACGAGCGATCGATCTTGATTACGTCAATGGGAAAAGAATGCAGATAGCTGAGTGAGCTGTAGCCGGTGCCGAAGTCGTCGATCAGCAGCGAAACTCCGAGCCTACGCAGGCTGCCCAGCACTTCCAGGGCGGTGTGCATGTCGGGAATCAGGCTGGACTCGGTCATCTCCAACCCGAGCTGTCGGCTCTCAATGCCCGACTGCCGCAGCAGTGCCTCCACGTGATCGGCCAGACCCTCGCGTGCGAATTGACGTGCCGACAGATTAACGCAGACTCGCAACGAACTATGTCCAGGATCGTGGAGACACCACTTCTGAATTTGCCCGCATACCTCATGCAGTACCCAGTCGCCAATCGGCAGAATCATTCCACAGGTTTCAGCCAGCGGAATGAACTCCATCGGCGGCACCAGTCCAAGTTCCGGATGCTGCCAGCGGATCAAGGCTTCAAGCCCAATAATGCGCCGCGTGGCAAGCTCAACCTCGGGCTGGTAGTGCAAGACAAATTCGTGCTGTTCCAGTGCGCGCCGTAGATCGTGCTTGCCCGGCCATGTTGCGCTCGTCTTCGACGGATCGCGACGGCGCGGTTTTATCCTGCTCTGGATGCCACTGCGCAAACGACGCAACTCAAGTTGTCCGGCGACGAGCTCGGCCAGGTTTTCAAGCATGCGCAACTCGACTACCGCCATGGTGCGCCGTGGCAGCCGGCTGAAGATTGTGAGCGCGCCCAGAATTCTGCCTTCAGGCGAACGCACTGGAACGCTGGCAAACGAGACCACCTCAAGCCGACGCAAAACCATCCGGCTACCGTTGTAGTCAGGATGTTCTGAGATATCGGAAACCACCACTGGACCATTCCGTGCCAGCACCATTTCAAAAATTGAGAGCTCGCGCGGCAGCTCTCTTACTGCCTCACCCCAGTAAGATTTGATCCAGACACGGCTGGCATCGGCAAAGCCAAGCAAAACGGTGTCGGCCAGAAAGTACTCGGCGCACAGTCGCGTGATTGCATCAAAAGTGGCCTCCGGTTCGGTATCCAGAATGCCCGTAGATACCAGGGCGCGCAGTCTGGCGTCTTCCTGTGGCCGATCTAATTCCGCAGTTTCAATTTCTATTGCCTGCATCACGTCCGCACTCCATCGCAGTACAGGCTCATACAGTCGCCTGAGCCGCGGATCACTGCATTGGCCGCCGTACATCGCATCAAACGACGCATTCGGCCAATGGCTCTCCCTGCGAACCCTTTGCGCTGGTCCTGTATCTCCTTTATCGGATGAGATTCGCAAGGCATGAGTGCAGCCCAAATGGGCTGGGCCCAAACCGCGCCCGCAAGCGCTTACATCATCCCGCCGGCGGCATTACTGAATGGGAGTTGCGTTCTTCGTCTTGATGGCTAGTGGGCCGGTTTCGGTCCAGAGAAAAGTGAGCTGATCCGCGTCATCCTGGATTTGCTGGTCGACGCTTACGCCGGCCGAATGCCCACCGTTCACGCTGTAGTGCAACAGGATGGGGCGGCCACTTCTTGAAACCGTCTGCATCAGCGCCGTCATCTTGCGGGCGTGCAAAGGATCGACGCGGGTGTCGCTGTCGCCGGTAAAGAAAAAAATCGACGGATAATCCGATCTGACTTTCGCGTTCTGATAAGGCGAATATTTCATCAGGTACTTAAGTTGTTTTGCGTTATCCGATGAACCGTACTCCGTTACCCAATAAGAGCCCACCAGAAATTTCTGATACCGCAGCATGTCAAGCAGCGGATATCCGCACAGCACTGCCGAGAATAACTCCGGCCGCTCGGTGATGGCCGCGCCCATCAGCAAACCTCCGTTCGAGCGGCCAGTAATGGCAAAGTGTTCCGGCGAAGTGTATTTATTCTCGATAAGATATTCGGCGGCGGCGAAGAAGTCATCAAAGACGTTTTGCTTCTTCTCAAACATCGCCTGTTCGTGCCAGTTCTCGCCATACTCGCCACCACCGCGCAAATTCGGCAACGCGAACCAGCCGCCCTGTTCGAGCCACCAGGCCCATTGCGGATTCCATGTCGGTAACTCGCTCAGATTAAAGCCGCCGTATCCGGTCATCAGGAGCCGCTCGCTGCCATCCTGCTTGAGCCCCTTCTTACCGGCAATAAACATGGGGATTTGCGTGCCATCTTTCGATTTAAAAAATACCTGGCGGATTTCGTATTGCGTCGAATCGAAAGGTACCTTCGGTTGAAAGAACACATCTTTTTTACCGGTCAATGTATCAAGCCGATACAGGGTCGGAGGCAGAATGAACGATTTGAATTCGTAATAGCCATAGCGGTCCGTCGTTCGCCCTTCAATTTTTGAAGCTGACCCGATGCCCTCGTACTCCACTGTGCCGGCGGACTTGCCGTCTAACCGATATACGGCAGTTTCCGTTTTAACGTCCTTCAAACGGTTCACGTAAATTTTGCCGCCCACAATCGCCCACTCATCGATCGCGTTCGGCCCCTCGGGCACAATCGGAGTCCATGCTTCAGGCATCACGCCGGGATCGGCCTTCATAATGCAGCCATTGGGCGCGTGGTAATCGGTCTTCACATACCAGGCACCTTTGGCGTAGATGGTCGTGAACCGCGACTCTAATCCCCACACCAGCACATCAAATGGCGAGTTCGGCTTGGTCAGATCGCGATACACAATGTCTTCTCGCTTGGCAGGAACGCCGCGAGCGATCTCGATAACCAGGTAATGGCCATCGTCGGTGACAAATGCGTCGAACAGAGTGTTGCCCGTCAACGGCTCATCGCGATACTCATGTCCAAAGACCAGCGCATCGCGCGCAACACGCGTTCCAAGAGTATGCTGATAGAGCAACGTGCCTTGCTTGTCGTTGCGCGCATAGTAAAAACTCGCGCCGTTGGGTGCAAACGTCAAGCTGACGTAGCGCGCCGTCGGCAACTCGTCTTCGAGCGTTTTGCCGGTGACGACGTTCAGTACATGCAGGCTCGTGTCGTCCGCGCCACCTTCCTGGACCGAATAAATCAGTAGCTTTCCGTCGCGCGACACATCCTCAATGTGCACGGAAAGATTCGTATCGGTGCTCAGTTGAGCCGGATCAACCAGTCGCTTGTCTTTCCCTGTCCAACCCGCGCGCATATAGATCGAATACTGCTGTTCGCCTGCCAGGCGTTTTCTAAAAAAATAATTATCGCCGCGTTGCCGCGGCCTGTCGGCGGCTGAAACATTTTCGAGATCAGTCAGATCGTCCACCACCTGCTGCCGTATCCGGGCCTGCTTCATGTAGCGATTGGTATAAGCGTTCTCCGCATCGATAAAGTCGCGCGTCGCAGTGCTTTTCGCGTCTTCAAGCCAGCGGTAATTGTCCACGACGCGGGTACCGGAGTAGTTGTCGGTCACGGGATCAGCGTTTACCGGCGGCGGCGTGGGGAGGGTGATGCCGTCGCGCCCGCGAATTGTCTGCCCCATTGCGCTCGAAACCACGAATAAAACAAATCCAGCAGCGGCGAAGAACCTCATGGAATTCTCCCTTTTGGAAAGGATACTCGCGCAAGGGATCGGCCGCTGAACTGGATAAGCCGCTGACTCCAGTGGTTCAGCCTGCGAAGACTCGCTTGGCATATCCACTCCCCTTATAGAATTAACTCAAGTGACAGAAGCATCTCCAACCAAGGCATCCGGGGCCGAACCATCGCGGTGGACGCGCGGTCTGGGCCTGCTCAGGCCTTCGCATGCGCATTCGGTGTTTTCGGCGACCATCGTGCTCATGGTCTCCACGTTCCTGTCGCGAATCATCGGGCTGGTGCGCGTCTGGTACATCATGCGTCTTTTCGGCAGCGGCATGTCGGCCGATGCATTGACGGCAGCCTTCGTCCTGCCGGACATGATTGCCTATTTCCTTGTCGGCGGCGCGGCTTCCATCACGTTTGTCACCATTTTGACGCGCTATCGCGAAACTGGTCGCGAGGCAGAAGGTGACCGCTCGCTGTCAGTCATTCTGACCACGATGTATCTGGTGATGGGCACCGCCATTGTGATCGCCGAGATTTTCGCGCCCTGGTGGGTCCACTGGTGGTTCCCAGGTTTCGATGCGGAGAAATCTGCCCTTTGCGTATCCCTCACACGCATCCTGCTGCCCGCGCAATTGTGCTTCCTGGCCGGTGGTGTGTTTGGCGCTGTCCTGCTGGTACGCAAGCAATTCAGCATTCAAGCCGTTACGCCGCTCATCTACGGCATGGGCACCATCATTGGCGGCGTTCTGCTGGTAAAGCGTATCGGCGTTTCTTCGCTCGCCATCGGCACTGTTGCGGGCGCGTTCCTGGGCCCGTTTCTGCTGAACGCAATTTTTGCGCGTCGCGCTGGTACACGTTATCGCGTGATTCTCGATTGGCACGACGAAGGCCTGCATGAGTGGTTCAAGCTGTCGTTGCCGCTCATGATCGGCATGCAGCTGGTTACCGTCGACAACTGGATCATTTCGCACTTCGCCTCAAAGATCGGCGGCGCAGTGGCTCTGATGGGATATGCCAAGCAGTTGTTCACGGCGCCCATGGCAATGCTGGCTCAGGCTGCCGGAGCGGCGTCGTTGCCGTTCTTCGCCAGTCTGTGGACGCAGAAGCGGCACTATGAGTTTGCTGTCGGAGTCGCAGAGTCGGTAACGCGAGTCGCTGCGCTGGGTATGCTTTGTGCCTCGGGAATGATTGCGTTCGGCCAACCGGCGATCGATCTCGTCTTCACCGGTGGGCACTTCTCCTCAATGGAGTCGCGCGAGTGCGCTACGTATTTCGCGGTCTTCTCCCTCTCAATGTTCCTATGGTCGGCGCAGGCAATTTATGCACGAGCCTTTTATGCAGCGGGAGACACCATGACGCCCGCCGTAGCAGGAACCATCGTCACCGTAGTCTCATGGCCTATCTACGTTTCCCTTTTTAATCTGCATGGCGCAATGGGTTTGGCATACGCGTCCAACATAGGAATCGCGATACAGACACTCACTGTGGCAGTGTTACTCCACCGCAGGCACATGGTCTCTCTTGCGAGCCTGGACTACAAAGAGATGGGGCGTTGTTTGCTCGCCGGCCTTACCAGCGGCTTTGCCGTCTGGATTGCGATATGGGGAGCCAACACTGTGCTCGCACATATGCCCGACCAGGTTCTGTTGCAGCACGCACGTATTTACGACGCATGCGTACTCGCAATTGGGATCACGGTGTGGCTGGCAATCACCAAAGAGATACTTGAAAAGACCGGCTCAAGTTTGCCTGAGATCGCCATGGCAAAACTTCGACTTTACTAGCCGCCTGCTCGATACTTCATGGTGCCGGCTCGGCGCGCACTGCATTCAAGTTCCACGCGGAAAAGCACAAACGCCCCCGCATTTGCAGGGGCGCTCGCGACACAGGGCGGTTTTACGCGCGGCGCGATGCCGCTTATAACTGGCCGTTACTGTGCAACCTTGACGGGCTCCGGTGTTGGAGCCACTACAGCCGCCTGCTTTCCTTCGGGTTTGCGGATGTCGATTCCGCCTTTGAAGAACGCGCCGTCTTCAATACTGATGCGCGCGGCGGCAACATCGCCACTCAGCGAACCTTCAGCACGAATATCCACGCGGTCTGTGGCGGTGACGTTTCCGCGAACCTTGCCCAGCACCACGATTTCGCGCGCTGTAATGCTGGCCGCGACCTGGCCATTACGGCCGACAGTTACACGGTTGCCAGGCAGGTTTACGCTACCTTCTACTTTTCCATCGATATACAAAGACTCTGATCCGTTAATTTCGCCCTTGATCGTCAGGCCTTTGCCAATCGTGGCTTGTTCGCCTGAAACGGCGGCCTGGGGACGGCTGGGGGCGTTGTTCTCATATACGGGAGCCGCCGGTGCGGGACGGGCAGGTTCCGGTGTAGGAGCTGCGTTGGTCGATCCAGTCTGGGTGGGTTTCCACATTGCGCTCAAGATATTTCCTTTTCTGTCCTAATGGACTCGGGGGGATTCCAAGGCAGGGCCAAGGTTGCTTGCCCCAAAAAATCAGAATCACGTAACATCCGATCTGCCCTGTTCTTGCTTTACTCACGGCCGCGAGCCAAGTCTCTCTTGCGGTCCGGTCGAACAAGTACGTTGTAGCTATTCTAAGACGACCGCCGGAAATGTTCGAGAGCACTTCCGAAAAACCATCTTCATTGCCTCATATAGTAATCCGCTGGCCACCGCGCCACACAAGGCTTTCCACGCGATGCGCATCAACTTTCGTAATACTACTGCTTTTACGCGCTAAGGCCACCATTGCCGCTTTTGGCACGGACCGGCTTGTGCGCAAAACTTCCAGCGCGCCTATAGCCTACTCTAAATCTATGACCGACCGTGAACTGGTTGAGCGCATTGCACGCTCTGCCGGTGGCAAAGCCGGGTACAAACAGCTCGTTCGCGAACTTGGTCTGGGCGGCGGACGCGAAAGACGCCTGCTGCTGGAGCAGTTGGCGCGCCTGACTGTGCGCGGAACCCTGGTAAAGCTTGACCGTGAACACTGGAGCATTCCAAGGGCGCCGAGCAATCGGGATAACCTGGCAGCCGGCCGCCTCGACCTGCACCGCGACGGCTTCGGATTCGTTCGCCCCAACGCACGACAGGCCGTAGGACAAGACGATATCTTCATTCCTCCCAACGAGATAAACGGCGCCATGCAGGGCGACCAGGTGCTGGTGGAAGTGGAACCCCCCAAAGCCGACGGGCGTCGGCAGGGCCGAATTGTCCGAGTGCTGGAGCGCCGCAATCCCACCGTCGTAGGCATGTTTCATTACCGCAGCGCAGACCGCTCATTTGGCCCCAACCATTACGTAGTTCCGTTCGACGAGCGCATGAGCCAGCCCATTCTCATCCCGGAGGGAGAGGAGCTTCCCGTCGCCAGCGAAGCGTCGACGCCGCATCGCGTTCTTGGCAGTGAGGCAAAGGCGGTGGCTGCACACGAAGACCTCGAAGGACTGATTGTCGACGTGGAGATCACCAGCTGGCCCACACCCACCCGTCCTCCCGTCGGCCGCGTGATAGAGGTTCTTGGCTCACCCGACGACTTCGGCGTCGACGTGGAGATGATGATCCGCAAGCATCAGCTGCCGCGCGCTTTTCCTGACAATGTTCTGGCTGAAGCGCGCCGCGTTGCGCATCTCGATCCTGCTGAAGTTGCGCACCGCGAAGATTTTCGCGGTCTGCCCATCGTTACGATTGACGGTGAAACGGCTCGCGATTTTGATGATGCGGTGCTCGTAACCGAGCGTGCCGACGGCGGCTATGAACTACAGGTCCACATTGCCGACGTAGCGGAATACGTTCGCCCCGCAACCGATCTCGATCTTGAAGCGCGCCTTCGCGGAACCAGCGTCTACTTTCCCGACCGCGCAATTCCCATGCTGCCGCAAGAGCTCTCGTCTGACATCTGCAGCCTGCGCCCCGGCGAAGACCGGCTGGTGCTTAGCTGCATTATGCAGCTCGATCCTGGGGGGCGTATTCAAAGCTACAAAATCGGCGAAGGTGTCATTCGTTCCGCAGCCCGCATGACCTACACCGAAGTCCACGCCATCCTAGAAGGCGATAAAGCCGTGCGCGAAAAATATGCGCAGCTCACGCCGGCCTTCGAGTTGATGAAGCGGCTTGCGGTCCTCATGAACAAGCGTCGCGAAGAGCGTGGCTCCATCGATTTCGATCTGCCTGAGCCGGTCATCGAGTTTGACGAACAGGGCCAGATGCGCGGCGTCACGCGTGCGGAGCGCACCTGGGCTAATCGCCTGATTGAAGAGTTCATGCTTGCAGCAAACGAGTGCGTGGCCACATGGCACGAGGATCTCGGCGTGCCTTCAATCTACCGTATCCACGAAAAGCCTGAAGCTCGCCGTGTTGTGCAGTTTGAGGAGCTGGCCGCAAGCTTTGGCTATTCGCTTGGCCTGGGGGCACTCCCCGTAAAGCGTGTACAGTTGCGCGGTGAACGCCGTGAACTACGCGGGCGCGGACGCAGTCCTCGCATGCACGAAGTACCGGAAGATATTCCCGTTACGCCACGCATGTATCAAAAGCTGGCGGCTCGCATTGAGGGTAAGCCGGAAGAACGAATCCTCAGCTATCTCATGCTGCGTTCGCTGCGCCAGGCCCGCTACTCCGAGGTCAACGAAGGACACTTTGCGCTGGCCGCGCCCAGCTACACGCACTTCACATCGCCCATCCGCCGCTATCCTGACCTTATCGTGCACCGTATCAGCAAGGCGCTGCTGCGCGCCGGCATCGCGGGCCGCGGAGAAATTGCCGAAGACCGCCTGAGCTCTCCGTGGAAGCATCACAATGAAGGCTTGCCTGTCAGCCGAGTGCCGCACTTGAGTAGCCGCAAACAAGGCGCGCTCTCCCGAATCGATCCGCCGATTCCTGAACCTGAACTCGCTCAGATTGCCGAGGAGTGCAGCCAGACTGAACGCCGCGCCGCAGAGGCCGAACGCGAGCTTGTGGAGTGGAAGAAGGTCCGCTTTATGCAGGACCGAGTCGGCGAAGAGTTTGCCGCGCTGGTGCTGAACCCGACGAAATTCGGCATGTTCGTCGAACTGACGGACCTGTTTGTTGAGGGGCTGGTTCCGATCGACTCTCTACGCGATGACTACTACACATGGCGCGAAAATACACACGAGATTGTGGGCAACCGCTGGGGACGCACCTTCCGTGCCGGGGATCGCGTCAACGTCATCCTCGATCGCATCCTGGCCCAGGAGCGGCGACTCCAATTCTCCATTGTGGAAGAGGGCATTCCGCTTACAGGCAAGCCGGCTGCAAAGCCTTCGTCAAAACCTAAGAAGTCTCGGCAGGCGAACACGTCAGTCTCGAAGAAATCCCGGAAAATGAAGTTCGGAAAAAAGGGCAAACGACGCTGAAACCTGCAACACGGAGCGCATGGCGCCGTTCGCGTTGCAGGTTGCACCGAAGTTGCTGAAGTGAACTTCGTCCGAGAGTCGCTTAGGCCCCTGCCTGCTTTTCAGCTAAATCGCCAATAACTGGCAGCTTGAAACGTTCGCCTTTCAGCGCTTTCAAGATCAAAATAATCCAGAGCACGAGGAAGGCCAGCGAAACGAACGGGACGAGGATCCATCCTATGATTGGCACCATTCCAAGCACAAGGTGGATAGCAATCGCCGCGACACATAGGAAAATCGACTGCCAGGAATGGAACCGAATGTAGGAGTTTCTGTTGTACGGCTCGACGATAAGGAAAATGACCGCCGGGATAATCGTCACATACGCCAGCGCGCCGGCTGCATTGTCACTCAGACCAGATTGTGCAGTTGCTTCGGGCATGGTAGCTCCTTTTTTGACGGTAAGGATTGAATAGCCTTGCACTTTACGCTCAGGCCCCTGTCAACGGGATGGGGAGTTTCCAGACAAACGAACTTGATGCGAGCAAATCCGGATCAGGCCATGAAAGCGTATGCAAAAGCGATTGTCAAGTAAAACTCTCGCGATTGGCTGGCCCTTTCGCAAACTACTGCCAGGCTATTGCGAGGCCTGGCGTTCCGCCAGCGCGCCAAGAATTGGAATTTTGAACCGTTGTCCATTCAGGGCTTTCAAAACACAAATGAGCCAAAGGACGAGCCAGGTCAACCAGAACAGCCGCTTGAAGGTCAAAAGCAGATTCGCTTCAAACACCAGGAACAACACCAGCGCAAAACTCATCAGCAGGCTGATCAGAAACCCAGTAATAGTCAAAAACAGCGATTGCCACGCGTGAAAGCGCACGTACGGGTTTGTGTTGTAGGGCGGGATAAGCAGAAACAGGATCGCCGGTACGAATGTCATGTACGCGATGGCACCGGCGGCGTTGTCAGAAAGGCCGGGGTGCGTAGCTTCGGACATTGGCCCTCCCTCCCGATGACTGACAACAGAGAAATTGTGGAAGCTCGAAGGTGTCAAGCAGATTCTTCAGGTAGGCCAACTAGTTACGGCTCGCGGCAACGCAGTCACCCCAATCCAATACAATGGCCAAGGGAGCACTAGCAATGGCACATAACGTATTTTGCGTACGCTACAAGAAGGAAATGGAAGGGCTTGACGAGCCGCCCTTCGACTCGGAATTCGGCCAGAAGATCTACAAGAACGTTTCCAAGGCAGCCTGGTCTGAATGGGTGGACCGGCAAAAGATGCTGCTCAACGAATACCGCCTACAGCCGTGGACTCCGCAGGCCCAGCAATTCCTAGTGGAACAGATGGAGCAGTTTTTCTTCGGTGAGGGCTCAGCTCTCCCGTCCGACTTCGTTCCGCCGGCCCAATAGCGAACAGCATCGGCAGCGCTCGCTGCAGCGCAATTGCGATGCGCGGCGCATAAGGCCTTGCTGGTGTAAACTGAACAGGAACCCCTGAAGCCGGCTCGCCCGAGCCGGCTCGATTGTGTCGGGACGTGGCTCAGCCTGGTAGAGCACTCGCTTGGGGTGCGAGGGGTCGGCAGTTCGAATCTGCCCGTCCCGACCATTACATTGCATGCAGCAGACGCGGCCTGTCTGCCACCTTTCTGATTTCGGCCGCTTCACGCTTACCAACCTCAGCTGGGCGCGCTTGCCACCTTTGACTCAACGCGATTGAGGGCGCTGCGCACGTAGAGCCACAGGTAAAAAATGCTCATCGCCAACAAGATGAGTGGGATTGGCCGGGTCAGCACGACAGTCAGCATCTTTCCAAAGAGGCCTGCTGAATCCCAATGCGGATTTTCGGTGAGCATGTAAAGGACAACCAACGGATAATCTGCGATGGAAACAAGACCCGCCGTCGTCGCCGCGAGCGCCAATCTGCCGGCCAAACCTCCTTCGGCCCACAGCATGGCGCAGGCCGGAACCGCGAGCAGCAAGAGTTTCGCATCGTATGTCCGATGATAGGTAACGAGAAGGGTGAGAGGTACGATTGCAGCGAGCGCCAGATTGGCTCTCGCCGGAGAGAAGCGCGACGATAAAGTGACAAATGACCATACGAGCAAGAGGGCACCGCATACGAGATAGCTGGTGGGATTGTAGACGCGCGGATCGTCCCGAAAGACGCTTATGACCGACTGCAGGTCAATGACCATTACTCCGCTATGGGGAGATCCGGAGGCAGGTCCTGGATCGGCATTTCCACCGCGTGCCGAAGTCACTTGAAGATTGGAGTGCAGTTCCTGTATCCAATTTGGCGCGATTGGTGTAATCCACGCGATGGCCGCCAGACCCAGGACGGCAGAAACGAGGAGGGTTTGCAACGCGAGTTTCCGATAGGGTACGCCTGCCAGCAGGAAATAGAGCCAGACCAGCCCCGCGTCATGGACCTTGAGCGCCAGGCTCACTGCCAAGCACAGAATGCCGGCCCAAACAAACATATCCCGGAGAAAACACCAGACGGCTACCACGCAAAGGCTGATCGCGATTCCGGCCGGATTTCCTGTTATTAGCAAGCTGATGCTGTTCGCAAGCAAAAAAGAGACAAGGCAACCGGAAATCAATGGCGCGTGTTTTGCCCCAAGATCCCATATCAGATAAGCGGCAAGAATAAAACTTCCGGCAGTGAAAATCATCCAAAGCACGTCCGCAGGTACCCAAGGCAGCATCGCAAAGGGGGCGATGAAAATCAACGTTGTCGGCGGATACACCCCCGGCGTCAGATCTTGCAGAGGCCTTCCCGAGGATTGCAAGGGCTGTCCTTCGATTGCCGCATAAGCACGCAGAGTTTCGTTTGGTTTGTAAGGATCGCCGTGTTGAAGCAGGGTTCGCGCCTGATAGTAAACCAACTTGAAGTCTCCCATCGTGCCGGATCCCATTTGTCCCACGACAGAGCCCATTGCAACAAACGACACGCTCCCAAGCAGCAGCAAAAACAGGCCGTCGCGCCGCGCTTTTGTCATCTTGACCCTCTCTCTCTCTTCTCCTCGACTGCGGATTTGAAGCTGCCTATCAGAGCTTCATTCTCAGGCCGCCGATGGTGGCGCAGGCGAGATCGTATCGCACATATACGCATGGATAGAATATGTCCATCACCAGCAAGATGGGCGAGGTACACTTCGTCAGCGCGAACGGGCGCATCCGTCCGGTCAACCCCGTTATGGAGACCGTGAGCCTGGTGAGAATGCTGAGAATTGTGTGCGAGTCTCATTAATGAGACCCTTCCGGCTCACTGATAGCGTAAGGCGGGATTGCTTCTGCGTTCCGCGCCGATGGTGGGGCAGGCCCGGGTGTGCTGAGTACGAAGAGCAAAGGTGAGTGTTGCGGCCGGAGGCAGGGTTAGGTTCAGTTGCCGGGTTGGAGCATGTGCGTGCAGCAAGGCGACTCGCGCTCGAATTAGTCTTCGATCCCGCCTAGGTTGTGTGCGGCCGGTACCTCGTGCCGGGTTATCTCCGAAAGACATGGGCATTGGCTAGCGGGCTTGTGCGGTCACCAACGGAAGGTTGTCATCCATGCCAAGGGAAGCGTCTCGCGATTGGAGGGGCGGCCTCCACTCTAGTGTTGAGTGAATCGGGAAGCGCATGGCTTATCGCTTCAATGCGGGTGCAGGTTTTTGCGGGTTTTCTTGGAGGTCAAGACTCACTCCTTCTCCTCGTGATATTCCATCTCAGTGTTGATCGCCCAGATGTTGTCTTTGGTAGTTACGCCGTTCACAATGTTTTCGACGGCTGTCATGGCAGTGAGCATGGAATGGTCCTGGTTGTTGTACTTGTGCATGCCGTTGCGGCCGACCAGAAAGAGATTCGGAATACTATCGAGATAGCGGCGAACGACGTCGAAGCGGTCGTAGCTGCCGAAATAGGCAGGATAGGTCTTGGGCACGCGGACCACGTGGGAGTCTTCAATATCCCCGGCCTCGAGTATGCCGATCTTCGTGATTTCGGCAATGGCGAAGCGAGACATCTCCTCATCGGAGAGCTTCCACAAATCGTCCGTGTCATTGCAGAAGTACTCCAGGCCAATCCATATCTTGTCCGCGGTGCTCACCAAATAGGGGCTCCAGTTGTTGAAGATCTGGAGACGGCCGACGACCACATCGGGCTCTTGGATATAAATCCAATTGTCCTTGAGGGGCGAGCCGTCCTTCTCCCTGACGGCCAACCTTGAGGCAAGCAATCCGACAGTAATGAAGTCGCGATACATGAGGCCTTCGGAGACCTTGGAGACTTCATCAGGAACTTCGCTTGGGGCAGCCGCGGAGATGGCACACACCAGGTCGCGGACGGGCATGGTGGACAGGAAGTAGTCGCCTGCGAACGTCACGCGCTCACCGGCTTCGTTGACGCCTTCTATGGTGGCGACGGTGTTACCGTCCAGGTGGATACGATCAATCTTGATGCCGAAATGAATATCGCCGCCACCGTCCTGCACCATTTCGGCAGCGTGTTCCCAAAGCTGGCCGGGGCCGAATTTGGGGTAGAGGAACTTCTCGATGAGGGAGGTCTCGGTCTTCTTTTGGGCGATGTCGCCAAAGGCTTTACGGCCGAAGGTCTTCTTGAGGAAGTGCATCACGACTCCCTTGAGAGACAGCCCCTTGATACGCTGCGCTCCCCATTCCGCACTGATCTTGTTGCAGGGTACACCCCAGACCTTTTCCGTGTAGGACTTGAAGAAGGTCAAATAGAGTTGTTTGCCGAAGCGGTTGATGATGAAGTCTTCGAGGGACCTTTCTTCCCTTTGAGGAAGGAGCGCGGACCGCATGTAGCTAACGGCACAACGAAAGGTGCGAACGATGCCGAGATTCCTGAATGTGGTAGCGGAGAGACTTATGGGATAGTCGAAGAACCGGCGCAGAAAGTAAATACGGCTTTTGCGCTGGCGGACCAGCATGACAAGGTCTTCAGTTTGCGGATGGGATGGCTTAGTTGCCGCTGGCAAATCGCGCTGCTGGCCCTGGTAGCGAAGTTGTCCGGCATCGCCTGCCCGTGCTTCAACCGGCATCATATCCAGCCACCACCGCATCACGCGGTCCGATTTCGAGAAGAAGCGGTGACCGCCGATGTCCATGCGGTTGCCCTTGTAGCGGACAGTCCGGGAGATGCCCCCGATTTCGTGGCTGGCCTCGACGACAATGGGCTTGATTCCGATTTGCCGTTGCAGTTCGATGGCGGCGGTAAGTCCGGCAGGCCCAGCGCCAATAATGACGGCGGTTCTCTGATCTGTGTTGGTCATGCGGTTTATGGGTTTGTCAGCTTGCCGCCTTCGCATCTACGAACCTACAGTCACTCGCTTCAAAAAGTACGTCCACAGAAAAAACAGGAATCCCGCTTTTAACGGTCCCATCGCAGCCCAAGTACAAGCGATTCCCCCCAACGAAGCAATATAGCTACTGATGGTGGCCAGAGACCGCCCTGGCGCTCCTGAATCGAACCGGCTGGATTCACCGCGTTCGGCTCCCTAGGAGGTTTCAATGGCTTGACGCTATCACAAGAACGATGAGCATTTAAGCAGAACTCCGCAAAGCGGACCACCAGATGTACCTCGGGAAAATTCGAATACCGACTGATGCGCGGCTTCTTGGCAGTTCAAATCCGCCCGTCCCATTTAATTTGAGACTGTCTCGCACGACCCATTCTTCATTAAGTTTTTCGACGGACCGCTCCCCGAGTTCCCCGCTCCAACCAGTCTGCCAAAAACCGGCAAGCCTCCCCTGCCGTATATTGAGTTGCAATGAACGGTGATCTTTCTTACGGCTTGCCGGCGCTGGTCACTGCAGGCAATCGCATCTTGCGCGCGGATCAGATGAGTCCCGTGCTGCTGCGCGGGGTCAACCGTTCCGGTCTGGAATATTCAGTACCAAATGCCGACGGGTTTCTCTCTGCTGCACGGATCACCCAGGATGAGATTCGCGAAATCGTCTCGGGCTGGCATGCCAACATCATTCGACTGCCGTTCAATCAGGACTGGTGCCTGAACGGGCGCGGCGCGTTTTCCGCCAAAGAGTATCTCGCGTCTTTGGACCAGGTAATTGAATGGGCCGCCGAGTTGGGTGCCTACACCGTCCTCGATCTTCAATGGCTCAATGTTGAAACCGTCTACGGCACAACTGTGGACCCGAACCAGGGGCGCACCGCGAATCATGTGCCTCCGACGCCGGACGAACAGACCACTACTTTGTGGCAGATTCTGGCTGATCATTACCGAGGCGAGACCGCGGTCATCTTCGACCTGCTGAATGAGCCGCACAACGTAATGGACGACGATCCGCACCCGCTGAATCTTATTGGTACCGATGGCAGTGTTGTGCCTTCAAATGAAACGCATTTGACAGCGGAAGAATGGTCGAAGTGGGCGACCCATCTGACGGCGGCAATCAGGGAGATCAAGCCGGATGGCCTCATTATGGTGGGAGGAGTCGATTGGGGATTCGACCTTTCCGGCGTCCGCGTCGACTCACCGAATATCGTCTATTCCACCCACATCTATTCGAATCGCCGGCAAAAAGACTGGCCCAGGGCGATTGGAAGGCACCGAGAGATTCCGATCTTTGTAGGAGAATGGGGTGGCACGGCGCAGGATCTGGAATTCGGTCAGAATCTTGCTTCCGAGGTGCGAAGTCTTGGATTGGGATGGACAGCCTGGAGTTGGAGTGATTTTCCGCCCCTTATCGAACCACCCGGAGCACCGAAATTCAAGCTCACGCTGTTTGGAGCGCTGGTTCGAAACGAGTTAGCTTTCTCCGCTGAATGATCTCCGCCAATCTCCGGTCAATATAGCGTGAACCCGGCGCAAACTGGCCTTTTGCGTTTGATCCTGCACAGCTAAGACTAAGGCTCGTACTGCACTTGTGATCAACATCACGCCTCCCTGCCCACCCGCAGAACTACACTCATCCCTTCGTGCAATGGCAAGACCATTCCGGTTTTGACGGGGCTATGTAGCGCTCCTAAAACACCACTGCACGCAAGGCGGGGACCAGAAGATCCCGCGCCGGGAGGAAGCTGAATGGGTAGGCCGGACGAGATTCAAAAAATAAAAAAAATTGCGTGGGATCTCCGCGCCGACGTCGTAAAGATGATCGGCGTTGGCAAGGCGGGACACCTGGGCGGTTCGTGTTCGCTCGCCGAGATTGTGGCGGCTTTGTACTTCGCCAAAATGCATTACGACCCGAAGGCGATCAACGATCCCAACCGGGACCGTTTCCTGGTCAGCAAGGGACATGCGGTTCTGATCCAATATGCTGCTTTGGTCGAGCTTGGCGTTATTCCGAAAGAAGAGATTGGCAAGGTCAAGACACTCGCCGGCAAACTGCAGGGCCATCCGGACATGATGACTCCGGGCATGGAAGCCGTGACTGGCTCTCTCGGTCAAGGTCTTTCGATCGGCAATGGCATGGCGTTGGCGCTTCGATTGGCCAAGAGCAATGCGCGCGTATACGTAGTGATGGGCGATGGCGAACTGGCTGAAGGTCAGCTATGGGAAGCCGCTATGGCTTCTGCTCGCTACAAGATAGACAATCTCACCGCCATCCTCGATCGCAATCGGATCCAGGCAACTGGGCCGACGAAGGAGATTTTCGATATCCCCGACATTGAAGCAAAATGGCGCGCGTTCGGATGGAACGTGATCAGTGCCGACGGCCACGATGTGAGCGCAGTTCTGAATGCGCTCGATGAAGCTTCAGCCGTCAAGGGCGTTCCCACCATCATCGTGGCGGAAACGATCAAAGGAAAAGGCGTCTCTTTCGCTGAGAATACGGCGGCATTCCATAACGGAATCATGTCGCAGGAGCAGTATGACAAGGCGCTGGTAGAAATCGAACAATCCCGGAGGATGGTGCAATGACTTCACCAAACTTAAGAAGTGCGTATGGCGCCGGCCTTGTAAAGCTGGGCAAGCAGGACGGGCGCGTTGTCGCCCTTGAAGCCGATCTTGGCAAATCCACGCAATCCGCCATGTTTCAGGCGGAGTTCCCTGATCGGTATTTCCAAATGGGAATCGCGGAACAGAACATGGCCTCCACGGCGGCCGGGTTTGCTCTTGCAGGCATGATTCCGTTCATTCATTCGTTTGCCGTTTTTGCGACGGGAAGAGATTACGATCAGCTTCGCAATTCCATCTGCATTCCGAATCTGCCGGTGCGCATCTGCGGATCGAGCGCCGGGCTCTCCGATTTCGGCGATGGAAAGACGCACCAGGGCGTAGAAGACGTTGCCCTTATGCGCGCGCTGCCGAACATGACCGTGCTCTGCCCGGCTGACTCCAACGAAGTGACTAAGATGATGGACTGCGTGCTGGATTGGCCAGGACCCATTTACATCCGGATCAATCGCAACGATCTGCCATTCATCTATCCCGTCGATGAGCCGTACTCCATCGGCAAGGTTACGATGCTTCGCGATGGCGAACACGCTGCGATCTTCGCTGCCGGCATCATGGTTTCGCGCGCGCTCATGGCTGCGGACGCACTTGCAAAGGATGGCGTTTCAGTACGCGTGCTCGACGTGAGCACGATCAAGCCACTGGATCGCAACGCGATCATTCAATATGCTAGCGGTGTGGACGCTATTGTGACTGCTGAGGAAGGCTCCATCATTGGCGGACTTGGATCCGCCGTCGTCGAGGCTCTCCGCGGAGTTTCCCACGCGCCGGTAGAATTTGTGGGCGTCAGCGACAGCTTCGGCATGTCGGCGGAAAACTACGACGAGTTGCTCACCCGCTTCGGCCTCACTTCCGACGCAGTCGCGAATGCAGTTTCAACACTCTTAAAGGGGAATGCAAAATGCGCATCGGCTTCGTTGGTCTAGGAATTATGGGCAAACCCATGGCAAAGAACCTGCTCAAGGCAGGTTACGAGCTTGTGGTTTTTGACGTTGTTGAAGCACCGCTGAAGGAAGTGGTTGCAGCCGGCGCCAAGGCGGCTACCTCGCCCAGTGACGTGGCCTCGCAATGCGAAATCATCATCACCATGCTGCCGAACTCGCCTCATGTGAAGACCGTGGTTCTCGGCAAGAATGGTGTGATCGAAGGCGTAAAGGCCGGCAGTATTGTTGTCGACATGAGCTCCATTGCGCCGCTCGCCAGCCGTGAAGTCGCTGCCGAGTTGGCCGCAAAGGGCGTGGAAATGCTCGACGCACCGGTTTCCGGTGGCGAGCCAAAGGCGGTTGAAGGAACACTCGCGATCATGGTCGGCGGCAAACAGGAAGTCTTTGACAAGGTGAAAGACATCCTGCTGAAGATGGGCGCGAGCGCGGTACTCTGCGGCAATATTGGCGCGGGCAACGTAACCAAGCTCGCCAATCAGATCATCGTCGCCCTGAACATTGCGGCCATGTCTGAAGCGCTTGTTCTGGCCACCAAAGCGGGCGTTGATCCGGAGAAGGTCTTTGACGCAATCAAGGGCGGCCTGGCCGGAAGCACGGTTTTGAATGCAAAGGCGCCCATGGTGCTACAGGGCAACTACAAGCCGGGATTCCGGATTGAGCTGCACATCAAGGATCTGCAGAACGCACTCGACACCGCGCACGAAATCAGCGCTCCCATTCCGCTGACCAGCCAGGTGATGGAGATTATGCAGGCCATGAAGGTGGATGGAAAACAGACCGAAGATCACGGTGGCCTGATTCAGTTTTATGAAAAGCTCGCCGGAGTCAAAGTCCGTAAAGGGGGCGTGCAGTGAGTACGGGACGTCTTGCCGGCAAGATTGCGCTGATCACGGGCGCGGCCGTCGGAATTGGTGCGGAAGTAGCGCGGAAGTTCCGCGACGAAGGCGCCGAAGTATTTGTTTGCGATACCAACAGCGTTGAAGGCGAAAAGACAGCCGCAGCCATCGGAGCCGTCTTTGTACCGCTCGACGTGACCTCAGAGGAAAGCTGGGTTGCCGCGTACGCGGTCGTAATGGACCGAGCCAAGCGCCTGGATATCCTCGTCAACAATGCGGGCATCAATATCCGCAAGAATATTGAAGAAATGCCGGCAGAGTCCTTCGATGCCATGATGGCTGTAAACGTCAAGGGGCCGTTCCTCGGCATCAAGCACGCGCTGCCCATCATGCGTAAAGGCGGTGGCGGCGTCATCCTCAACATGTCGTCAGTGTGCGGCCTGGTGGGTCATAAGTTCACCAACGAAACCTACACCACCACCAAAGGCGCGCTCACATTGCTCACCAAGTCGATCGCGGTTCGCTACGCGAACGACAACATTCGCTGCAACTCGGTTCATCCCAGCACTGTTGAAACAGCCTTTGTGCAGACCATGTTCAAAGATCCGGCGCGCAAGGCTGAGAGACTCGGCGAAGTTCCACTTGGTCGGCTCGCCAGTACTGCCGACGTTGCCAACTCACTGGTCTATCTTGCCAGCGACGAAGCATCGTTTATCAACGGAGCAGCGATTCCTGTTGATGGCGGCGTGACGGCAGCTTAGTTCTACGCTCATAAATGCAACAACGACGGCGTGCGCACAAGCGTGCGCCGTTACGTTTCTGTGGCGTCCGATACCGTAAAATGACTCAGCCACAGAAATCTCCGCAGCACACGGATTTTTCTGTGGGCGTGTGATTCCCCGGAGTCTACATTGCCCCAGATCAACAGCGCTGTGGAAGCGCCTGTAAATTCCCCGCGTCAGGTGCTGGTCGCCAGCCTGATCGGCACCAGTATCGAGTTTTTTGATTTTTACATCTACGCCACCGCGGCGGTTCTGGTCTTTCCTGGCCTTTTCTTTCCCGCATCCGATCCAAGTTCCGCGAAGCTGGCCTCGCTCGCAACCTTTGGCGTCGCCTTTATTGCCCGCCCCATTGGCTCCGCCTTGTTCGGGCACTTTGGCGACCGCATCGGACGGAAAGCCACCCTCGTTGTAGCTCTCGCAACCATGGGCCTCTCCACTGTCTCCATCGGATTGCTGCCGGGCTACCGCTCGATAGGCATTGCCGCTCCCATCCTTCTAGCGCTCTGCCGCTTTGGTCAGGGCATTGGTCTTGGCGGCGAGTGGGGCGGAGCCGTATTGCTGGCGATTGAAAACGCGCCGCCGAACAAACGCGCCTGGTACGGCATGTTTCCGCAGCTTGGCGCACCCATAGGGTTCTTTCTCTCCGGCGGAGTTTTCTACCTGCTGTCACTTTTGTTAACTGACGCGCAGTTTGTATCCTTCGGCTGGCGGCTGCCATTCCTGGCCAGCGCGGTTCTGGTAGCGGTGGGCTTTTACGTGCGGCTCACCATTTCCGAAACACCCGTCTTTAAAAAAGCGCTCGAGAGCGGCAACCAGGAAAAGGTGCCGCTGGTCTCAGTTTTTCGCAATCACTCCAAGGAGCTGTTCGCGGGAACACTGCTGTGCCTGGCCACCTTTGTTCTTTTTTATCTAATGACTGTCTTTGCCCTCTCATGGGGAACAAGCGCGCTTGGGTTTCCTCGCGAGAAGTTCCTGATCATGCAGTTGGCCGACATTACATTTTTCGCGATCACCATCCCAATTTCCGCACTGATGGCTGAGCGCGGACGCCGCCCCGCAATGCTCTGGATTACCGGCGCCATCTTTCTGTTCGGCTTTGTACTGGGGCCCATGTTCCAGGCCGGCACCTTCGGAGCGCTGGGCATGATGGCGCTTGGACTTGCTCTCATGGGCCTGACGTACGGCCCGCTCGGCACGATCGTTTCAGAATTATTTCCGACCTCAGTGCGCTACTCCGGCAGCTCACTGGCCTTCAACTTTGCCGGCATCATCGGAGCCTCGCTCGCACCCTACATCGCCACTTGGCTGGCGAAAAATTGGGGGCTCAAATACGTCGGCTATTACCTGTCGGTAGCGGCGGTATTCACGTTCGCAGGGTTGCTGATGATGCGGGAGACAAAAGACGACGACCTGCACAGCACAAATGGCTGACAGGCAACGCCCTTGTCGTTGAGATGCAGGTCGATTCGAGCCTGGTTTAAGAGGGGAACAGCGAACCGGAAGCAGCTGCAAACTGGGCCACCCGCGTGCGCTTAGGTGGCATGGGCGTAGCGGGGACGCCGAGCAATCCGATGATCTCGCGCAGTTCTGCCCGCGCATGACCAATGGCCGCAGCCACTGAGTCGCGCAGCTTTACCTGATCGGCATTTGAAGTTGCCAGCTTGAGCTTTGGATCGCGGCGTTGATGCGTCTGCTCCAGTGCCTGGCGCGCGCCGGAGATGGTGTAGCCTTCGCCATGAACCAGCCGCTTGATATCCAGCACCAGTTCAACGTCGCGACGCCGGTAAAGCCTTTGGCCAGTGCCGCTCTTGTTGGGTTTCAACTGCGGAAACTGCGATTCCCAGAAACGCAAAACATACGTTTCCACCTCGCAGATCTTCGCAACATCGCCAATCTTGAAGTAGAGACGGTCCGGGATCAAGGGTGCTTCAGGGGCGCGCTTTCTATTTAACTGTGATGACATGGCAAAGTGGGAAAGAATGCGCGGCGACCAAGCGCAGACCTCTTTCAAGCTGAAGTATAGGTCTGGGTAACTGATTTGTAACCTCCCAATCAAGCGCCGGAACCATTTTCGACAACTCTTTTCTGTGCAAAAACAGGGCCGGAATTCCACTTTGGAAGGACTGACAAGCTCCGCCTCAGTTTTCGGAGCTCACCCTGTCGTCCACCAGCGGTTCCCTCGCAGGAGATCCGTGGGGAGCCGCGCGGAGATATTGTTTGGGCCAGCTCACGGCATCTTGAAGCGCAGCCGCCGCATGAACAGGCCAGTACGGGTCGCGAAGCATCTCGCGTGCCAGCAGCACCAGATCCGCTTCTCCGTTGGCGATGATGGCGTTGGCCTGGTGCGCCTCAGTGATCATGCCCACCGCCGCGGTCGCAATGCCGGCCTCTCTGCGGATCTGTGCGGCGAGCGGCACCTGGTAGCCCGGACCCACCGGAATACGCGCACTGGAAACGTTGCCGGCAGAGGACACATCGACCAGATCCACTCCGTGTTCGCGAAACAACCGCGCCAGTTTCACGGATTCGTCAATGGTCCAGCCGTTGTCTGCCCAGTCGGTTGCGGAAATGCGCACGAATACTGGCAGATCCTGCGGCCACTCAGCACGAACAGCGTCCACAACCTGCAATGCCAGCCTGGTTCGATTCTCGAAGCTCCCGCCATAAGCATCTTCGCGATGATTCGAGAGCGGAGAAAAGAACTCGTGAATTAAATATCCGTGCGCGGCGTGGATTTCGACAATGTCGAACCCAGCCTTTAAAGCGCGCCGCGTTGCCTGACGAAACGCTTCAACCACCGCGTCGATACCGTTCTGATCGAGCGCTCGCGGAACGGCGTACTGGGGCGCAAAAGCCAGTGCACTTGGAGCGGCCGGGATCCAGCCGCCTTCCTCAATCGGAACCAACTGCTCACCCGCCCACGGTGTCCCCATACTCGCCTTGCGCCCGGCATGGGCAAGCTGAATTCCAGCACGCGCTCCCTGCGAGTGGATAAACCGTGTAAGCCGCTTGAGGCATGCGATATGCTCGTCCTTCCAGATACCCAGATCGCCGGGGGTAATACGGCCTTCCGCCGTCACCGCGGATGCCTCCACCATTACCAGCCCAGCTCCGCCCTGCGCGCGGCTGCCCAGATGAACCAGTTGCCAGTCATTTGAAAATCCATCGTCATAGCTGTATTGGCACATGGGCGAAACGCCGATGCGATTAGACAGCTCAACGGAACGCAGCCGAAAGGGGGAGAAAAGAGGATTCGTCATTGATTCTCAGTTTACCTGTTCCAGAAAACCGATGAGTGCGACGGGCTTGCGGTTGCACGCGGCGACTATCTGATGGAAAAGGACCGGACGGAAAGATCCTTGAACGCGAGATGCGATCAAGACGAGAGTGGACCGCGAGGACAATTCAGGAGAACGTTGTCAGGGCTTTTTCAGTACGGCGGTACTGCGCTCATCTTCCATGATGGCGCTCTGCAGCTTGCGGAACTCCGCCGATTTGGCAGCAGGAATCTCCACGTCCTTCACTACATATTCGCGCTCGTAGTGGAGTAGATTTCCCTTCACGGAAACTGAAGACTTGTAGCTGGCGAAATCCACGTTTACGTCGACGGGATCGGGAGTTTCGTCCACCACGTAGCCGGCGGGGATTGCGATGTCAAAGCTGTCTTGAAAGCGGCCGGTGTGGCCCAGTTCAATAGCGTAAGCGCGCGGCTTGCCTTCCATCACGTCAGTGACGGCGCGAGCGTGGCTGCCCAGCACGCGTGGACGTAACAGCAGCAGCGGGCCCGCGGTATGCGCGTAGTTGGCGTCGCTCACGTGCAAGTCCAATTTCAGCGGCTTGGTCAAATCATCTGTTTGTGCGAACTCGAAGCCCTTGAACGTCAAGTTGGTCAGATCCGCTCCCAGCCCGTGTTCAAGTGAATCGTGAATATCTTTTGAGTCGCTGTCTTTAATGAACGAACGTTCGTTCATTGCGTCGTCGCCGATAAAAGTCTCGCTTACATCGCCGCTGAGCGATCCATCCGGCATCAACGTAAAGCTGCCCTTGCGAGTCAAGCCTGCCGCTTCAGGGGAAAGCACCGGCATCTGCAGCACCTGGCTGTCTGCGCCATTTGAGATATTGCCCCACGCGCCCTGCAGTTGCGTCCTGATCAAACCGACCGGCGTTTCTTCATCTGTCGGATCAAAAATTAAAAGGGTCTTGCCGTTGACGGCTTTTACGCGCGCCATCAGGCGGGGGTCGCGTTCGGCCTCCGGCAGTTCGATGGCGGTAATCATGTGGTTTCCGTAAAGCGATGGCGCTGCCGGGTCGATAATGCCGCGGCGGCTGTCGACATGGAAGTAGTAGGCGCGGATGCCTGCGGCCTGTAGCATCGAAATCAGCAGCGTGGTCTTGTCTTTGCAATCGCCATAGCGGTTGCGAAAGATATCGCCGGCATAGTGCGCCTGCCATCCGCCAATGCCGCGCACAACAATAAAATAGCGAACGTTTTTTTGAATGTACGAAGTGATGCGGCTCAGCTTGGTGTACAAATCCGGAGCGCCCGCAATCAGTTCCTGAGTTTTGGCCGTAATCTCGGGAGTGGGATCGGCGCGATGCTGTTCCAACTGCTCTTCCCAAAGCCCGAGAGCGCGCCACTGATTGTCTGCGCCCTTTATGGCGGCATCACCCCACTTGATTGACATGCGCGCTGCCAGTGCTCCCCAGGGTGGCGCGGCGTGAATATTTTCCAGATCCAGCGCCGGCATGTCCTTGATTTCCCAGCGCAGATGATTGTTCCCGGTTTCAACCGGCTTCACCGGATCGAACTTTCGCCACGACTCGGCGTAGTGCCCTCCCGGCGGCAGTGCAATTTCAAGCGCTTCCTTCACAATCGGAATCGAGCCCTGGATGTCCCACTCTTCCTCGTTCATGTAGGGGCGGAGGTGCTTCTCTGTCTCGCACACCACCACCGAACCTGGGTCGCCGGCGGGCGGCTTTACCGTGCGAAGTCGCTCAGTGAATTGCATGACTGCATAGGATGCAGCGCCCCGGTCAGTAAAATCCGACTCCATGGCCTGAAACTGCTTGCCATCGCTGGTGAGTGTCCAGGCGTGGAAATAATTCAGCTTCTCGTCGACATCGTAATCAATTGCGCATTGCGCGTACTCTCGTCCCTGCAGCTTTAAAATGCGCACCGCGCTGCGCTCGCGTTCCACCGCATGATTCTGCTCGTCGAGGGTGATCAGGTACTCATCGAACAGAACAACTGCCTTTGCATCGGCGGCTGTTTTGGGAGTTGGAATCTTCGCGGCATCCACTGCCCATTGGGGTACGGGCTCCATCTTGTCTCGCGCAAAAGCCGCGGGCGCAACAGCCGCAATCAAAAGCGCGGCCATCACCGCCAGTACCGTCACCCGCAGATTCCGCGCCGGATTGCTCATCAGTTACCCTTTGCTGCCGCTGCAGGCTGGGCAGAAGTTGTGAGCACCAGCTGTTGCTGATCTGCCGATGCGACCTTTTGATAAAACCCGCGCAGATCCTGGTATTCCTCCGCTTTGGCCTGTGCGAATGCCCTCACAATTTGCCTGTCCACCGTCACGGTACCTGGCTGTGTTGTGGTCTTAATGCCGTAGACCGCATGACCCTGCCATGGTACCTGGGTATCCTTCGGAGCTCCTTCCACTACAACGCCTTCCGGCAAATGATATGTCACCGCTTCGTCCATCCGCTCTGCATAGCGCATGTCCACCGATTCCTGCCGCTTCTCCGCACTGATGAACGATGTGTGCTGCCTTGAATCAAAGAATGCGGCCGGCAGCAAAAGGCGCTTGGATGTTGACGTTCCAAGCGTGCCCTTCACATTGACAACAGCCATCAACACCACATCGGGATTGTCCAGCCCGAGGAAGTGATCGAGATGCGCCTCCACTCCGTCCGGCACAAGCGCTTCCAGAGACTTGTCGTATTCCTTCTTCAACTCCGCTTCATCGATCTCAAGCGATCTCTGCCGCCACTTGAGCGATTCCTGCCCGGTGCTCGTAATTCTGATTGTTCCAGTCACCTGCCCATGCGCATCAAGCGCGATGCTCGCACTGCGATTTATCGTATTGCTCGCATAGCCCTGCGGGGGAGTCACCGCATACCCAGGCCCCTCTGCGCTTTGGCGCAAACCACCTGCGCCCGAGTGCCGCCAGTTCACAGTTCCAAACGAGCACATCTTCTCACCTGGATCGACCACCACAGGCTTTCCGTCGATGCTGAGCAGAACCAGCGTGTCATTAAGCTGCCCGAGGTCCATGTAAGTTACATCAAAGACCCCTCGGCTTCGAGAGACGACCTTGATGGCATATGCTGTCAGGCCCGCCGACCGCGCCATTTCCAGATAAAGCATGGCGATGTCTTCGCTGTCACCGCTTTTCTGCTTCCACGTATCTTCAGCGTGTTTGGCCTCTTTCAGCTTCAGTTGCTTCAGTTCCGACTCGCCTTTTTTGCGCGAGTAATCGGTGTTGTCGAGAGCCTGCACCGCAGCATAGAGTTTTCTCGCCTTGTCTTCTTCCTTGTCAGTAGGAGCAATCAGACCAGCCACGGCTTCGTGTATCGTCTTTGATTGCTCCGCAAATTTATCAACATCCTTCGACCATTCCTTCGCTTCGCTCACCCAGAAATCGGCCGCGCTCCCAGCGGATTTGTAATAGAAGAAGACCTTGTAAAGGAAGCTGTCGATAGGCGGCATGTATTCCTCATCGGGAATGGGAGGAACGTCCGTCACGTCCACGGAGTAATAGCCGCCGGCGTTTGACTGGATTGTGTTGCCCGGAGGCAGTTTTGCCCACCAGATGAGCGTATTGACTGTTCGACCGCGGCTGTCCACCAGGTAATTGCTCGACGCTTCATGGGCGTTAGGCATGAATGACTTGAACGGCGAGAACTGGTAATGCGCGCTGTGGACGAAGTACTTCCTCTGGATCTCCCACTCGGGTGATGAGTAGTAATCGCCGTGGTCGATCTGGTATCGGTACTCGAGAATGCTGCCGACTTCAACGCTGGGCAGGTTGAATACTTTTCGCCCAATCTCACGATCGCCTTTTTTCGAAATGAGCAGGTCGTCGGGCTTGCCTTCCAAAGGAATGACCTGGCCATCCGCATGGATCGTGCGGCCCTTTACATCGGCGACCTTAAAGCCGCCGCGTAAATAAGGCACATCGACCGTGGCCATGTCTTTGCCCTTTTCCGTCAGCACCTTGATGCGCGCATAGACGGTTTCGTAATGCAAAGGATCGTTGGACACTTCCTCAATGTTGAGGTAAACGGCATCTGCCCCCGGCGCTTTGGGGTCAGAAGTCATCTTCAGCTCTTCAGGCGTGGGCTGCTTGAACTGCGTCTGGCTGAAGGCACAAGTAGAAAAGGACAGCGTAACGGCTGCAAAGGAGAGAACCAGGCTGGAGCGCATCAATAGACTTCCTAAATTTGAATAGCGACTAGTCTACTCTTGATTTTCTCGCTTGTTATAAAAATTTGGTAGCGATCACACGAAAGTGGGACCGGCAGGCCAGAACGGGAAACAACTGTTCCCCACTGAGCTATTGGCAGATCTGGACCGCCCCCAGGCCTTGGAATTGCGCTTTAGAGCGAGTCGCGCTTTACGAGCGGATCGCGCTCGACGGGCAATTCGGCCTTGATGAGCGAATCGCATTTAGCTTTCGTGCTTTCAAGTAACGTACTTACCAGCGCCAGTGGCAGTCCAACGACGTTGAAATAGCAGCCCTCAACGCGGGGAATCCAGCGCGCCGCATATCCCTGAATGCCGTAGGCTCCCGCCTTATCCATCGGTTCGCCTGTGGCCACGTACGCTGCAATCTCCTCATCGGTCATGGTGAGGAAGCGCACGGCGGTGACCTCTGCCGCAACTTCAGCTCCCTGCGCCGTTACCACCGCCACACCTGTGATCACGTGGTGCGAACGGCCGGAGAGCATGCGCAACATGCGGGTTGCATCGGCTGCGTCTTCAGGCTTGCCAAGAATGTGGTTGTCCAGCGTGACGGTGGTATCCGCGCCCAGCACAACAAGTTCTTCGCCGCCGCGCTGCTGCCCTGTTCCTTTTGCAGTCACTTCGCAAAAAACCACTTCGGCCTTTTCGCGCGCCAGGCGCGTCACGTAGGCAATCGGATCTTCACCTTCGCGGGGATCTTCAGGGATGTGCGCAGGCAGCACCTCAAAGGCGAAGCCTACCTGGGTAAGCAACTCGCGCCGCCGCGGAGAAGCTGATGCAAGAACCAGCATATTGTGATTATGGCAGGCGCCCTTACCGGCCACCTGAGACATTTAAACTTGTTAGAGGGGCCTGCACGCACGGCCCCAGACAAGGTTCACATGCATTTCAACTTCGATTTTTCGGCGGTCCAGATTCTGTGGACGCTTACCTTTGCTTCAATCCTCGTTCTGCTGGTTGTTCTGCTTGGTCGAGACCGCGCCCGCGTCTATCCGTGGTTTACTGCCAGCATTGTAGTTATCGGATTGCGCCTGCTCGCCAGCCGCCTGCTTTTCGGACGCCTTGCACCTATCCCGATGAACGCAATCTTTCTTACGTTGGCGCTCGTGGCCGGATTGGTGAGCCTGCTGGTGCTTGTTGAACTGGCCCGGAAGGCATTTGTTGGCGCATCCCGGAACACCTGGATCATCGGCACGCTGGTGCTGCTCGCACTTTGTGGCGTCGTTCTCGCTTTCTGGGGACCGTGGCCTGCATGGAAAACGATGACAGTAGATTCGGTCCTTGCCGGGCTGCGCCTGGAACAGTTCGTTACGCAAAAGCTCGATCAGCTGGTCGACATGCTCTCGATCGGCCTCGGCTTGCTCATTGTGATCTTCGGCTCGCGCTATGCTGCCGGTTTCCGTAGCCACACGCAGCAAATTGTCATCGGCCTGTCCACGGCCGCCCTCGCGCAGACGGCTGTGCGCGCCATCTGGCAGCTCATCGCCACTCACGCAGCGCCCACAACCCAAGCTGAATACGAGCGCGTTCTTGGCCTGCAGGAGAAGCTCTACAACTCCAGCAGCGCAATCTTTGTGCTGGCTCTGGTTTGGTGGATCATCTGCTTATGGATCAACGAGCCCGTCAGAAATAGCCGGTCGGGGATCAGGCATGACCTGGTCGTCGAGGAATCGGCAGCGCCAATTCCAGTAATCGACTCGACCAACGGCGTTGCGAAAGATCAGAACTGACTGCACTTTAGATGAGAAAACCCTCGCTGAATAGCAGCGAGAGTCTTTCCTGTTCCCTGCATTTAGATGTGGCAGGAGGCCAGCCCGCGCTTTTCGAGATATCGCTGGTGATATTCCTCGGCGCGCCAGAAGGTCTGTGCCGGCTCAACCTTGGTGACAATGCGCTTCGGCCTGAACTTGCCTTCAGCGGTGAGTTGTTCGATCTTCGCAATCGCCTGGGCCTGTTGCTCCGGCGAGTGATAGAAAATCGCCGATCGGTATTGCGTTCCCCAGTCGGGTCCCTGGCGGTTCATCGTCGTCGGGTCGTGCAAAGCAAAAAAGGTGTCGAGCAGTTTCTCGTAGCTCAGTTTTTCGTTGTCGAATTCGAGCTCAACCACTTCAGCATGACCGGTCTGATCCGTGCATACATCCTTATAGGTCGGACGATCCATTGCGCCGCCCTCGTACCCGACGGCCGTTGCCGTTACGCCCGGCGTGGCGGCAAATGCCGCTTCCACACCCCAGAAACATCCTGCTCCAAAGGTCGCCTTTTCCATGCTCATGCCTCTTTTGATGCGCGGCACTCCGCCGAAGTAACAGTTTCCTTCTCACACCGTTCTGCCATCGAACTCGGCATATTACTGCCGATGCAGCACTTCAATGAGCCGCCGTGCCTTAGCGCCGATCTCGCTGCCCGTTGCGCCCGGCTTGTAAAAGGCTGAGCCAATGCCATAGCCATCAGCGCCCGCATCACGCCAGGCAGGCACAGTCTCCGCGCCCACCCCACCCACCGGCACCAGCAGTGTATCTTTCGGCAAAATGGCGCGCAGCGAAGTCAACATGCGCACTCCCAGCACATCCGCCGGAAAAAGCTTCAACGCATCGGCGCCGGCGTGCACCATGTTGACGGCCTCGGTGGCTGTTCCGACGCCGGGGATAGAAATCATCTTGTGAAGTTTCGCCTGGTGTACGATCTCCACATCCGCGCAGGGGCTCACCACCAGCTTTGCCCCGGCGTCTCTCACCTGTTCCACTTCCGCGGCCCGCGTTACGGTGCCCGCCCCGATCAGCATCTTGCTTCCGTACAACTCATGCGCGCACCGAATGCTTTTTGCGGGCTCAGGTGAATTCAGCGGGATCTCGGCAATCGCCACACCGGCCTCTAGAAGGCCGCCGAAAACATCTTCAATCTCATGTGGTTTGATGCCTCGCAATATCGCAATCAAGGGACATCTGATCAACCATTCGCGAATTACCATGAAAGGCTCCTGGCAATCCGCAGCAGTCCGCGCAGGGCGGCGCCTTCCGGCTCAATTGTAGAAATAATGCCGAAGTCACGCATTGCCTTCTGGTATAGAGTGCATAGTGCGACATCGCCGATCAAATGCACATCATCGTCTCTGCTCGCCATGGCACGTACTTCGTTCCCAATCAGCAGCCCTGAGAGATACGACGACGCGGACATGTCGCTCATCCGGCCCGTCAGCACCAGCGTCCTCACCCCGAACAACTGATGACCAAGCTCTCCGTCCTGCCCGGAGCGCGCAACACCCAGCAGAAAAGCCTCTTCATCGCTTGGCTCATGCTGCGTGCACGAGCGGAGAATGGTGCTCTCCCGGATGGCCCTGAAAAGATCTCCGGTCATCGAAGTCGCAAACGATCCAATCCGGCCGTCTTCCATGCGAACCCATTTTGTGTGCGTTCCGGGGAGGCAAAAATGCACGTTATGGCCAACCTCGGCCGAGCAGCCTAGAATTTCAGTCTCTTCTCCGCGCATCACGTCAGGCACACCAGTCGAGTCGACTCCGATCAGTCCAGGCACAATGCGAGCATCGATGCCTTCCGCATCGAGCCTGATAACGCCCTGCAATAACTGGTCAAAACCGGCCGGGACCGGCAAGTATGGCGCCTCTTTCCACCCGCGCCGGGCGCCCACCATGCCGCACATCAGGATCCTGTTGTCGCGACCGTCCATCCACTCCAGGACTTCCGCCATCAGTGCATCCTGAAACCCGCCGGCGGCCACAGAAACCGCGCCGCGGCTTGAAGACTTCTCCGCTTCCACATTCCCCTGCGGATCCAGCTTGTACGCGCGAAAGTTCGAAGTTCCCCAATTGACCGCAATCATTCGCTGCTCCTATTCCGGAATTCGTTCGATCTTCCCAACCAGAAACACAAAAGAACAGATTCCCATTACGCCCATCGACGAAATAAAAAATAATGGGCGAGAAAAGCTGTTCCCTTTCACCAGGAGCCCAATCACCATGGGCACAATAAACGCCGCACAGTTTGAAATGAAGTTGAACATGCCGCCCGTGAGCCCGATGAGCCGTTCAGGCGCAACTGTTGAGACCAATGACCACGCAATACATGCGGAGCCCGTGCCGAAAAATGACAGCGTCATGCAGGCAATAACTAAACGCGGGTCGTCGAACCAGTTTGCCACAAAAATGGTGCTGGCCAGCACCAGGCCCGTGACAACTGGAATTTTTCTTGCCAGCGTAACTCCAAGACCGCGGCGCAGCAGCCAATCTGAAAGCACTCCGCTGGAGATGACGCCAACGAACGCCGCCAGAAATGGCAGCGATGCCATGGCTCCGGCTTTGGCAAGTTCAATGTGCTTGTAGTGCACCAGGTAGGTGGGGAACCACGTAAGAAAGAACCACTGCACCGAGACTACCCCGAACTGGCCCAGGTAGAGTCCCCACAGCTTGCGCTTGCTCAGCACAAAGCCCAGGTCTTTCCACACTGTTCCCTTTGCCAATTGCGATTCGTCGAGCTTCTTGCTCAACTCAGGAATTCCGCCGCCTTCTTCAATCAGCCGCAGCTCCGCCTGGTTGATTCCGCGCGCATGATTAGGATCGCGATAAAGAAACCACCAGGCAACGGCCCATACCAGGCCGACTGCGCCGGTGGCCAGAAAAATGAAGCGCCAACCGTAGCGTGCTTCAAGCCACGCCAGAAGCGGCGTAAGAAACGCCAGCCCGACAAATTGTCCTGAGGTGTAGAAGCCGATTGCGCTGGCCCGCTCGCGCTCAGGAAACCAAGTGGTCACCACACGATTGTTGATCGGGTAGGCCGGTGCTTCCATTGCTCCTACAGCCAGCCGGAGTCCAATGAGCGCCAGAAACGTGCCCACAAATCCCATGAAGAACGTTGCGAGCGACCACAGGGCCAGCGCGACTGCAAACAAAACTCGCGGATTGACACGATCGACAAAGCGGCTGGCCGGAACCTGGAACAGAGCGTAGGTCCATCCAAATGCACCCAGAATTGTGCCCAGCATTACCGGTGTCAGGTGAAGATCTTCCGTGAGTCGGGGAGCAACGATCGAAAGGTTACTGCGGTCCAGATAGTTGATCACCACGCAGACGAACAGCATCCACATGACCCTGAAGCGCCGCCGCGTGGGTTTCTCTCCGCTACCAATCGATTCGAATTGTGCAAGGCCGCCGGACTGCGTTTCGCTCAACACAGAGCCACTCTCCGCTGATTGGAGTCTGTCATTAACTCTCACTCGCAACGCCGCCCGCGGGAAAGTTAATGACCGGCACTATTCCTTCTTCTCGTTGCGGGGCCTTACCTTGAACCAGATTGGTGTGCCTTTAAATCCGAATACTTCGCGAATTTGGTTCTCAAGAAAGCGCTCGAATGCAAAATGTAATTTAACATCGCGATCGGTGAACAGCACAAACGTGGGCGGAGCCACCGCAGCCTGCGTCATGTAAAAGATCCTTACCCGCTTGGCAATGGGCACCGGTGCGCGCTGAAAATCAATCTTGTCGAGGAACCGATTCATCTGACCCGTTGTCACGCGTTTGCGCCGCTCAGCTGCCACGGCCAATACTTCATGCAACACGCGGGACATGATCTTGCCGCCGTGCTGCGTGGCCTCCAGCGCTGAAACAAAAATCACCGATGCGTAGCTCAAATACTTCAGCGCGGAGCGTATTTGCCGCTCAAAAACTTCTCGATCCGCAGGCGGCTTTCCATCTGTGCGCCCCGTGGTCACCGCGTCCCATTTGTTCACGACAATGATGACGCTTCGGCCGCTTTCATGCGCATATCCGCCAATGGTCGCATCCGCTGCGGTCACGCCCTCGGTGGCATCGATTACCAGCAGCGCAACGTCTGCTGCTTCAAGGTGCCGCCGCGCCATAATCACGCTCAGCTTCTCAGCCATCAGGTGCGTCTTGCCTTTGCGCCGGATACCGGCCGTATCCACAAACCGCAGTGTCTGCCCTTCGAACTCCACCACTTCGTCGACTGCATCACGCGTTGTACCCGCGACCGGCGAAACAATGGCGCGTGTGGTGCCGGTAAGCGCATTCAGCATGGTTGACTTGCCCACATTGGGCCGACCGATGATCGCTACCGAGGTCTCGTGCTGCTCAAATGTCCCGTGAGTCCGATGGCGAGACTCGTCGTCCTCCGCGCCCTCCGCGCCGGGTTGCAACGGGCCGCCCTCTTCAATTTCATCTTCGATGGCCGCTTCTTCCTCCGCAACTTCGGCGGGCGGCGGAATCGCTGCGGAGATTGCGTCCAGCAAATCGCCAATGCCAAGCCCGTGCTCTGAACTGATGGGAAACATATTGCGCAAACCCAGGCGGCGTAGATTCTCAGCCTCGCCTGACAATGCGTCGCCTTCAACTTTGTTCACCGCCAGAAACACCGGCTTGCCGCCGCGAATCAGCAGCTTGACCAGGTCGTAGTCAGGACTCGCCAGCTCCGTGCGCACGTCCACGACAAGAATTAATGCGTCAGCATCTTCCAACGCTACTTTTGCCTGGTTATAAATCTCAGTCGGAATCAGTTCCGGATCGTCGGGCACAATGCCGCCCGTATCCACCAGCCGGAAGCGGCGTCCGCCCCACTCGTATTCGCCGTAGATACGGTCGCGCGTAATGCCCGGCTCATCGCCCACAATGGAGCGACGGCTTTTCGTAAGCCGATTGAACAGTGTTGATTTGCCCACGTTGGGCCGGCCCACGATGGCCACCAGGGGCAGCCCTTCCGAGCCTGGCCTGCTCGGTACAACCGATTTACGATACGTTGGCAAACTTCGTCTCCACAATGGCTTGCCGACCCCGCGCAAGCCTCGCCCCAAAAATCAGGCTCTATTCCATTCTAAGTTGAGCGCCTGCCCATCCTTGTCGTCCAAGAGCCCAGGCGCGCTGATTTGCCTCTCATGTACACTACGAAACATTCAATTCGAGGAGGCTTCCAATGCCCAAATTCGTCATTGAACGCGAAATTCCCGGCGCAGGGTCGCTGACGCCCGCGCAACTTCAGGCGATCTCGCAAAAATCCTGCGGCGTCCTCAGCAACATGGGGCCCTCCATCCAGTGGGTGCACAGCTACGTTACGGGCGACAAGATTTACTGCGTCTACATTGCGCCGAACGAGGAGATGGTTCGCGAACATGCTGCCCAGGGTGGATTTCCCGCCAACCGCGTCTCGCAGGTCACCACCATGATCGATCCCACCACTGCCGACGCCTGATTCGCCTAATATGAGTCGGGTCGCTGCGTGAGATGTTGCCCTCGTTGGCATTTCGAGCGAGCCTGGCCGCCACTTTACGTGTCGGTCGTCAGGCGAAGATTCTTCAAAGGAAGGATTGGCGACTAACCGGGCAAAAATGAGTTGACGGCAAAACTCTACATATGTAGAGTTTCACTCATGTCAGTTCGCCGTACGCCACAAACCGTCGAAGTTCTTCGGAAATTCCTCGAAGCTGCCTCAGAATGGCGGCACGGTTACGATTTGAGTCTTAAAACAGGTCTCAAATCCGGGACTCTTTACCCGATACTCATCCGGCTCACCGAAAATCACTTTCTCGAAACGAGGTGGGAAGCTTCGGACGGTGGAAAGCCGCCACGACATATGTACCGGCTCACGCAAACCGGGAGGCGATTTGCCCATGAGTGCGTGTCGGAACAAAGAAGAATTGCTAGAGAAGAACCTGCATTTGGAGCATAAACCGAAATGAGCATCGTTAGAACCGCTGCAGTCCGAATCGCAAACTTCGTAGTTCGATATGCCTCTGTCGGCTCGAAGGAATGGGCAAAAGCAATCAGGAACGAACTGATGTCGATCGAAAGTGACTGGCAATCGCTGGCGTGGGCTCTCAGCGCTCTGCGAGTGCTATTCACTTTCCAGACGAGTCCCTTAAAGACAATTGCGGACCTAGATGGTGAAGCGCAGAAGTATGCAGACTTGCGGCGGCATGCAATGAATAACGGCTGGCTTGGAACGAACGCGCGATTGTTTTTGCCTTTGATATGGTCTTTGTTAGCAATTTTCCAAATTGCTACGGGGCACGCGGTCCTTGGCAATGCCTTACAACTATTGGGTTGGCTCCTCGTCGTACCAATGACGTATCTGCGCACACGGGAGCCCGACGTTCCGGATAGGGATGATCAGGCCAACCTCGTGCAGTTCTATGTGAACGAGTTGTCTGCAAGTTCAAGGAATCCGCTCCCATTTTGGATGGTTGTCGCTGGAACATTGTTCCTGATTTGCGGGTTTGAGTTGACGGTCAGCGGCGGCTGGTTGGCCATGATGCCCCTCATCTTGCTTCCAGCACTGGCGTGGTTTCTCGCAATGCGTATTAGAAGTCGCAGGCGACTCGCTCAGATTAAAGAGCTGCTCAGCGGGAACCCGACTACCTAGTCATTATCGGTAGGTGTTGCTGAATTGGCTTACCGAGCGGTTTACCGCCAATCCTGACCTTTGCCGAAGCTTCGCCGGAGTCTCCTATGATGGAGAGAGGAACCGGTCCCGCCGCTCTCGGCCTTAATGTCGTCTACCGCCGCCCCAACCCGCGCCCTGCCCACCCTGCACGAGTTTTTTTCTCCGGGCGGCATCCTTGCGCGCTCACCGCTGCCCTATGAGTACCGTCCTGGCCAGCTTGAAATGGCCAAGGCTGTTGAACGGGCACTAGCCGAACGCCGCCATCTGATTGTTGAAGCAGGAACGGGCACCGGCAAGACGCTTGCCTACCTGTTGCCTGCGCTGCGCACCGGCCAGCGCGTGATCATCTCCACTGGCACCAAGGCACTACAGGATCAGCTCTTCTTCCGCGATGTGCCGTTTCTTGAGACGCTGCTGGGCGACCTGCGCGTGTGCTATATGAAGGGTCGCGCCAACTATCTTTGCCGGCACAAGCTCACCGCGCTGCGCGATCAGCCCATCCTCTCCGGCCTTGAAGAGATCGACCAGTACAAGCAGATTGCCGATTGGGAACGCACCACGGAAACGGGCGACCGCGCGGAATTGTCCGGCATGCCGGAGTCGAGCGCGCTCTGGCAAAAACTCGATGCCCGCTCTGAAGCCTGCCTGGGCACTACCTGTCCTGACTACCGCCGCTGCTTTATTACCGAGATGCGACGGCGCGCGCTCGAGTCCGACATCATCATCGTCAATCACCACCTGTTCTTCGCTGATCTGTCAGTAAAACAGGAAGCCAGCGCCGCGCCCGACGCAGGGATTTTGCCCGAGGCCGCGGCCGTCATCTTTGATGAAGCGCACGAGCTTGAAGAAGTGGCTTCGAGCTACTTCGGTTTGTCGGTTTCAAATCTCCGTTTTGAAGATCTGGCCCGCGATATCGACACTCTGCTGCGCGGCAAAGAAGGAACCGACCGTCTGCCCTCGGCCACCATGCAGTTGCGCGAACGCGCACGGCTCTTCTTTGCTGGATTGCCCATCAGCGTGGACGGTCGCCATCCTTTCACGGAGCGCGAGCAGTTCCTTGAGTCTTCAGGCGATCTGTATCTCGCCGTTCGTTCCACGCTTCAGGTTCTTGAATCGGAAATCGACGGGCTCTCCGGAATCGACGAAGCGCCCGGCCTGAGGAAACGCGTTTCGCGCCTTCGCTCCGAGCTCGAATTCCTGCTCGAATCCAACTCCAGCAACATGGTCTATTGGATGGAGCGCCGCGTCTCCGGCGGCACATCTCCGGGCCAACGATCCGCAGTCCGCAGCGCCCAAAACCGGCATACTTTTGTGCAGGCCACGCCAATTGATGTGTCGGAACTGCTGCGCGAACAGGTCTTTGAGCAGATTCCTACCGTTGTACTTACTTCGGCGACGCTTACCGTGCAGGGTGGCTTTGAGCACTTGCGCAGACGTCTCGGCCTGACGGAGGCGCGCGAACTTGTTGTGCCTTCGCACTTCCGTTATGGTGAGCAGGCGCTGCTCTACTTGCCGCCAAACATGCCCGATCCCCGCGACCCTGAATTTCAGGAAGCCGCTGCGCGCTGCATTCAACGCGTGCTCGATCTCTCGCGTGGGCGCGCATTCTGCCTGTTTACCAGCTACAGCCAGATGCGCAATCTCTACGAGCGCCTTCTGCCGGTGCTCGATTTTCCGATCCTGCTGCACGGGACCGCGCCGCGCAAGGCGCTGCTGGACGAATTTCGCGCGACACCAAATGCCGTTCTATTTGGTACTGCGAGTTTCTGGCAGGGTGTTGACGTGCAAGGCGAGGCGCTAAGCTGCGTCATCATCGATCGCCTGCCCTTCGCAGTGCCCAGCGATCCTGTGGTGCAGGCGCGCATGAAAGCAATTGAAGAAGCCGGAGGCAAACCCTTCTTCGACTACCAGGTTCCTGAAGCGGTTCTAACGCTCAAGCAGGGCTTCGGCCGCCTGATCCGCTCGCTTGAAGATCGCGGCGTGCTTGTGCTGCTCGATCCGCGCATCACCCGCCAGCGTTATGGCCAGACTTTCCTGCAGAGCCTGCCACCCTATCGCATGACGAACACCATCACCGACGTGGAAGCCTTCTTCAACAAAGAAAAAGAGTAGAAGCCGCAAAAAGACGACCCCTGACATCTTTTCTCTGTCACTAGGGTGTCGTAACCGTGAACGACTTGACCTTTACCGCGCCACCGAGTTCTTTGGTTGCGTAGTTGAAGATTGCGTATCGGTTGCCCATGAAGAACATCCATTGGCTGTTGAGTGTGTACGGCGCTCCTATCGATTTGAAGTTGCGACCGTCGGTGCTGTAAGAGAAATTGGCCTTGCGGTCGGTGCCTGGATGAATGTCAGCCGACGCGCGCAGCCAGATTTGTTTGCCGCTGATGGGAACGCTCTCCACTTCAGTTCCTTTGCTGGCCGTTACCCAGCCGCGGCCGAGCGCCAGCCCGTTCTCCATGACTACTTTGTATGCGCCGTCCTCGCGCTTGACGCCGACCCATGCCGACGCCTGCTTGAAGATGGCGAGTCCAGCACGATCGCCTTCTTTCATTTTCGAAAAGTCCATTGCGATTGTCGCCGTGGACTCTGGCCCCGGAATGCGGTGCGTGAGAGTGTTCCGCGCCGCATAAAGATCGTCGGTCACGGTGGCAGTCTGCAAATTCAAGCCTCCCGCGAGCGACCACTTTGCGTCATCGGGATTGTGGTTCCACTCCCACTCCGGCGCAAGCGATTTTCCTTTAAAACTGTCGGTGCCGGTGTTCGGCTTGAGCGGGTGCGGAGGCAGCGGATTGGGATACGACACTCCCCACTTGCCGTCGACAAGCACGAGCTCCGGCCATCCGTCAGCATTCCACTTGAGCGGAGCTAGCACTGGGACACGACCGCCGGGATACGCATCCACAAATGCCATGTAATACCAGTCGCCCTTTTGAGTCTGCACAATACCGCCCTGGTGCGGCACTCCGCCGCCGGGAATCGGCGTGCCCAGATCGAGCAGCAGCTTGTGGAGTGTGTACGGGCCGAACGGGCCGGTTGTCGAACGAAGCACATACTCGCCGTTCGCCGGCCGGGTCATCAAGATGTAGTAGTTGCCGTTGATCTTGTAAAAGCGCGACCCCTCAAGCACTTTCACGTCAGGCGGAGTCTGAAACACGACCTGCGACTTCACCTCTTTTGTTCCGTCGGGTGAGAGCTGCGCTACGTGAACCGTAGTATTGCCGTAAGACACATACATGGTGTCGTCGTCATCGATAAGCAGGCCCGCATCGTAGTAGCAGTTGTCGATGGCCGTATGTTGCTTCCACGGTCCCCGCGCTGCCGGAGATGTGTAGATGTAGGTAGTCTTCGATCCCGGAATGCACCCGACCCAGTAGAACGTTTTGTTGCTCTTGCGATACTGCAGGGACGAGGCCCATGTGCCTTTGTTGTACGCGTTGCCGCCCATCAGATCGTAGGTCGGCCCGAAGTCGAGCTTTGGCAGCGAGTGGCCCACGTATTCCCAGTGCACCAGGTCGTACGAGCGCAAAATTGGCGCGCCCGGAGAGTAGCTCATATTCGACGCCGAGTAGTAATACGCGTCGCCGACGCGGATGATGTCGATGTCCGCAAGGTCTTCCCATAGCACCGGGTTCTGGAATGAGCTGGCCTGTGACGGAGCAGCCTGAGCATGCGCGAGGCCCCCGGATGCAGCCAGAAATCCGAACGGGAAGAACAGCAGGAAGAAAGCGGAAAGCATTGTCGAAAAGCGATTTCTTGTGGGCATGAGGCCTCTGCGGGCAGGCACCAGCGGCACGCCTTCAACCTCAAGACACACCAGTCGGGTACCACCGTGAAATGTATTCATTTACGCCAAGAATTCTATTGGTTCCGGGGTACTACCGCTCCGGCCGGGATCGTACGGCTCTCAATTATTAGCCGAGTCGGCAAGCTGGCGCTCGGCCGAATCTGGCATATAATGAGAGAAGACGATCATCTTCAATCATAATCATCCATATTTACGACCGGTCGAGGCGGCACTCGGCCGGAGAAATGAGCACTCCATGTATACCGAAACTCCGATAAGCACGCAGCCGGCTGCGACCTTCGCGCCGGCCGACCCACGACTGTTCGCTACTCCGGAAGCGGAGGAGATCAAGAGAGAGATTTGCGCTGTAGGCCGCAAGCTTTGGCTGCGCCAGTTTGTTGACGGCAACGGCGGCAACATCTCGTACCGCATTGGCCCCAATGAGGTGATTTGCACGCCGACGCTGGTGAGCAAGTACGACCTGACGCCCGACGATCTTTGTCTGGTCGATCTTGAAGGCCGGCAGGTGGCGGGAACCAAGCCGCGCACCAGCGAAATCTTCCTTCATCTAGAGATTTACAAAGCGGTGCCGGAGGCAAAGTCGGCTCTCCACTGTCATCCGCCTCATGCGACCGCTTATGCCATCACCGGCAAGGTTCCGCCGAACCTCATCATTCCCGAATTTGAAGTCTTCGTGGGCAAGGTCGCGATTTCGCCTTACAAGACTCCCGGAACCCCTGAGTTTGCGCAGACTGTTCTGCCATACTGCCGCGATCACAACACAATCCTGCTGGCTAATCACGGGATTGTTTGCTGGGCAGATACGGTAACGCACGCTGAGTGGTACGCCGAGGTGCTTGAAACTTATTGCTGGACGTTGATGCTCGCTGCGCAACTCAGCTCTCCCATCTCCTACATCAACGAGCAGCAAGCCGCCGATCTGCTGGAGATGAAGAAGAAGCTCGGCTTGCCCGACGCCCGTTTTGATGAAGCGCGCCTGCGGGAGTGTTTAGCCGCCGAGTCTCATGTGCCGAATGCTCTATCGGAAAAGCTCGCCGGCATCGATGTTGAAACGCTGGTCCGCACCATCACAAAGTCCGTGCTTGAAGCGCTCAGCAAAAAGTAGTGACCCATAAACAATGAAAGCTGCCGAACGCCAACTAAGAATTCGCCAGATGCTCGAGAACCGGGACTTCGTTGACCTGGAGACTCTGTGCCGCGAATTCGACACTTCCGAGTCCAGCATCCGTCGCGACCTCGACCTGCTGGAACAAGCCAAGCTGTTGCGCCGCGTATATGGCGGAGCCGTTGCGCTGCAAACCACGCCTGCCCGCGCATTTGACTACGCAGTTGAAAGCGCGCGCCTGAGTGACGAAAAAAATCGCATCGCGTGCGCGGCCGCCGGACTTATTGAAGACGGCCAGACAGTGATCCTTGACGGCGGATCGACGGTTGCTAGCGTTGCCCGGGAGCTTTCAACGCGCCCAATGCACATTGTCACAAACTCACTTCCTATCGCGGAGAGCCTGGAATCGCTGCGCAATATCGAGCTCACGTTGACGGGCGGCTATCTTGATCCGCGTCTGCGTGTCATGCTCGGACCTTTCTGCGAACAGATGCTGGGCGCCATTCGCGCCGATGCTCTCATCATGGGCATTGGCAGCATTACGCCCTCGGGATTCAGCAATAACAACACGCTGGTTGTGGGCTCAGAACAGAAGATGATTGAAGTAGCGGCGAAGATCATCATCGTCGCCGACCACACCAAGTTCGGTCGAGGCGGCATGATCCCGGTGGCCCCGCTCAATGCTGCAGACATTGTCGTCTCAGACACAGGGCTTGCGCCGGAGCATGTGGCGATGCTTCGCGACAGCGGTGTTGAAGTCGTTCTCGCGTAACGTGCGGGCGTTCCAACTCGTGCCCGTCACTCTTTGAGAAAATGAAAGTGCCGGGATAACCTTCGGCACAGGAGACCCGATGCGGGCAGAGATGAATCCAAACTTGAACATCGGCGCGCACGATGTGCTGATCGTCGTCGACGTTCAAAATGACTTTTGCCCCGGCGGCGCGCACGATGTGCTGATCGTCGTCGACGTTCAAAATGACTTTTGCCCCGGCGGCGCGCTCGCAGTAGCCGAAGGAGATTCGGTAATTGCGGCGATTCATCGCGTCGCCCCGTTGTTTCAGCATGTTGTTCTAACACAGGATTGGCACACCACGCATCACACTTCGTTTGCCAGCTCGCATCCCGGCAAACATCCGTATGAGCAGATCGAAATGAGCTACGGCGCTCAAATCCTTTGGCCCGATCATTGTGTTCAATCCAGCAAGGGCGCTGAATTTCACCCTGACCTCCATCTTCCGCAGGCAGAACTAATTCTGCGCAAGGGCTACAATCCTGGCATTGATTCCTACTCTGCATTTTTTGAGAACGACCGAACCACGCGCACCGGTCTTGCCGGTTATCTCGCGGAGCGGGGCCTCACGCGCTGCTTTATTGCCGGGCTCGCGTACGACTACTGCGTGGGTTATTCCGCACTCGACGCGCGGCGTGTTGGACTGCAGGCTTATGTTCTTCGCGATGCCTGCCGCGCCATCGACCTCAACGAATCCGTTGCAACAATCGAAACTGAAATGACCAAAGCCGGCGTCCACATTATCGAAACCGGCGACCTTATCAAAGACGTAAAATCGCAACAGGAATCGCGCTCTGGAGCCGCCTGAACTCGCATGTCTCGCAATTTCTACATTCTGGCCGCTACGCTTCTGCTCTTTGCGCTGATTTCGGGGGGCATGTCCATGGTCCCTTCCAGCTTTCAGCCTGGGCTGCCGGCCAACGCCTCGCTCTGGCGCACGCTGGGCATGTTCCTGCTGTTGTTTGGGTTGATCGCCGCATTCATCGGCGTCATGAGCCAGCTTTTTGAGCAGGTTGACCGCCACAGCGAACAGACCCGGCAGGAGTCGCGGCGGAGACGACGCGCTAACCGCGACGAGTAACGACCATGCTCTCCCGTTAAAATAGATGTGTGGGACGTTTCCCGCTTGGAATCGAGCAGACGCAATGTACGAAGTTACAGTGGAGGCAGATTTCTCCTCCGGCCACTATCTCCGAAATTACAAGGGCAAGTGCGAGAACCCGCACGGCCACAACTACAAAGTCCGCGTTACGCTGGCCGGGAAAGAGCTTGATGCGGCCGGGCTATTGCTCGACTTCAAGCTGCTTAAACAGGTGCTGCGCCCCGTCATCGAGCGCATCGACCACCAGATGCTGAACGATATTGAGCCGTTCATCGTGCTCAACCCGTCGGCAGAGAACCTGGCCAAATATCTTTATGACGAAACCAACCTGCACCTGAGCGATGTAACCGCAGGCCGAGTGCGCGTAAAAGACTGCACCATCTGGGAGACCGACACTACCACCGCAACCTACTACGAATAGGTTGGCCCTAGAGCCTGTTATTAACTTTCCCGCGGGTGGCGTTGCGGGAGAAAATCGCGCCAGACGCGACGGAGGACGAAGATTTTGGCTATTCCAAAGCGAGGACGACAACAAAGTATGGCGCGACTTACTCCGCAACCCGAAGGGCTGTGCGCCGCCCACGCGAAAGTTAATAACAGGCTCTAGTTCATCTGCCCTGACTTCGACTTCAGATATTTGTCGAACGGAATCTCAAAGAAGAAGAGCTCGTCCCCCTGGGCATTGCGGATCGCATGCAGGTGCATTTTTGCGCCGATCAGTGGGTGATTCAGCTCAGATACGTCGTAGAACAGAAATCCTGCACGCGTGGTGTGCGGCTCCACTGCAAGAGCTCCGTATTCGAACTCGTCGAAATCCGCCTCGATGTCCTTGTTGCTGGCCTTGGGTTTCAGCTTGATCTTGGGCAGCGGGCCCGGCAGTGGAATGCTTCCTCCCTGCCGCTCCTTGCGCGTCATCAGACGCTCCACATCTTCAGGGAGTGCGGCCTGGATGCGATCGCCGGCGGCGGTCTGAAACAGAATCCGCGCGTCGCGCAGTGAAATCGGCTTGTCGCCGTTGTTGGTTACGATGAGGCGGATAGGCATTACGCCGTGCGCGAGGTAATCAATGCGAAAGATCGCCTCTTTTTCCTTGGTGTCGTAAGGCTCGGCGGCAATGGCCACTTTTTCATCGGGATGTACTTCAACCGCAGCGAAAGAAGTGGCTGGCTGTACGGGAGGAACCTCGTGGTCGCTGGCAGCCAGCGAAACCGGTGCAGCCAAGACAAGAATGAATAGCGAATTTACCCCAAGGACCTTCATCGTGCTCGACTGTATCATTCTAGATTGGACTGCGGAAAGGCTTGTCCGTAACGAATGGTCTTGTTCTTCTACAACCTGGCCCTGCTCGCTGCCCTCGTGGTCAGCGCGCCATGGTGGCTGTGGAAGATGGCCACTACCCATAAATATCGCGCCGGCATGGGAGAGCGGCTAGGAATCAGCGGAAGGCTCAAAAAGCTGGTCGCGAGCGAGCCCAGCCGACCGATTATCTGGCTCCATGCAGTTTCTGTGGGCGAAGTTCTGGCGGTAAGCCGCCTGGTGAGCGAACTCGACAGCGCCTTCCCGCAGTTTCGCTTGTTAGTCTCTACGACCACACGGACGGGGCAGGATCTGGCGCGCCAGCGTTTGGGCGACAACCGCGTTTTCTACTGCCCGCTCGATGTTCCCTGGGCCGTGAGTGCGTGCCTGAATTCACTTAAGCTCAGCATTCTGATCCTTGCCGAAACCGAGTTCTGGCCGAATATTCTGTCCGGCTGCTTTCGCCGCAGGATTCCGGTCGCGGTGGTTAATGCTCGTGTCTCCGATCGCTCATGGCCTCGCTACCGCCGCTTGCAATCACTCTGGCGGCCTATCCTGAGCCGGCTTTCAAGAGTGCTTGCGCAAAGCGAGACGGATGCGGAGCGCCTGCGCGACCTCGGCTGCATGCCGGATAGCGTTTCGGTTGCCGGAAATCTCAAATTCGACGTCCGCGCCGCCACTGAAGCCGACGCAACGCGGCTGCTGAAAAAGTTCGCTGCCGGTTTGAGGATTGTTGTTGCGGGCAGCACGCTGGAGGGTGAAGAAGCGGCGTTGCTGCAGACCTGGCCGCAACTGCTCGCCGCAGATCTGCAACTCGCTCTCGTTCTAGCTCCGCGGCATCCGGAGCGCTTTGCGGCAGTGGCTGCGTTGCTTGATCAGTCCGGCGTTTCGTGGATTCGTCGCTCAGACTGGCAATCGCAGACTGTTGACGCGCTCGAACCGGTGCGGCCCGGCCAGACTATTTTGCTCGACACCATCGGCGAACTTGCCTCAGTGTATTCACTCGCGGCCGTGGCATTTGTAGGCGGCAGCATAGTACCCTCGGGTGGCCACAATCCACTGGAACCCGCGCAGTTCGGCGTGCCGATTGTAATGGGACCGCACTACGCCAATTTCCGGGCCATTACTGAAGGCCTGCTCGCAGGCAACGCGCTCAAAATCGCACAGCCCGGCGATCTGGCCGCCACACTCATCAATTTACTTAAGGATCGGGCTGCGGCTGATGCCATGGGGATGCGTGCGCGCAAGGTGTTCGAACAACAGGCTGGAGCTACCGCGCGATGTGTTGAAGCAATTCGCGAGTTATTGATGGAGCGTGAGTCATGACGCGATCATTGGCCGCGCGCCGTTTTCTTTTGCCGCTGACCCCGCTCTATCGCGCTGCACTCGCACTGCGCGAATGGCGGCTGCGCAGCGGACTCGAGCCTGTTCGCCGGCTGCGGCAACCGGTTATCAGCGTTGGCAGCCTGTCCGCGGGTGGGTCCGGCAAAACTCCGCTCACCATTGCTCTTGCGCAGGCGCTCACCCGTCGCGGCCTTCACGTTGATGTGCTTTCGCGCGGCTACGGTCGCAGCAGCAAGGCCGCGCTGCGCGTCGACCCGAATGGCGCGGCAGAAGATTTCGGCGACGAGCCGCTGCTCATTGCACGCGAATCCGGAGTTGCGGTGTACGTTGCCGCGCAACGTTACGAAGCCGGTATGATGGCGGAGTCTGCGCTGAACGATCCGGGCGCGCAGGCCGTTCATCTTCTCGATGACGGCTTTCAACATCGCCAGCTTCATCGCGATTTGAACATCCTGATTCTCGATAGCCGGGATCTGCACGATCATTTGCTACCTGCCGGAAATTTGCGTGAGCCAATGAATGCGTTGCAGAGAGCTACTGTTCTGGCGATCCCGTCGGATGACCGAGATTTGGAGCACTTTCTACTGGAGCCTGTTCCAATCGATCGCAATTCAGAAGAACCGCGCTGGATTGGTCCCTTATGGCGGCTCAAGCGGCGCATGGAAGTTCCGAGCGTCGCCGGTCCTGTGGTTGCGTTCTGTGGCATCGCCCGCAACGATCAATTTTTCGCGGGGCTCGAAGAACGCGGGCTGCATCTTGCATCGCGCATCGCATTTGCCGACCATCACCGCTACCTTCAGCACGATCTCGACTGCATTCTGGATGCGGGGCGCAGCATCAATGCTGCAGCGTTCATCACCACGGAGAAAGATCGTGTCCGTCTTGGCCCGCACGCTGCATCGTTTACGGAATCGTGCCCGCTGAGGACCGCGCAACTGACCATTGAAATCGACGATCAGGATGCCGCTGTGGCTTGGATGCTCGACAGGCTCTCAATCATACCGAAGTCAAATATCTGAAGCCGATTGTGCGGGTGCGCTTTGCTCAGACCTTTAGAAAAATCCTCTTCCGGTAAAGGATCCAGACCGGAATGAAGCATAGCGCCATGTAACAGAATGAGTAAGCGAAACACGCCCATCCGGGATTGGGAATCTGCCCAAAGACATTCACCCGAGCCCAAGCCAGGACGCTCAACCTGCGGCCATTGGACGAAAAGGCGAACAGGTCAAGCAATCCCCAAAGCAGTTCACTGAACATATAGGCGGCAATCGCGTTCAACCCGAACACGATCCACGGCCACATGAGCACACGCGTAATTGCGCCGCTCGCGCCTTTTGCGTTGCCGCGGCCCCAGCCGCGCATCTCCACCAACCAGAACAAAATCCCGAACAAGGCGAGCGACCACCCACCCGCGGCCAGCACGTAAGAGCTCGTCCACAATTTTTTATTAAGCGGAAGCCAGCTTTCCCAGTAATAGCCCAGGTTCAGACAAACGGCAGTTGCCGCGGCCAGACCCAGCACCTTCGTTTCATGCGGCAGACGCGAACGCAGCCACATGCCGGTGAGCAGCCCGATCAACGTGGTTCCCAATGCCGGCAAATCGCTGAGCAATCCTTCCGGATCGCGCGCATCGAAATTCGGAGCATCCTCATACAAGTGCCCCGGCATCAGTTGGCGATCGGTCCACGCAACAATGTTCTGGTTCCGATCGAGCAGCGGCACATCACGCCCAGGTACGCCCGCTCCGGGCACCGGAACAAACCGCAACAGCACCCAATAGCCGATCAGCACCACAACCAGCATCAAGACCTTGGTCCAAACGCGCTTGTCAAAAAGATAGAACAGGCCAATCACCAGGTAGCAGACGGCGATGCGCTGCAGGACGCCGTAGAACCGCATGTGCTGCAGATGGAAATAGGGAAACGAATTAACTACCAGGCCGAATAAAAAAAGAATGACCGCACGCTTGAGCGTGTGCCACGCCAGTTCTGCGCGTTTGGCGCCCCTGGCCAGGCGTGACTGAATGGAATAAACGATCGACACGCCTACCACAAACAGAAATGTCGGAAATACAAGGTCGGTGGCGGTCATGCCGTTCCAATCGGCATGATGCATGGGAGCCCATGCAGCAGGGCCGCCGTTGTTGTTGACCATGATCATGAACGCAATCGTGATGCCGCGCAGAATGTCGAGCGACAGCAGGCGATGTCCGCGCTTGGGCGCGCCCGCGGACTGCATGCTTTCCACGGATTGTGTGGCCAAGGTGGGATTGGTCATGGCAACAAGTTACTCCATTGAACCCATTGCCTGAAATTTTCCCATGCCACAACCCTGTGCCAAGGGGTTTGGCGAGCAATTGTTCATCACCAAAGTAAGTGGACTAGCCTGGTACGGCGATTAGCACACTTCCGCAGCCGGATTCGGTGACGCCCGCCTGTGACGTATTGGCCTAAACGCTGCTAAACTCGCCGTTCAGGGAATTATCTTTTCTCTCGCATTTGTGGAGGCAGCCTGTGCCTGATTTCCAACCATTTGTTCCGCCGGGCGAAAACCGTCCGGAGTTTACTTTCCGCGCCGTGCTACTGGGATCACTCTTCGGCATCATTTTTGGCGCGGTCACCGTATATGTAGGCCTCAAGGCCGGTCTTACCGTTGCTGCTTCCATTCCCATCGCGGTGATTTCCATCAGCCTGTTGCGTCACAAGGGCCGCCCTTCGGTGCTTGAGACCATCATTGTTCAAACTTGCGGCAACGCGGGTCAGTCCATCGCTGCCGGGGTCATTTTTACGCTGCCCGCGCTCATCTTCCTCGGCTTCGATCTGGAATATTTCCGCATCTTCATGCTGGCATTGATCGGTGGATACCTGGGCGTGCTGTTCATGGTCCCGCTTCGCCGTCCGCTGATTGTCGAAGAACATGGAGTTCTGCAGTTTCCTGAGGGAACCGCGTGCGCCGACGTAATTAAAGCGGGCGCCAGTGGAGGTTCCACCGCCAGCCGCGTGTTGATGGGACTCGGGCTGGGCGCGCTCTACGCAGCATTTCAGAATGAAAATCTGCTGGGCGCGTGGCCCGGCACTCCTGAGTATCGTCCCGACTTCGGCTCTGATCACGTAATGAAGGGCTCATCCATCAAGGCCGATGCAACCAGCGAATATCTGGGCGTTGGCTACATCATCGGAGCGAAAACGGCAGGCATCATGTTTGCCGGAGGCGTCTTCTCCTGGCTGGTGCTGATGCCGATGCTGTACTTCTTTGGCAAGGGTTTGCCTTCACCGATTTATCCCGGCACGGTTCCGATAGCGCAGATGGGCCCGAGTGAACTCTGGGCCACTTATATCCGTCCCATGGGAGCGGGCGCAGTAGCGGCAGCAGGACTGATTACGCTGTTTAAAACTCTGCCCACCATCATTGGCGCATTGCGATCCGGGTTCAAGAACATGCGCAAAAACAGTGCGGCTGACTCTGCCGCCCCGCTGCGAACTGAACACGATCTTTCAATGAGCGTGGCGGTTATTGGCTCCATCGCGCTGATCATTCTGATGTTTCTGTTTCTGCAGTTCAAGCCAGTGCCGGGAGCGCAGGTTGGAGTTTTGGCGAATCTTGGCGCGGCGCTGCTCATTGTTATTTTCGGATTTCTTTTTGTTACCGTCAGCTCGCGCATCGTCGGGCTCATCGGCAGCTCCGCCAATCCAATTTCCGGCATGACCATCGCTACTCTAATGGCAACTTCAGCCATTTTCCTGGTCAACGGCTGGACGGCGCCTGCATTCGGCGCTCTTGCCATCACCATTGGTGGCGTAGTCTGCATTGCTTCAGCTGAGGCGGGCGACACGTCGCAGGATCTGAAAACCGGCTATCTTCTGGGCGCTACGCCGATCAAGCAACGATTTGCATTCCTCATCGGCATCACCGTGTCCACGATCGCTATCGGCGTAACGCTGAACCTGATGAACCAAGGCCTGCAGGAATTTCGTGAAGCTCCGCGGCCGTGGAACATCAGCGCATCGCATCCGGGGGTGGCCGTGCAGGAAAACCCTCACGGCCTGCTTGATCAGTTCAGCGTCAAGGGTGCTAACGGCACTTCGATGCTTCATCACAAGAGCGAATATGTTGTTCTCAACGCGCTGGGTTCGCCGGAACTGGCTGATGGCAAGTACCTCTACTCGCCGGCCAGCGGCCGCATTGAAGTCCAGTGGATACCTGGAATCGGCAGCGAAAAAGCAGCGGCACCACAGGCGCGCTTGATGGCCACCGTGATCAACGGCATCTTGAGCCGTAAGCTGCCCTGGGGCCTGGTCATGCTCGGCGTCTTCCTGGTGATCGGCGTGGAGTTGCTGGGCGTTCGTTCACTCACATTCGCCGTGGGAGCATATCTCTCCATCGGAACTACGCTCGCCATTTTTACTGGCGGCGTGGTTCGCTGGCTCGTGGATGCGGCTGTTCAGAAGGCCGGCGGCACCGACGAGGGCGATGTCTCGCCGGGCTCTCTCTTCGCTTCAGGACTGATTGCCGCAGGCGGCATTATGGGACTGCTGGGTGTGGCATTCAAGTTCTACGAAACTACCTGGGATAAAGAAAACCCAATCGGCCTGCCGCACACGTTCGTCTACAACGACATCGTTTCGGTGGTCGCCTTTGCCGCGCTGGCGTTTTCGCTCTATTATTTTGCGCGCAAACCGCTCAAAAAGTAGTTGGTCGAAATCCATTCGACAGCGCTCTTTGCGCTTCTGTCATCCGGGTTCCATCTTCCATCCCGGATGACCTGCCGTTCGTCACTGACGCTGCCAATCGGTAAATAGTTGCGTGTTGTAATCCCTTTGTAATTCAACAGAATTCCACTTGACTTTGGAAATCTCCGGCCCTAATACTTGCTTACTGCTCCGGCTTCCCCACGCTGCCCGGAGTTTCGACCAACCAGCTTCATTCCCCTGCAAGCGGAGGTCCCCGCGATGCGTCTCCCCACCTGTCGAGTTCTCGTCAGCGCGTTTTTAGGTATTGTCACAGCGAGCAGTTCAGCCTGGGCAAAGTCGTCAGTCGCTTCGATTGAGAATCAGGCGAGCATTCTCTTTCAACAGGGAAAGTATTCTGAGGCCTTTGCCGCTTACCAGAAGGCCGCCCTGAAGGGTAGTCCGAGAAGCGAGACCGTCCTCGGCTACATGTACGCCTCAGGAAAAGGCACTGAAAGAAACGCTGCCCTGGCGCTCGATTGGGCCAACAAGGCCGCTGAGCAGGGTGATGTCGAAGCCCAGAACATGCTCGGCTACATCTACATCAACGGCGCCGGAACGGCTCCTGACGCCGCGCATGCACTCATCTGGTACGGCAAAGCCGCTCAAAAAGGCAGTGTGGTCGCGGAAAACAGTCTCGGTCTCCTTTATTACCGCGGTGAGGGGACGGCGCAGGATTATTCAAAAGCTTTTTCGTGGTTCTCGCGCGCGGCCGAGCAGGGATATGAGGCTGCAGAGAACAATCTGGGCGCCATGTACCTGAGCGGCACCGGCGTGGCAAAGGATTACACCAAGGCCCTGGAGTGGCTGACCAAAGCGGGCAACCAGGGCAACGTGAAGGCGGAGTGGTCGCTGGGCCAGATGTATTCGTACGCGCTGGGCGTTCCTCGCGATTACAGCCAGGCACTGGCCTGGTATACGAAAGCCGCGCAGCAGGAATTCGCTGCCGCACAGGTGGATCTTGGTGTCTTGTACTTCAACGGTCTGGGAACAACACGGGACTACGCAAAGGCATTTGCGCTGTTCAGCAAAGCTGCTGCGCAGGGTTCAGATACGGCGGAAAGCAATCTGGGCGTGATGTATCTGAATGGCCTGGGTGTCTCGCCGGATAAGGCGAAGGCACGCGAGTGGCTACAGAGAGCTGTCCTTCATCTGAATGTCGGCGCCAAGCAGTGGCTGGCAGCGATGGACGCAGGAACTCCGCCGACTTCTATTCAGAGTACATCCACCACGCTTGGAAATGTTGCCCGTTCCACGGGGGCGGACGATGCCGAAGACCTGCATAACACGCCGGTAAAACACGGCGTTGCAGATTTCCAGTAGTCTCCGGCTTATTCGGCCGAACAATATCAATTGGGTTAGCTCGGCCGGCTTTCAGTTTCTTACTTAAGGCTGCGCGCCCTCTGGAACCAGCAGCGTGAGCGAGTGGGGCACCACCTCAAGCTTGATCGGCAGCATTCCCAGGACTTCTCCGTCAGCCTCCACAAAGAGCTCTTCACTGCTTCCGTGGCGCGCGCGGCATTCAATCGACGGTGTCTCCACAAGTTCCACTTCGCGGCGAAACGTATGCTGCCGCGTAAGCACAGCAAGCATGAACAGCAGATAGCGGAAGCGGCTTTGGGTCTTGAACGCCAGCAGGCTTAAAGTTCCATTGCGAAGGCTGGCTCCCGGCGCGAGGTTCTGGAGCGCGCCTCCAAAGGAGCGCACCCGCACCGCAAGCAACTGTGAAACATTGAGCACGCGCGCATCGCTATTTCCGTTGGCGGGAACTACGGCTTCAAACAGCGGAAAGCTGTGTGTGAACATGATCCGCGCCGCTTCGATCATATACAGCAGGTAGCCAAGCCGCCGCTTCAGCCGCACGTCGAGCCGCGACATTAACAAGGCATCCGCCCCCACACCAGCGGCCACGGTAAAGTAGCGCGAGCGTGTTTGCCCGTTGGCGTCGCAAAATTGAATGCGACCCACGGAAATACGCGTGGGGTTGGCTTTGAGCAATATCTTCATAGCCTTTGCCGGGGAAGCAATCAAGCCCAGATCGGCGGCCAGCGCATTGGCAGTTCCCAGCGGCACTACCCCCAGCTTTACATCCGTGCCTACGATACTCTGCAGCACTTCATGTACAGTGCCGTCTCCGCCACACGCAATAATGGTGTCGAAGCCCGCTTCAATCAATTGCGCTGTCTGGCCGGTGGCGCTGCCGGCGCCGTGAGTGGTAAATGCTTCGGCGGTTACTCCGGCCTGGTGCAATACCTCAAGGGCGCCTTGAATGGCTGTCTTGCGCCGGGCCGAGTGCTGGCCGGAGGCGGGGTTATAGATGAGTGCTACCTTGCGCATGGGGAAATTGGACAAATGTGCATCTTTCTATATTTGCAAGTGTTAAACAAATGCGGTGTACCTCTTCAGTTGTATATGTTGGCCACCGGTTCTGCCAGTTTTCCGAAAACTTGCCTCAATCTTCACACCCCCGCGCGAATCCGGTTTGGCCTAGACTTCTGATATGGCCACCGTCCCCGATCTAACACTTGATGCCGGATTGCCCGCAAACGTTGACGCCGAGAAGACGATTCTGGGCGCAATTCTGCTGGACAACGCCGCCCACTCCGAAGCCGCCGAGAAGATTGATGCCGACGATTTCTCGCTCGACTCGCATCGCCGTATCTACCTGCGTATGAGCGAGTTGATGGAGTCGCAACGGGCCGTGGACATCGTCACCCTGGCCAATGAGTTGGCGCGTTACAAGGAGGTTGAGGCGGTGGGCGGGGTGGCTTACCTGGCGTCGCTCACCGAGGGTTTGCCGCGCCGGCCGGTCATCGAAGAGTACATCCGCATCGTCAAGGACAAGAGCCTGCTGCGCCGCCTGATGATGATCTGCTCGTCGGCGATTGCGCGCGCCGCGGACCAGAGCGAAGAAGCGATCAGCGTGCTCGACGTAACCGAGTCGCAGTTGCTCGAGGTGAGTGAGAAGGGCCTCTCAAAGGGCCTCGATAGTGTTGAGAAGATTGTTGCGAACTCGTTTGGCACAATCGACAACCTGTTCAAGCACAGCCGTGAGGTCACCGGCCTGGCCACCGACTATACGGAACTGGACCGCATGACGAGCGGCTTGCAGAAGGGCGAGCTCATCATCATTGCGGCGCGCCCGTCGATGGGCAAGACGGCGCTGGCCATCAACATCGCGCAGAATGCGGCCATCAATCACGGCGCTATCGTGGGCATCTTCAGCCTTGAAATGAGCAAGGAGTCGCTGCTGCGCCGCATGCTGGCCTCGCACGCCTGGGTGGATCAGCAGATGCTGCAAAAGGGCTTTGTGGGCGCGCAGGAGCAGGTCAAGCTGCAGAAGGCACTGAGCGATCTAGTGGATTCGCGCATCTTCATTGACGACTCCGCGGGCATTTCGCTGGCGGAGATGCGCGCCAAAGCTCGCAGGCTGAAGCAGAACGCGGGCGGACTCGATCTGGTGGTTGTCGACTACCTGCAACTGATGTCGGCCACTGTGCCCGGCACCGGCAAAAAGGGCGGCTATGAAAATCGTACGCAGGAAGTCTCTGCCATTTCGCGCGGACTGAAAGCGCTGGCCAAGGAACTGCAGGTTCCGGTGATGGCGCTCTCGCAGCTTTCGCGCGCCAGCGAGCGGCGCGGCGACGACAAGCGCCCGATGCTGAGCGATCTGCGCGAATCGGGCTCGATCGAACAGGATGCCGACGTAGTGGCGTTCATCCATCGCGAGTCGTACTACAACCGCACTGAAGAGCTGACGGACGATGAGAAGGCCAAGGCGGAAATTATTATTGCCAAGCAGCGCAACGGCCCCACCGACACAGTTCACCTGAACTGGATTGGCAAGTTTACGCGCTTCGACAACCCCGCTGCGCCAAGCCAGGATATGTAGTGCAGAACCCGGCCTGCATTAGCGAGTTCGCGGCGACATAAAAGGGGTTTTACCACCTGCTACGAGCGCGCGATTCAGACGCATCTATCTCACCTGTTCCGCGAGCTGTTCGCGTCTACTGATGAATAGGGGGCAGGAGAGCGACGTAGCGGGGATCTCGGCGCACCGAGTCGAAGAGCGGATCCACGCGGATGAATGCCATGTTGAAACAGTGGCTGCTGATCGCATGTTGGAACGAGTCGAATGCGTGGCCGAGTTCATTGACGCGAAGATCATCAATGCCGATCTCGTAAGCAGTGCAGGGATCTGTCCGCACTTTGAGAAGCATGCGGCTTCGCATGCGCCAGTAGGACTGCCATCCGTGCTGTTGATACATGCGAAGAAGAGCGGCGGTATCGAGCCTTGGCTCGTCTTCATGCAGCGCCATCAGATCGTGCTGCACGGCCTCGTCGTGCTCTCCTTTCATTTCATAGATGAGACTCTCATAGTTGTCGATTGAGCCTGGCTGTTGCTCCATTTCAGCGGCGCGCTGCAATTGAGTGAGTGCGGCATCGTACTCGCGGGCAAGATAAAGAGTGGCGCCCAGCCTTCGGTTGACAAGGAAGGATAGCGGATCGAGTTGAAGGGCGCGCCGCATGTGAGTGACGGCATCCTGCGGGCGGCCTGTGGCGTCAAGGTAAACGGCATACTTGAACTCGGCAACAGAGTCGTTGGGATTCAGTGAAATACCGCGCGTGAGGTTCTGTTCGGCTGCGGTCCAGTCCCACTCATAGATGGTTTGAACGCTGCCGAGCTCCGTGTAGGCTTCGCCGTTCTGGGGATCGAGTTGGATGGCACGCTGGGCGGCGGCGAGGGCCTTGGGCATGAGCTGTTCGGGAGGGCCGATGCCGAATGCGGTCGCGGCGTCAAGAGCGGAGGCGTAGCCTGCGTAGGCGGAAGCGTAGGTAGGATCGAGAGCGATGGCCTGCTGAAAGGACTCGAGACTGTGAGAGACGTCCTGCTTGTTGAAGAAGTAGCGACCGCGGAGATAGGCATCGTGCGCGGCGGGATTGATGGACGGGCGCCGCGAAGGAGGGGCGAGGACGAGGCGGGCCTGGGTGGCGATCTGCTGGGCAACGCTGTCCTGGAGAGAGAGGACGTCGCTCCCGGGACCTTCGAAAGACTGTGCCCAGACGTGGCGGTCAGTGCGGGCGTCAATGAGCTGGGCGGTGATGCGGATGCGGTCGCCGGAGCGGGCGATGGAGCCTTCGACAATTGCATCGACGCCGAGCTGACGGGCGATTTCTGGGAGCGAGCGGCGCACGCCCTTCTCGGCCATAACGGAAGTGCGGGAGACTACGCGAAGATTGGGGATACGGGCAAGTTCGGTGATGAGCTCGTCCGTCATCCCGTCGGCGAAGTACTCCTCGCCGGAGTCGCCGGTGAGGTTTTGGAGAGGCAGCACGGCAAGGGAACCGATCGCGGCGCGACTATCTCGATGGAGGAAACGAGCAGCGAGCGGATGAGAGCCGAGGGTGAAGATCGCAATGACGACGATGACTGAGGCGCATAAGGCGGCGACCAGCCCAAGCCTTTGCCGGGGTTTTACAGCAGGCGGGTTGGCGGGCGCGGCGGCGATCTCCGCTGGAACAGGAGGCTCAATTGGAACCTCAGAAGATTGAGTCGGCGCCGTGACCTCAGCCTCTCCCCCTGTAACGGTTGCGATGAACCGGTAGCCGGAGCCGGAGATTGTCTGCACATACTGCGGCAAGTCGGGGCTGTCCCCAAGGGTTTGGCGAATTTTGCGAATCGCCGTGTTGATCCCGTGTTCGATATCGACGAAGACTTCCTGCTCCCAAAGGCGGTTGGCGATCTCTTCACGGGTGATGACTTGTCCGTGTTTGGTGACCAGAAGGACGAGAAGTTCGAAAGGCTTCCGCTCCAGCTTGAGCCTCTGGCCATCGCGGCGAAGCTCAAATTTGCCGCAATCAAGGCTGAAATCACCGAACCGATAAACGGCAAAGGCCACCAGTTCCCTCCCGAGGGTGGCTGAAGTATAGCATTGAGTAAAATCATCAGGCATCATTCCCATTTAAATTGAGCCACTTACGCCTTCATCTTTCTTCACCTTTGAATTTACCTTCCTCCATTGTTAGTGAACTCCAATTTGCGTTTTATCTGATCTCAGCCGGCAAATTCCCCCCGGCAATGGAGGAAATGATGAGATCAGGAGAAGCCGTTAAGGCAAAGGAAGACGTTACGAGATTAGGAAATTGGACATTGGCGTCGGTGCTCAATCGACAACTGAGAACCAGGCTCTGCACTCTGGGACTTATCTGCGCCCCTCTCTTGTTGGCGCCGGCACTCAGTCACTCAGAGGATTGGCAAATGCAAGTTGGCGCCCAGAGCAGGGACCTGGGACGGCAGGTCATCGCATTCCTGCCAAATGAAGTGTGGATTCATGCCGGAGACTCCGTTGATTTTACGGTTGCGACCGACGAACCCCACACGGTGACATTTTTAACCCCTAACCAGGTTCGACCTCCTTTTCCGGTTGGCTGTCCAGGCACCACGGCGACCGGCAGCGCTGAAGACGGATCGAGCTGCGTGAATAGCGGAACTCTGACCAAGGGGCAGGGATACTCGGTTACGTTTCCGACGGTTGGAGACTATAAACTCGTTTGCCTTTACCACCAGAATCACACCGCGGTGATCCACGTTCTTGATCTCTCGGCTGACCTGCCGCATGAGCATGAGTTCTACAGGTCTGAAGCCGCGGACATGGAAAGGGACATGCTCTCTTCCGCCGGCCACATGATGGATCACGACATGGATGATTCAAAGAATGATGTAACAGCGGGAACGGGCAAAATCGTGGCGACGGGCGGCGGTTCCGACACGTTGTCAGTGATGCGCTTCATGCACCCGGACAAGGTGGTGCATGTTGGAGACACGGTTGAATGGACGAACGACGATCCGATAACGCCACATACGATCACCTTCGGAACTGAACCGGACAACCCCATGCCGCCTTCTGCGAACGTAACCATGGACCCGGATGGAGCGCTGCACGCTACCATCAGCTCGCCCTCAGACAATGTACATTCAGGCTTCATTGCTGCGGCTCCGCAGGACCAGATTGGATCACCTCAACCGCCGCCGGGCACAACCCGCTTCCGCGTGACATTCACGCAGCCGGGTGTCTTTCAATACAAGTGCATGCTGCACGACACCCTGGGGATGAACGGTAAAGTGACCGTTTTGCCGTGAACCAATAATGGCTCAACGAATAGGCAAAAGCCATAAGCGAGAAGGAAGCGCATGTCTTCGGCATGCGCTTCAATTTTGCGGCGATGTCTGGCTAGGTGATTTACCTCGCACCGCCGGATTTGAGAGCCCTTGCACCGCGGGGACTTCAATCTTCGATCTGCATCGAAGGAATCTTTCCCGCCAGAAACTAGTCGCAATTTAAGGGGTGCTGGCTGGCGCAATCAAACGTATCTACTCGATTCGTTTGCGATGTACTGTCCAGCGGTAGTCGCGGCAGAGCGTGCAGTCGGGGCCGGTGAAGGTGCGGGCCGCGATTTTGTCGCCGTGCAACTGCCACGCTATCCAGTCGAGTTCCACCTTGGTTCCTTCCCCATTTGGCTCGGCGAAGAGACCGCCATGGCCGGCGCCGGGTTGGTCGGCCACGAACACGGGCACGTGCTGAATGTGCTCAAAGTCGTCGAGACCGTTAGGCTCGGCGATGTCCTGCGGTCCGCCCAGAATGTACAGGACGGGCGTGTGGAGCTTGACCAGGTCTTCTTTCTTCATCTGGCTTAAAAGGCGCGTTACGGAGGCCAGCCGGTCGTCTGCGGGTGGGCCGCCGATGGGCTGGCGGAAGAGGCCGCTGTTCTCAAGCACCAGCGCTTTGGCGCGCGGGTCGAGAGCGGCTTTCATGGCGATGAGTCCGCCGCAGCTATGGCCTGAGAATGTGACAAGCGCGGGATCAATTTTTCCGAAGTAGGGGCTGCCCTGGTGCTGATTTTCCGCCAGGATCCAATCGAGCGCGGCAATCATTTTTTCAGGTGTGGCTCGCTTGTCGTTTCCCGGTGCAGGCGCGGTGCGCTGAGCGGCATCGGCGGGCGCCACGGGTGCTTTGGGTCCGCTCTGGATTTCGCCGGGAGCGATGGCGATATAGCCGTGGCTGGCGATTTCAATCAAATGGAATCGCGCGCTGGTGGCGTCGTATCCGCAACCGCCGTTGCCCCAGATGTAGACGCCGAGTTTGCCCTTTACCTGGGCCAGATCGGCGGGCTGGTATACCACGTCTTCCATGCCGTTTGGCGCCATGGCGTAGGTGGCTGGGTAGGGACCATTGCCTTTTGTGTCAGGGAATTTGCCGAGTTGGCCCAGCATGGTTGCGCGCGCAGCGGCTTTGCGGGCGAAGGCCGAGTCAGAATCCTGAGCTGTAAACGCGGGCCCCATTGAGCGCGGAGGCTGCGGTTGCACGGGAGCCGCCTGGCCCAATGAAATTGCGGGTAGCAGGAAGACGGCTGAGAGCGATGACAACACACGCGTGCGAAGACCTGAAGAAAAGCCCATGCTTCTTTCCTCTCTGGTGATTCGCACCCATGTTAACTGCACCAGCTGCAATCACAAAATGGATGCGCGGAAAAGAAGACGTAGCTGCTGCAGCTGAGTTGTGTGATGAAAAAGGACGGGAACTTGCTGAAGGGAACAACCATGAAGGAAACGCACAGACGAACCGGTTGAACTGGTTAAACCCATGCAACCGGTCCGCGTATGTGCCGATGCGAAAAATCTTGCGCGTGCCCTGGAACCGTTACTTGGTGAAAATGCCGGAGCCTGACCGGCCTGCATGTGTTGCAACCTTGTGAGCCGTGCGGTTAACGAACTTGTTGAATCGTTTGCTGGGAGCGACTAAGGGCCTGGGCTCTTCGGGTTCTTGTCTGGGAAGATTTGCTGCCTCGGCCTTTTCGCTTTCGCTTTGGAGATGAAGCTGAAGTATGGGCTTCATGGCCTGTATCCTCCAGCCCCTATTGTGGCGCAGTTTTGGGTTCGTAGTAGCGGCCTCGAGAAAATTTCGATTTCATGTGATCATCATCAGGTTTGGCTGAGACAGCACTGCCGTAGGCGCGTTATGCTTTGGCGGTTGCAGTTTATCGGTTTACAAGGCAGGGGAGAATCAATGAAACGCAGTCGTTTGTCCGTTGTGCCGCATATAGTGCTTTTTTGCATAGTGATGGCTGCCGGTTATATTCACGCCCAAATACCGGTTCAGGAGAATCTGAAACTGGCCGATATTCGCATGCACGATCCGTGGATGGTGGCGGACAAGTCGACCCAGACCTATTACATGTATGAAGGCGGAATGGCAGGGACTGCGGCACAGCGCCGCAGCGGTGTGATCGCATACAAGAGCAAGGATCTGATTTCTTGGTCCGGGCCGTATGTGGTTTACGAGGTGGCGGACGGCGGGTGGGCCGATCCAGCAGCCGGTGTTTGGGCGCCTGAGGTGCACGCCTACAGAGGCAAGTACTACCTGTTTGCCACGCTGAATAACTACAAGGCTCCCATCGTGCAGCCGCAACCCGCGGGGAACTCGCGGAGCGTGACGAAGATCGACGTGACCTACGGCGGCGTTGGATGGCATTTGCGCGGCACGCAGGTCTTTGTCAGCGATACGCCGCTGGGGCCGTTCAAGGCGATCAGCGAAAAGCAGATTCCGCCCGCCGATTACATGAGCCTGGACGGCACTCTGTATGTGGAAGATGGCAAGCCGTACATGGTCTACGCGCACGAGTGGATTCAACTGGTGGACGGCAACATGGAAGCGATTGAGATGACGCCGGACCTGACCGCCGCAGTGGGCCAGCCCTTTTATTTATTCAAGGCATCAGATGCGCCGTGGCTCGGCAACCGGACCGAGACGATCAACGGCGCACATCCCTACGTTACGGATGGACCGGAGCTCTACAAGACGCGAACCGGCAAGCTGCTGATGATCTGGTCAAGCTATGACAAGGGCAGCTACGTTGAGGCGCTGGCGCACTCGACAAGCGGCAAGCTGGCAGGCCCGTGGAAGCAGGACGGGATACTTGTTGGCCAGGACAGCGGGCACGGCATGATATTTCATGCGTTCGATGGGCGGCTCATGCTGGTGCTTCATCAGCCGTTCGATGGTCGGCTGGCGCGCGCGAAGATTTACGAGATTGAAGACGCCGGCGACACGCTGAAGGTTAAGAAGATGGAGTATTTCTGAGAGAGCTGACCATGAAGGCTGCGGTCTGGCACAAGCAGCGCGACATTCGTGTCGAATCATTTGCCGATCCGGGCCCTCCTGCTCCCGATGCTGTGCGGGTGCAGGTGAAGTGGTGCGACATTTGCGGCACAGACCTTGAGGAGTATCTGTACGGGCCGCTGTTTATTCCGGCGGAAAAGCCAAATCCTCTTACCGGGCGCACTGCCCCAATGGTGCTGGGGCATGAGTTTGTTGGCGTGGTAACGGAAGTGGGTGCGGCAGTTGATGGCTTGCAACCTGGCGACCATGTAGCCGTCGATACGCTACTCCACTGCGGCGACTGCTTCTATTGCAAGCAGCACCTGGTTCAGCTTTGCGAGAAGCTGGCAATCATGGGCCTTTCGACCGACGGAGGGCTGGCTGAGTTTGTCAATGCTCCAAGCTACATGTGTTTCAAATATCCGGCGACTCTGCGCGATGACCACGCCGCGCTGGCCGAGCCGGCATCAGTGGCGGTTAGAGCAGTTCGTCGCGGACGGCTATCGGTTGGAGAAAGCGTTGTCATCATCGGTGCCGGAGCCGTGGGCCTGCTTACGCTTCAAGTTGCAATCGCCATGGGCGCGCAGAACGTCATCGTCCTTGAGCCGGCGGAGAACCGGCGCAGGATCGCCGCACAGCTCGGCGCAATTGCAGTGGTGAATCCCAACACCGAGGACCCCATTCAGGCAGTGCGTGCGTTAACCGGTGGCCTCGGCGCTGACGTCGTCTTCGAATGTGCGGGCAACGTGAGAACCATGGAGGTGGCGCCGCTGCTGGCGCGCAAGCGAGGACGCATCGTGCTGGTGGGATTGCATGACGCGCCCGTGCCCATGCGGCTGTTGCCGGTAGTGATTGGCGAACTAGAGATCATCGGTTCGTTCTCTCACGTCTACGACGAGGATTTCGGGCCTGCGGTTGAGCTGCTGAGCACCGGCAAAATCAATGCTGAACCGCTGATCACCGCACGCATCGCCCTGGACGATCTCGTATCGCGCGGTCTCGACGAACTCGCAGTGAGCAAGAGCCGCCACTTGAAGATATTGGTTTCGCCGAGCGGGTGAGCGGGTTCCATGTCTTTAGTCGCTTGGTTACTTGCTCAGTTCCCTGGCAAAGAAATCGGCCATGATGTGGCTCGCTTCAATGGATTCGGGCAAGTTTGCGTCATACCAGAATGCGTGCGGCAGCGCATCAAATACCACCAGTCGCGCGTCAATGCCGGCGCGAAGATAAGCGCGGTGCAGATTGGCTGTCGAGCTGAGCAACGCATCGCGTTCGCTTGAAATAAACAGCGCCGGCGGCAGGCCGTGCAGGTCAGCATAAATCGGCGAGAGCACCGGATCCTTCAAGTCAGTTGATCCCACATAATAGGGATCGTGAATGCTGCCGTCCGGCGGATCGAGGTGGCCTGCCCATCCGCGCAGTGTGTAGACGGACCACGAGTCGTCCATGAAGGCAAAATTGTCGAGCGTGCTGAACATGCCTAGGGCCGCGGGCATAGGCAGTCCAAGCTGCTTCAAGCGCACGGCGATCTCGGCGGTGAGCGATGCGCCTGCGGACGTTCCATAAATGGCGATGTGGCTGGGCTTGTAGGTTTTGAGCAGTTCTTTGTACACGGCAATGCCATCGTCTACCGCGGCTGGAAATGGGTGCTCAGGAGCGAGACGGTAGAGCACGGCCACGACTTTTATTTTTGAATAGCCGGCCACGGGAATCGACTCTGCGTAAGAACCGGAATCGGCATTGAAGCTGCCGCCGTGCAGATTGATGAGCACTTTGTCGTTGTTTGCGGCTGGCATTCCCTCGGGCGTGACGATGTGGACAGGCAATCCGGCGATCTGCGTTTCGACAATGGTATTGGGACACAGCTTGCTCCACTCGGCTTTATGACGCTGCTCATTTGCGTCCTGGCTGGCGCGGCGATCGGCGAGTGACTGCGGCGGCGCTTCGTCCGGCACCCGGTGACTGATGGATTTTTGCGCCTGCGGGCTCAGGTCTTGCGGCACAGGAATAACACGCGTCACGTGCGCGGTGCCCTGTGCGTCAATGTAGCTCGAATCGCGCGTGGGCGCCTGTTCTGCCGTCGTAGGCTGACGAGCAGTCTGTTGCGCGGCAAGCTGTTGCGCGGCAAGGGCGATGGAGGCAGTGAAAAGAGCGACGGCGATTCGTGTGGGCAGAGTGGTCGGCAAAGAATTCATAAGGCAGCTCCTGCAGGGGCATCAGGTTGATGCAGAGTTCGACTCGTCAACCATAACGGGGGAACAGCGGTGTCGTCCACCTGAGGAGGCAACGGGGGGAGCAGATTTGACTGCTCCTCCTGTTGTTTGCCACTTGAGGTATGAAGGTATTAGCGCGGAAGAATCAACAATCCGGAGGCCAGCAGCTTTTCAGTAAGCCGGTCGAGGGCTTGCGGAAATTTGTACGACATGGCCCGAGGGCTCATGCCCAGCAGAGTAGCAGCTTCAGCCTGCGTGTACTCCTGCAGCACAACGCGGCTCAGCATCTGCCGGTCAAGCGAACTGAGCCGCTCCAGGCACCGTTCCACATCGAGCACAAAGATCACTGCATCTTCGAATGTGCGGATAGGCCGGCTTGAGGCCCAACCGCGGCCCACCGAATCACCAAGGATAGACGGCGCACGGCCCACCTGCATGGACGCATACAGGTAGCGCCGCAACATGCTTTCAGTGTGCTTGCGGTAAAAGGCCAGGCTGATGGATGGTTGCGTCTCCCGCTCAACCCAGTCGGCCTTGGTCCTGACGGGCTTTGACTGCTCGGGTTTCGGCGCCGCCTTCGCAACTGCTTCAACGCTGACTGCCCAGACGGTTGCCAACTGGAAGGATGTGCTCAAAGCTGCTGCGCTCATTGCACACCCCCGATGTTGCGCGGCTCCGCAGATCTGGCAATGAATTTATCTACCGAGGCAAAAACCCGGGCCGGTGACTTGCGGGACGGACGCCCGCGGCGTTTTCTGCTTTCCGGTGAGGGAAAGTCTTTCAGCTTTTCGTCGCACTCCCGGCAATAAACCGTCAACTGGCATTGGGAACGAAACCAAAGGCAACCGCACCCTTCACAAATCTTCAATTGCACGCACAAATCCATGACTCTATCTCCATGATGGGTCCCGTCCGCCGGATTTTTTTATTTGTTATTCGGCGGGGTAGAAAGACCGGGGCACTACAGCTCGGGATTCTGATGTCCCGATACGAGAGTGATGCCTGCGATCTGTTGTTGGCGGTCATGTGTTTATCGCGCAGTCCTGGAATTCCCACGGGCTGGAGCCGCCCATCACGCCGAAGTGCGGCACGGTGAGCTCAGGAAAAAGGCAAGGGATCTCCGTTCGGACGAAAAAGACGTCCGCCAGTGGATTTTCGTTGGCTGCTTGATTGGGACCGATGGCGTGATGCCCGTCCCGCGGGCCAAAGAAGAATTCCCTGCGTATTTCCACAAACCAGTGTGGGTGTAAGTGAACTCAATGTAGAAAGTTGTATCTCTTGCGTCAACGTTACCGTAGGTTTTGGAACAGACTTGTGTTCAATTCTTAACAAAGTACCGAGAATGTAGACCAACTGGCACGAATAGCTTTTCCTGGGGAAAAGACGAGCTCGTCGTTGTCATTGCTGGTGGCAAATTATCCACACATGAACTTTACCCAGATGCACGAACGATTGCGCCTGGAATTGTTGCGCAGAATAAATCGGGGAACGCTGAGTGTTTCGTTGCTGGCCCGCCAGACCGGTTTCGGGCAGTCGCATCTCTCGAATTTTCTGCATAGCAAACGCCAGCTTTCGCTGCAGGCGCTGGACCGTGTGATGTCGGCACAGCACCTGGCAGCCGACGATCTATTGACCGTCATGCGTCATCATGCCGAGTCGGCGGAAGGCGGCGGCGAAAGCGTGCCCATTGTTGCGCACGCAGGTGCGCTGTTTGAGCCGCACATTCGGCCGGCGGTGGTGCATGCCATGCTGCAGGTGCCCCATGGCGTCTTGCACCGGCTGCAGCCACACACGACAAGACCGCGCCGCGCGTGGCAAAGATTTGTGGCGGTGCGTGTTTCCAAGTTTGAAGCGCAGGCGATGGATCCGCTGATCAGGCCGGATGCGATCGTGCTGGTAGATCGCCACTACAATTCGCTGGCGCCCTACCGGCCGGACGCACCGAATATCTTTGCTGTGCGCCATGGCCCGCACCTGCTGCTGCGGCACGTGGACTTTGTCGCAAACCGGCTGGTACTCAGACCGCATAGCGGCGCGTTTCCAGTGGAGCTTTTGGAGCTCGGCTTGCACGAGGCGCCCGGTGATTTGATCGCGGGCCGCATTGCGCTGATCGTGAACGAAATGTAAGCGGCAATAAAAACGCCGGAGTCCCCGCGATGCGGTTCCGGTTTGTGCCAGTTAGCGTGGCTACAGAACCGTGTTGCGCGCAATGACCTCGCGATACCACTCGGCGGAAAGCTTGGGGGTACGCTTGAGTGTTTTGAAATCGACATAGTGAATGCCGAAGCGTTTGCTGTAACCGTCGGCCCACTCGAAATTGTCGAGCAGGCTCCAAAGGAAGTAGCCCTTGATGGGATAGTTTTCCTGCGCGGCACGGTGAAGGTTCGTAATATGGCTGCGCAGATACATCACGCGATCCGTATCTTCAATGCGCCCTTCAGGCGTGACAACATCGTCCGCTGAACAGCCGTTCTCGCTGATGTAGATTGCGGCCGGATGCCAGAGGTCGCTGACGTTGCGAATGGTCCAGTAGACACACTCGGGATCGATGTTGATCCACGGCGAAGCCATGTGCGGATACGAAGCCTGGCGCGGCTCCACCACATAGCCGCGCGCATTTGCTGCGGCACGGACGTAGTCGGCGGTGTAAACGTTGAGGGCAACGAAGTCCAGCTTGCTGCCGATAGCCTCAAGATCGCCGGGCTCAACTTTGGGTGCCGCGGCTCCTGCACGCTCCAGATAGGTTGCGGGATACTTGCCTTCCATCAGCACGGTAAGGAAGCGTTCTGCTCCGTCGCGGGTGGCCAGTTGTGCGGCCTTGATGTTCTCTGGCGTTTCAATCACCGGAATATAGACGTTGGTGTTTTCAGCCAGGCCCACCTGCGTTCCGCTCGGCGTGTTGGCGCGGATCGCCTGCACGCCAAGGCCGTGCGCAAGAATGCCGTTGTGGCAAACCTGGTTGGCTTCAGCGTCGGGCAGTTTGAGGCCCGGTGCAAAGCGACCCTCGCGATAACCAATGTCGGTAAAGCAAGTGAACTCGTTGGTTGTCATCCAATGGTGCACGCGATCGGAAAGATGCTTCGTGACGTAGCCCGCGTAGTCAGCGAACGCCTTTGGCGTGTCGCGCGATTGCCAGCCGCCCGGCAGCGCAGCGGGCAGATCCCAATGGAAGAGCGTGATGTAAGGCTGGATGTTGTTGGCGAGCAGATCGTCGACCACGCGGTTGTAGTAGTCGAGACCCTTCTGGTTGACCGTGCCTTTGCCCTGCGGAAAGATGCGCGACCAGGAGATGGACATGCGATACGCGCCGACGCCGAGATTCTTGAGCAGGCGGACGTCTTCCTTGTAGAGGTGGTAAGAATCGTCTGCAACATCGCCCGTGTCGTTGTTGAAGATTTTGCCCGGCGTGTGCGCAAAGATATCCCAATTCGAAGGCCCGCGGCCATCTTCGTTCACCGCACCTTCGATTTGGTAAGCGGCCGTAGCGCAGCCCCAGAGAAATCCCTTGGGAAACTGAAGCGTCGATTGCGCGGACTGCGCAAAGGCAAACCTGGGCAGAGCGGGGGCAGCGATCGCCGCAGCCGCTGCGGCAGCTCCAGTAGTGAACTGACGCCGGGTGATGTTGGTCATGATATACGCGCCTTTCGTGTGCTCATGCTGAACAACTGGCGATTATAGCGGAGTAAATGGACGGCAAGTGCGGGCGGCAGAGTGCTAACAACTGCGGATCCCTCGGCTCCGCTCGGAATGGCAGGACTTCTATCTACTTAGTGTTTAATTCGCTGATGGCATGGCAGCGTGATCGACTGCGTAAATGTCCACGGGGCCTTTTGCGGGCTGGAGACGCAAACCGAGTTGATCGGGCAGCGCGTCAAAGAGTGTGGGCAGCTTCCGAATTTCGGGCAACAGATCGTCGGGAGTAAGGCCAGGCGGCAATTCGGGCTGAAAGGTAAGCGTGAAATCGTAAACCTGTGTCAGGCCGGTCTTGTCGACGACCGGTCGCGGATCGTCTCGGAACTGCTGGCTGAGAAACCAGCAGAGGTATTCCATAGGAACCTTGACGCCGGTAAAGACGCTGGGGCGCGTCATGTTGATGGGAATGTTCAGGTCAGGAGCGCTACCATCGGGCTTCAGCTTTAAGCCTGATTTGTCGACGTGCAGTTCATAGACAGCGCCTTCCTTTTTTTCAATGTGAAACTTCAGGCCAAAGCGATCGGCCAGAAGATTCTTGAACATGGTGTGCAGGTCTTCAAGGTTGGAGGCGTTGTCGGAACGTGCTTCGATGTCGAAGGATATTGTGTTCATCCAATCGGGGCCTCCCGTGACCTGTCGCGCGGGAATCCGGTAAATGACTGCGAACATAGTTTTGAGATTGACGTTCTGAACGATATATCCATGGCCACCCGGAAGCGGCTTGATGAATCCGCGATCGGAGCCAGGCTTGGCGAGATGAATCGCGGCCACGTCGAAGGTGATTCGGTTTGGCTGCGCCCCCCCGTGGAACGCAGTGGCGATAAGAAGTAATGAGATGTTGAGAAGCCGGGGAAGACTTCGCATACGGTGACCTCGCATCGAATCTACTACGGCGGGAAACGATGTGGGTGGAAATTACGACTGCAGGTCCTTCGGCTCCGCTCGGGATGACAGTCCGTTTTTTGGGGTTCTTGCCGTACCAGGTCCGAGAATACGGACCTGTGGCGCCCGGCGGGCAATAATCTTGGCAGTTTCCTGATGACACTCGAACCCGAAGGGGCGATCACAGTTACATCATGGCAAGCTGTAGAATAGGTGAGCATTAGCTGCAGAGGCTGGGGACGGAATGTCAATTATCAATACACTGCGGTTCATCATGGAGCATCCATTGAACCGTAAAAACAAGTCAGCTGCACTCTTGCGGTTCTTCAAATGGCAGGTTGGAAGTCGGCTCGTACCGGGCCCCGTCGTAGTTGAGTGGGTGGGCAATGCCAGGATGCTGGTTCGACATCGTGACCATGGATTCACCCAGAACATTTACTGCGGCCTGAATGACCCGGCGGAAATGGCATACGTGTTGCACGTGCTTTCGGAGGAAGACTTATTCGTCGACATCGGAGCAAACTTGGGCGCCTATACCGTGCTTGCATGTGCGGTAAAACAGGCTCGCGGTTTCTGCTTTGAGCCCGTGCCTTCGACTTTTGCCAGGCTCACAGAGAATCTGGCTTTGAACAAGCTGCAAGCGAAGGTGACATCCTGCAACCTCGGCTTGGCCGACAGCGAAGGAGAGCTTGAATTCACCGCCGGTGAAGACTCCGAGAATCACGTGCTTCAATCCGGAGATAAAAGCGCGAACTCGGTTACAGTTCCGGTGCGAACGCTGGATTCCATGTTGGCGGGCGAATCACCCGCAGTCATCAAAATGGACGTCGAGGGTTTCGAGACCGCTGTACTAAAAGGCGCAAGCAATGTGCTTCGCAATCCTTCACTCCACTCCGTCCTGATGGAGCTAAATGGCTTAGGCATGAGGTATGGCTTTGATGAAGACTGGATCGTCGACCATATGCACGGATTAGGATTCTCGGCCTTTGAGTACGATCCATTTGCTCGCCAGCTTACCCCAATCGCCGGAAAGAGGATTGACGGCACCAACACAATTTTCATTCGCGGCGCGGAGCGAATCGCAGGCGTGTTGAAGAACACCCCAAAGTTCCAGGTGGGGCAGAACTGGATCTGAACTGGGAGCTAGACAACCGATTCTCAGGCAGGAAAAGGGCCGCAACCCCGTATCGGTTGCGGCCCTTTCACGCTTGCTTCGAGCTAACTGCCTTACATCTCCTTGACGCCTTCAACAAACGCCTTGAGCTTGCGGCTGCGCGATGGATGACGCAGCTTGCGCAGCGCCTTCGCTTCTATCTGGCGGATGCGCTCTCTCGTTACCTGGAAGCTCTGGCCCACTTCTTCAAGCGTGTGCTCGGAGCCGTCTTCAAGGCCGAAGCGCATCTTGATGACGCGCTCTTCGCGCGGCGTAAGCGTGCGCAGCACCTGCGAGGTGTACTCCTTGAGGTTGACGCTGATGACAGCCTCAGAAGGCGATACGGCCTGGCGGTCTTCAATAAAGTCGCCAAGATGCGAATCTTCTTCTTCGCCAATCGGCGTTTCAAGCGAGATGGGCTCCTGCGCGATCTTGAGGACCTTGCGGACCTTGGCCACAGGGATATCCATGCGGCGCGCGATCTCTTCGCTTGAGGGCTCGCGGCCCAGTTCCTGCACAAGCTGACGGCTGGTGCGGATGAGCTTGTTGATGGTCTCGATCATGTGCACCGGGATACGAATGGTGCGGGCCTGATCGGCGATGGCGCGCGTAATTGCCTGGCGAATCCACCACGTTGCATAGGTCGAGAATTTGTAGCCGCGGCGGTACTCAAACTTGTCGACAGCCTTCATCAGGCCGATGTTGCCTTCCTGAATCAGGTCGAGGAACTGCAGTCCGCGGTTGGTGTACTTCTTGGCAATCGAAACGACGAGTCGCAGGTTGGCTTCGATCAGCTCGCGCTTGGCCTGCTCGGCGTCCATGTCGCCCTGGATCATTTCGCGCTGCGTGCGCTTGAGCTCGCCGATGGAGACGCCGGCATCCGCTTCGATCTTTTCGAGATCGACCTTGCAGTTTTTCTGCTGGCGGCGGTATTCCTTCTTGAGCTCCTCAGACTTTGAGGCTTCGAACTTCTGATCGAGTGAGCGGATCTGGCGCTCGAGTGTGCGCATGGTGTCGACGGTCTTGTTTACCTTGTCGAGCAGGCGCTTGCGTTCGAGAGCCGTGTACTTGAGTTCGCGCACAATACGCGAGATGTAGACTTTTTCGCGCGCGATTGACCAGCGGACGCGACGCGCTTCCTTGGCCTTCGCCTTGCTTGCCGCAGCGTTGATGGATTCCTGTTTCTCTTCAAGGGCGGCGATTTTTTTCTGGTGCTTTACCAGCGTGTCAATGCGGGCTACGGTGGCCTTGACGCGCGTGACGACGATTTCTTCAGTGAGCTCTTCTTCGTCGAAGATGACCACTTCTTTAACGTTGCGCACGCCGCGCTTGAGGTCTTCGCCGAGCGCCGAGATTTCGCGAATAACGATGGGCGAACGCGAGATGGCTTTGAGCACACGCATCTGGCCGCGCTCAATGCGCTTGGCGATTTCGACTTCGCCTTCGCGGGTAAGCAGCGGAACTGTGCCCATTTCGCGCAGGTACATGCGGACCGGATCGTTGGTCTTTTCAAGCGTGCCGGGCGTGAGGTCGAGTTCGACATCCTCGCCTTCTTCGAGCTCGAAATCTTTATCGCCGGGGAACTTGGGCGCGTCGAGCAGGTCAATGCCCTGGGTGCCGATGGTTGTGATGAGGTCGTCGAGGTCGTCTGCGGAGCCGATCTCTTCAGGCAACATGTCATTCACGTCGCCGTAGGTCAGATACCCCTTTTCCTTGCCCACCTCGATGATGCTGTCGATGTCGTGTTCGAATTTGTCTTCGATCGCCAAATGACTCCTGCTCTCTACGGCGCGATCCGAGTTGCCGGATCAAGGGCCGTCTGCCTTGTGGGCCGCATGGCCATCGGGATTCGTTGTCCCGGGCGATGCAGCCGCGCAATCAATCACCACCGGATTGCGCATCGGTTCGCGATTTGATGGACGCACGCAAGAGAAGGTTTGCCGAAGTAGATTGCCGTTCGGCCCAAACATGCGTACGCACAAACCCGCGCCACCCGCAAAAATTGCGGTCTTTTTTTATTGCTCGGAACAGGATGACGGCGCTTCAGGTTCTCGCCTGGTTAGCCCGCGAGCCGCAGCTCATGTATGGGGCAAAAGGGCGCGCATCCTCACAGAGATCAATAGATTAACATAGGCCGCCTTGCTCACTCCAGCAAAAAGTAGAAAGAGTTCGGGTCTCTGGCGGACCTTTTCAAAACCTGACATCCAGCCGGGAATCTCTGACTTATCCGCTCCGGGCTCTGTAGATTAGACGCCGCAGGAAACAATTTCGACGCAGAGAAATGTGGCTGATTTGACACAGGAGTTGTATGACAGCGTGGAGGCCGGAGGGGGTGGATCAGTGTTGCGGGGGATGGTGGTCGTGGAGGCGGCGGAGGGCCTTATCCAGATCCACTTTCTGCTGGGTAAGGGTAGCCAATTCAGCGATATCGCCTCGGCGTTCGGCCTCTGCAATGAGCGCCCGCATATCGCGCAGTCGGCTGGCCAGGGCGCGCTCCTCGATTTCCTGCAAAGCTCCCTGAACTTCAGCGAGTTCGGGCGGCTTAACCTCAGCCAAAAGTGCCTCCGCCAGGAAAGCTCTCTGGGTTTCATCTGTGACCACTTCCATGGGGTCGCGCGATTGCCGATTGGCCAGCTCCTGCAGCGCACCAAATGCGCCAAGGTGCTGAAACCAGGTTGATTGCTCGCTGATAGCCTGGGTGGCCAGGCGGCGGGCGTCCACGCCCTCAGGGTCCGAAATAGCGAGGGCGCGGAGAAGTACGCGTTCGACCTCGGAGAGGGTGGTGGTCTTGACGTCGATGTGGTCACGGCGTCGCAGGGCGGCCTGGCGGAGTTCCTCGCGCAGGACGGCAGAGTCAATACCGAGCTTCTGGG
>Ga0265314_10000128_pt1 | contig 116273 bp, 92 predicted proteins | sample 4126metaG_FD_203106 | JGI IMG/M metagenome (GOLD analysis project Ga0265314, IMG submission 203106) | Rhizosphere microbial communities from Carex aquatilis grown in University of Washington, Seatle, WA, United States - 4-1-26 metaG | ecosystem: Host-associated > Plants > Roots > Rhizosphere >... | reverse complement strand
AACGCGCTGATTGCTGCCGTGCGCGCTGATGGGGTGAAGAATATCGCCTCCGCCCTCCGCCAAAACGCCCTCAAACTCCCCCATCTGTTTGCCAAACTCGGCATTGTGACGAAGTGAAAGGCCCTGATGCCAGGGCCGCCGCCATTGATTCAACCCGCACTGGCGGATAAACTTAAGAGGGTCCACCGAGCGCCGGCTGGCTCCTTATTTTGCGAGCCTCGCACTGGCGGCAGACTGGGGTCGGCAACGATCTGGCGATTTGCGACGGACTGAGGCCTGAAATCGCGCTGGGGACCTGAAAACAGACTGGGGAATAGTGTAACGGTAGCACGACTGGCTCTGGACCAGTTAGTCTAGGTTCAAATCCTAGTTCCCCAGCTTTTCATCGTGGCACGGCCGCGATTTTCGCCCAGAGCAAACGCGCCAATTCGCCAGGCTGTAAGAATCGTCGCCTTCCGAACGGGCCAAGTACGAAGCTTACATCGAGGCCAACAATCTGCTTGCGGTCCTGCAAGCGGAAGCCGGTTACAGGCTGGCTGATCCTCGGCGCTAAATCGGAATCGATGTCAAAACTCGCCAATGCGGGCGAATCCTTGGACGTCTTCGGCTTCATTGGTGCTGGCGGCGGGTGCTTGGCTGTTGGGTATCGTTGACTTTCACCTCGCGGTGGCAAGTTTGGTAACGCGGAACCCGAAGTCGCTGAACCGGTACGTGGGCACGTAATGGTTGCGAAAGGCACAGCGCGCGACTGTCGGAAGATCGACGAATGCGCCACCCCGCAGCACACGACGTTTTCCGGCCGCGGCGCCCGTTGGATCGTTGGCTGCCGCGGCGGCGTATTCACCCCGCTAATCCCAGCACGACTCCCAAAAGTTGCCGTGCATGTCATGCAGACCGAACTGGTTGGCGCCTAACTCGCCGACTGGATGCGTGTGTCTCTCGGAGTTGAAATCGACCCAGCGTACCGGGGTAGGTGTTCTTCGTTGTCCTCAACGACCAGCGTGTAGTCGTTCCAGCACGGCAAGCGTATTCCCACTCGGCCTCTGTGGGCAAACGGTACCCATTTCCGTCGAGCACTCCCCACGTAAGGTTGTCGTAGTACGTCCCGGTGCATCTGCTGTCGGCGATCGATTGGCTCAGTGCTCAGTTGACGCGCAGCCGGCCGGCGAACATTTCCGCTGAGAGGCAGCGGCGCTTGATTCATCGCGCATCGACCGTCAAAATACCAGCGGTACCAGAACAGTGCATTTATCGGCGTATACCGTTCGGTGGTAGGAGGCGTAGTGGAACGCATGACCGTGGCAGCGCTGCGCTTTGCCGGTGCGTCTGTGCTGGCAAGTGCCATTCACAACGGCAATGTCGAATTGGCAGCGCGTCACGCGTTTGCGCTCCTCTTTCCCTTGGCCGTGATCGCCTATCCAGAAGCGGTCACGATGAACAATGCAGCAGCCAATGATCGGAGAACGCAATGAATCTGCTCGTTACGGCAATGAGCCTCGTATTGTTGGACGCCGCCCCCGGAGAAGAGCAATATGCGGCTCATGTCTTCAAGAGCCGCGAAGGCGCCAAGATGCCGTATCGTCTGTTGAAGCCCGCGAACCAGGACCAAAGTAAGAAGTATCCAATCGTGCTCATACTACACGGTTGGGGAGAAAGGGGGACCGACAATAAAGCTCAGCTCAAAATGTTCGGTGCCGCCTTTCTCAAGGCCAAAGCTCGGGAAAAGTTTCCCTGCTTCGTCCTGCTGCCCCAGGCCGACGGGTCGTGGATTAGAAATCCAAAATTTGAAAAGCCCATTTCCCTGACAGCGAAACCAAATTCCAATTTGCAGCTTGCCGTCGACATTCTCGATTCGCTGCTGAAATCGGAGCGTGTCGATATCAACCGAATCTACTTGATGGGATATTCCAACGGCGCTTGCGGCGTGTGGGAACTGCTGGAGCGCGTACCGCGCCGTTGGGCCGCGGCCATCCCAATGGCCGGGGCGGGAGATCCGGCACATGCCGCGGCCGCGAAAGGAGTGCCGATTTGGGCGTTCCATGGGGCGAACGACTCGACGATTCCACTCGAACGAATGAGCGAATTGATGGCGGCGCTGCGCGCCGTGCACGCCTCGCCTCTATATACGATTGTGCCGAAGGGGCAGCATTACGACGCCAAGGGTAAGGCACTCGCCGATCCCAGCCTGCTTCCCTGGCTATTTGCCCAGCGGCGGGGAAAGTCCGCAGTGCCGTTTGACAAGATCGCTAGCCCATCTGCGAAGCGGCCGACAAGTTTGGACGAGGCCAATGATCCGAACAAGACCAGTAACAAACGCAACGGCAAGGTCGCCGGATCGAAAAAGGCAAACTGAACAGCGTCATGTTGGTTCCGGAGGGAGCGGCCATTAGAGTGCGGGAAGACTCAGAAACACGTTGCGTGTATTTCATCGTCACCATCGTCACGCATCGTCGCGGAGCACGAGTAGCTACACCCGCGGGTCAATTCCAGTCGAGCCGCGGCGGCCTCGCCTGGGCGGCCGCCGGTGCTGGGTCTGAGTGGTGACGTTGACGAATTTCTCCGAAAATCTGCAATTTGCAATGGCGTCGCATTCGGCCGCGAACTGCGCTGCCTTGCCTGCACACGGGCTGGCGTGACGCGTCTGCTTCCTGTCGACTTCCCCCTGTCCCTGTAACTTGGAAACTGGAACCGTCCCCCCTCCCCCCTGCCACGAAGTTAGGAAAAGCAGCGTCAGCAGCGTCAGCAGGAACCTGTTTGCCGGGCGCAACATCCTGCTGTTCATGGGCTTGCGAACGTCGCCGCGATCGCAGCGCGATCGGACGGCCAGCGTCAGCATGATCGCTGCCCAGCGTCAGCCTCCTAGGTTAGGCTTTCCAGCCTAACGTGACCACGTTTTTGCGCAGTCAGCCTGGAAAGCCTAACCCACGCCAATGCGCCCGGTTTCGATGCGTTTTGACATTCATGCCCGAACGCCGGAAACCTGGCCACGGAGAACTCGGAGGACACCGAGTTGGCAGGAGTGGTTAGAAAAATGATTAGCAGAACGATTTTTGCCATCCATCTTTTTGCCAAACGATCCGTTCGCCGCGACATCGGCGCATGCCGGTCGCGCTGCGTCGCCCAATGGATTGCCGCAAAAACCGCCAAAAGTTACCCCTGGCTTTGCTCTTTTTTTGCACATCTTCGTGTTTTTCGCGGCCATCCTTTGTGGCTACAATCTCCTCGTAGGCAATCGAAAATCTGTTCGGAGCATCCAAATGGAGTTGCGCAATGAGCAATGAAAAGAGAAGTCGTTTCCGCCTCTGAATCGTGGTCGCCGGGACATTTGTTTTTGTCTTGGCTGAAGCCATTGTCTCGCAGCGGCTTGACGGCGATGCAGCGGTGCTTCTGGGCTCGTTGAGACATGACGTCGTTCATCTTCAACTGGCCGCCAACCACCCGCCGGCCGGCACTAAACTGACGTGCAGCGTACATTTGAACTCGAGCGGACCGACGTGGCTTGGCAGGAGGACGCTGGCTGGGTCCTCGGCGATCCCCGGCCTACTGTCGATTGCTCGGGGGAATTCTCCCTCGAGCAGCGGATCTCGTGCTCCCGGAAAACCCGCCGCTTGTTGGGCAGATCATCGAGACGGAAATACCTCGTCTTCCGCCGTTGCCGCCCTGACCACAACCTCCTTGCGAAAGGCCCAGTTCCAAACCGAAAGCCCGACGCCGATCAGGGTCACAACCAGGAAAAGTTGCTTGAGGGTGAAGCGGAGTCGGAATCGGCGGGTTGGTTCATCGTCAGGCATGAGGATTAAGGACCACCGTTGTCGAGCGAACCAGTCGGTAGCCGCACGACCGGACGGTGAGCAAGGTGGCGAGCACGATGATCAACTGGGTCGCAAAAATCGTCGGCCAAGAAAGAAAATCGGTCCACCACGACATTTTTCGCATGCCCGAAACGCGGTGGTAACTCAGATAAAACTTGTATTGCGGGATCAGGCTGTTCGGCGAGCGTGGCAGCCCAACCGTGTGAATCGCTGCCTGCTGGTGACGTGCGGGTCGACCAGGAATCGCCACCCGGAGCGGCCGGCACCGCCGGCCAGTTCGCCCATGTCCCCGGTTTTGGCCGACTAATTGAGTTCGGCAAAGCTGCGAAAGAACTCCCGGATCTCTTGGTCAGTCCTGGCGAGGTTCTTGAACCCGCGACTACTAATGTGCGTCGCATCTCGTGAAAGCTGCCGAACGTCTATCTGATCGCCTGTCGTAGATACGAGAAACAGAAATCCCTGAGCGAGGTCGAAAGGTTTGTCGTTTATCGTAACAGTCCCGGTAAGACCGTCTGGTGTGACACAGCGGAAATCGACCCGTGCTTTTTTGGAATTTCGTCGGTCATGATGATGTCCCTTGATGACGTATCCTTCGCCTTTCGTTTTGGCAGGTGGGCTCGACGTAGTGGTGCCGTTTGAAACATCGGTCCAGACAACGAGAGCCCCGCCATTATCCCACGAAACGAAGCTAATGGACGCTTGATCTATCCCGGGTATCGGGGGTTCCGTAGGCGACGACTCCGGCTTGCTTTCCCAGACAGGATTTAAGACCTGACGAACATTCGGTATGGTTCGGCACCCGGTAAGGATCAACGCACTGGCTGTAACAACGGCCAACAGGGCGTTCATGGCGTCTTCTCTCGGTGTGTTTCACCGGTCATGGCGTCCGACGCCCTGCGCACCTCCCCGCCGACTGGGACAGGTTTTCCTTCGTCTCGCCATTGTACCCTCCGCCGAGCCGGCCGCAAAAAGGCAAGGGTAAATTCCGCCAATTGCTTCTTGCGAAAGCCATCGAGGGTTGGGTCAAATGGGAGCTGGGGGGCCCGGATCATCTACTTCCGCTCCGGACGGGCACCGGGTGGAATTGGCACCCTGCGGGCAGATTACGGCGACGGGTAACAGGTGATGACGACTTCCGACAGGGTGCTGGTGATTCTGCTCCGGTTCCTGGGCGTGTGTGGCTTGTTCGCCCTGGTCGCGGTCGCTATGCCGGTGTCGTGGATGGCCGCAACGCACCGTTGGTTGGGACTGGGAGATATGCCAAACGCCCCGGTGGTCGTGTATCTGGCTCGCTCCGTCTCGGCTCTTTACGCCCTGTTCGGCATACTCTGCCTCGTGGTAGCGCCCGACTTGGATCGCTACCGGCCCCTGGTGCGGTTCATGGGAATGGCATTCGCCGTGATGGGACTAGCTTACCTGGGCCTCGAAGTGGCCGCGGGATTGCCGTGGTGGTGGTCCGCATCTGAGGGACCAGGGCGAGTCGCGTTCGGGATGCTGATGTTTTTCCTCGCCCGGCCCAATGATCGAGCGGGTCTAGCGCTGAGCAGGGACGACAAACCGAAACCTCAACGACGCTGGCACCAGTTTCGGCTTCGGACGCTTTTCCTCGTGGTCGCCATCGTCGCCCTGCCGTGCGGACTGTACAAATGGCTGGCAGAGGCGAAACAGCGGGAACGAGCGGCTGTCGTAGCGATTCGAGCGTTGGGGGGATATGTCCGATATGACTGGGAGGCAGAAGGAAAGAACACGCCTTCCGCCCCCAAATGGCTTCGAGTCGTCCTGGGAGACGATTGGTTTGGCGATGTGGCCATCGTGTCGGTGGGAACTTTCAAGGGTAGAGGTCTGACGGATGGAGATCTTGTTCACCTCGACGCATTCAAGCGATTGCAAATGCTCGAACTTTTTTGTGAGAGTTCCGGGCACGTCACCGATGTCGGTCTCGCACGTCTCAAGGGAATGAACACGCTTGAACGCCTTTTCTTGGGAAACACGCACCTCACTGACGCCGGAATGGCCAACATCACGGGGCTAAACCGACTCCAAGGCCTGAATCTGTACGAGAGCGACATCACGGATAACGGTCTAGTCAACCTGAAAGACCTACCCGAGTTGGAAACGCTAAGCCTGGCGGGCTGCTGCATCAGCGACTCTGGCCTGGTCCATGTGCGTTCACTCCCAAAGCTCCAGGAACTTAATCTCGCCGATACAACGATCACTGACGCCGGCTTGGTCCATCTTCAGCCGTTGGAGAGGCTAGCCATTCTCCGTTTGACCAATACGCAAGTCACTGACGAAGGGGTTACCCAGCTCCAAGAGGCCTTGCCCAAGTGCGAAATCATCCGATGACCACTGCCACCGACAGGCCGGTGCAATCGGCTATAGGTGCCCGGCACCAACCGGCTCCTCGCCTTGCAACGCCAGTTGCCCGTCGACTTCTCAGAGGTCGGAATCGTCGTCGGGCGTCAGGTTGGACGTGATCGTTGAATCGAGCATGGTGTGGGCCGTGGAGGAAGGAAGACTTCCAACCCGTACGCTGGACCTAGCGAAAAAAGTTTCTGGGAATCCAGAGGATCGGAGTTCCACCGGCCCCAACCGGCTTATTCGTCCACTAACGGGTAGTTTCAACCGCTGAAGGGGACAACGAGATGGACGAACCCAAACTTGAAATCCGCCACGGTATTGGCATGATGATCGAGTTCGGCATCGAGAGCGGCGAGCCGTTCATCCTGGAGCGAGAGGAGTAGTTGCCTTGTTTCCCCCCTTCCTCATCTTGATTGCACTCGCCGCCGAGCCGAATCTAGCACGGGACGAGGTGATTGAGGCAATGAGGCCGTTTAGCGGCGAATCGACGACCAGCCGCATCGACCATTCGACATTGACGGGCAAGGTCATGTGCGGCTACCAGGGATGGTTCGCCGCCGAGGGAGATGGCTCCGGCCGTGGCTGGCGACATTATCCTCATCGGGGCCAGTTCCAACCGGGCTCGTGCTCGATTGATCTCTGGCCCGACGTGACCGAGTTGGAGGTCGACGAGAGATATCCCACCCCTTTTCGTCACGCCGATGGTCAGGTGGCCCACGTCTTTTCCTCGACCAACCGCAAGACCGTACTGCGTCACTTCCGCTGGATGAACGCCTACGGCATCGACGGCGTGTTCGTTCAGCGATTCGGCGTCGAGACGGTTGAACCAAGAGACTTGCGGCACTGCAACACCGTGCTGGCCCACTGCCGGGAAGGAGCGAACCTGCAGGGCCGCTGCTATGCGGTAATGTACGACCTGTCGTCGCTGCCTGAAGGCGGCACGCAGATCGTCATCGACGACTGGAAGCTGCTCGTCGAAAAAATGCAGATCGGCAAGCACGAGAAAGACCTTGCCTACTTGCACCACGACGGCAAGCCCGTCGTCGCCGTCTGGGGCATTGGCTTCAACGACGGCCGCAAGTATACGCTGGCCGAGTGCGAGCGGCTGATCGACTTCTTGAAGAACGACGCAAAGTACGGCGGCTTCACCGTGATGATCGGCGTTCCGACTGGCTGGCGAACTCTCGATGCCGACAGCGTTGTCGATCCCATGTTGCACCGGGTCCTCGCCCAGGCCGACATTATCAGCCCTTGGACGGTGGGGCGATATGCCTCGCTAAAGCAGATCGAGGAGCATGCCCAGCGCCGCTGGAAGCCCGATCTCGATTGGTGCCGGGAGCGCAAGAAGCGGTACCTGCCCGTCGTCTTTCCCGGTTTCAGTTGGCGCAACAGCCATCCGAACGCCCGTTTCGATGAAATCCCCCGGCTGTCCGGTAACTTCCTGTGGCGGCAATTCGTCGAAGCCAAGCGGGCTGGGGCGTCGATGGTCTACGTGGCCATGTTCGACGAAATGGATGAGGGGACGGCCATCTTCAAATGCGCGAACGACGTGCCGGTGGGAACCAGCCGGTTCGTGACCTTCGACGGTTTGCCCAGCGACCACTATCTTTGGCTCACAGGAGTGGGGCGGCGGTTGATCTTGGGCGGAATTCAACCCACCACTGAGCCGCCGCAACGAGCCGACGGAGAAGACCATGAAAATCCTCGGCGTAATTGAAACTGCGATCGACGTGGAAGACCTCGATCTGGCCGTGTCGTTCTACCGCCGGCTCTTCGAGTTCGAGACGCTGGTGCTCGACGAGGGGTTTTGTGCCTTCAACGTTGGTGGTCGTAGCGTGTTTCTGCTTTTCAAGAAAGGCGGCAGGAAGGCCCCACTGGTCGTGCCCGGCGGCGTGATCCCTCCCCACGGCGGTACCGGTTCGGCCCATTTTGCCTTCTCGATCACGGCCGACGACGTGCCCAAGTGGGAGGAGCGTCTGGCCTCGCAAAACGTCGCCATCGAGGGCCGGATGAAATGGGAGCGGGGCGGCCAGAGCATCTACTTCCGTGACCCCGACGGGCACCTGGTCGAACTGGCAACACCGGGGATTTGGACGACATACTGAAGGCCGGATCGACATAACACTGGAGCAGGTTGTTGAAGTTCGAGCCTACTTCCTCATCCGCTCCACTAATCCAGCCAACTGCTGGTGCATCTTGTCCGCAGGCAATTTGATTCGCTGACCGTGGCCCGGCAATACCCATTCAAGGCGGTACTGAATTAGCCGCGCCATCGACTCGGCCTGCTGGGGCCACGAAAACCAGCAGTAGTTCTCCGAGGCCGCAAGGCGCTTCTCGTCCCGGTCCCAATCCAGATGATCGCCGGTGAACAGAAACCGATCTTGAAAAAGTAGGACGCAATGCCCCTCCGTGTGGCCTGGTGTCGGTATCGCCAGAAACCCCGGAGCTAACTCCAATGGTTCATTGCCATCGAGAACAACTTCCGCATTGGGCTGCGACGACAATTCGGCACGATGGATAAACCGCCGACTCCCAAAATGCTCGGCGTAACGCCCGGCGTCAGCCACGTCGTCCCGGTGCGTCAAGAAGATGTTGGCGATGCCGCCCAGCGCCTCCAACCGCTTAACGAGGGGCGCGACGTACTTCGGCGAGTCAAATAGCCAGTTGCCAGCGGCGTGCTGCACGAAGTAGCTGTTGCCGCCATACGACTTGGGCGAGTTGAAGCCGCAGTAGAAGACCGGCTCTTCGATCACTAGCGGGAAATCGTGCATCACCGCCTTCACGTCATCGTCACCCAAGCAGCCGATGGAACCTGTGGGGCAGGCCAACAGTGCCTGCAACGCTTGCCGCCGTTCGGCGCTCGACTTCGGTTGGGCCTTGACGAAAGACGTTTCAGCCGCTTCGCCGAAAACCGATGGAGCGATCTGACGACAGGCGTCGCAGTCGATGCAGGTCGAGTCCACGAAGAACTCACTTGGCACATTTTCCGGCACTCGCTTCTTCTGGTTTGCCATGACTGAGCTTCCCTTCGACAACGTTGCTTAACTTTGGGCATAGACTGGGAAATCCGTATATCCTTTCGCCCCGCTGGGCGAAGACCAGTCTGACAATGGCGCTGGATCGGCAAGCGGCCAGCCGTTTCTGAATCGCTCCACCAGATCGGGATTGCAGATGAATGGCCGTCCGAAGGCGATCAGGTCTGCATGTCCATCGGCAATTGCCTTCTCTGCCGCCTCCTTGGTGTAACCGCAGTTGCCCATGAGTGGGCCGTGGAACACTTTTCGGAACTCGGCCAGGGTCATCGGCTCACCGAGCTTGTGGTAGCCGAAGGCCAGGCCGTCTACAACGTGCAGATATCCAATCCCGAAGCCGTCGAGTTGATCGGCGACGAATGTGAACTGCTCCCGGTAATCAGGAGAACCCATGTCGTTGTACGTCCCGTTGGGAGCGAGGCGAACGCCGACCCGGTGGGCGGGCCAGATGGACGTGACCGTCTCAATCACTTCCTTCAGTAAACGATAGCGATTCTCGACGCTCCCGCCATACTGGTCCGTGCGGTGGTTCGTCTTCGACTGAAGGAACTGGTCGATCAGGTAGCCGTTGGCTGCGTGGAGTTCCACACCATCGAACCCTGCTTCCTTTGCTCGTTCGGCGGCTCGCCGGTAGTCCGCCACGACTCGTGGAATCTCAGACGTTTCCAATGCCCGTGGAACTTCGTGCGGCTGCTTCCCGATGGGCGTGTGGATTTCTGGCTCGTTGATCTTGATGGCCGAGGGAGCGACGGCGAGTTTGCCACCGTGGAAACTGCTGTGCGAGGCCCGACCAGTATGCCACAGTTGCAGGAAGATCACCCCACCCGCTTCATGCACGGAGTTTGTGGTGTACTTCCAGCCTTCGGTCATTTCGTCGGTGTAGACGCCAGGCGACTCGTTCCACCCGTTGGCCTCCTCGGAGATCGTGGTCGCCTCGGTGATGATTAAGCCCGCCGAACTCCGCTGGGTGTAGTATTCGGCCATCAGACGATTCGGCAGCCGAGCGGCCCCGGCCCTGCCACGGGTCATGGGGGCCAGCACGATCCGATTCGGCAACGTCAGCTCGTGCAGGCGGAAGGGTTGAAAAAGAACGCTTTTCATGTGTAACTCCTTTTTGGATGATGGTGCTGAATTCTCGGCGAACGTCCCGCCACCTGGATCATGCGGACGTCCTGGCCAACGATTCAGCGGGTTTCACGGCCAACAACGGCACGCTTCCTCGCAGGAAGGCTCCGGCCCATGTCACAGCCAATAGGACGCTTGGGAAGACAAAACTCTCCTGATGAGCCATGTGGATGCAAATGACGCCGCCCCAAAAACCACTCGTGAGCAGCGTTCCTAAAGGCGAAGTCCAAGGGATGATCAACAGGATCGCGGCAATCATCTCGCCAAAGCCGATCAGTTGCAACCGGTCGTTCAAACCGAACTTGCTCATGGTCTCAATGACCTGCGGCGGGGCAAAGCCGAAAGCTTTCCCCGAACCGGCGAAGATCAACAGTGCCGCAATCAAGACATTCAGCACGACGCCCGCCACTTTCAGCCATTTGTTTTGAGGATTCATGTTTCGTCCTTTCCGTGAATGAAAAACGTATTGGTTCACGCCAAATCGAACAGCATCACTTCGGCCCCTTGCTCGCCAACGACCGTGATTTGACGTTCATCGCTGATCGCCAGCCCGTCGCTCGTCTCCAACTGAACCCCATTGACCGTTACCCGCCCTCGCAGGACCTGGAGCCAGGCGTGACGACCAGTCTGAATTCCTTGGCTCACCGATTCGTCGGCGTTCAGCGACGACAAATAGAGCCGGGCGTCTTGACGAATCGTCAGCGAACCATCGTCACCGTCGGGCGATGCCACCAGGCGAAGGCGCCCCCGACGCTCGTCCCCGCTGAACGCTCGTTGGTCGTAGGTTGGCGGAAATCCTTGTCGCTCGGGCAGCAGCCAGATTTGGTAGAGATGCACCGCTTCATCGGTCGACGGATTGAACTCGCTGTGCCGCACCCCAGTTCCGGCGGTCATGTGCTGCAAATCGCCGGGCCTGATGATCGAACCGTTTCCCAGGCTGTCCTTATGTTCCAAAGCCCCTTCCAGGACGTAGGTGATGATCTCCATGTCCCGGTGGCCGTGCATTCCAAAACCCTTGCCTGGCTGCACCCGGTCTTCGTTGATGACCCGCAGCGAACGAAAACTCATCTGGGCCGGATCGTAGTAGTCGGAGAATGAAAACGTGTGGAACGTGTCGAGCCAGCCGTGGTTGAAATGGCCCCGCTCGTCAGCTTTGCGGACCCGGATCATGATGCACCTCTCATTATTCAGTAGTTCATTGTTGATATATAAACCAAGTGACCAAAAAAACACGCCCTAGTCGTCATGCTTTGTCCAGGGCTCTCGCAACTTCTCCAGCAAGCGGCTCAGTTCCTTCAACTCGTCCTGGGAAAGATGGCCGGTCAGTTTTTTGTGCAGGGCCATGAGCGGCTCATCCAAGGCGGCCAGGGCCTTCAAGGCTTTCTCGGCCAGCGCCACGTAAATCACCCGGCGGTCCTTTTCACACCGGACACGGTTGACGAAGCCCGCCTGTTCCAAGCGGTCGATCAGTCCGGTGATGCCCGGCACGACGGTGATCGTACGGGCAGCGATCTCCAAAATCGGCAACGGCTTCCCCTCGCCCCGCAGAATACGCAGGACGTTGTACTGCGAAGGCGTCAGGTCATGTTCTCGAAGAAGCCGAGCGAAACGAATCTGCAATTGGTCGCTGGTGCGCACGATGTTCAAGGTGGCCTCCTGGCCCGGCGACTCGAATGGGCGCCTCTTCTTGAGTTCTTGCTGCAACTTGGTCGTCATGCGTTTGTGCCTGGATGTGCTTCCGATGCAATTAGTTTATATATAATCTATCGTCAGGTCAAGTAGGGAATGTGTGAATTTCTGGTGTGCGACCTAAGCTTTTGATCCAAAGGGTGTTATGCCGCTTGTGTCAAAAGCTTCTGCGGGAGTCCATGGCCCTTCCGGAGTCTGTCCCTCGGTATACGAAAGCAGCGGCGCGAGGCATTGGAATTCCCACCGAATTGCGAAGAAACTCTTGCCCTCATTGGCGTCCCCGATACTTGCAGATCGCAAACTGAATCTATTCAGCTTTGGAATCTTGTTGCCCGTTCACGTCATCTGACTGTGCTGCCTTAGCTTTGGCGTCGGCATCGTTTTGGGCATCTATTCGGGACCGCTCATGTTGTATCGCAGTTTGGCGAAAATACTCGCTGCTCGCTGGTCCCTTTGCACAACCAGTGAGGACACCAATTACGATTAGAAAAAAGGAATTTCGTAACATCTGAATCCACTCCTTTGGGTTGATTGCGTGGGAAGCCGGTTGGACAACTGTTGTCTGGCACCGCCTCGATTACTGTTCATCCACACGACCGCAAGGGACACGCCACCACGAGCATCAATACACCACTCTTTCTTCTCCGTCAATTGAGAGACTCCTCCATTTTGACGCTCCTCCCTCGTTTGGAAACAACTCATCCTTGAGCGGATAAGCCGAAGAAAACGCCCAGATTGGATCGCACCGGCTTCAAAGTATAGAACGGCGGGATAAGTCCGACGACGAATGCTGTTGGTCGGCTTCAGACCATTGGAATGGCCCGCAATTCTTGACAACACTTTCCCGTCGGACACAATGAAATCGTCGGGGGCTACCCCGATCTCAGCCCCGTCAAAGTTCCCGCAAACTTGGCGGGGCTTTTTTGTTGGGAGATGAACGTGGCAGTTGGCAGCTCAGTAGAATTCAGCGAGGCACATCCATGTCTGTCGATTCCAAGGTCGTGCGAGGTCGCCGAGACTTGAAGTTCACGTCACTCGACGACGTGCTCGCCGATGCCGAGAAGCTGGCGTCCTCACCCGACACCGAAGTCCTCGGAAACTGGCCGTTGAACCATCTTTTTATGCACCTGGCGTCGGCGATGAATAAGTCGATTGACGGCATTTCCTTCAAACCACCGTGGCAATACCGACTTCTCGGTTTCTTCATCAAGGGGCGAATTCTCAGCCGCGGAATGCCCCCTGGTTTCAGGTTGCCGAAGGAGGCGGAAGCCAGGGCGTACCCTGCCGCTCCATCAGTGGAGGACGCACTCGAAACACTCCGAAAGGCGGTCGATCGTGTGAAGACCGAAAGGATGACCGTTCGGCATCCCGTGTTCGGCAGGTTGAATCACGAGGAATGGACCCGGTTTCACCTGCGCCACGCCGAATTGCATCTCAGCTTTGCTGTTTAGCCCGAAAAACAATGCCTTCAGTTGCCGCAGGCGCTGGCCAATTGAGGAACCCTTGCTTTATGTCGAGTGCCGAACGACGTTTTCCGGGTCGTGCCAATCCATGCCGCACTCCAGGCATTGTTGGGCGATCATGTTCCGCAGCGGCTTGCCGAAGTACGACGGGACCATGGTTGATGGAGATGGTCTCGCTCGGCATGGGAACATCAAACTTCGTTCACGGATGCGATCCTCGCAGATTTGCTATGGACCGTCGCACACCTTCGGTAGTGCTCGGCAATCCCTAGAATGAGTGTATTGTCGGGTGCGGGCTGCCCGCCGAGAACCGGCAGAACCCCAAAGCTGTAGCAAAAACCTGGTCGCAAACGGACACCAGCGGCCACCAAACGATCAACGGGCGTGACCATCAACCACTCGCTTGCGTTGTCGCCCTCGTCCATTTTCCGGTAGAACTGGTCCCGGCATTCGGCGAGCTTCGTTACGGTGCCAGCACCCACATTGAAAAAGTAAATCGATTCGTCGGGCAGCTCAAGGAACAGGTCGCCAAAGCGGTTCATGAGCCAGACCTTGAAATTCGGCGGTAGCAGCCAGGTCCAGTCGATAAGCAGGTTGGGCCAATCGTAGTGGGCGTGGTCGATCAGGTAGTCTTGGACGGACGCCGGTCTTGGCTTCTTCTGAACCTTCATTTCGCAATCCTCCCCCTTAATGGGAAGGAAAACTGCAAATGACGTGCCTAACCGGGCCACGACGATTTGGCAGGCATCGGGTTCAGTTGGCCGCGCATCGCGCCGATTTCTTGACAAAGCCGCCACACCCGGCACAATGAATTCGTCGGGGGGAACCCCGATAGCGCCCCTTCAAGGTTCCTTGCCCGACCTTGATGGGGCTTTTTTGTTGCTCAACGTAGAACCAGATTTACGAACAAGGCGCCCCACGATGGCCCGCCGATCACGCGTGCTCGTCGACGATGGAGACTTCGTATAGGTGGGCGTCGAACTGGGCGAATTGCATTACCGCCCCAATGTGCGGGAGGACCGCCGGGTTCTTGAGCATGGCTTCGAAATGCTCCCGGCTCTTCCACTGTGCGTAATTTGCCACCCGCACACCGTCGAAACTCTTGTGGATGTTGGCGGAAACGAAACCGGGAAGATGTCGCATCACTTTTTCGGTGGCCTCCGCGAGCAGGTCCACGAGCTTCTGTTGATGCTGAGGTTCCACGGTAAACACGTTGATGAGGGTGACGACATCGTTTTCCTCTGAGATGGCTGCCACTTGATTCTCCTGTTGACGGTGGTCCACCCGATTCTACCAAGCTTACGGGCCGCCGGGTAGAATTGGCCGACAGGTGACGCAAGGAGAACGAACGATGAACAAGAACGAGCGGCGAACGGCCAGAATGCCAGCCACCAAGTTCCCGAACCTGCGGAAGAAGTTGCAGAAGGGCAAGCTCCCCGTGAAGCCGGCCAAGAAAAAGTGAGCAACCAAATTATTCGAGCCATCTTCGACCAATACGTGCTGCCGCTCGATGGGCATCATGGCATCGCCCATTGGGCACGGGTCGGCCCCGAACACGGCATCGGTGTCAAGGACCGGGACTCTGCGGCACATTTAGCGTCCCTGCCCAGTGAGATCCAGATACCTGCTCATTCACCGAGCATCTCTCCTCGATCAAGTTGGGTCAGCCCGATTTGCCTATTCGAATCATGGAACACGCACACCCGTGCCACAATCGTGCTGCCGATGGCCGGTTAGTCGTCGATGCCTTACCGAACATGGCCTGTATCCTTGAACCGGATAACGAGCAACAAGGCCGGAAAACCCAGGCCGATGTCGAGAAACACGACGAACGGGTATTGGGCGACGAAGGTCCTCGAAACGCTGGTGCCAAGGGCCAGCGATGCCTTTGCCTTCTCCCAAGCATCGGTCTTCTGTGGTGACTTGTAGTCGCCAAAGTGCCGTCGCAAGTCGTCGTCGACATGCGGCGGCCAGGGACAGCGTTTTTGGTCATTTGTGTTCATTGGCAAGGGACCAGCATTTTCAATCGTTCGCCAATCCGTTTCCATTCGGCGATCACGTGGCCGCACAACTCCTGCTCGGATGCATTTGGCATTTCCCGTCGAAAGTGCCTCGCAAACCCATCAGTACCGGAACCCACTTCCATGCAGACGTCGCTGAACACTTGATAGAATTCGTCATGGCGACCTACGATTTCCGCCCACAAATGATGGTTGTTTTGGAGCACCAAATCCAATCCGTCCGCCGAAAGGTTAACCATGTCGGGCCGTTGGTACGCGAATGCGATCACGTCCTGCATGAACTCAACAACCTGCTCCACGGTCCTCATGGCGGGCCTCTGCGGGGCTGTGGGCGACTCATTCATCGGCGGGGGTTTTGCCTTCTTCTTTTTCGCGATCGTAATCCTTCGCCTCGATCAAGTCCTTGAACTTACTGCCTTCAACATGGTTGCCGCCGAATCCTGCCGAAATCGCTCCTGCACCCTGCGAACCCACGGATAAGCCAAGCGCGCCAGAATGTGCTGCGGCCGGGAAAATGCCAGGATGTCGTAGTGGACCTCGCCCGACTTCTGGTCCCACTCAACCAGGAATCGCTCTTCGCCGCTTTCCGCATGGTCGGGTAGGGTGCCGTAGGCAAACCCAAACTTGCAGGTCTGATCCACGACGTAGACGATTCGACACGCGTTGGCCCACCACAATCCGCCAATACGAACCAAAACCGCCACGATGGCTCCTTGCTTGATTGGTGTCTCCGGCATCGGAACTTCCACCCAGCCAAGCTGGAAATGCTCCCAGCGTTGCAACGCAGCCTTGGCCGCCGCGAACATTGTTTCTCCTTCGCCAAGTTTGATGCGAGTGCGGTCCACCACGTAACCGGCTGGCGGAATGTTGGCTGTGGCTCCCACTGCCGAGTAACTTACATCCATTTTCGCCTGCCGTTCCGAGAATTCCTGGAGGGTCGTGGAGGATGGCTTGCGGAAGAAGAGCATCGGTTCCTCGATTGACGGGCTCGGGACCTTCATCGTTGGTCGCCCACTCGACTCGTTCGCACATCCTTAACGAATCTAACAAAGGGAACAAAACATTGAGTCTTTAGCACCACGCATGGAAAAGGCCATGAGCAGATCGTCGACGAGCACCTTGGGGTGGACTTTCTCCTGGATGTAGAGCGGCGGCGCGTGGACGACGAGGTTGTTTTGGACAGGATTTAAGGATGGACATTCCTGAGAATGTCCGAAGCTCTTCGATTACAAGCGCCGCCAACTCCCGGATGCGGCACAGTTCTTGTTCAATCTCAGCTTGATCCATCATGAGGTGCTCCGTCCGATTGAATTGGTGCCGGTCGCCCGTGGCCGTATGGCTTCCGACGCCCTCGACCCTTCGCACGCCGAACTCATGCCGTCGCAGGCATTGGGTTCGACGTTCAGCCTTCTCCGGCGTGAAGACCTCCAATTTGTGTCGGCTGGCCGGTCGCCTTCAAGCCCCTGATAAAGTTGGTCGAACTGCGTCGAGAATTTCTTCCAAGGCGTCACAGGCCGCCCGCACTCCGTCTTCTCGTCGAATTTCCGCCCCGATTGCCGCCGCCCGCTGTGAGTAGGCTGGATTATCGAGCAGATGCTGCAACTCCACCGCGGCACGGGCGGGATTAAACCGTTGCCGAGAAATCGTGCGGCCGATCCCAAGTCGTGTCATGCGAGCGGCGTTGTCTGGCTGATCGTGGGCAAAAGGTACCACCAGCATGGGGCGACCTGAGCGCATCGCCTGTGCCGTCGTCCCAATGCCACCTTGGTGGACGATGGCGGCGGCCCGTGGGAAAAGCTCCGAGAAAGGCGCGTAATCGAACGCCACTACACCTTCAGGAAGCGTGGCCGGTCGGTTTCCGGTTACTTTGCCGACCAGCAAGACAGCCCTGCGGCCCAGCAACTTTGCGGCGGCGGCACTGTGGTCGTAGAACTGGCCGGCGTCAAGCACCGCCGCCGAGCCGAGCGTAAAAACAAGGGGCGGCGGGCCTGTGTCGAGAAAGCGGTGCAGTTCCGTGGACATGCCGGTGTCGCCGTCGTGGTCATAGAACGGGAAGCCCGTGATGACGGTCTGCGGAGGCCAGTCTGGTTGTTTGCCGGCGAGCGACTTCGAGAACATCGCCATGACCAGCGAAGGCGAGTGCTGACCCTCGAAGAGCGGACTTTCCGAGGTCGGTGGCAGGCCGATCTCAGCCCGCAAGCGATGCCACGGTTCAGTCCAGGAGCGGACCCAGCGCTTTGCGCACCAAAACAAGGCACGGTGAAACGCCGGGCCAAGAAATCGGAGCTTTCCCAGGAACAAGGCGGGCGGCAACACGGGTGGATCGTGAGCCGAGAAGAAGCCGAAGGGCTGGAGAAAGGTCGAAGCCCAGGGGATGCCCTTCTTCTCGGCCACCAACGGCGCGGTGAAGGTGATCATGTGCGAAACCAGAAGATCGGCCCCTTCCGCCGCCGCCAAGGTGTCTTCGAACGATTCCCGGAGGGCCGGCATCATGAATTCACGGATGACGCATTCGCTTCCCTTGCTCCGGTCCATGAGACGCCGCATCAGGTCGGGGTCGGATTCCGGGGCCGGGTGGTCAGGTCGAACTGGCCGAAACCCGATGCCGAGCGCCTCGATCTTCTCCCGATAGAAGCCGCTGGTGGCGATGACGGCCTGATGGCCCCGTTCCTGCAAACCAAGGGCCACGGCGATGCAGGGATGGAGGTCGCCCAGAGAGCCGAACGTCGCGAGCACGACCCGCCGCCTGCCAGGAGGCATCCCTCGTTCGATTGCTTGAGTGGCTGGAAGCACGGCGATTCCTCTGTTATGCAACGGTGATGTCCGGTGGGATTATCGGTGCGATCTGCGGACTGAACCACGGCATCGAACGCAGTAGGCAAGATTAGCAATGAACTTCCCCACCCGAAAAGTCTCTTGGGTCAACTGGCAGTTCGGACTGCTCAAGATCGCCATGATCTCGTTTGGAATTCTGCTTGGCGTCTACTTCCGCGACTTCTGGAGGCCAATCCTGACACTGGTTTGGATCGCGGGCGCCGTGTCGATGATTTGGGTCAGCGTGATTTGGCTGCTGGCGATGCGAAGCTAACTCCGACGCCGCGCCACGATCTTCGCGAGCGGGCAGTGGGAAGAGTCTGACAATTCGCCCTTCTCGCGATCGAGCCGCGGACTTGTCCGACATTATATCGGGCGGCCAGCACTTTGCGAGCACCACCTTGATCGTTGCCGACCGTCAAGGATAATCAGGCCATGAAGGGAGATCGCCATGAAACGTCACTTGATCCTCGACGCCGCTCTCGTTCTTCTCCTCGCCGGCAATATGGCCGGCCAAGACCGGCCGTCAGATGCCCAGCCGAATCCACCGCAAGACGAAAAGCTCCGGCAAGAACTGCTCGACCGAGTAGAGTAACTTCAGGCGGCACGTAAGACGGCGATTCCACTGATGCGGCGGTCGAAGCGAATTGATCCAACCCACCCCGACATCAGGAAACTTTTGGTGATCGACCGCCAGAACACGGCCTGGCTCATGGAGATCGTCGAAAAACACGGCTGGCCGGGCAAGACCCTCGTGGGCGAAGATGGTGCTCATTCGGCTTGGGTTCTAGTGGATAGCGCCGACCACGACGTGGCCTTCCAGAAACAATGCCTCGACCTGATGAAGGAGGCGGTCACGGACAAGGAAGCCTCGCCCAAGTAATTTACTGAGCTCACCGACCGGGTACTAATCGCCGAGAAGAAGAACCAGATTTACGGCACTCGACTCACGCAAGTCGGCGACAAGCTGGTGCCGTATACCATCGGGGATGAGGAGCATGTCGATGATCGCCGCAAAGAAATCGGATTGGAGCCGTTGGCCGAGTACCTCAAGTATTCAAATGAGAAGTACCTGCCGAAAAAGGAGGAGAAGGGGGAGTAACTGGCTACTTGTCGTCCGGCGTCGTCCCAACCAACCATCGAATGACGACGGCGGCGGCTTCCCCAAGCAAGGTGGCCGACCTCGATAGCCGAAGTGGGGACGATTCTGGCGACTTGTACGGGTTCTCGTTCGCGCTGCAATTCTAGATTCTAGACGACCCGCCAACGGTCTTCACTCTGCCCCGGCCTGCGCCTTGAACACCTCTCGTGGATGGCCGTGTCCACGATCAGGAAGTTCGATTGGATGGCGCGGCATGGGGCTACGTTGCTGGTCCGTTCGCTTCAACCACCAACGCCTTCATCAGCGGACATTGATCCCCGACCGGCTCACCTCGCCGATAGCGCTGCAGTAATTCTTGGGAACGCTGGGCCAACATCCGTCGCACCTCTCGCCGTTTGCCTTTGACTCGTGGGATCGCCAACGAGTCGTAGGCCGTCGTCTGGTGTCGCATCCAAGCGATCACGGCGGCTTCGGCTCGTTGCTGAATCGGAATTCGTTTCGTTCGAGCCACGGTGCCGCTGCCAACCGGCGTGGCGTGGTCGGTCACGGCACGGGCCAGCCGTTCGGCGAGATCGGCGTGGTTCGGATGGAAGGCCAGGAATTTGACTACCGCCCTCAGGAAATCGTCGACGTACACAGTCTGGGCTTTTTCCCAGCGTCGGGCGTCAGCCTCCTTCTTCTTGGCAAAACTCTCCGTGGACCGCTCGGCTTCGAGTTCAGCCTGAATCCGCTCAATCGTCGCCGCCGGCGCCCAGATGCCACGCGAGAAAATCTTGCGGCCCTTCTTCTCGGCCACAATCCAATGATCGCCAGCAGACTTTACTCTACGGGTCAGACCAGCATCGCCAGGTGGTAGAAGAACCCAGGTATCCGGTACGGTCACGACTCTGCCATCAGCGGCAAGGACGGTGTTTGGAGTCGGGCCAGGGGAAAAGCTGAGATCGGTCATTGCGATTCGTTGTCGTCGTACCAACAAAATTGAGGCACATCCCGCGGAAGCGCGCGCCCAATAGAAGCAATCGCGGCGGACGCGGCTGCGCCGTGGGATTCCCGACCATGCTGCGCATGGTGCGCGGTCCAATTCCGTTTCGTCTGGCAAGAATGAGTTTATGGCGCGACTTCAGACGTTTCCAGCGTTCTCAACAGACCCTACGCCACCCGGCTCGCGGTCGGCTGGCCCGGCCCAGGCCGCTCCGCGTGGCACGGGTGCCGCTTGGCGCTTGCCCGGCGTCTGGCTTCGCCGACTCGCCGCCGTCGAGCCGCATGGGGCTTGCTGGGAATATCATGATGAATCACAACCGAATTTATAACGTCCTCCTCGCAACTTTGTCGTTGTGGGCACTGTGTGGGATCTGGACGCTTTGCTCCTGATGCAAATGCCCCCTGACGCCCGTCCCCGGATTTACCCAAAGCGGGCACTTATCTGCTGGCCGAGGTGCTGTCGCGGATGGGTTGCGTCGCGACCCAACTGCACCTCTCACCCGATGCCCTGTACGCGTACCTGGAGATCTCAGAACGGTCGATGCCTCTCGATGAACTAGTGGCCGGGGCAATGGGCCGGCCAACCAAGACCTGGTCGGGCCGAAGGACCGAGTGCAAGATTTACTGGAATGACGAGTTCGAGGCGCGGTTCCGCGAATTCGGAGGCGTCGAGCTCAACAAGCGGCTGGGCTACGATCGTGCCCCTGTCCAAGCAGCGGCTTAGCGAGTTATGCTTCGCCAGTGGCACCGCGTCAACCCTACGAGGCTGACGCTGCGCAGCGGTCATGCTGACGCTGGCCGTTCGATCGCGCTGCGATCGCGGCGACGTTCACAAGCCCATTCGCAGCGGGATGTTGCGCCCGACCAACAGGTTCGTCACTGCTTTTCCTAACTTCGTGCCAGGGGGGAAGCAGGGAACAGGTTTCAGGTTGCAGGTAGTCGGCAGGAGGCAGTGGGGGGAACGTGACAATAGTGACGATGAATCATACGCAAAGCGTTTCTGGGGTAAGACAGGTAAAATATGGCATCCCCTGGTTATATCTCAATTTGGCCCGACCAGCACGAACGTGCCCCAGTAGTACGGACTGCGCCACTTTTCCTGCCGCCGCACCCAGCGCTTGGCTTGGTGTAGTGCGGCGGCGTGGTCGACCGCTTCGCCGTTGGCCTCGGCCTTGGCAAGGCTCGCGCAGAAATAGCTGACCAGGCTCGCCGCCGCTTCGTCGTCAACCAACCAGTCGCTGGCCACGACGCGCCGCGCCCCCGCCACCAGAAATCCGCGCGACAAAGCCCACACCCCTTCGCCCTGTTGCTGCGGGCCAAAGTTCGTTTCGCAAGCGCTCAAGATCGCAAGTTCGCAGCTCTTGAGGTCCAACTCGTAGATCTCTGGCAACGTCAAGTAGCCGTCGTCGGCCGGATTGGTCGAAGCCTGTTTTCCCGGCGTGAGGGCCAGCGCGCCGAAGAAATTGCCGTATTTCTGGTCGGTGAGCCCGTGGCAGGCGAAGTGCAGCACGCGGCGGCCGGGCACGTTGAACCGCACGTTGGCCTCGGTCGCCTGGCCGGCGCGCAAACCGGCCGAGGCGATGCCCTGGTCTTTGTAGACATCGCTCACCCAACTCGATTCGGTGCCGCTATGCGGCAAGGGCGCCAGGTGGCCACCCACGGTGTCGTAACGGCTGCGAGTCGCCAACAGGTCAAGTGTGCTTGCGCCGGGCGTCTGCTGTTGCCCGCCATAAACCGGGTTGGCGACGGTCAAAACAGGCTGGGCGACCGGCTTCGTTTGCTGATTCCCAGCCGGCCGCCCGGCCAGGTTCAACAACACTGTGGCCGACGGGGCATAGAGCACGGGCGGGCCGACGTCGAGCAGGCACTTGGGAGATTCGCCCGGCTCGACCACCAACGTCTCGAAGGGGAGTAAGGCCAGCGCTCCATCGGGAATCACGACCAATTCCTTCACGTCGCCGCGCGTCAGGGCGTCGCGCTCGGCCTGGGGAACCAGCAACGTCCAGAGCGCCGCAAGGCGGCCGGCTGCTTGCGAAACCGTGTTGGGATCTGACAAGAGCTCGACGACGTCGGTGCCATGAGCCGAGAGGACTTGTTTAAGTTGTTCGATCGTCAGCGGGCCGGATTCGACGCCCAAAGCCCGGGCTTGATCGTCGCTGATCCCAAGTTTTTCCAGCCGTGCCTCGCCTTCGGCCGGGATGATGAAGAGGTAACCGGCATCAGCGCCGAAAAAATACTCAAGCGTTAGCGCGCCGCGTGGGCGCAAGGTCGATTGGATCACGGCCAGGCTGACGGGCTTGAAATCGCGCCCTGCCGACAGGCGGCAGGCCGGGCTGATGTTGCGGATATCGCGATAGACTTCGACGATCTCTTCGCGCGCTACTGCCAACTCGGTTACGAGTCGTTTGCGCCGTGCGGCACGTTCGGCGTCGGACAGGCCGGCTTCGGTCTCGGCGGCACTGGCCTGTTTCTCCAGGCTGGCGAAACGCACCTTGGCGGCCGTGTCGCGCTGTCGCAAGCGATTGGCTTCGTCGGGCGGCAATCCGGCCAACAGGTCTCCGCCTCCCATTTCGAGCTGATCGACAAGCGAGCGCGCGCGGCTGCGTTCGACGGCGGCCAGGGCCTGCTCGACGTCGCCAAGCTCCGCTTGCCAGGCCACCAGTAGCTCGAATTCTTCGGCAAACCTTCCGAAGGACTGCGCCTTTTCCGTTTCAGCGCCCGAACTTTGGATGCGCGACTGCTCGGCCTGTTCGAGCGCCCGCCACAAGTCGCGGATGGCATCGACTTTCCGGCCCAGGCTCCACGAGGCGCGCGCCCGCCAGTAGTATCCATAACATCGCAATGTAGGAAACGCGCGAAGGTGGTCAAGGATCGCGATTGCGCGGTCGATGGGCTCGACCGCGCCGGCCGCACGGTTTTGCTCTACATCGAGCCGAGCCAGATTCACCAGGCTGGTGGCGACATCGGAGTGCTCCGGCCCCAGGGCCTTTTCGCGGATCGCCAGCGCCCGCTCGAGGAGCGGCCTGGCTTCGGCGGCATGCTCTTCTTCCAGCAGCAAGAATGCCAGATGAGAAAGAGTCAAAGCCACTTCGCGGTGCTCCGGCCCCAGGGCTTTTTCATTGATGGCCAGCGCGCGCTGGTAGAGCGACTGCGCCTCGGCATGGCGACCCTGTTGGTTGATCAACGAAGCCAGATTGATGAGACTTTCGGCCACGTAGCGGTGCTCCGGCCCCAGGGTCTTTTCGCGGATCGCCAGCGCCCGCTTGTAAAGCGGCTCCGCCTCGGCATCACGGCCCTGAACGTCGAGCAACGCGGCCAGGAGGTTGCGGATGACGGCTACATTCGGGTGCTCCGGACCGAGGGCTTTCTCGTCGATGGTCAACGCCCGCTTGTAGAGCGGTTCCGCCTCGGCATAGCGGCCTTGGCGGTAGAACGAATAACCCAAATTACCGAGGCAATCTGCCACGCCGGGGTCGTTCGGCCCCACGGTGTTCAGGCCGATCGTCAAAGCCCGCTTGTAGAGTGCCTGCGCTTCAGTGCAACGGTCTTGATCCACGAGCAACAAGCCCAGGTTGCTGAGGCACATGGCCAAATTGGGGCGATTCGATTCCCCGGGCTTTTCCCAGATCTTGATCGCTCGCTTGTAAAGCTGCTCCGCCTCGGCGTAGCGGCCTTGGTCACAGCGCAGCAAGGCCAGGCCGTTGAGCGTCTCGGCCACGTAGGAGTGTTCCGGCCCGAACTCCTTTTCGCGGATCACCAGCGCGTGCTTGTAGAGCGGTTCCGACTCGGTGTAACGGTCCAGGCGCCACAGCACGTCAGCCAGTTTCTGCAGGCCCCAAACCACGACTTGCGGTTTGTCGTTAAAGGAACGTTCGGCGATCGACAGCATCTTCCTCGCGAAAGGCTCCGCTTCCCTGTAACGGCCCTCGGCGTACAGCGTATCGAAACGCCTCTCCGCGGTTGTCAAATCGCTCAACGCGTCGGCCCGGACCGCGGCGCCGGGCGCCGCCATTGCCAGAAACGCGCAGGCGAACACGGGCCAAAAGGCGATCTTGCCGGTCTGTTGCGCACGCTCCGTTGACATGGGCATGGTCCCTTGAAATCGGCATGAATGCGATGTGCGCATCGCCTGCTATCTTAGCGTCTGAACACAGGAAACGGGAGCAGGCGAACTTTCAAGCTACGGCTTGCGATTGGCGGCAAGTGGCTTTGCCAGCTCGGCGAAGAGCGCTCGGATGCGTGTGGGATCGTAGTTGCCGACCGCTTCCAAGGCGATGGGCAGTTCGGCGAGGATCTGCTTCGCTTGCGTGGCGGATAACTCCAAGTGCAACGCCGTCGCCAGTTCGCCCAACGTGGTACCGGTCGCCGCGGCTTGTTCGAACGGCTCGACACGTGAGGCCGCGTCGTATATCGCCTTGAAAGCCCAGGCAATCTGGCGGGCCGAGTCGTAGTCGTGGCCTGGACGGTTGCCCAACTCGCAGAGATCACGCAACAGCTTCGCGGCGTCGTTGCGATCATAGGCGGCTTCTTCCAGTTGATCGGAGAGCGTTTCGATGAGTTCCGCCAGATGGGAGCGAGCCTCGTCCAGTTTTGTCATTTCGCGTTTCACGGCGAACGGGCGGGCGGTGAATTGGTCGTGAAACTGAGTCCACGCCAGGTGAAATTCGCGAGCCAGCTTCTTTGCCGTTTCGTCGTTCCCTCGATGGGCGTGGCGAATCGCCAGGTCGACCAGCACTCCGGGCCAGGATCGCAAACCGGGCAGGCCGGGCATGGGGCGAGTCGAGGTCACTTGCCGCCAGCTAGGGACTTGCAAGTCGTGGTGGCACATCGCGCAGTCGAACTGGGCGAATTCGGGCCAGCCACCCTTCGTCGTTTGACTTGCAGCCTGGGCCTCAAGCAACTCGATTGCCACACGCAAGCTTTCGACGCCGCCGATCACGACTGACTTGACCGCGTGCAAGTCGCCGTCCTTGTAGCCCAGCAACTTCTTGATCTCAGGGTCGTTCCTGACCGACCCGTCCTTTTCCTCAAGGTACCTCCAATGCGCAGGCATCGACTGGGCAAAAGTCTCGGTCTCGAAGCCCGGCAGGGGGGGGTGCCCGGCGGCAAACATCGCGTGCGTCAGGATTTTACCTTGTTCAACGTTGCCGAGGTGGCACGAGAGGCACTGCCTGGTCCGTTTGCGAGGGTCGCGAACGTCGATCATTCCGAGTCCGAATTTCTCGGCGGCCGATCGTTTGCGCCACGCCGAGACACGATGGAGTTTCTCGTATTTCTCGCCCGGACCGTGGCACGACTCGCAACTGACCCCTTGCTGGCGATTGAAGTCGCCAAGGTCGATTCCACCGGGCCGCTGGTCGCAATGGCAGCTCAGGCACTCGGCCCGCTTGGTCACGTCGCCAAGGTCCAGCAACTCGCCGATCCGCCGTCCCAGGTCGCTTTCGAGCAGCTTGAACGCCTGGGCGTGCTTGTCCTGACTGAACCAAACGTGAAACTCATCCAGCCGCACCCACTTCGTAGCCCCGCTTTGCTCGTCGAGCGTACCTGCCTTCTCGTGGCAGCGCGCACATTCGGTAACGCCGATGTACTGTGGGCCTGAGCTTGCATCTTGCGCGCAAGCACGGCCCGCGCAGGTGATGGTGATCAAAGCGCAATGCAACCATCGCAGCCGGCACTTGCGGCCGGCGCCAGGAAAATCGGGTGAGCGAAGTCCTTTAAGGCTTAGCGCATGTGACATGAAAACTCAACGTTCGTGATCAAGTGGGCCCCTGGGCTTCAGCAACTGCCGTATCTCGCGAAGTGGATCCCGAGGCTTTTCTGGATTGAATTCGTGCGGGCTGTCGTAGCGACGCCCGGAACGCATGTCGCCGGCCTGAGTGAACTGCAACTCATCGTAGAGAAGCCGCAGAAGTGGCACCAGCGCCGTGTCGTCGGGCGAAGGTTTTCCGAGCAGGTCAAGGTGAGCTTGCCGCAGCGCGACGAGCGCCAGATAAACCTGCGCTGTGCCGTCCCAATGGTCAGTGTCGCCATCGGCCGGCCGGTTGGCCACCGTCAGGAGCAATCGCTCAACTTCCGCAAGGTCGAACGATTGGCGCGACAGCGTACTTGCACAGGAGCCCAACACGCGTGAGGATTCGCGGGCTTTCGCCGAGACCACTCCGCGGTCCGCGGAGGGAGACTGCATCAACGCGCGTAGCTCCGCGAGTGGGGCAAGCGGGTCGACGACATCGCCATCGGCTGCGCGAGGCTTGGTGCGTAACAAGTTCGCCAGAAGAGGATAGTACCAGGTGCCCCACCGCGGAAAACCCAACGTTTTCTGGTCCGGCCCGCGCTTCGCGTAGCCCTCGCGACGCCAACTCTTGTGTTGTAAGTCGTGATGGCAGGCAAAACAGTCGTACTCGGCGAACTCAGGCCAAGGTTGATCAAGCTCGACCCTATGCGCCGTCGCCGGCGCGACGGTTTTGGCCGCCGCGGCGACCTCGACGCCAGTGCGGTTGGCGAGCACATCCAGCGCCGCGGCTGCCGAAACGATCTGGCCGACGGCCCAGACTCGAGCTTCGAAGCCGGAGTCGATTCGGCTCGCGTCGGTTGGGTCGCGCCGCTCTTCGGTCCAATGCTTGGGCATCTTGACCAAGAACGTGGCGAATTCGTACCGCAGCGGCGGATGGCCGGCGGCGATCAATTCGTGGTTCACGTCCCTTGCCGGCTGGCCGCCTGCCGCCGGACTGCCCACGTGACAGCCGGCACACAGCCTGGCCCGCTCCAAAATATCTTTAGTGTCGTGCATTCCCAAGTTGGACTTGTCGACAGCCGACAACTGGCGGCGCGAATGGGGTTCTAACCATTTTTCGGCCGCGCCGTGGCAGCCTTCGCATCCTACCCCTTCACCCAAAATCAACGGCCCGGCCGCCGCCACGTGGTCGACCCGCGCCAAGGCGTCGCGAGGTGCGTGGCATGCGAGACATTCCTGCGCCTCGTGCGCGGCGGTAAGCTTCAAGTGCTCGGCGATCTGCTTCGATAAAGGGTCAAATAGCGCCTCGTATGCCCGCGAGTGCCGATCACCTTCGATCCAGATCGTATGTTCATTTCCCCAAATACGGGGAAACGTCCCGTCGGGTTTCAGGTCGCCGTGGCACGCCTGGGCCGAGCATGAGGGAGAACCCAGCCAGCGAAAACCGTCCCTCGACGACGAACCGGGCGGCAGCGACTCCGACGGGGGCTCCCCGGCGCGGGTAAGCTCGCTCATCGCGCATGCCGTCACCAGCACGACCCACCAAACCCATTGGTTCGCGCTTGTCGACATGGATCAGGTCCTGGAACCCGGACGATGGATACGCTACATGCGAGATTGCAGAAGAATAAACCAAACGACGATCACGGCCACGTTCAGGCACCATGCGCCGATGAAACGCCGACGGCCGGCGGGGCTGGGCCGCGCGGCGGCGAAGGTGAGCGTCAAGAGCAGCCAAATCGAGTACACGGTGGCCGGGCAGATGAGCGCACCGACGACCGCCGTCCACCAGGCCCAAACGGTCATTGACTCAATCTCTTTCTGTTTCACATCCACCCGAGCGCGAACCGGCGCCGCCGGCCCGACCGGGGTGATAAACCGGGCCGGTAGTGGAGCGGCAAGAAGAGTTGCCTCGGGTGAGGCCGATTCCGGCGCCGGCTTAACCGGCGCGGCCATTCCGGCAGGCCCTCCAAACTCGGTGGCGACGCCGTGCGTCATGGACGGACCGGTGTCGGCAGACTCAACGGACTTGCCGGAGAGTTTCGTTGCGGGAGTTTCCGCGGCCGGAGCTTCAAGGGAGTTGAGCCGCGCAAACCGTGGCGTTGCCCCTGGGCCCGCCTGTGGCACGCCGCCTGGGACAGGCGGCGGTTCGGTGACTGGCACCATGCCGGGCGGAGGCAGTGGCAACCGCGCGAACCGCAACGATCGCGGTGCCGCGGAAGCCGCATCGGGCAGTGGCGCGGCGGGCGGTGGCAACGGAACCGGCGGCAATGAAGGGGCGACGGTTGAAGGGATCGGCTCGGCCGTGGCAATTTCGGGCGAGTCTGCGACTGGAGTGGAAGTGGCTGGCGCGATTGGGGTTGGCGGCGCGCCCTCGCGCGACGTCCCGCACAACCAGCAGACGCTCGAAAAATCGAACACGACCTGGCTGCACTTAGGGCAGGTCCAGCTCCCGATTTCCTTGGCCGGAGCGCGGGAGCGTTCGGGCACGGGGAACAACAGCCGCATGGCGCGCTCGAAATCGCCTTGGGCCACCTGCACATGAATCTGGCCGGGCGGCCCGGCGTCGTCGACCTTGGTAAGTTGCGATTCGATGCTTGCCGCGGTGAGCTGGCCCTGCACCAGCGCCGCATCGGCGGAGGTGGCGAAAACGGCGACGGTAACCAGCTCGCTCGACACGTTGCAACTCATGCGCTCAATCGACCGGGTGTTTACGCCGTGATCCCCTTGGTCAATTCCATGAACGCGGTTTCCAAGTTGACCTCCTCTTCCCGGAACAAGGTTAGCTTATGGCCGGCGCCGATGAGCAAGCCCGCAAGATCGCTATAATCGGTTCTATCCGCCAAGAGCGTCGTCGTCACGACCCCATCGGCAACGGACACCTTCTCGACGCACTCTTGCCGCTCGAGCAATTTGGCCGCCGCTTGCAGATCGCCCACGACGCCGATCTTAAGCACGATCTGGCGGCGTACCCGGCGCATGACTTCGTCGACGTCGGAATTCACCAGCAGCTCGCCGCGCTCGATGATGCCGATCTTGTTGCAGATGTCGGCCAGCTCGGGCAGGATGTGGCTGGAAACCATGATCGTCTTGCCCATCTTGCGGAGCTCCTTCAAGAGGCCGCGGATCTCGATCCGAGCCCGCGGATCGAGTCCGCTGGCCGGCTCGTCGAGGAGCAGGACCGCGGGGTCGTGCAACAGCACGCGAGCCAATCCCAGCCGCTGCGTCATACCGCGCGAGAGGCTGGTAACCAGCGCCTCGCGCTTGTAGCCCAGATCGACCAGGTCGAGCACCTCTTCACACTTCTTTCGACGCGCGGTGCCCTTGATGCGGTACGCGGCGGCGAAAAACTCGAGGTACTCGATGACTTTCATGTCGTCGTAGACCCCGAAGAAATCGGGCATGAAGCCGATCAGCCGGCGGATTTCCTTGGGTTTGGTGTAGATCGAGTAGCCGCAGACATAGGCCTCGCCCCAGGTCGGGTTCAAGAGCGTGGCCAGCATCCTCATTGTGGTCGTTTTGCCCGATCCGTTGGGACCGATGAAACCGAAGACGTCTCCCGGCTCCAGCTTGATGTCGAGATGGCTGACGGCGTGGAGTTGGCCGTAGACCTTGGTGAGGTCGCGAGTTTCGATCAAAACGGTCAGCTCCAGGATGTACCACGAAGTTGTGTTTTTGCTCGCCTCCGCTGGGCTTGTCCTGTTCCCACTTATGCAGGTGCCCCGGGGCGACGACTGACAGGCTTGACCGAGTAGAGTATATAACGCGTCTACGTAGCCAAAGGCCAAAAGGATCATTATTCTGATGGCTCGCGTAGGCGATGACAAGGGGCGCGTCCGGTGGCAATTGTCCCGAAGATCGTCGGAATTCTAATTTGCCGCAGTGGAATTCGTGGGAATTCCGACCGTGGTACTGCTCGAACAAAGGAACTCAGATCGATGTTGCTCTACATCATCCGCCACGCCTGGGCCGAGGAACGGGATGAGGTGCGATATCCCGACGATCGATCGCGCCCGTTGTCTGACAATGGCCGCAAGCGGTTTCGCAAGCTGGTGAGGGCCTTGGCCGATCGTGGCTTCATGCCCACCGAGATAGCCACCAGTCCATTGTTGCGCTGTCGGCAGACGGCCGAAGTCATCGCCGAACTCGTACCGTCGCGGCCGCGGGTCACTGTCGTCGAAGAGCTGTCGCCCGGTAGCGACTTGCATCCGCTGTTAGAGTGGACGCGGCAGCGAACCCCCAGCGACGTGGCCTGGGTCGGACACGCTCCCGATGTCGGCCATCTGACGGCATCCCTGATCGGCGACACTCTGACGGCGATCCATTTCGCCAAGGGGGCCGTGGCAGCGATCGAGTTCGACCGGCCGCCGGCGGCCGGCCAGGGCGAGCTGCAATGGCTGGCGACGGCCAAGATGCTGGGGATCTGACGCTGGGGATCTAAGGCCTTGCGAAGCAGGGCCGCATGCCAATAATACCACCTTGGGTGAATCATCCCGCGCATCAGAGGAAACGACCCGCTATGGATAAGGCCATTCGCAGTTACATCGCCGAGTTTCTGGGCACGTTCACGTTGGTCTTCGTCGGCACGGCCGTCGCCACGTTGACAGGTTTTCCTGAAAGCCGGCAAATCGGTTTTGTCGAGATTTCGCTGGCCTTCGGGTTCACGCTGATGGTCATGGTTTGGACCATTGGCCCTGTGTCGGGTTGCCATATCAACCCGGCCGTGACGCTGCCTATGGCGCTTTCGGGGCGGCTTCCCTGGGCGAACGTGCCCGGTTACGTCATTGCCCAGTGCGTCGGTGCGATCGCCGCCAGCGGGGCTCTGAAGTTCCTGCTGGAAGGCATACCGGGCTATGATCTTGCCAAACACCACTTGGGGGCGAATGGCAATCCGCTCGGCATGAGCACCTCGTCGTTGTTTGGTTTTGAATTCGTGATGACGGCCTTGTTTTTGATGACGATCTTCTCGGTCACACGACGCGACGCCACGCCCGGCTTTGCCGGCTTGGCAATTGGTGGTTTCCTGCTGGTCTCGCACCTGCTTGGAGCGCAATTGGGCGATTCGTCGTTGAATCCGGCAAGGAGCCTTGGACCGGCGATTTTCGAGGGGGGCAAATCGCTGGAGATTCTCTGGATCTTCGTGGCGGCGCCGCTCGTGGGCGGTGTGGTGGGTTGGGGACTGTTTTCCGTGATCCACAACAAGGACTAGGTAAGCTAAAGGAGTACAGACGTGGTCGTTCGTCATTTCTTGTGTCATTTCACGATGGCGTCGTTGGTCGCTTGCGCGCTGTCTGGGTGCGGTCCGTCTGCGGCCCCGCCGGCGAAGCCAGTTGGCGGCGGCACCGCGCCGAGTGAGGCCACGCCACCCGCAGGCGACACCGGTGACGAGCCCACCAAGGAGGAGTCCGACCCGTCAGTGAAACCGAAGTTGATGCTCGGATCGCCCGACTTGACGGCCGGTATTTCCAGCGAGAAAGACGCCTCCGCGATCGACACCGCCGACATCGAATACTGGCTCAATGACCCGGCAAACCACGAAACGCTCGAATTCGACCTGCCGCTGGGACTCGCCGCCGGACGCATGCAGGTGAAAGGGTTTGAAGCAAACCCGCTCACGCGGGCAAAAATCGAGCTGGGGCGGCAACTGTTCTTCGACCCACGGCTCTCCGCCGATGGCACGGTCAGTTGCTCCAGTTGCCACAGCCCCGACCACGGCTATGCCGCCGAAACTCAATTCGGCGTCGGAATCAACGGTAAGCAAGGAGGCCGCAATTCGCCGGTGGCTTACAACCGCATTCTCAGCGAAAAGCAGTTCTGGGACGGCCGTGCGGAATCACTGGAGGAACAGGCTTTGGGGCCGATCGCCAACCCGATCGAAATGGGCCACACCCACGACGCCTGTATCGACTGTTTGAAAGGAATCGAGGGATACCGCTTGCAGTTCGACAAGATTTTCGGCGAATTTCGCATCGATCACGTCGGCCAGGCGATCGCCTGTTTCGAGCGCGTTTTGGTGACCGGCCCGTCGCCGTTCGATTTTTACGAGCAATTCCGTCCCTTCGCCGAACAGGAAGAGGACGATTTCGAGGGAGACGACCTGATCGCCTACAAACAGGCCAAGGAAGCCATGGAAGCTCACCCGATGTCGGAGGCTGCGATCCGTGGGCGCGGTCTCTTCTTCAGTGAAAAAAAGGGAGGCTGCACCGCATGTCACGTCGGGGCGAACCTGACCGACGAACTGTACCACAACCTTGGCGTGGGTATGGACGCCGCCGAGCCGGATCTCGGCCGCTTTGCCGAGACCAAAGTGGAGAAGGACCGCGGCGCGTTCAAGACCCCCACGATCAGAAATGTGACGCTTTCGGCTCCCTATATGCACGACGGCAGCCAAAAAACATTGGAAGAAGTCGTCGAGTGGTATGCCAAGGGGGGGCACCCCAATCCGCAGCTCGATCCCAAGATCAAGAAGCTCGACCTGACTGGCCAGGACAAGAAAGACCTCGTCGAATTCATGAAGGCGTGTGAGGGCGAGCTGCCGAAGGTCGAGCGGGGAAGGCTGCCGCAGTAGTGCTTGAAATCCGGGACGAATTGCACGAAGTGTCCTAATCTTTGGGACACCACCGAATTGCACGCCCGGTTGTCGATTGCGCGCCTGCCGCGTAGACTGGGGATAGCATCAGGCACGTTACGTTCCTCCGATCGCCATGCCTTCCAACGATCCCGCCGAAGATGAGCTGTACCAGGAGCGTATCCTGGATCATTACGAGGATCCGTACCACCGTGGCCACGCTCCCCACGCGACGCATGCCCACGAGGACGACAACCCACTTTGCGGCGACGTGATCCACATCGATCTGGAAATCGATCCGGCGGGCAAGGTCAAAGAAGCTTTTTTCGAGGGGGACGGATGTTGCATCAGCCAGGCCGCGGCTTCGATGCTGATCGAGCGGTTTGATGGGCGCACGGTCGACGAGATCAAGCAGTTCACCGCCGAAGACATGCTCTCGCTATTCGGGGCTAAGCTCACCCCCAACCGCCAGAAGTGCTGCCTGCTTTCGTGGCGCGTGCTGCAGTCGGCCATTTATTCGCCTGTCGGCGGCGCCGAGGGAGACGCTGCCAAGGGAAAAACATGCCGGTAAAATTGGATCCCGATACGATACGCGGCGATTTTCCGATCTTATCGGCCGTGTTGCACGGAACGAAGCCGCTGGTTTATCTCGACAATGCCGCTACGACGCAGCGTCCGCGGCAGGTGATCCAGGCGCTGGTCGATGTCTACGAGAAGCAATACGCCAACGTACACCGCGGCATCCATTGGCTAAGTGACCAGAGTACCGATCTTTACGAGGAGGCCCGCGAAAAGGCCCGTGCGTTCGTCAACGCGCGCCAGCGCGAGGAAATCCTCTTCACATACGGGACGACTGAGGGAATCAACCTGGTAGCCCGCAGTTGGGGCGACGCCAACATCGGCGCCGGCGACGAAATCGTGCTCACCGAGATGGAGCACCACTCGAATCTGGTCCCCTGGCAGCAGCTCAAAGAACGGACCGGAGCGGTGCTCAAACACATTCCAATCACCGACGACGGTCTGCTGCGACTGGATTTGCTGCCAAGCTTGTTGACCGAACGGACGAAACTGGTCGCCGTCGTCGCCGTATCGAACGTGCTGGGCACGATCAACCCAGTGAAAGAGATCGTCCGGCAAGCCCACTCGGCAGGGGCCGTGGCGCTCGTCGACGCGGCGCAAAGCGCTCCGCACCAACCGATCGACGTGCAGGATCTCGATGCCGATTTCCTGGCCTTCAGCGGCCATAAACTGCTGGGACCATCCGGCGTGGGTATCCTCTATGGCCGCCATGAATTGCTCGATGCGATGCCGCCGTTTCTGGGCGGCGGCAGCATGATTCGCCGCGTCAAGCTCGACAGCTTCGAGCCGGCCGATTTGCCCGCCAAATTCGAAGCCGGCACACCTCCAATCGTGCCGGCCATCGGGCTGGGAGCCGCGTTCGACTATTTGAACCATCTCGGCCTGGACGCGATCCACGAGCACGAGAGAATTTTAACCGTGCGGGCCCACGAGGTGCTTTCGGCGGTTGGAGGGGTTCGGTTTCTCGGTCCGACGCCTGAGAAAAAGGGGGGGATCGTCAGTTTCACGATGGAGGGGGTGCATGCCCATGACATTGCGCAGCTCCTCGATCGTCAAGGGATCGCGATTCGCGCCGGCCACCACTGCACCATGCCTTTGCACAAGCGACTGGGCATTAGCGCCAGCGCGCGGGCCAGCTTTTATTTCTACAACACACTGGCCGAGGTTGACCTGTTGGGTGAGGCGCTGGAGGGTGCCAAGCGATTGTTCCGGCGCAAGTGACGTTTGACTTTGGCGCGGCCATCTGCCCTAATGCCGAAGGACTTTGTCAAGGTGGGGTTCGCCTACGATGGGTCGAACATGCAAGAGTTGATGTTGTTGAAGCAAATGGTCGGCTCCGAGGGGTGGCTGCAAGTTGCATTCCTGACTGGCATGTTCGCGATCCTGGTATTCCGCCGCGAGAGCATCGCTATTCCAGGGATGTTCAAGTTATCGATCTTGTTTTTCGCCGCCTCGCTCGTTCTGCCTTCCCTGATCGTTCCGTTTGTCGGCGCGATAGGTGGCGGCGGCAATGTGTTCGGAGGTGGATATCGGGGTCCGAATACCGAGGCCGGATTCATCGTGAGTCTGGTCTATAGCGGCGCCGGGCCGTCGCTCTTCGCCCTAAGCCTGATGTGCGGCGTGTTGTCACTTTTCCCACGTAAGCTACCTGCGCCGCGCGCAGCCAGCGTGCCGACCAAGCACCCGCTGGATTGAGTTATTTCTTTCCGTCGGCCCGTTTCTTCTGGAAGAACCGCGTGAGGATTTCCGCGCAGGGGCTCGCCAATACACCGCTGACGGTCTGGCAGCGATGGTTGAGTCGCGGGTCGGCCAGCAATTGGTACAACGTGTGAACCGCGCCCGCCTTGGGATCGGCGGCGCCGTAAACGAGCCAGGGAATGCGGGCCTGCAGAATCGCCCCGGCGCACATCGGGCACGGTTCCAGCGTCACGTAAAGCACGCAATCGTCGAGCCTCCAGCTACCCAGCGATTCGGCGGCCTGGGTGATGGCAATCATCTCGGCGTGGGCTGTTGGGTCGCGCAGTTGCTCGCGCTGGTTGTGAGCCGAAGCGATGACTCGTTCGCCATGTACAATTACCGCGCCAACTGGGACCTCGTCTTCGTCAAAAGCTTGTCGGGCCTCATCGAGCGCACGCCGGAGAAATAATTCATGCACGTAAGCGACCTTTTCCCCTTCAACCGAACAGCGCTGTGATGGGCTCGCCCTCGCACACGCGGTGCGGGCGGTTCTGGCGGTCGTGGATCAACGTCTCGGGCGAAATGCCCATCGCTTGATAAACGGTGGCCAGCACGTCCTCCGGCGAAACAGGGTGCTGTTTGGGAAACGCCGCGTGGCGATCGCTGGCGCCAAGAACCTGCCCGCCGCGCACGCCTCCGCCGGCCAATACGATCGACTGGCAGGCTCCCCAGTGGTCGCGCCCGCCCGTCGCATTAATGTTGGGCGTGCGGCCGAACTCGCCCATGGCCAGCACGAGCGTCTCGTCTAATAGCCCGCGTCCTTGAAGATCTTCGAGCAGGGCGGAGAAAGCCTGATCCAAGGGAGGCAAGCAAACCGGCCCTTTCAACAGATCGTAACCCGTGACGGCTCCGTGAATGCCGATGCCACTATGGTTGTCCCAGACGTTGGAGACCCTGCCGTGGGGAAAGATGTACATCCAGATCACCGAAACGAGCCTCACGCCCGACTCGACCAGCCTCCGCGCGAGCAAAAAGCTCTCACCGTATTCGTTGCGTCCGTAGCGGTCGCGCAAGGAGTCGGGCTCGCGCGCCAGGTCGAAGGCGCCTTTGGCGTCGGGCGAAGTCAGCATGCGATAAGCCTGCTCGCGAAACTCGCCAGGCCCTTGGCCCACCGCATTCTGACGCAAGGAGTTGAGCTCTGTTCCGCTTCCCTGTCCCGCGTCTCCTTGCGCCGCATTTCCTTGAATTATGCGGTCGTATTCCTCGATCAGCTTCAAGAGCCCAATCCGCGAGGAAATTCGCGCGCTATCGAGACCGTCGGGCATGTCGAGGCTGTGAGTCGGCATGGCTTTGGTGTCTCCCGCCGCGCGCAGCTCCATCGGATCGTGTCGTGGTCCCAGGAAGCCGGCGTACGTGCCGGCGTACGTCACACCATCGTGGCCGATTGGTCGAGGGAGCGTCACGCTGGCCGGTAACCCCGCCGGCGGGCTGAAGTGCGAGAGCACGGCGGCGGGATTCGGAAAATCGCTTCGCGTGCGCTGATTTCGCGGGACGGCCAAGGTCGGGTTCACTTTGCCGGTCAGCGTATGGTAGACCGAGGGCTCGTGGACGTTGCTTCCATGGGTAAGCGAGCGGACGATGGCGAGCTTATCGGTGTGTTTGGCGATCTGCGGAAGCTGGTCGCACACCTGAATGCCCGGCACCACGGTGTCGATCGGCTTGAACTGGCTACGGATCCCTTCGGGAGCTTCCGGCTTGAGATCCCAAATATCCTGCTGGGGAGGCCCTCCCCAAAGATAGAGCAGGATGCAGCTCTTGGCCTTGGGCCTGATAGTGCTTGCCATGGCACGCGCCCGCTCGGCCGCGAGCAATTTCGGTAGGGAGACGGCGCCCAGACCAAATTGCCCCAGCCGAAGCATTGCATCGCGCCGGTGAATCATGAATTGTTTCCCGCAGCTTCATTTCCGAGTTACCAAGCCACCGCCATCGTACCGTCCGCAAACTGATCGGGAAAGCTTGATGGAAATGTTCGACGCCCGGCGGACATCTCGGTAAACTATGGCGGGATGCCAAAATGGGGATGCACGAGGAGACGGTGATGGGCTTGTTGGGAATCACGATCGGCGCGGGAGTGATCCTCTTGGTGGCTTACTTCACCTACGGCCATTGGCTGGTGGGCAAACTCGAGTTGCGCGACGACGTGCCGACGCCGGCCTGCGAGGTAAACGACGGCGAAGATTTCGTACCCACGCCGGCGCCGTACCTTTTTTCGCAGCACTTTTCGGCGATTGCCGCGGCGGGGCCAATCGTCGGGCCGATCCTGGCCGGGTTGATGTTCGGATGGGTGCCGGCACTGATCTGGATTCTGGTTGGCAGCATTTTCATCGGCGGCGTCCACGATTTGACTTCGCTCGTTGCCAGCGTCCGACACAATGCCCGCAGCATTCCCGATATCGTCCGCGAGCACATGAGCCGCCGGGCTTACGTGCTCTTTTTGTCGTTCGTTTGGATCGCCTTGGTGTACATTATCGTGGCTTTCACCGACATTACCGCCACGACCTTCGCCCCGACTCCACCGAAGGCATTGTCGTCAATGCCCGAGGCGAACGAGGTTCTCAAGTATGAGGCGGGGCAGGAATCAGTACGCATTGGCGCGGCCGTCGCGGGCACGTCAATGATGTATCTGCTGTTGGCCGTGGGTTTAGGCCTTGTCCTTCGGTACACCAAACTGTCGCTCACCTGGGCGACTGCCATTTTTATGCCGCTAGTGCTGGTTTCGATTTGGGCCGGCGAATACGTTCCGCTGGCGATTCCCGAATCGCTTTGGTTCAATGGTAGCGCCGCCAAGACCTGGGACATTCTGCTGTTGGTCTATTGCGGAGTGGCCTCGGTCGTGCCCGTCTGGGCCCTGTTGCAACCGCGCGGTTTCCTGGGCGGTTACTTTCTATCCGCCACCGTGCTCCTGGCATTTCTCGGCATCGTCGCTGCCACGGTTCTCGGCGAGGCCATCGAGATCACGTACCCTCGCTTCACCGGATGGGAAGTGGTCGCGGCGGGCAAATCGCAATTCCTGTTTCCTGCGTTATTCGTGACCATCGCTTGTGGCGCCTGTAGCGGCTTTCATTCGATGATCAGCTCCGGTACCTCGTCGAAGCAGCTCAAGCGCCAGAGCGACGCCAAGAGCATCGGCTACGGCTGCATGTTGCTGGAAGCGTTTGTCGCGGTGATCTCGCTGGGCTGCGTCATGGTTCTGGCCGAGGCACCGCCAGCCGGGGTTGGGCCGGACCAGGTTTTCGCCGAAGGGGTATCGCGGTTTATCGCGATGTTCGCACGGTTATTCGGCGTCGAGCACGATGCGGCTTACAGATACTTGTTCAGCTTCTGTCTGTTGGCCTTCGCCACGTTCATTTACGATACGCTCGACGTCTGCACGCGCCTGGGCCGCTATGTACTCGAGGAGTTCACGGGCTGGAACGGCAAAACCGGGCGGCTGGTATGCACAGTTCTCACGCTTGTACCGCCAATGTACCTGGTTCTGCAAACATTGACCAATCCACGGACCGGCGAGCCGGTGCCCGCGTGGAAGGTTTTTTGGAACCTGTTTGGTACGGCGAATCAATTGTTGGCCGCCCTGACATTGACCGGAGTCACGGTCTGGCTGCTACGAACGGGCAAGAGTTGGTGGTACACCGCGGTCCCCGCGGTGTTCATGGGTTTGGTCACTTTCAGCTCCCTGGGCCTGATGCTCTGGGACAGGGGTAAGGACCTTGGCAAGCTAGACGGTTTCGATCTCAACGGGCCATTGACCGCAGTCCTATTCGCGCTCGGCATTCTGCTGGTGATCGAAGCTATCGTCGTCATCTGCCGGACGCTTCGCGAGCGTGCGGCGCCCATACCTGCCCCGTAGCTCAAACCACTCCCGCCGGAGTCCTGACGAATTTCGCTACGGTTTGGACGGGGTGTGCTTGTCGAAAGCTGTCGCATGAGGCTACGATAGAAAGCGCGTACGATAACGCGACCGCGGTGGGAGTCGAACGTATGACGGGAATATTGCCTCTGGTCACAGCAACCGCCGTGGGTCTGTTCGCGATGCAGCCCAGAACGGTGTGGCGCCAGGGGGGCATGTCGGCGAGCGGAGCCAAGACCTTGCGTGTGGCCGAGCCCACGGCAACACAGCCGGTGGGCGGTGTCATCGACGATCCGCTGCCGCGCGAATACGAACGTTCGGGACGCGCGCTTCCCGGCCCGATCCCACGACCTGCGAGTCCGGTCGGCGGTAACGGCCTCCAGCGGCGTGAAGCTGCGACCGCGGGATTGCGCGACGTGATCCCAACGGTGCGACGCGCTGCGGCAAGCAAGCCCGTCGATAGCCCAAAGCCGCGCCGGCTTGCCAGCCCACCCCGCTACGAAGCCGACGACCCAGTGCCGACGGACGGCGCGAAGGAGCCGGATGAGCCAAACGGAAGCGAGATGCCCAAAGGACCGACTCTGGGCAGTGCGAACTTAGAGAAGCATCCCAAGGAGCAGGAGCGCCAAGAGGAGCCCATTGCGAAGACGAAATTTACCGCCAGACCAAGTACTCGCGACAGGTCAGCGTCGATGACCAAGAACGAAGAGAGCAAGAAGAGCAAGAATCCCAAATCGATCAAGAAAGCCACGACAAGCGGTGAACCGTCGTCTCCTTCGGATCGGCCGCCCGCAGGTAGCAGGGCATCCAGCGTGCCAAGCGGCGCGCTCGTCGGCTTGTTCGCGTCGCTGGGCGCCAATGTTTTCTTACTCTGGGTTGCCGCGAGTCAGCGCCATCGTTTTCGGGCGTTGGTCCGCGAAATGTTCGAGGGCGATCGCGCGGCCCACCATGCCGACGACGCCGATGGTCGAGACGATCTACCCCACTGGGAAGCGGTGGACGAAGATTCAGAAGATCCAAGTGCCACTCGAGCGGGTCGCGCCGATATCGCCAGATGACAAGTGACTAATGACAAGTGACCAACTGACCTAAGGAATTCCACCCGATGCGCATCTCCCTGAGATCCCGATTTCATCCGATCATCATTTGCATGGTCGTTTCTTGCTTGTGCTCAAGCACCGGCGCCCTCGAACCAAAAGCGGAAGCGGACGACGAAAAGGGTTGGATCGTACTTTTCGACGGCAAGACCTTGGACGGTTGGCACAAGAACCCCGAAAAGATCGGACACGGCACCGGAGGGCATTGGGCCGTCGAAGAGGGCGTCATCGCCGGCGAACAAGATCCGCCCGGTAGCGGGAATGGAGGCATTCTGCTTACGGACCGCAAGTTCGGCGACTTCGAGCTTTCAATCGACATGAAGCCCGACTGGGGCGTTTGCAGCGGGCTTTTCATCCGCTCGACCGACAAGGGGGAATGTTTTCAAATGATGGTCGATTACCACGATGCCGGAAACGTCGGGCACATTTACGGCGAGGGGACCGGCGGATTCAATAACCGTCCCTTTGAGATCAACGGAGTGTACGACAAGGGGCCGAAGCTGGTCGGACTTTCGGCTAAGCCGAACGATCTGAAGCTGCCGGCGGCCTTTAGCATCGAACCTGAGGCCTGGGTCAAGGCTTGGAAACTGGACGATTGGAACACGGCCCGTGTAAGGTGCGTTGGTCAGCCGGCGCAAATCACGACCTGGATCAATGGCACCAAGATCAGCGAGTTCGATGGCAAGTCGTTTCAGGCCGAAAACTACGACGCCGCGAAGGTCTGCGAGACGCTTGGCCGCGAGGGGAGCATCGCAGTGCAGGTGCATGGCGGCAATGGCTGGCCCAAAGGGGCCAAGTGCCGCTGGAAGAACATCCGGGTAAAGCCACTTTGATTCCTCGCGCCTTTCGGCGATTTGGCCTCGATCTTTACCGCCACCACGGCCCCTTTTCGATTCGTGGTAGTGATCTTGACCTTGGCCCCTTCATCGAGATCTTCGAGGTCGGCAACTTCGCCGTTGACGGTGATTTTGCAATTCTCGTCAACGGCGAACGATTGCTCCTTCCCTTGGGCGTCGGCGATTACGATTTCATATTCGTCTTCGTCGACACGGAGGACCTTACCCTGGTGGACCGCGGCCACCGCCGGAGAGTCGCTGAACGACAAGAGCCCGACTACTGCCAAAAGGCCCAGTGTACAACGCAACATATCGATTCTCCCGAGCGCATTTGGGACCGGTCTTGTCAAAACGTTACGGCCCCGCCGGCCTCCATGTTACCTTGACCGGGTTGAACGTGTCGAGCGGCCCGCACATTGTCGGGGCAGGCCGAGTTTCGTCCGGCGTGTCGGTGATATCAAGCCGTGCCTGCGTGGTCGCAAATTCGCAAGTTCGGTGTAGAATAAAGGAAGGTTCGTTCAAGGCATTATCACGAGATCGCTTTCATGCAAAACCTTCGGATCGCCCTCTATCCGGGCGACGGTATCGGCCCCGAGGTGATTGCCGAGGCGGTCCGCGTGCTGGCCGCTGTCGAAAAGCGGCGGGACGATTTCCACTTGGAGACGACGGAACTGCCATGGGGCCACGGCTTTTACCGCCAGACGGGCCACGTGGTGCCCGACGACTTCCTGCAAGTCTTGCGACCTTTCGATGCGATCCTGTTGGGTGCGGTCGGCTGGCCGGCGGAATTGCCCGATCATGTGACCCTCGACCCATTGGTGCAGATCCGCCAATCGTTCGATCAATATGCCTGCGTGCGGCCAGCGCGGCTGCTACCCGGCGTCCCCTGCGTCCTGGCGAACAAGGCTCCTCGCGATGTCGACCTGGTGGTGATTCGCGAGAATTCCGAGGGGGAGTACGTCAACGTTGGTGGCCGGTTCCATGTCGGCCATCCGGATGAATCAGCCGTGCAGACGGCGGTCCACACGCGCCGCGGTGTAGAGCGCATTCTGCGGTTCGGCTTTCAAATGGCTCTCGATCGCCGCAAACGGTTGACGATGATCACCAAATCGAACGCCCAGCGGTTCGCATACGTGTTGTGGGACGAATTGCTCGAACGTCTTCGCGGTGAGTACCCCGCGGTTGAAGTCGACAAACAACACGCCGACGCGGCCGTGATGAATTTCGTCCGTTGCCCTGAACGGTTCGACGTGGTGGTCGCCTCGAACCTCTTTGGCGACATTCTCACCGACCTGGGTGGATTGATCAGCGGCGGCCTGGGTTTGGCCCCCAGCTCGAACCTCTGCCCCGAACGCACGGCGCCGTCGATGTTCGAGCCGGTACACGGCTCTGCGCCCGATATCGCCGGACGGGGAATTGCCAACCCTATCGCCGCAGTCCTATCGGCCGCGATGATGCTCGATTGGCTTGGCCATGCGCGTGCCGCGGGCGTCGTGCGGAGTGCCGTCGAGCGAGTTTTGGCCGCCGGTGAATCCACGCCCGACCTGGGGGGCCGGCTTTCAACCAGCCAGATGGGCGATCGTTTGGTGGAGGCAGTCGCGGATGTGAATGATGACCGGTGAAGGATGCAGGGATGAGGGGATGAAAGATCTTCTTCGAAGACTTGGTCAGTGCATCACTTTTTCAACGGCATGGATTTTCATTGCCGCGGCCGCCGCCTGCCCCTTTTGCACGGCGGTGCGTCCCAGCCTTGCGCAGCGTCGTGAGGCGGCAGTCATTGCGGCCCTGGGCGAATTGACCTTGGTCGGCCAGTCCGTCCTGGTCTTCGAGATACACCAGATACAAAAAGGACGTGACCGTTTGGCTGAACGGTCAACCATCGAAATCGCGCCTGATGGCGATCGCGCGCACGCCGAGGCAAAGCCGGGAACCCTGGTTTTGCTGCTGGCCAACGCACCTGACAAACCGACAGGGAATAAGGCGCTCGCATGGAGTTGGGAGATCTTGAATGAGGTCAGCTATGCTTACGTGGCGCGCGCACCGGGCTTGAACGTGCCGGTCGCCGAGAGGTTGGCGTATTTCGCCCCCTTTCTGGAGCACCGCGAACTGCTTTTGGCCGACGACGCTTACCTCGAGTTCGGCCACGCTTCGTATAATGAAGTGGCTCAAGTCGCCGACAAGTTGTCGAGCGACTCACTCCGCGCATGGCTACGTGACCTGAACGTGTCGCCGGAGCGAAAGGGGTTTTACGGTCTTGCACTGGGGCTGGTTGGCGACGACGACCAGCGCGCCGCCAACGCCGTTTTTTTGCGGAACGAAATCCTCCGGCCCGCCAACGACTTTCGTGCCGGGTTCGACGGCCTTTTGGGCGGCTACCTGATGGCGGCCGGCTTACCAGCGCTGGACCTGATCGAACGCACGTTCCTGGCCGACCCCAATGCGGCAGAAGGCGACGTGCGGCATGCGATCACCGCCCTGCGGTTTTACCACCAGTACGGCCACGAAATCCCCGCCGAACGCTTGCGACAGGCCTTACGTCGGTTGCTCGGCAGGCCCGAATTCGCGGCAATGGTCATCGTCGATTTGGCACGGTGGCAGGACTGGGAGGCGCTGACGATGGTTTCCGGACTGTTCCGTAAGCCCGAATTCGCGGAGCCTGCCACCGACCAGGCGGTCGTCGGTTACCTGCTCACCGCGCCCGGCGAGCAAGGGGCGGAAGCCTTGGCTGGGCTGCGCCAGCTCGCGCCCAAGCGGGTCGCCGACGCCGAAAAGGCGCTCGCTGCCTTTGGCGGACTGCGTCAAGATCAGTGATCGGACTATGAATTGTGCTCCCTTCCCTTTGATCGCGCGCACAGTTATATTGACGCCTCTCCCACCTACTGATTCCCACCCGCAGCACGGCGGCGGTTTGCTGACATGCCCAAGTACGTCGTCCGCTGCGGTGTGATGCGAACTCTGGGCGTCTTCACGACCAGCCGCGGCGAAACGTTGCTGCGCGGCACACGGGTCATCGCCCGCACCGACCGCGGGCTGGAGGCGGGTGAAGTTCTCTGCGAAGCGACCGAACAGGCGACGACGCAGATTCAAGACCCGCGAAAGGGCCAGATCCTTCGCGAGATGACGGCGGAAGACGAGCGTGAGCTGGAGCGGATGCGTAGCCAGGAGCGTGCGGAGCATGCCACGAGCGAACGGCTGGTCGCCGAGTCGGGCATTCCGATGCAACTCGTCGACATCGAGCACATCTTTGGCGGCGAGCGAATCGTCGTGTATTATTTGGCTGAGAATCGAATCGATTTTCGCGAGTTGGTCAAGCAGTTGGCGTCCGAGTTCCAGACACGGATCGAAATGCGCCAGATCGGCGTACGCGATGAGGCCAAACTGCTGGCCGATTACGGCGATTGCGGCAAACCCGTCTGCTGCAACACGCACCTCACGGAAATGCCGCCGGTTTCGATGAAGATGGCCAAGCTGCAAAAGGCGACGCTCGACCCGACCAAAATTTCGGGCCGTTGCGGCCGGCTCAAGTGCTGCCTGCGTTACGAATACGACACTTACGAACAATTGCAGAAGGAGCTCCCACCGATCGGTGCCGGCGTGCTCACGGCGAACGGCCGCGCTCGGGTGTTGGCCCATGAAATCCTCGCCAGCCAGTTGCTGGTGGAGATGGAGGACCGCCGCCGCGTCCTGATCGACGCCAGCGACGTCTTGACGGTGATTTAGGCTAGCTGCGACCCCCAACATTGCATCGACATGCCCGACTCTCTCAGCCCAAAGCTCGCTGAATTGTTGCGCCAGGACCGGCGCTATAAACCCGAAGCATACGCCTTCGTCTATCAGGCGTTGGGATACGCTCATCAGGTGCTCGGCATGGGGGCCGTCAAACCCAACGACCCGGCGCCCGGCGAACACGAAAGTGGGCCGTCGGAGGGGGAACAGCACCTCACCGGGCAACAGCTATGCGAAGCGATCCGGCTCTTCGCCCTTGAGCAATACGGTTACATGGCCCGTTGCGTATTGAACAGTTGGGGCGTGCGCACGACCAGTGACTTCGGCGAGATCGTCTTCAGCCTGATCCGCATCGGCGAGATGCGCAAGAGCAAAGACGACCGCCGCGAGGATTTCGACGGCGTGTTCGATTTCGAGAGCGGGTTGGAAGGGAGTTTTCGAATTCAGGCGCCCGAATCGAAATAAGGCCGGCTCTCTAAAGATTCCGTTGCCGCAACGCCTCGTAGAACAAGACTGCCGCGGCCGCGGCGATGTTGAGACTGTCGGCGGCGCCGCGCATGGGGAGTTTGATCGCTGTAACACCGGAGGCGTTCCAAACGCTTGACAGCCCGGCGACTTCGCTCCCCAGAACGATGGCCGTTGGGCCGGTGTACGCGACGTCGGTGTAAAGCCGCGGCGCGTCAACCCGTGCGGTGAAGACATCGAGCCGATGTTCGCGGAGCCAATTGAGTGCGTCGTCGGACGACGCCGTCCGTACGGGCAGTGTGAAGACCGTGCCCAGGCTGGCGCGGATCACATTGGGGTTAAAGAGGTCGGTCCCGCCGCCGGTGGCGATCACGGCCGAGACGCCCGCCGCATCGGCGCTGCGCAGCACGGCGCCCAGATTGCCTGGTTTTTCGATCGATTCGACCACTGCCACTAGCGGCCATTCGCCGAGCCGCAAATCGGCCAGGCTGTTTCGCGGAGTCCGCGCCACGCCCAGCACCCCTTCGGAGCGCTCACCAAAGGCCAACTTGGCGAACACTTCGGACGTGACGCTCTGGATCGCGGCGCCGGTGGATTCGAGACGTGCGACGACATTTAGAGTGCCGTTGTTCTGGCAGAGCGACGGGCAGACGAACACCTCGATCAGCTCGCAGCCCCCGTCGATTGCGCGGCCCAGCTCGCGGGCACCGTCGATCAGAAACCTCCGCTGCTTTTCGCGCTGCCGGCGGTCGCGGAGTCTGGCCGCGTCTTTGACTCGCTGGTTTTGGGCGCTGGTGATCACGGTTCATCGTAGGGACTGGGTTGCGACTCGAACTCCACGAGGTCCTCCTCGGAATAACCGAAGTGGTGCGCTAGCTCGTGGATCACCGTCCGGCGGATCTCGTACTTGAGCTCTGCCGTACTGCGACAGACGGTTTCGAGCGGACGTTTGAAGATCACGATCCGGTTTGGTTGTCGTATCCCAAACTCTTGTTCCGTCACCGCCAGCCCCTCGAAGACTCCGAACAGGTCGTCCTCATCTTCAGCGAAGCCCATCTCTTCGAGCAGCTCGCGCGGCGGCTCCAATTCGACGTCGATCACGACGTTGTCCATCCAATCGTGGAAAGGTTGAGGCAATTCGGAAATCGTCTCCATAACCACGTCACAAAAGTCACGGAATGGAAGGCGAGGATTTGCCATGATTCTTGCGAATTCAACTTTAAGTCAGGCTGGAAAGCCTAACCTACTCCTTCGTCAGCGCGCCGGGCCGCCGCACATGGAGCATGACGGCCTTTGACGCTTGAGCGCCAGCATTGCTGGCCAGCGCGTAAAAACGGCGGTCGATGTCGGGCACCCACTTGGCGCAAGAGAGGAAGATTTGCCTTTCGCTCTGTCCCTCTGGAATCAGCACACCGTTGAGCCCGATGTTGTCGACAATCACGCCGTGCGGCAGGTTGTCGACGTCGAAGGAAATTCGGTCGTTGATGCCATTGCGTTCGATTTTCAACATGGCAGTGATCGTCGTCCCCGGCGAGATCGTCAAATCCGCCGGCTCGATCGTAACCCGCAGGTTCGGCGTTTCGGCCAACTTGACCTGGCCGAGCGAGTTGACTTCTTTCTCGACTTGCCGGTTGTCGATTTCGGCGCGGGCGACGATTTTCACCTGGCTCCAGGCTTCGGGCGGCGGCGGCATAGCCTCAGCGTCGGCGTTCAAAACGGCCCGGGCCTCGAAATGTCCTGCCTGGATCACCAGCGGCGTCGAAACCGCGAAGCCCGGTGGAAGGCCGGTGAGGTCGATCGTGATATCGCCGTCAAAGCCATCGTGGCGCTCGGCACTGAAGGTGAGACGGCGGCCACTGCCGGCGTTGACCGTCGGGTTCACATCGGCCAGGTTGACTTGGAAATCGGGACGCGGCTCGCGAACCAGGAGCCGGTAAGCGAAGCGGTCGCCGCCGAAGTTGCGAACATCGCTGACGCGCACCAGGTACGCGCCGGCGGCCGGAGCAGTAAAATCGAGCTTCGAATCGCGCCCGAGCTTGCGGTCGGAATCGTCGTCGTTGGCAAAATAGATCGGAAAGACGGGTAGGCCGTTGGGGACGAGTTTCTCACCCGGCGCATGTGGCTCGACCGTGTAGAGCGGGTCGCCCAGGGCATGGCTGGTGGCGCTGGTGTCGAAGAAACAGCGCCGGCGGCCGCCAAGCGTGTAGAACACGACCTCCGAATCGGGCCCTTGCGGCATGCGGAAGATCTTGCAGACCTCGCCTGACACGTAGACCAACTCGTTGAGCTCCATCTCCTCCCAGCTCTTCGGACGAAGGCCGCCCGCGTTTGAATCGACTCCGCGAAATTCCAGGTACGAATCGCGAACGGCTTGTAGTAGCGCGCGGGTCACCGGCTGGCCTTGATTATCGAGCACTTCGATACGCGTATCGACCGGCGAGCCGCGGCGCTCCCCCTCGGTTTCGACGATCCAGCGTTGCCCTGCTTGCGACTCGAAACGAAACAAGTCGACGTCGGTCGCTTGACCTTCGCGCCGCGGCCAGAGCCGGCCGTTGATTGCGCCAGGCGCGGTCATCGCCGTGGCCTCGCCAGGAGCCTCGTTTGGCTCCGACTCGACCAGTTCTGGACCCGCCGTGGCGAAAACCGTCAGCGGCCTCGCGACACGAAAATGGTTCAGGTCAATCGGTACTGGCAAATCACCGATTGGCCCGGCCGGAACTTTCACTTTCGCCCCCGGTGGCAGGTTGTAACCAGCCAACTCGACTTCGGCTTCCTGGTTGGCCGGCACGCCCACCGGGAAACAGCCCGTCACATATGGCAACTCGCCCATCGTGAGCCGATAAACGTGTTTGTCCGATCCGTTCATCGCTTGATCGTTGACGCGTACGGTATAGCGGCCGTCGGCGGGCAACTGGTAGGCAAGGAGCGGATCGTCCTGACCATCGAAATCGTTATTGGCTGCCACAACCTGCCCGGCCGGATCAAGCATGGTGAGCACCGCGTTCAGCGCCGATCCAAGGCGCTTGGCCATGAGCTCGCAGACGATCGTCTGGCCGGCCTTGGCGTCGAATTGAAAGTGGTCGATGTCACCCCGTGCGGCGACCACACCCCACATGGCGAGAGGCAGCTCTACACTCGGCGTCTCGACCGCCAGGTGGTTCGGCTCGATTTCGGTCTTCTGGGGCAAATCGTCGATCTCCAACGGCAATGTCCCGCTCGCTCCGCCAGGCGTGACCACGGCCAGCGGGTACGTGCCGCGCGCCAGGTCCGCCGCCGGCGTGATTTCGATCCACAATTCGTCCGCTCGTGGCGACTCGGCCGGCAAAATTCGGGCCGTGACTTGCTGCGTCGTAAACTGCACACTGCTGGTGTCGAGCAAGTTCTTGCCTGTCAGCTTTAGTTTGGTCGAGGTACCGCGCTGCGCACCGCGAGGCCAGACCGCGGCCAACTCGGGCTTGGGCGGAGGAATCACCTGACCGGTGGCCGCGTCGTAAAATGATACTGAACCATCGAGGCGGCCTACGAGAAGGGTATGGTTGTCAGGGCCCCAGGCGAGCGCCGACGGCCAGTCGGGCTGAGTTTCCAGCGACTGGCGTTCGATCACGGCCTGCGCGTCCCAGACGCGAACCGTCCGGTCTTCGGCCGACGTCGCAAGTAGTAGCCCGTCGCGCGAAAAGGCTAACGCGACGATCGCCCCTTCGTGGGCGAAACGAGTGATCACCAGCGTATTCGTCCCTTCCTGGGCCGTTTCGCCGAGCTGCCATACTCGGATGCGGTTGTCGACGCCGCCGGCGGCCACGCGCCGGCCATCCGGGCTGAAAGCAACCGCATAGACGTCCTTCAGCGGCTGGCCAAAGGTGTCGAGGCGCTGGCCGGTGGCGACGTCCCAGAGCTTGACGGTTCGATCGGCGCTGGCGCTGGCCAGCAGTTTGCCGTTGGGACTGAAGGCCAGGTCGTAGACCGCGCCGTTGTGTCCGGCGATCGTGCGAGTTTCTTGACCGGTGGCGCTGTCCCAGAGTTTGATCTCCTGGTCGTAACCTCCGGTTGCGATCAGTTTTCCATCGGGGCTAAGCGCGGCCGCATAAAGAGCGTCGCGATGACCGACGATCGATCGTAGCGGCGCGCCGTCGGCCGTGTTCCAAAGTTTGACTTCGCCAAACAAGCCCGGCTCGCCGGCGGCCGTGAGAAGCTGAGAACCGTCGACCGAGAACGCAACGTCGGTGACATTGCCGCGGTGTCCCGACAGGGCGCGTACGATCGTCCGGTTGTCGGTAGCCACCAGCCGTACCTCGCGATAACCGGCCAGCGCGGCCAACTTGCCGTCGGGGCTGATGGCCACCGCGTTGATTACGTGCCGGGCGGGAGCGAGCAGTTCGATCCTGGGGGTAACCAAGAGGGTCGGGTCGGGAGGCTGGCCGCTAGGCCCTTTGGCCCCGGCATCGATCCAGGCAGCAAGCAACGAGATTTCAGCCGCGGTGGGGCCTTCGTTGCCCTCGGGCGGCATAGAGGGCCTGGTTCGGCCGTCGAGCGTCAACAGCAGCCGGCTCTCGGCGCTCCTATTCGGCACGAGCACAGCTCCGTCGTCACCGCCCTGGAGCAAAGTCTCGTAGCTTTCCAGGATCAGGCCGTGTTCGGCGTCGGTGGCATTATGGCAACCGACACAGTATTGTCTGAAAATCGGGACGATTTGCCGGTTGAAATCAACCGGGACTGGTTCGTCGGCTTTAGTGGGGCCAACGAACAGCAGAAGTGCTAATGTACCGAAAGTTCTCATCATGTTCGCCGTGGGATTAAGTCGAACGATCGACCGTTCGCCTCTGATAAACCATGCAGCCCGACATAGACCCGGCAGTGCGTGGCAAACCACCATTATGGTCCCAGGCGGGTGTGAGGGTCAATGTTCTAAAACCCCAGGCCGCGCGTGGTCGTCTTGACGCGGCAGAGATACATGTCGGCCGTGATATAGAGCGTCGAACCATCGTCGCCCCATGCGCAGTTGGCCGTGGCCTGGCCGGTGCGAAGCGTGCCAAGGTGGGTTCCGTCGGGCGAGAACACCAGCACGCCGCCTGGACCCGTCGCGAACAAGTTGCCGTCGCGGTCGACCTTCAAGCCGTCGGGCGATCCGGCGTTGCGCTCCTTGTCCTTGGCCAGTTCGCTGGCGTCGAAGAAGGTGCGGCCCTTGTCGATGGTGCCGTTTTCTGCCACGTTGAACGCCATCCAAAGCGGAGCTTTCCTATCGGACTGGGCCACGTAAAGAATCGTTTCATCGGGAGAAAAAGCAATCCCATTGGGCCGTGTCATCTGATCGGTCAAGAGCGTAACCTTACCCTTCGTCGATACACGGAACACGCCGCAAAAATCGAGTTCCTGATCGCGTCTCAGCTCCAGGTCATTGGGATCGCTAAGCAGCCCGTATGGCGGATCGGTAAAATAGAGGTCGCCGTTCGACTTGAAGACACCGTCGTTCGGGCTGTTGAAGCGTTTTCCCTCGAACTTGTCGGCCAGGGTTTTGAATTTGTTTTTCCCTTCCAGCCTCGCAATCCGTCGGTCGCCGTGTTGGCAGAGCACGAGCCGCCCCTGTGAATCGTAGACCAAGCCGTTGCTGCCTAACTCGCCTTCGCGCGGCGTTCTGCCGGTATAGCCGGAGGGCCTGAGAAAGAGCGACAACCGCTTGCCTGGTTGCCATCGATTGACCGCGTTGTTGGGGATGTCCGAAAACAGCAGGTAACCCTCCTTGCGGTTCCAGACCGGCCCTTCCGCCCACTCGAAGCCCTCGACAAGCTTCTCGATCTTCGCGCCATCGGCAATCAGCTTGTCGAACTGCGGGTCGAGCCGCTCGATCGAACTACCATCAAGTTCGATATACGAAATCTGGTCAGCGGCCGGTAGTGGTCCATTCCCAACCCCATAGAATACAAGCGCCAATACAGTCAAAGAAGCAAGTTTCACGCATGACAATTTCATGATCTCGCTCCATGGGCAACTGGGCGCGGTCGAAGAATGACTTCCGGTATAGCCTAGTTCGTCGAGGGTCATTTGTCACTTGCCATTGGTTGACTGACCAATGACAAATGAACGTCGACTCATTATCATCACCTCATGGATCCCAAGGTGCCGCCAGCGTCACGTCTTGCCACCAGCGCGCGACCGCGCGTCATGGTATTGGGCTCGGGGGAACGGCCCCAAGTAGCGGCAGCGGCCCAACGGCTGCGGACGCTGATCGAATCGTATGCCGACGTGGTAGTGTGGGACCTCGGTTTCTCGGCCGATCTCGGCGCGATCGAGGCTGATCTGGCCGTGGTCTTGGGAGGTGATGGCTCAATTTTGCGGGCCGCGCACCAAATGGGTTATCGCCAGGTGCCCGTCGTTGGCGTAAATCTGGGCAAGTTGGGTTTTCTGGCCGACCTTTCGCCCGACGAATTCGCCGTGGCACTTCCAGAGATCTGTGCGGGACGGTTTCGTGTTGTCGAGCACCTGATGTTCGAGTGCCGCTTGGAGCGGGACGCCGCCGGCCTGGCGGCGCCGCGGTCGGTCGTGGCCGCTCGGCTCGGGTTGAATGAGGCGGCGGTGCTCGCCGGCGCGCCGTTTGCCATGCTCGAAGTGCATCTCTACGTTGACTCGGAATTGGTAACGACCTATAGTTGCGACGGTTTGATTGTGAGCACGCCCGTCGGCTCGACCGCTCACAGCTTGTCGGCCGGTGGGCCAATCTTGCGAAAGGATTTGCAAGCGTTCGTCATATCGCCGATCAGCCCCCACACGCTCACCAATCGCCCTGTCATCGACGCCGCGAGCCGGGTCTATGAACTGCTGGTGCCGCGTCCGCACATGGGATCCGCGTTGGTGGTCGATGGGCGGGTGCTGGGTTCGTTGGAGCCGGGTGACAGGGTTCGGATCGAGCAGGCGGTGCCCAAGTTTAAACTGGTCGAGGCCGCAGGCCGCGGATATTACCGCACATTGCGGGAGAAGCTCGGCTGGGGGGGAAGCTTGCTCACGGCCGGTGATTGACAGTGCGGGTTGAAAAACGACCATACGCACGTCAGGCGGGAAAGCCTGATGTATTACTCGAAAGGAGTCGAGTTCCATGAAACGCTATCTGATTGGCGGAGTGTCGGTGTGCATGGTCGGTCTGGGTTTGGCCATCGGCACCTGGTTGCTTGACGCGGACGACTCGCAGCCCTCGGCCGCGCCGAAAACGGCCGACGTCATCGAGACTCATTCTGAACGGTCCATCGCGGCCACGCCGGCGCCTTTGCCACTTCAGCCTTCGGCCGACGAGGAACTGTACCCGATCGATGCGACCTCGCCTTTTGACCATATCGTCGCGTTCGAAGAAGCGAGTAACGACGTCGAACTGGTCTCAAACGAACAGCCGGTCGTCGAGGTCACCGTGACCGACCAGGGATCGGGTGGCGAGAAGCACCTTCTGCAATATCACTTCGAGAAGGGTGAAACGGTTCGTTGGGAAGTGGAGCACCGAGCGCAAGTCCATACGACAGTTCAGGGCGTTACGCAATCGGCGGACACATTCAGTGACTCGATCAAAGTCTGGAAAGTGATTGAAGCAACCGACGACGGCCGGGCAAAGTTCGTTTACTCGGTTGAACGCGTCGACATGCGTCACCATTTTGAGGGCAAGCAGGACGTGCACTACAACAGCCTCACCGACCTGGTGCCGCCCGAGGGTTTCGAAGACGTGGCCAAAAGTGTGGGAATTGAATTGTCGGTAATGACGCTCGACCGAGCCGGCAACGTGGTCGAGCGCGAAGAGCGCCGGCCCGACAAGGCGGGAACAGCTCCGCCGCAGGAAATGATCACGCCGCCGATGCCGACCGTGGCGGTTGCCGTCGGAGCCAAGTGGCAAATCCCTTCCGACATCAAGATCACGCTCCAGGGGGGCGAAGTGAAGAAGATTGCCGCACAACAGAAGTACACTCTGGAGGAAGTGGCCGACGGTCTGGCAACGATCAAGATCGAAACCGTGGTCCTGACTCCGGTGCGTGACCCGGCGATCGAGGCCCAACTTGTGCAGAGCAAAGCAAACGGCGTGGTGCGATTCGACGTGGCCAAGGGTCGAGTCGTCTCGCAGCAAAGCGACGTCGACGAGCGGGTGGTCGGGTTCCAGGGAGAAGGGAGCGCGATGCACTACGTGACACGGTTCGTTGAAAAGCTCTTGCCCGCCACTGCCAAGACTGCCCGGCGCCCGCCTGCGGGTCCGCCTGCAAGGTAACCGTGTAGTTCTATCAATCCCTTGGAGCATTACCCGACGGTATGTTCTTAATCGAATGGAGTAGAGTTCTTGGCCTGCTCGTCGTGGCGGTGCAGGTCGACGGCGCGCCAGAGATACCAACTGGCTACGGACCGATACGGCCGCCAGCGCTGGCCGTACGTTGCCAGTTCACCCGGTGGCGGCATCGCGGGCTTGCGATACGTGAGCATAAAGCCGCGGCGAACACCTAAGTCGCCGATGGGGAGCACGTCGGGCCGACCGAGCCGGAACATCAACAGCATCTCGACCGTCCAGCGGCCGATGCCACGCACGCTGACCAGCCGAGCGAGAATCTCCTCGTCGTCCATTTTCCGTAATTTGGGAAGGTTCGGCACGGTGCCGTCGAGTGTCTTGGCCGCAAGATCCTTGACGGCAGCCACTTTCGCGCGCGACATTCCGGCCCCGCGCAGCAGCTCGTCGGCGACCTCGACGATCGCTTGCGGGTTAAGTCCATTGCGTCCTGGAAAAACCGCTTGGACACGAGAATAGATCGTCGCCGCCGCCTTGCCCGATAGTTGCTGGTACACGATCGCACGCAACAATGCCTGGAACGGGCTTTGCATCTTCTCTGGGCGGAGCGTAAAGGGACCGGCGCGCTCGATCACGCGGGCCAGCCGTTTGTCAGCCAGACAGAGGGCGGCTGTGGCGGCGGCGGGGTCGAAGGGGAGTTCCACAAGAATTCTCCGTTCTCTAACGGCCCTAACCCACCGGCACTGTTGGTTCGTCGCCGTCGTCCACCCAAACCCAGCCATATTGCATGTTGCTCGGCTCGGGGCGTCGACGGTAATGCTCCCGAAGTTGGCTGAGCTTGTCGTTCTGGATAGCCTTCCTCACCGCGGCTGGGTCGATGCCGAAGAGCCTGGCGGCGTTGGTGCCCAAAATCTGCCGCTTGATCTCGTCGGTCAGTTCAGGGTAGCCGTATTTGTCGATTAGCTCATCCTTGATCTTCAAACGGCGAAGGCGCTCGATCTGGCTTTGCGGGCTACCGTTCCAAATCGAGTCGGTGCCCCACAAAACATGGTCGGCGCCGGCTACCTGGATCATCTGCCCCAGCATGTGCATGCAAACCTCGGGCGCGTAGGCTGATGTCATGTTGAATGTGCCACCCAACTCGAAGTAAATGTTCTTGATGCCGGGGTTTCGCTTCAGAATGCGCAAAAGGTCGCTCGTCCAATGGATTTCTTGCGGGTCTGCGGTCTTCGGATCGACCACCTTGTCGCCCTGCCCGCTGCCAATCCAGCCGAACCCGCGAAAGGCCGAGTGGTAGACGATGAAATTCAAGTCGGGAAAGTCATTGGCGGCTCGTTCCAGATCGAGCGGTGTGCAGGCTTTTTCGTTGAAGGCCCCCAAGGGCAGCCCCTTGTGGACACAGAGGTTCTTGATCCCCAATTTGCGACTCTTTTCCCAGAACGGATAGGCGACCTTTTCGTCGTCCATAAACCAGGCATTTTCTCCCAGTTCCGCGCCGGTGTACATCTTCCAAGCGTCGATCTTGAGGTCCTTGACCTGCCGCTCCATTTCGTCGATTTCCGGAGCGCCCAGGTTGGGGCGCAATAGCCCGTGCGAGAGCACTCGTTGTGAACCGGCCAAATCGTTGACGAACCGGCGGGTCTCGACCATCTGGTCGGGTGGTAAGGGGTTCTTATCCCACTCGCGGCTGGGGACACCGCTGATCACCGCCATTACCGTGTCGCTGTCGCCGAAGACCTCTTTTACGTAATGGGCGCGGTTGAGTTGCTCCAGGCTCTGTTCGAACGACTTGCCGGGGCGAAGCCTGGCGAAGAACGCGGTGATCGCCCGACCCTGGGGAGAGTCGTCATACCATTTGCGGGCAACGTCAACGTGATGCGTCTGCAGGTCGAAGATGAATTCGTTCTTGGGCCATTTCTCCTCGAAAGCACTCGGCTCCTCGACCTCCTCAGCCGAAACCTGGTAGCATTCCCCGAACACCTGGTTCATTGCCACCAGCGCCGCGGCCATGCCGCTTGAACTGCGGAAGAACTCGCGACGGCTGATCCCACGACGCCGGGCCGCGCGCTCGCTGATCGCGACGAGCCGCGCCAAATACTCGCGCTGCCGCGGCGATTGCGGCGGCGGCACAAACTCCTCGTTCGACGCGATCCGTGCCGGAATCGGCGGGAATATCTCCGTGTTGGCATCGAGTTCACATTGTCGCACCCACATCGCAGTTTCCTCTGGTTCATGCCGGCGTGGAGCGGCGTTCCTGCTTTACACTGATGGGCGCTGTCACCCTACGGTTTCCCAATACAATACAGCCTTTGGTCCGATCGCAAGAACAGCCGACCTTCGCTCACTGCCGGACTGGCATTGAACGCGCTCTTGTCACTATTGATCATATTGTGAGCCAGGAGTTTGAATTTCGGCTTGGCCGCGACGACGTACGTGCCGTTGTTGCGCGAAACGTAGTAGATCTTGCCGTCGGCCAGCAACGGCGATGCGTAGATCAAGTCAGGGGACGGTGTGATCCGCGCGCCGTAGACTTCCCGGCCGGTTTCGGCGTCGATACAGTAGGCGATTCCTTGGCTCTCACTGACCCAATAGAGGTGACCTTCATGGTACACGGGCGACGAAACATTGGAGCCTTTCGGTGTTCGCCAAAGCGGTTGCACCTCACCCCGGCCGCCCGCGCGAACCGCGAGGCCCGGTTTACCGCGGCCTCCGATCGCGTAAATGACACCATCGTAGGCGATCACGCTGGGGCATACATAGTCTTCAATCCCTGGACTGCTCCATATCCCCTTGCCTGATTCCGGGTCGAATGCCAGAACGCGATTCTTGACACTGACGACCAACTCCGGGCCGTCCGGCAATTCAACCACCAAGGGCGTGTTCCAGGCCGCGTCCATTCCGCCGGCGCGCCAGACCTCGTGCCCATCGTCCTTGTCGAGCGCCACGAGCGACCCGCTCTCGACGCTGGCATTTACGATCACCAGGTTCTTGTAAAGCACGGGGGACGTGCCCGAACCCCAGTTGTGGGTCCCTTCGCCGACGCTCGTGCGCCAGAGCGGTTTGCCATCGAGGTCATAGGCAAACACGCCCGAACGGCCACAAAAGATGTACAGCCGCTGGCCGTCGCACGCGGGCGTGCTCGAAGCGTAGCCGTGCAAAGTCAGAAACGGTCCCGAATAGGCGTGTTCCGGCAGCGAGGTTTCGATTTCTGCTTTCCAAGCGATCTCACCATCGTCGCGCTTCACACAGACAAGATGACGGTTGAGATCTTGCATATTACCCACCGCGTCGGGACCCAGGCCGTAGCCGCTATAGCAGGTGAGGTAAACGCGGTCACCCAGCACGATGGGACATGAGGCCCCGAAACCGGGCAAATCAGTTTTCCAAACCATTTCCTTTCGATCGCCCCAACGGGAAGGCAGCCCTTTCTCATCGCTGGTTCCAAGCCCGCCCGGCCCACGGAACTGGGGCCAATCGGCTCCCATGGCGACCGCGGCGCAAAGCGCCAAGGAGCAAAGTCTGCGTCCCAGGATCGAATTCATAGGGGCCTCCGATGTCGCCGTCCCGGATTGGCTTTCAAGTTGTTTTTGCTTGGTGTTCCCGCTCCGCCATATCGTAGCGTTTGCCGCGAAGCGGTGTCCAGACTTGCCCCGTTCGATCTTGCGGGATACCTTACAGTGAGAGCAATGGGGCGATGGCTGCGAGGACTTTCGTTGATGCAACCCAATTCACCTCAATTGGATGAACACGGCTTTCCGGTTCCCCCCACGTTCGCGGGCGCGGCCGACCCACGCGGCCGAGTGGGCCGCATCGGCCGACACGCCTGGCGCACCGCGTTAGTCTTGGTGTTCATGGTTTTGCTCGGCACGGCGGCCGTACGCGAGGGCGCGGTCGATTGGATCAAGGAAGCATTGGCCCAGCAGCTTGTCCGGCGTGCCATCGCCCAGGCGGAACAGGACGACCTTCCCGGGGCCTTGGCCAACCTCGATTTGGCGGTCGCCTGGGCGCCAAACGAGCCGCTTTTCTACAAATTGCGAGCGGACTTCCGCTTGGAAATGAACGATGCGCGGGGGAGCCTTGAGGACTACAACCAGTTGATCACGCTGAACGACCGCTACGTGCCGGCGTACCTGGGGCGAAGCACTGCCCTGCAAAGGTTGAATCGACATCGCGAAGCGATCGACGACCTGACGCGTGCGATCGAGCTCAGTCCCGGCCACGACCCAATGTCGCGCAACAACCGAGCCTACGCCAGAGCCATCGCAGGCATCGAATTGGACGAGGGACTGGTCGACGTTAATGAGGCGCTGAAATGGGTCGAGCTTCAACTCAAATCGATCGATGCCGACCCCAACAACTTCAACAGAATTCGGTTTCAAGCGAAAGTAAAGGAAGAGAAGGCGATGTATCTCGACACGCGGGGCACGCTCTATCTCTTGAAAGGAATGTTGAACGAGGCCCAGCACGACCTGGCAGAGGCGATCCCACTTGCCGAGGAGTCGTTTCATCAATTGGACGAAATTCAGGGTCTGGCTCGGCAACCCCGCTGGCAACGGATTCGCGGCCACGCGCTGGCCGTGATGTACCATCACCGGGGCCAGATCCATCTAATGCTGGGCAACGCCGCCGAAGCCCAAATCGATCTGCAACGGGGCCAGGAACTGGGCTACAACCCTGCCGAAGGCGTGTATTGATCTTGTCCCGCCGGCACGGAAGTGTTACCAATCGGCGGCGAGCGGCCGTCAGAGAAACTTCGGGACCGGCCGATCCTTCTTGAAGTCACCGCGGTCATGGATGTGGGAAACCGCAACGCCCCTCGGACGGATCCTGCGGCATTGATTGGACCAGCCCCTCAAGTCGCCGACGATCGTGGCACGATGGGTCAGGTTGATTGGCAGGTAGCAAGTGGTTGGCGAGAGCTGCTCTTAGGCCCCCGTGGCCTGAAGCTCGATGAATGGCTGAACCAGGGGCGCGCCCTGGTGGTCAAGAGTGGACCGCTACGGACCATCTACCGGGTCGATCTGGCCGAGCGGACCTTTTTCGTCAAGCACGTCCATTGCAAGCGGCTCTGGCAAGCTGGCCGAAACCTCTTTCTGGCCAGCGCTTCGCGCCGTGAATACGCCCGCGCCGTCGAAATTGCTCGGCGCCGCGTACCCACCGTTTCGCCGGTAGCCGTGGGTGAATGCCGCCAGCACGGCCTGGTCCGTGACAATTATCTCGTCACCGAGGCGGTTCCTCATGCTTGCACCTGGGAGCAATTCACGCGCGAGGTATTGCCGCGATTTACAGCGCAGGAGCAAATCGTATTGCGGAGGAAGCTCGCGATCAGTTTGGCCCGGCTCTGCGCGTCGGCTCACGGCGCCGGAGTGTTCCACGACGACCTGCATACCGGCAATGTTTTGATCCGCGTCGATACCTGTCGAGCCGATCGCCACGACGCGCGCTTGCCGGAGCTCGTGCTGATTGACTTGCCTGGTGTGCGTCTTAAAGGCGAGGGAGATTGGGCACGCTCGGCCGAAGCTTTGGCACAATTAGGTGCTGCCTGGCGGGGCCGCGCGTCGCGTGGCGAAGTATGGAGGTTCTGGATGGAGTACCTGCGCCTGAGGAGCGATCTGCGGTTGGCCGACCCGCGCGAGGCGGCCGCCCGGATCGCCGCCCGCATCGGGCGACAAGCCCGGCGGATCGCCCGGAGCCGTGACAAGCGATCGTTACGCAACAACCGCGATTTCTTCGCGCTGCGCACTCCGTCAGCCAGCGGCCACGCTGTGGCCGAAGTGCCGCGCGGTGGTTTACGGCAATGGTTGGCGGCACCCGATCGTCTGCTACAGCAAAATGCCCATCGACCGATCAAGCTGACCCATCGTAACGTGGTCGTTGAAGCCGAATTTGCGTTGACGGGCAGGCCGGTGCGTGTCGCATTCAAGCGCGTGCGCGCCAAAAACTGGTGGAAGTCTCTCCTGTTCCTTTTCCGGCGAAGCCCGGCGATCAACGCGTGGCGGCGTGGACATTCGCTGTTGCTGCGAGGGATCGCCACGTCTCGTCCTTTGGCCGTTTGTCAGAAGCGGCGGTTCGGTTTGCGGGGCGATAGTTACCTGGTCACTGAATGGATCGAAGGGGCGATCAACTTGCACCTGTACGGCTGGCAAATCGCCGACTACCGGGCCGACGAACGCCGGCGGCGCGTACGGCAATGCGCCACCGCGCTGGGAAGATTGTTGGGAAGGATGCACGCCTGGCACGTGTCGCATTGCGACCTCAAGGGCTGCAATCTGGTGGTCGTCGAGCGAGCCCACGACATCGATGCGTACGTTGTCGACGTCGACACGGCGCGAATCGCACGGCGCCTCGGAGCGGCCGAGCGGGCCCGCAACCTGGCCCGGCTTGCCACCAGCCTGGCGGCACACCCCTGGGTGACGCGTACCGACCGACTCCGTTTCGTGCGGGCGTATCTTCGCGAATTGCGCGCGATGGGTGCCGATCAGCCTAGCGACTTCAGCGATTGGAAGACCATCTGGCGCCGCGTCGCCGCCGGCAGCCTGGTCATTATCCGTCGCATCGAGAGCCGTGGCCGTCAGGTCGTGTAGGTTAGTAGTTCTTTCTCGATCCGAATCCACGCATGCAGAATGCGCCGACCGCGACGACTCCCAGGAGGGAGAACAGCCACTCCTGCGGCCCGAAATGGCTGACTGCCTGCAAAACTGACCGGATGATTTGCGACACTTTGCGCGGTCCTCACGACGATATGGCAACCGTCAAACGCCCCGGTAAAGCCTACTTCACAGTGGGGCGAGGTATCATCGCCGAATTGCGGCACGTAGGCCAACGACGTGGTTTGAACGCGCGAGGCTTCCAAATGCGCCAGTCATGGCGTTTTTTCCGACTCTGCCCTTGCCCTATGCCGTCGGACCGTGTATTTACACGCTGTGGAAACACGCCCAAGTCGGGCGTGCCGTGGTGAAACGACCGCGATCGTACTGAAACCGCCTCTTAGACTCCGCTCGCATTTGCACGCTCGCTCGCCGCTTCATCGACCGAAGCAAGGAGGCCAGCGTGTTAGCCCGGCAGGAGTCATGGAAGCCCTCTCCTCCATCCTTACGACGGCGTCTGCTCCGCCGGTCGATGATCGCGGCGATACTCGTCTTGGCCTCCGAAGTCGGATTGCGGCTCGTCGAGCGATTGTACAACGGCCGAATTCCCGGTGAACACCTTGCCGCATCGCTCAAACTCCCCCCCGGCAGCCAATTCGCCGGCCATTCGGTCAATAGCCTCGGATATTGGGACGATGAATTCCAAACCGAATCGCCTCCGGGGGTCTTTCGCGTGGCTGTGCTCGGCGACGGTTTAACGCTGTCGGGGTCGTACCAGACCAATTGCCTGTCGCAGCTGGAACGGTTGGTACCAGAAATCGAGATTTGCCATTTTGGTTTGCCACGGGCGGGTCCGCGCGAATACGCTGCACAGTTCGTCCTGGAGGTTGCCGAGTTTCAGCCTCACCTGGTGCTCACCTTCTTTTGCGTGGGCGACGACGTCACAGGGCAATCGCCGAGCGTAGCATTCGACTGGCGCGCTGTGCGGTTGGCGCGGCTGGCGACGCTATTGTTGTCCGAAAGGGGAAACCGAGGAGGTTCGTTCGATGCAGCTCAGTCCGCGGCCAACTACGAAGACTATCTGCACCGCTGTGCCCAACGGCTAGCTGTCTGCCGCACGCCGATCGATGACGAGCTTGAATGTCTTTGGCGCCAGTCGCTCGCGCAGCTTGGCGACCTGCTCGGGCAATGTCGGCGTCGCGAATTACCGCTAGCTCTGGTAGTGGTTCCCGTCGAATACCAGGTCGATCGGCGCTTGTGCGAGACGCTCAGGCGACGAGCTGGTTATGAATCAGGCCAACTCGATCTCGAATTGCCGCAGCGACGGCTGGCAGAGTTTGCGTTCGCCCACGAACTACCCCTGATTGACCTGCTCCCCCAACTTCGCGCCTCTGATAAATCGCCCTACCTGCGTCAAGCTTCAACTTGGAACGACGACGGCCACGCATTGGCCGGTCGGGCCATTCGCGGCTGGCTTCAAACGCACTTCTCCGAGAAGATTTCGGCCGAGACCCGAGCTGCTGCCGAGACAGCGATCCGGCCAAGGCGGCTGCAATGAGACAAGGGTGGACTGACCTTGACCGCCTTGCCAACCACGATGACACTAGGCTCGACCGGTCATCGGCAGGCGGTTGGAAAACAAAATCGAGATCTGCTTTATGCGTCTGCTGACCCGCTATGTGCTTTGGGAACTGCTCAAAGTGTTCCTCGTCGCGCTGACGGGGTTGACGCTAATCATGCTGGTGGGAGGGCTGTTCAAGCAAGCCCGCGACCAGGGGCTAGGGCCGGCACAGGTCATAAGGGTGATCCCTTTCGTACTGCCCGACATGTTGCGGTTCACTATTCCCGCCACAATTCTCTTCGCCACGTGCAGCGTCTACGGTCGCATGTCGGGCTCGAACGAGGTGGTGGCCATCAAGTCGCTGGGGATCAGTCCGATGGCGATTCTCTGGCCCTGCTTCGTCTTTTCGACCTTCCTGAGCCTGGTGACCGTGTGGCTCAACGATGTGGCAGTCACTTGGGGACAAGCGGGTGTACAACGCGTCGTCATCGAGTCGGTCGAGGAGATCATGTACAGCATGCTTCGGACTCAACGGTCGTACAACGCACCCAATAACATGTCGATCCTGGTGAGCGCCGTCGAGGGACGACGGCTGATTCAGCCGATCTTCAACTTCCCGGCCAGCGGCGACCAACAACCGGTCACTCTTTCGGCCCAGGAGGCCGAAATACGCTCGAATGACGAAACATTGAAGTTCATCTGCCACCATTGCACGATCGAGACGGACAACGGGTTCTCCGGCGTCACGGATCTGGTCGAGCGTGAGATACTGCTAACCGAGGCCAGCCGTAGCGGCGACGGCTCGCGAATACCTACTCGCGTGCCGCTCAGTTTGATTCCATTCGAAACGGCGCGCGTTCAACACGATCTCAATGCCTACCAGCGCGGACGCGCGCTGAAGGTCGGCATCCCGATGATCACCGGCGACTTCGAAGCTCTCGACTCGCAGGATTGGGGCATGGACGCCATCATGCTTCTGAATTTCCATAACCATTTGCACCGGCTTGCCACCGAGCCTCCCCGTCGCTGGTCGGCCGGATTCAGTTGCCTCTGCTTTGTGCTGATCGGGGCGCCCATGGCAATTTGGCTGCGGAATGCTGACTTTCTGACGAGCTTCTTTCTATGTTTCTGCCCGATCCTGTTCGCTTACTACCCATTGCTTGTGTTCGGCGTCGAGCAGGCAAAGAGCGGTGCGCTGCACCCCTACATTGTCTGGCTGGGTAACTTGATCCTCGCGGCTTCGGGATATTGGTTGCTGCGGAGAAAAGTCGTGCGGTACTGAAGCACTCCAATGCTCAATCGATGAGAACGCATGGGTGCGAATCTCGCTCAACGTGCGGAATGACCTGCGGCAGGTATATCTCAGTCACCGCCTTTCCCTGGCGATGTACCTCCCAGGCCGCCTTGGATTCCCAGGTTTCAACCAGCACGAAGTGCCGTGGATCGTTTTGCGATTGGTAGACCTCGAAACGCAGGCAGCCAGGTTCGTCGCGAGAAAGTCTTCCCTGCTGGGCCAGTAATCCGTGGATGCTTTCGACGCGGCTGGCGTCCTTCACCGTGAGTACGACGTTCAGGTAGTACATGGGAAATCTCGGGATTCGTGAATTGTTGGATTACCAGCCTGACAACGCCACAAGTTGCGTGAGTCAAGCTGGAGGGCCGAATCTACACGACGACCCGCCGGAAGACTAGGATATCGTTTCGCCGGCCAGGACCGTTGCAGCTTGACACCCCCTAGGCTGGCCGCTATCTTTATTGCATTCCAGGGTTGGCTAAGTTCATTCCCGAAAGGTAATTCCGTCGCCGTTGACGGAGAGTTTTCGGGCGTTCGCCCGCGTGGAATCCGGCCTGCTGTGCAGGCCGGTTGGGTTTGTAGCGTCGGGTCTGGTTTGTCGTCTCAAGCTTACAAAGCGGCAAGGCAACATGGCCGGAGTGGTCCTCGCAGGTGTGTCGAGGGTCTACCTCGGTGGCGTCGTGGCCGTCAAGGATCTCAATTTGGAGGTCCACGACCAGGAGTTTTTGGTGCTCCTTGGTCCCAGCGGCTGCGGTAAGACGACGACATTGCGGCTCATCGCCGGACTGGAACAGGCTTCAGCCGGCACGATCCGCATCGGGGACCGCGTCGTCAACGGCGACGCGCCCCAGCGGCGAAACATCGCGTTGGTGTTTCAAAGCTGTGCCTTGTACCCGCACCTGACGGTACGTGGGAACCTGGCATTTGGGTTGGATTTGCGTTACGGAGGATGGTTTCGACGAATCTGGCGCGACTTTGTCACATCGGCGGCAGCGGCCGATGTGGAGAATCCTACGGCTCAAGTGACGAAGTGGGGTTCGATCGACGCACGAGTCCGGCGGGCGGCCGCAAACGTGGGGATCGAAGGGTTGCTCGAACGCAAACCTGCGGAATTGTCGGGTGGAGAAAGGCAGCGAGTGGCCTTAGGACGAGCGATCGTTCGTGAGCCGGCGGTGTTCTTGTTCGACGAGCCATTGTCGAACCTGGACACACAGTTGCGGGTGGAGATGCGGCACGAACTAAAGCGCCTTCACACGCGGCTTGGGACGACGATGGTTTATGTGACGCACGATCAAATCGAGGCCTTGGCATTGGCTGATCGAGTCGCGGTTATGGAGTGCGGCCGAATCAGACAGGTCGGGCCTGGACAAGAGGTCTACGACCGACCTGCGGAGAGTTTTGTAGCGCGATTCGTAGGCAGCCCACCGATGAATCTGATCGAGGGGGAATGGGTCGATATTATTCAAGGCGGTCTCGAGCAAACATACGGCAAGCGATTCGTCGGAAAGGGTTGGAATTTGGTGATCGATGAGCGATGTATGGATGGGTTGGGAGTGAAAGAGTCCTCAGCGGTGAACCGTCGTGTGACGTTGGGAATCCGTTCGGAGGATATCTACGTTTATGAAAGTGGAAATGGAATTTCGGCGGGCACCGCCGACGTCGTGGCCATCGAGTCTTTGGGTGAATCGGCGATTATCCACCTCAGGCCGTTGGAACAGGAACGCGGCCCGCGGGGGCAGTCCAGTTGCGGGGGGGGCGGACAAGTGTTGTGGGCCAAGTCGCCGACCCGAACCGGGTCGCGGCAAGGCGATCGTGTACAGGTTTGGTTTGACGCGCGACGGATCCATTGGTTCGACGCGCGAACGGGCATGAACCTACGCAGAGGAGGAGCGTAAATAAAAAGGCAACGGAATTCGAGAGAATTCCAAACGTCAATCCGACAATTCGAAACGAGAGCGCCACGGGCGCCGAAAGAGTAGTCTGCCATGAACCCCAGCGAACTGCTGCGAATCATCGATACGATTCACCGCGAAAAGAACATCGAAAAGGAGATCGTTTTCCAGGCCATTGAGGCTGCGCTGGTCTCCGCCGCAAAAAAGCAATACGGTGAGGACCAGGATGTGGTTGTCGGCATCGACCGTGCCGACGGCTCTATTTCCGGTACGCACAACGGAGAACCGCTCGACGAGAGCGAGACCTTGGGACGGATCGTAGCCCAGACTGCTAAGCAGGTAATCATCCAGAAAGTTCGCGAAGCCGAACGCGATGCTTTGTTCGATGAATACGAGAAAGAGAAAAACCAACTGGTCACCGGTGTCGTGCAGCGCTACGAAGGAGGCGCCGCGACCGTTGCGCTGCAGAACTGCGAGGCGATTCTGCCACGTAGCGAGCAGATCCCCGGTGAAACGCACCACGCCAATGAGCGCGTGCGGGCGACCGTTTTCGAGGTAAAAAAGGCTGGAAGCCGAGTTAAGGTAATCCTCAGCCGCACGCGCCCGGCGCTCGTCGGTCGATTGTTCGAACAGGAAATCCCCGAAATCGCCGATGGCGTGATTCAAATCAAGGCCATGGCTCGAGAACCGGGGTACCGCACGAAGGTGGCAGTCAGCAGCACCGACCAACGAGTCGATTGCGTGGGCGCCTGCGTCGGAGTACGCGGCAATCGAATCAAGAACATCGTTGACGAACTGGCGGGCGAACGCATTGACATCGTCCGCTGGAGCGACGACATGCAGGTCTTGATCCCCAACGCCCTGCAGCCGGCCGAGGTCGAAGAAGTGATCCTTTGTTCAATGTTGGGCCGTGCGATCGTACTCGTTCGAGAGGACCAGCTTTCACTGGCGATTGGCCGCCGCGGGCAAAATGTGCGCCTGGCGAGCAAGCTCTGCGGCTGGGACATTGAAATCATGACCCGCGAGGAGTTGGACGAGCAGATCGAACGTGCCGTCGCCGGCTTTGGTTCGCTTGAGGGCGTCGACGAAAACCTGAGCGAGAAGCTGGTCGGCGAGGGCTTTTTGTCATACGATGATCTTTCGGTGATCGAGCCTGACGCCCTGATGGAAATGGGCGGATTGAGCCTTGAGCAGGTCGACAAAGTTGTGGCCCAGGCGGAGGCCAAAGCCGAGGAGGCCGAGGCGGCCGCCACTGAGGAACGTCGCCGGCAGCGCGAGCAGGAGCGGATCGATGCCGCTACGGCGGCCATCGAAGCCCAGGAACGCGCGGCGCTGGCCGCGGCCGAAACGCCGCTGGCGGATGCTGAGCCGGGGTTGGATGAATTGGGTGGTAGTACGCTCGCGGACGGCAATGGCACTTCGGCGCCATTGCCTGATGCGGCTGAGCAGGCCGGGGCGGAGGAGGGCGATTGAGCCGGGCTGACGGTGAGCGGAGGACGGCCATCAGCCCAAACGAACGATCGGGGCTGCTACGGGAGATTGTGGTTATGAACTAAAGGCCAGGTACACGAGCCGATCCGACGGGCCGCGCCGCACGTTGGATTTGGTCGAGGGAGATTGAACACTTGCCCGCACGGATTTATTCAGTTGCTAAAGATAAGGGCATCGACAGCAAAGAGATGGTGGAGATCTGCGCCAAGGCCGGCGTGACGGGAAAAGGATCTGCGCTGGCGAGTCTGACCGACGAGGAGGTGGCCAAGGTCGAGGAATACCTGGCCCGCAGCGCGGCGAAGCCCTCAAAGCCAAGTATCGCGGCGGCAACGTCCAAGGCCGGAGCCGCGACCTTGGCACCACCCGAGCCGCCAAGACCGCAGCGCCCGCAATACATTCCTCCCACCGGCGTACCCAACAAGCCGCCCGTGTTGTCGGAGAAATCGTCGTTGTTATCGGCCAAATCCGAGCGTTCCGCGGCCGAAGCGTCCAAGAAACCTGCCGCGGCGGAAGGGGAAAAGCCGCCCGTCCCTCGTGTCGGGATTCGCTTCGCTCCGCTGCCGAATGCCCAGCAGCCTTCAGCTCCGCCCAAGGCGGAAGAACCGGCGCCGCAGAAACCCGATATCAAGCTCAAGGCAGACGCATTCAAGAGAGACAAGGCAGGAGTTGCGACTCCGCTTGGATCACACCTGAAGCAGCACGAGGCAAAAAAGAAGGCCGATATCGCCTCGGGCAAGTCGGGCAAACCCGGCGGTCCAGGGCGTGGCGCGGGCACCGAATCATCGACGCCGGCGTTACCACCGCTGCCCGGCAACGAACGCCGTGATCGCGGAAAGCGTAGCGGTAAGGCAGTGGCCGGCAAAGACGATACGTTGATGGGGACGCGCGAGCAGAGGCAGCAACTGCGCAAGCGAACCGGCGGTGACCGGCCGAAGCTTTCGCTTACGGGGCTTGATGAGGAGCAGACCCGACGATCGCGGCGGCCCAAACCGCGGCAAAAGCGGACGGGCGTCAACACGGCGGCGCCACGGAAGGGACACATCCCGATTCAATTACCCTGCACCGTGCGGACTTTCTGCGCCGCCATCGGCGTTCCCAGCCGCGACGTGCTCACCAAACTGCTCTCGCTCGGAAAACTCTTGAGCATTACCGCCGACCTCGACGCGGAAATGATCGAGCTGTTGGCCCTTGAATTCGGCGCCGAAGTCGAGGTACGCCAGGCGTTCGACCCCGAAAGCGAGTTGCACAATCTAATGGAGTCGCAGCAGGACTCGCCAGATTCGTTGGCTCCCCGACCGCCTGTCGTCACCTTTTTGGGTCACGTCGACCACGGCAAGACATCGCTCTTGGACAAGATCATCGGCATTGATGTAGTCAGCGGAGAGAGCGGTGGAATCACTCAGCACATCCGAGCTTACCGAATTGATCGTAATGGCAGGGCGATCGCTTTCGTCGATACACCGGGCCACGAGGCGTTCACCGAAATGCGGGCGCGTGGCGCCAATGTGACCGATATCGCAGTGTTGGTCGTCGCCGCTGACGATGGTGTCATGCCGCAGACCGAAGAGGCGATCAGCCATGCCCGTGCAGCCGGAGTGCCGATCGTCGTGGCCTTGAACAAGATGGACCTTCCGGGGATCAATCTCGACCGTATCTTGCAACAACTCGCCACAAACGAACTGCTGCCGACCGAATGGGGCGGTGACACGGAAGTGGTCAAGTGCAGCGCTCTCACCGGCGCGGGTGTCGACGACCTGCTTGAAACACTACTGACGATTGCAGAACTGCACGACTACAAGGCAAATCCGAGCCGCCAGGCGTACGGCACCTGCCTTGAAGCCGAAATCCACGAGGGACGCGGCGTGGTAGCCAAGCTTCTAGTGCAGAACGGCAGCCTCAAGGTTGGCGACGTGGTGGTTTGCGGCGCCGCTTACGGCCGCGTCAAAGCCATGTACGATACGCTCCAGCCGCGCGTGACGCACGACGTTGCCGGTCCGGCGACCCCGGTGAACGTCACTGGGCTCGATCAACCCCCCGGCGCCGGCGAGCACTTCTATGTGCTCGACGACATTTCACGGGCGCGGGAAATTGCCGAAAACCGAAACACCCTTTCGCGACGCGTGGCGCTTTCGCGACAAACCGCGCATGTGACCCTGGAAACCTTGCACGAACGGCTCGGCGGCGAGGAGGTGCAAACGCTGAACCTGATCCTGCGGGCCGACACGCAAGGCTCGATCGAGGCGATCGTCAAGGAATTCACCAAACTGGAGCACCCCGAGGTGCAGATCAAGGTCTTGCAGAAGACGGTGGGCGGAGTGACCGAGGCCGACGTTTACCTGGCCGACGTCACAGACGCCATCATCATCGGCTTCAATGTCGTGCCCGACGAAAAGGCCCGATCGTTGGCCGAAGATCGTGGCGTGCAGATCCGCCGCTACGAGATCATCTACCAGGTGACCGACGACTTGAAGCTGGCTTTGGAGGGCATGCTCAAGCCGGAGCAGCGCGAAGTGGGGCTTGGTCGCGCGCTGGTGCAGCGCACGTTTCTCATCAGCCGGCTGGGCACGATCGCCGGCTGCCGTGTGTTATCGGGCACGATCGAACGCAACTGTCGCGTCCGGGTAATTCGCGACAGCCGGATCATCGGCGATTACCCGTTGGAATCGCTGAAGCGTGAGAAGGACGACGCACGCGACGTCCGCGAGGGAATGGAGTGCGGCATGAAGCTGCGAGGATTCAACGACCTCAAGGACGGCGATCTCCTCGAAGCCTACAAGGTCGAGGAAGTCGCCCGCACATTGTAATGTCGAGTCGCCGAGTCCAGAAAGCCGCCGAGGCCGTACGCGAGGTTGTCAGCATGGCGATCCTCACCGAGTTGAACGATCCTCGCGTGCGCGACGTCACCGTGACCCATGTCGAGATGACACCCGATATGCGGCAGGCCAAGATTCACGTGTCGGTCATGGGTGACGAAACGAAGCAACGACTGAGCATGGCCGGGCTGAAAAGTGCTGCAGGCTACTTGCAGTCGAAGGTCGCCAGCCGAATCGATACGCGCTACACCCCAAGGCTCGAGTTTCTGCTCGACATGGGGGTCAAGAAGTCGATCGCGATCGCCGAAATCCTCCGCCGAGTGCTCCCCACCGATCCGGCCGTTGCCCCACCGACGGACAATGAATTGACGGACAATGAATTGACGGACAATGAATTGACGGACAATGAATTGACGGACGACGGAACAGACGATCTTCGCGACGACACCGAAAAAACCGATTACTGACACCACGAAGCAGACTCCGAGAGACGCATGCCTACCACGAACCGCATGGCGCTGTTAACCAAGATTCACAAGGTGCTGAAGAAGCACTACAAGCCGGTATGCCCCCAGGAACGGACGGTCCTCGAACATCTGCTGTATGCCTGTTGCCTGGAAAACACGTCTTACGAGACAGCGGATCAGGCTTACGCCTCGGTTTCGACCGACTTCTTCGACTGGAACGAAGTCCGCGTGAGCACGGTCAAGGAGCTGGCCGAGGTGATGCACGCGTTGCCCGACCCGTCGTCGGCCGCTTCCAATCTGAAGCGAATTCTGCAGGGAGTTTTCGAGTCGACCTATTCCTTCGATCTCGAGATGCTCAGAAAGCAGAACCTGGGCGTCGCCCAGCAGCGGCTGAGGAAGCTCGAGGGTTCCACCGAATTCGCGGTGGCGTATGTGACACAGGCGGTTTTGGGTGGGCATGCAATTCCGGTTGATCGAGGCTTGTTCGATTGCTTCGCCGTGCTCGGACTTGTAACGGAAGCCGACCGTAAATCGGGCACGGTTCCGGGAATGGAGCGGGCAATTGCGAAGAATAAGGGGATCGAGTTTGGCTCGCTGGCCCACCAGCTTGGCGCCGATTTCGTGGCAAACCCTTACGCGCCTGCCCTGCACAAGATCCTGTTCGAGATCGCGCCGGAGTGCAAGGAACACCTTCCCAAGAAACCTCCCAAAGGGTCCAAACCGCCCACTGTAGCGCTGGCGCCAGCCGACGAATCGAAGAAGTCGAAACACGCAAAAGAATCCAACCCCAGCAAGGAAGCTAAGCCGGCCACCCTCGCGGCACCGCCGGCCGAAACGAGCGAGACCAGGTCGGTCACCGACAAGAAGAAGCCTTCCGAACCGACGAAAAAACCCCCAATCGCCAAAAAAAGCGAATCCGATAAGCCGGCGGCCGAAGCGGCGAAACCACCAGTGAAAAGGTCTACCGAAAAAAAGAAATCTGCGTCGGTTGGGCTCGCGAAACGCAAACCGCGTTGACATGGCCTCTGGGTGAAATGTTTGTTAAAATGGGGGATATCATGTCGCGGAGGTGGGCCGTGCGATTTGCGACGCTTACGTGTTGGCTGTTGGGGTTGTTGTTGCTACCGACGGGTGTAGTCGCGCAGAATTCGGCCACAGCGCCGAAGGACCCTCGCACCCCGGCGCTTGGCGAAGAAAAGGCCCTTGGCGCCGACGAGTTGTCGGCTTACGTGGACGACGAGGACGCTCCGGCAGAAGACGCGGGAGAATTGTTGTTCGACGATCGCCCGGAGCCTTTCATTCCGGCGCACCCTCGCACAGACTCTGAGTTGGAGCGATTGCAAGCTGTAAGCTTGTTCGCGGCCGCGCGGATGAAGGAGCAGCACGAGGATTTCAGCGGGGCCTTGAAGCTCTATCAGCGGGCATTGCGGCACCACCCCACCTCGTTGCCGATCTTGGACCAGATCGTTGAACTGGCCCTGCGGTTGGGCCGCGAGGCCGAAGCCATTCGCTACGCGATGTTGGCAGCCGAACTGGACCCTTCCGATGCCAACCGTTTGAGGACTCTGGCGAAAGAACTCGGGCGTCAAGGAGAATACGAGCGGGCATTGAAGTTTTATGAACAGGCACGCGCGCTGCACGCCGATACCCGCACCGCGGGCTATATCATCCTGACCCACGAGGCCGGAAACCTTCAGTTTCTGACTCAACGGTACGCTCAAGCCGCCGATTCGTTCGCTGAAGTGACGGCCGCGCTCGAGCATCCCGACGACTTTGGGATGGACGAGGAAGTGCGGAGAAATCTTTTCGGCCGAGCTGGACCCGCGAAGACATACGAGCTTTTCGCCGAGGCGTTCCTTCTCGCCGACCGGTTGGACCAAGCGCAAGAAGCGTTTGAAAAAGCGAACGTAGTGGCACCGAACGCGGCGACTTATGCCTACCATCTCGCGATCCTTCATGACCGTCGCGGCCAAGGGGCTCAGGCTGTTGAGCAATTGCAGAGCTACCTTAAGGCCCGCGAAACCCAGGAAGGCGCGGCCCCTTACGAGTTGTTGTCGAAGGTTCTGGCCGACTTGGGGCGCGAAACGGAGTTATTGCCGGTTTTGGAGAAAGCCCGCGCCGACGATCCCAACAACGCGCCCTTGCGGCTCTTCCTCGCGGACCGCTATCTGGCCACCGACAGGCCCGATCTGGCCGAGCCGCTCTACGCCGAGGCCGCCGCCGAGTCGCCCTCACCCGGCACGTTCCAGTCGCTGGCCACGATTTATCGTCAGGCCGGGCAGCACGACAAGCTGCTCGAGGTCATGGGCGAGTGCGCCGGCTTCGCTCAACGCGCAATGACTGAACGTGGCATGGATGGGCAATATCTCAAGACGACCTGGCTGAACGTGCTGGGCGCCGAGGCCGAGCGTATTGTCGATGAGGGCGAGCTTGTCGACGCCGTGCTTGAATCCGCGAGGAAACGGCACCTCGACGATCCCGACAGCCTGAGCTACGACGAGCGCGTTGCGGCCGGATTAGCGGCGCTCGCGGCCCGGCGACTCGACGCCGCCGATGAGTTTCTTTCTCTGGCCATGACGGTCCAGCGCCGGCACGCCGCGGACTTGTATCGAACCTGGGCGTTCAGCCTGCTATCCGATGAAGCGTACGACGACGCTGAACGGCTTCTGCGCCGAGCGCTTGACGACCTGGGGCCAGCGGCCAGCGGCCCTGAGCTGCACCACTTGCTTTCAGTCGTCTTGGAGCTCTCCGACAAGTACGACGAGGCGCTGACGGTGGCAAAGAGCGCCGTCGGCCGTGCGGCGCGTGCCGACGCCGGCACTCGGGCGATGCTCGAAAGCCGCATTCCCTGGATTCTCTTTCACTCCAAGCGCTACAGCGACGCGGCCACCGCTTACAAGCGGTTTATCGATGCTTTCGACGGCGAAAGGCGGTCGGACGATGTCCGCGAACATTTGCAAAGGGCAAGGTTGGTGTTGTCGAACATCTGTGTGATCCAGCACGATGTGCCGCAGGCCGAGGAGTGGCTCGAGCAGGTCCTGGACGAGGATCCCGAAAACATCTCAGCCCAGAACGACCTTGGATACCTCTGGGCCGACCAAGGGAAACACCTCGATCGGGCCTTGGAAATGGGTCAGCGCGTGGTAGCCGCCGAACCGGAAAACGCCGCGTACCGCGACACGCTTGGCTGGGCATTGCACAAGCTCGGCCGCAACGACGAAGCCGTTGTTGAACTGCGTAAGGCGACCGACATTGAGAAGCCCGACGGCGTCATTTTGGAGCACCTTGGCGATGCGCTCCTGTCCACCGGACAGACGACCGAGGCCCGGGCGACCTGGCAACGGGCGTACGAGCGTTGCGAGGAACAGGGCGAAAGCGACAAACTTGAAGCGATCAAACAGAAGCTCGCGGCGAACTCGGAAGGGGCGTCCGACAAGGACGACGAACACTAATGGCAGGTCATTCGCACTGGGCGAACATCGCCCACAAGAAGTCGTTAATTGACGCCAAACGCGGCAAGCTGTGGAGCAAGCTCGCCAAGGCGATCATCGTCGCGGCCAAGATGGGCGGCGGCGACCCCGACCACAACCTGCGCCTCCGATACGCGATTGATGCCGCGCGCGCCGTAAGCATGCCCAAGGACAATATCCAGCGGGCAGTCAAGCGCGGCACCGGCGAGCTCGAAGGCGGCAATCTTGACGAGGTACTCTATGAAGGCTATGGGCCCGGCGGCGTGGCGGTGCTCTGCGAGATCCTGACCGATAACCGCAACCGCACCGCCGGGGAAATACGAAAAGTTTTCGAGATCTGCGGGGGAAAGCTCGGTGAATCGGGCTGCGTAGCATGGATGTTCGAGCGGAAGGGCATGTTCGTACTCACCGCCGCCCAGACCGACGAAGACGCACTGATGGAACTGGCCCTCGATGCCGGCGCCGACGACGTCAAGCGCACTGGCGACACGTTCGAGGTCACCTGCGAACCTGGCTCATACCAAAAAGTGGCCGACACGCTGGGTGCCAAGGGGCTCAAGCTGGAAGTCAGCCAGATCGCGCGCATCCCTACGAACACTGTCGATCTTGATGCCGAAGCGGGACGTAATGTACTCAAGCTTATGGAGAAGCTCGACGATCACGACGACGTGCAAAGCGTCGCGGCGAACTTCAACATCCCCGACGAGGCCATGGCTGAGATCGCGGGTGGCTGAAAGCCGCCAGGGGAGTGTTGATCGGGCGGCACGGGCAGGCCGGTTCTGGGTCGTGTCGCTGCCGGAAAACCCCAAATTCGTGTGCGCTCACGAGTTCTTCGAGCGCTTGCGGTCGCCAGTGTTCGTTGCCTTGGATCGCCAACACGCCACCGGCTTCGAGATCGTGCTATCGCCTAACACACGGCTTCACCAGCGCATGATTGCCGTTCCCCAGGCCAATCCTGCCCCAAAACCGCTGATCAGAATGCGATCGCCTCGCGCGATTCGCCCTTGCTGGCAGGCTTCGTCGAGTGCCAGTGGAATGCTTCCGCCCGATGTATTGCCGTAGCGGTCGAGGTTGACGAACACCTTGCGGCGGTCGATGCCCAAGACATCGGTGGCCGCGTAGACGATCCGCAGGTTGGCCTGGTGCAGCACAACCAGGCTGACCTCTTGCGCCGTCATTTCCGAAGCGCGGAGCACGTCGTTGATGGATTCGTCCAACAGCCGCACGGCCCATTTGAAGACCGCCCGCCCGTCCATTTGCAGGTACTGCAGCCCCTGTTCCAACAATTCGCCGCGGATCGGCATGCGCGATCCGCTCATTGGACGGCTGAGCAAATCGCCGCCCGAACCGTCGGCCCCAAGGGCAAACGAAATTAAACCCTGTTCCGGACTGCCGGCGGCCAGGAGCACCGCCCCGGCGCCATCGCCGAACAACGGGTAGGTCCGCTGGTCCTTGGGGTTCAGAATCCGGCTGTTGCAGTCGGCTCCGATGACGAGCGCCAGCTTGCTGCTCCCGCTAACCACGGCCCCGGCGCCCATGACCAGGGCGTACATGAAGCCCGCGCACGCCGCTTGCAAATCGTAAGCCGCGGCCCGAAGGCCGAGCCGATCTTGCACCAGGCAGGCCGTCGAGGGGAACGGCATGTCGGGCGTGAAAGTGCCGACGATCACGAGGTCGATATCGGCCGGGTCTACGCCGGCGCGCTCGATACACTGCCGCGAGGCGCGAATCGCCAGGTCACTGGTGGCCATTTCCGGCGGCGCATGGCGGCGCTCGCGGATGCCAGTCCGCTGCACAATCCAACTCGGGTCAAATCCGAGAGTGGTACGGAGGTCTTCGTTGGTGACCACCGGGTCGGGCACATAGCTCCCCGTGGCGAGCACCTGGAAGCCCATCAACCGACGGAGCGGGGCTTTGTTGTATTGGTTCGGTTCGCCGCTCATCGGGTATTGCTTGCCCTCTCGCGCCTTGAAATGGCTTGGACATCGTGGGCGGTGCCCACCCTACACCTGGGCCAACGGGGTATCGATCCAGCGCCGCTGGCGGTACGATTCAAGCACCGCGTCGGCCACGAGCTGGGCGTTCAGTCCATCGTAAAAACTCGGCACGGCCTGGCGGCCCTCGACGATCGCCGAAACGAATTCCCAAACGAGGTCGTAGCGGAAGACCGTGGCTGGCTTCCCGTTGGCCGGGTCGCGCGGACTATCCGCGGGTTTAAGGAACTCCTGGGGTACTGGTTCCGGCGCGAGATCACTGCCGGTGCGGCCGATCAAAATCGTGTTGGGCTCATGCAGGCGATAAACCGCTGAGCCCTCGGAACCGTTGACTTCAGCCCACTCGTGGCCAAAACCGTCGCGGTGATAGCCCTTGGCCAAAGTGGTGCCCTCCCAGACACCCACTGCGCCGTTGGCGAACTCGCCGATCAGGCACGACCAGTCGTCCACGTTCGAAGGTTCACAAGTCTTTCCCTCCACCGTGGTGCTCCGCGGGCAGAAGTGGGCCACCGCGCCGCAGACGCGCGCCAACGGCCCCATCAGGTCGATGGCGAAGTCGATGCGGTGGATCGTCATGTCGAACAGGTCGCCCGCCCCGGCCAGGTGCTGGTATTGCCGCCAGCCCCAGCTCGTTTCGGGCCAATCGAGAAATCGTTGCGAACGGAAGTGCCGTGGAACGCCCAACGCGCCCGTGGAAACCAGGTGCTTTAAGTACCGCATCGAAGGAGCAAAGCGATAGGTGAAGGCGGTCATATGCACCACCCCAGCATTGCGGGCCGCCGAGTACATTTCGGCGACCTCGCCGCCGCTCAGGCCCAGCGGCTTTTCGCACATCACGTGTTTGCCGGCTTTTGCGGCGGCCAGCGCGATCGGCCGGTGGGTAAAGTTCGGCGTGGCGATGATCAGGGCGTCGATTGCCGGGTCGTTGGCGATCGCCTGCGCGTCAGTCGTAACGTTCTCGACATTCCATTCGCTGCGCCGCCGCTGGAGAAGTTTGGGGTCGGCATCGCAGACAGCCGCCAACTCGGCACGCGGGTCGAGTCGGATCGCCGGCACGTGATGATAGTCGCTGACCGCGCCGGCCCCGACGATGGCGATCCGCACCGGTCGTTGTGTTCTTTGGACGCCCATACCAGCTCTCTTGCGCGACCTCGCTACCGCTTCGAGAACTGTGTTCCTCGTCGTGCGCCACGTAGCCCGTAGTGCTTGCGCTCTTTCATGCGGCTGTCGCGGGTCAGCAAGTTGGCCTCACGCAGCGACGCTTCCACCGCAGGGTCGTAGATCTTCAGCGCTCTCGCCAAACCCATTTTCACGGCCCCCGATTGACCCGTATTGCCGCCGCCATGGGCCTTGATGATCACGTCGACGTCGGCGCGTAGGCCCGATTTCTCCAACGGAGCCAACACCGCGTTGCGGTCCTGCTGGTTGACGAAGTACTCCTCGAGGGGTCGACCGTTGACGGTGATGTTGCCGCCACCGGCGCGAACACGCACACGGGCAACAGAGGTTTTGCGGCGGCCGGTACCCAAGGAGTCGCCGGGTGGGCGTGAAGTGATCGCTGGAGTCTCGACGCTTGACATAATGATGATTCGATTCGGAGTGTTGAGAAATACAGTGTGTGTTAGTTGAGACCCAGTGCCCTTTACTGAGACCCAGTGCTCTTTACTTGAGACCCAGTGCCTTGGGTTCGGGCATTTGGGCCTGGTGCGGATGTTCGGCGCCAGCGTACACCTTGAGTTTGTCCAACATTGAGGCCGCCAGCTTATTCTTGGGAAGCATCCGACGCACGGCTTCGGAGAGGATTTTCTCGGGTTGAAACTTGAGTCGCTCGGCGGCCGTTTCACTCCGCAGCCGAGTGTAGCCCGTGTACCAGGTGTACTTCTTCTGCTCCCACTTCTTGCCCGTGAATGCGACCTTGTCGGCGTTCACGACGATCACGTAATCGCCCGTATCGATGTGCGGCGTGTAGGTCGGACGGTGCTTGCCCATCAAGATCATGGCGATATCGGATGCCAGCCGGCCGACCACTTTGTCGGTGGCGTCCACAAGCCACCACTTTTGTTCGACGTCGCCCGGCTTGGCCATGAAGGTCTTCATGCTTGCTTACTTCCACTATTCATACTGTGTTTGGAAACGGCCAATCTACCGCGTAACCCTTGCCAGTTCAAGGGATGTGCCGTAATCTGGGGGCCATGATTGCCGGAGTCATCAAAGAAAGTTGTCCTGGCGAGCACCGGGTTGCCCTCGTGCCCGCGACTCTGGCATCGCTTGCGCAGGCAGGATGTGAAGTGCTGATCGAGCCGGGGGCGGGCCTGGCAGCCGGGTTCGCCGACGCCGCCTACCGGGAAAAAGGGGCGAAAATCGCCGGCGACCGGGCTGAAGTCTGCCGCCGCTGTGACGTCGTCTTGCAGGTGCGCTCGCTGGGCTCAAACCTTGAAGCAGGTGTGACCGATTTGGAGTTAGTGCGAGAGGGCCAGGTTTTCTTGGGCTTTTGCGACCCGCTTTCCAGTGCCGGGGCGGCCGCAGCCCAACAAATGGCTACCCGAGGTGGAACGCTCTTCTCGATGGAACTGGTTCCCCGCATCACCCGGGCACAGAGTATGGACGCCCTTTCATCCATGGCCTCGATCGCCGGCTACAAGGCGGTGCTGCTGGCCGCCGCCGCGTTGCCGAAAATCTTCCCGATGATGATGACCGCCGCGGGCACGATTTCGCCGTCGAAGGTGTTCATCGTTGGGGCCGGGGTAGCGGGCTTGCAGGCGATCGCTTCCGCCCGGCGTCTTGGAGCCATCGTCGAGGCCTACGATGTGCGGCCGGTCGTCAAAGAGCAAGTGGAAAGCCTGGGTGCGAGGTTCCTCGACCTACCTTTGGAAACCGCCGCGGCGCAGGACCAGGGTGGCTATGCCAAAGCGCAGGACGAGGCGTTCTACCAGCGACAGCGCGAGATGATGCTCAAAGCGATGGCCGCAAACGACGTGGTCATCACCACCGCTGCCGTACCCGGACGCAAGGCCCCGATTCTGGTCACGGCCGAAATGGTCCGCGCCATGCAAAGCGGCTCGGTGATCGTCGACCTGGCGGCCGAACGCGGCGGCAACTGCGAACTGACGAAACCAGGCGAAACCGTCGTCGAAAACGGCGTGACGATCCTCGGCCCCACGAATTTGCCCGCCACCGTGCCTTCGCACGCCAGTCAAATGTACGCCCGCAACATCTCGACGTTCCTTTCGCATCTCCTCAACGACGGGCGATTCGCTTTCGACCTCTCCGATGAGATCACTCGCGAGACACTCGTCGCGCGCGACGGTGAAGTCGTCCATCCTCGCGTCCGTGAGATTCTTGGGCTGCCGGCGCTCGAGCCGGCTGTAGGTTAGGCTTTTCAGGCTTACGTTGGCCAACTGTGGAACTCACGCTGCTGTTCGCGGCCGGTCCGATTTTGTATAGTGTCAACGGTTGATGCGTCTCGCACCGGGCCATCATCTCGAAGGAGGAACCCGAGCATGCTCAACGTCCTTGGCGGCACGCAACGCGTTTGCAATGGGCTTTCGCGGAGGGAGTGGTTGCAAGCAGGGGGCGCCGGATTATTGGGGCTGAGCTTGCCGAAATTGCTCGCGGCTGAAGCCGCCAGTCCGGCGAGTATGGTTCGCGGCCGGGCAAAATCGGTGATTTTCGTCTTCTTGTTCGGCGGGCCCAGCCAGCTTGAAACATTCGATCTCAAGCCCGATGCTCCCGCCAAGATCCGCGGGCCGTTCAAGCCGATCGCATCGCGCACGCCGGGCCTGGCCATTTGCGAACACCTGCCAAAACTCGCCGCCACCAGCGACCAGTTTTGCGTCGTCCGTAGCGTCACGCACAACCATAATGACCACAACGCCTGCCACCTCATTCAAACCGGGCACCCATTCCCACGCCTGGCGGCGAATGGGCAGGACGTGAACGCCACCGACAACGATTGGCCGGCCATGGGCTCGGTCGTTGAGTTCATGACCGAGCGCGAAGCCGGCTCTTCGCGCGACTTTCCCAGCTATGTCTATCTGCCGAACCGGCTCGGGCACCTGCAAGGCTACGACCGCACGGGCCAATATGGCGGTTGGTTGGGACGTGGATACGACGCGCTGGCGACCGACATTCGTCCCCGCGCGCCGGGCGACAACCCGTATTACCGTGAGTGTACCGACGAAGACCTCGACTTTCGCATCAAGGGGCTGGTCTCAAAGGCCGAGCTGACGATCGACCGCATGAACCAACGGCAGTCGCTGCTGGGGCAGTTCAACGCCGCTCGCCGCGGCCTCGATCATCAAGCGTCGGAAATGACGTACGACCGATTCCAGGAGCGAGCGTTCACGCTGGTGAATTCCGAGAAGATCCGCACGGCGCTCGATATCCGGCAAGAGCCGGCCGCGCTGCGCGATCGCTACGGCCGCCACCTCTTCGGCCAGGCCGCGTTGATGGGCCGGCGGATGATCGAAGCCGGAGCGCGTTTCGTCACGCTGGCTTGGGACGCCCCAGACGGATACGGCTGGGATTCGCACGTCACCTGCAGCGATCTTGAGAAACACCTGTTGCCGGGGCTCGACCAGGGGCTTTCGGCACTGCTGTCCGACCTTGCCGACCGTGGCCGTTTGGACGAAACATTAGTGGTTTGCTTCGGCGAAATGGGCCGTTCGCCGCAGGCCACCGATCAATGGGGCCGGGGACATTGGAGCTTTGTTTTTCCCGCCGTGCTGGCCGGCGGAGGCATTCGCGGAGGCACACTATTCGGCCGCAGTGACAAAGACGCAGCGTGGCCCATCGACCACGCGATCGGCCCAGCGGACCTCGCCGCGACCATTTTTCACGCGTTGGGAATCGACCCCGAGTTGCGGATTCCCGACCCTCAGGGCCGGCCGGTAGCACTGGTCGACGGCGGCCGGCCGTTGGTCGAGATCTTTTGCTAGACTGCGTTCGAACCCTTGACGAAGATATCGCACACGATCGACTATGAGAGACTCCGAATTCCGCAAAGCAACCCGAATCGTACGCGAGAAGCTGCGTCACCAGTCGTGTGTGCGCCGCCGTTTCCCATCGAAGCGTGTCGCGTGCGGCATGGGTATGGTTGGCGCGTTACTTCTGCTGGCGACTACCGTGCGCGCCGCCGAAACGCACAACACCCTCAATTCCAAGGAACTGGCCGAGGGCTGGATACTGCTCTTCGACGGCACGACCGATTTCGGTTGGAAAGCGGCCAAGCGGGCCAATTGGAAGGTGGCCGACGGCACGATCTCGGTTTCCGAAGGCGAACCAGGGCTGCTCGCGACCACCAGTGAGTTCGGCGATTACCAGTTGAAGGTCGACTTCCGCGCCGCGAAGCAGACCAATAGCGGTATCTTCCTCCGCACTCCGACGGTGCCCACTGATCCGGCGACCGATTGCTACGAGCTGAACATCGCAGCCGACGACAATCCGTTTCCCACCGGCAGCTTTGTCAAGCGCCAGAAGGCCGACGGTGGCCATACGACTGGCGAGTGGCAAAGCTTCGACGTCAGCATGCAGGGCGACCACTGCATCGTGCGGCTCGACGGGCACGTGGTCCTCGACTTCACCGATTCCAAGCCCTTGGGCCGTGGCGCCATCGGCTTGCAGCTCAACTCCGGCCCTGTCCAGTTCCGTGACATCAAACTCCGGCCACTGGGGCTGAAACCGATCTTCAATGGCCGCGACCTGACCGGCTGGCACGAGTTCGCCGGCAAGCCCAGCATCTTTTCGGTGACGGAACAGGGCGAATTGAACGTCAAGAACGGTCCTGGGCAGCTCGAAAGTGATTTGCGGTTCGCCGATTTCGTATTGCAGCTGGAAGTATTCTCCAACGGCAAGCACCTCAACTCGGGCATTTTCTTCCGCAGCATTCCCGGTGAGTTCTGGAACGGCTACGAAAGTCAGATCCAAAACGGTTTTGCCGACGGTGACCGGTCCAAACCGCTCGACTTCGGAACCGGCGCGTTCTACCGCCGGCAAAAAGCCCGCACGGTCGTGTCAAACGATTTCGAATGGTTCCACAAGACGCTGGTCGTATCGGGCGACCAGATGGCGGTGTGGGTGAACGGTTACCCGGTGAGCGACTGGACGGATACCCGCGCGCCAAACGCCAACCCGCGGAACGGTCTGCGTCGTGAGGCCGGCACGCTTATCATCCAGGGCCACGACCCCACCACCGACCTTTCATTCCGCAATCTCCGCGCCGCTGAAACGCCACCGAGGTGAGCTGGGACGTTTTCGTGAAGAAGCGGAGTGGCAGGGACCTACAGCACGGCGGGACCACACGTCGCGCAGTCAGGCTGGAAAACCCAAGCTACAAGTTATCCGGGCTGCTGGCCCGAGCGAGCAAGATATTCTGGGGAGCCGAGAATTGTCGCCAAGACGACCGCATCGTGGGTGCCGCTCTTGAGCTCGGCAAGGAACGTGGCCAGCCCGCTGGCGTCGGCCGCGCGGTCAAGGTACGTCGGATACCAACCGGCCGGCAATTGGTCGTGGAACGGATTAACGACCGGGCCAGGCAGGTTGAGCAAGTCCCGCAAATACTCGTCGCTACCAAAGACTGTTCGCGCCGCCGACGCGCGGTTTGCGGCCATGCTGAAATCCAAATTGGCCTCCGCCGCGAGCACAGTGGCGTCGACGTCCCGTTCGAGCGCATCGTTGTACAGCGCGTGCAGGAAACCCGCGTTGTTGGCGCCAGACCGCGATTGGAAGTACTCCGCCGAGCTCACGAGAATTTCGGCGAGCTGCTCCGGAGTCCCACCCGTGGCCAGGAAGCCGGCATCCATTGAAAGTGCAGTTTGCTCGGGCGCACGGTGCAAGAAAAGCCGGTACATTCCCTGCACGACATCGTCGCGGTACTCCAAGCTTCCTTCGACGCCCAAGGCGACCTGCGACCGCGAGGTCCCGCTGTCGATGAGGCCGCTCCAGTACTGCAGGGCAATCGGTTCGACTTCACGGTGGAGCAGGTCACGGTAGAGTTGGGCGACGAACCGCTCGGTGGCGCTGCCGACCGTGACCGCCGTGGGCCCGGATTGTCCCGCGTTGCCACTGGTGGGTTGGACGGTCGTCGTCAATGTACGTTCGCCGGGTGAGGCGTAGTCGTGGCTCGCCGTCACGGTGAATACGCCGGTCGACGCGTTGAGCGAAATCATGCCGCTCGATGACGATCCGTCGCCCCAATTGATCGTGGCCGTGAAATCGCTCGCGCTGGGCGATCCGCCGGTGGCAGTGAACGTCGCCACCGCGGCGTTGACGACCGCAGTGCCTTGTGGCACATCGACCTGGATGCCAATCACTTCACCTGGCACCGACGAGGCTGTGGGGGCAGAAGGAACCGTGGTGTTGAGGCTGGCCGTGTTGTTGGCCAGGTTGGGATCGGCCTGGGCGCTCGCGACCGTCGCGGTATCGGTGATCGTACCCCCCGCCGTCGGCGTGACCACCACCGTGATCGTGTCGGTGGCGCCATGCGCAAGGCCTCCGATCGCGTCGGTCAGGATGTTGCCGTTGTGCGTGATCGTGCCTCCGTTTCCGTCGGTGGCCGAGACGAACGTGGCATTTGCGGGGAACACGTCGGTCATCGTCACACCGGTGGCATCGCTGGCTGCGTCGTTGTTCTTGACCGTGATCGTGTAGGTCTCGTTCGTGCCCACAGCTCCGGTAGCCGGCGCCGCCGATGTGGCGATCGAGAGGTCGATGGCTGTAGAGGGTCCGTTGACCGTCGTGTTCACGCTTACGATATTGTTGGCCAGGTTGGGATCTGCCTGGGCTGCGATAACCATGGCCGCATTGGTGATCGTACCGGCCGCGGTCGGAGTGACCACCACCGTGATCGTTTCCGTGGCGCCGTGCGCTAGGCTGCCGATCGCGTCGGTTAACATCCCGGCCGCAGGCGTCAGTACGGCGCCGCTGGTCGTATCGGTGGCTGAGACGAATGTGGCGTTGGCCGGCAGTGTGTCGGTCATTGAAACGCTGGTCGCGGCGTTGGCCGGATCGTTGTTTTTGACCGTGATCGTATAGGTCTCGCTCGTGCCCACCGTGCCGAAAGTTGGCAAGGCCGTTTTGGTAATCGACAAGTCAATCGGCGGCGAGCCATTTCCATTGACCGGAGTGTTCACGCTGGCGGTATTGTTGCTCTGGTTGGTGTCGTTTTGGTTCCCCTCGACAAAAGCTGTGTTCGTGATCGCCCCTTCCGCGGTCGGCGTGACTACTACCGTGATCGTCTCTGTGGCGCCGTGAGCGAGGTCGCCGATCGCGTCGGTTAATACCCCGGCCGAGGGCGTCAGAACGGCGCCGCTGGTCGTATCGATGGCCGAGACAAACGTGGCGTTGGCAGGCAGCACGTCGGCCATCGAAACGCCGGTCGCGGTGTTGGCGGCGTCGTTATTCTTGACCGTAATCGTGTAGGTTTCATTAACGCCCACCGTGCCGATCGACGGCGAGGACGTCTTGGTGATCGACAGGTCGATGGGTGGAGAGCCAATCCCATTGACGGGCGTGGTTACGTTGGCGGCATTGTTGCTCTGGTTGGAGTCGTTCTGGTTCCCCTCGACGAAAGCCGTGTTGGTGATCGCCCCGGCCACCGTCGGCGTGACCACCACCATGATCGTTTCCGTGGCGCCGTGCGCGAGGTTGCCGATCGCGTCGGTCAATACCCCAGCCGAGGGCGTCAGTACGGCGCCGCTGGTCGTATCGGTGGCCGAGACGAACGTGGCGTTGGCCGGCAGCACGTCGGCCATCGAAACACCGGTCGCGGTGTTGGCCGCGTCGTTGTTCTTGACCGTGATCGTGTAGGTCTCATTGGCGCCCACCGTGCCAATCGCCGGCGAGGCCGTTTTGGTGATCGACAGGTCGATAGCTGGAGAGCCATTCCCGTTGACGGGCGTGGTCACGTTTGCCGAATTGTTGGCCGGGTTGGGATCGATCTGGGCTCCCAGGACCGAGGCCGTATTGGTGGCCGCCCCGGCCGCCATCGGCGTGACCACCACCGAAATCGTTTCCGTAGCCCCGTGCGCGAGGTTGCCGATTGTGTCGGTCAACACGCCGGCCGTGGGTGTCAACGTGACGCCGCTGGTCGTATCGGTGGCCGAGACGAACGTGGCGTTCGCCGGCAGCGTGTCGGTCATCGAAACACCGGTCGCGGCGTTCGTGGCGTCGTTGTTCTTAACCGTAATCGTGTAGGTTTCGTTAGTGCCTACGGTTCCGATCGCCGGCGCGGCCGTTTTTGAGATCGAGAGGTCGATCGCCGGCGTCCCGGCGCCGGTGACATTGGCCGTGCTTTGGGCCGTCGCATTGGCACCGCCCGCGTCGTGGATCGTGACATTCATGGCCAGGTTGGTTGCCGCCACGGCATAGGTATGGCTGCCCGAAACCGTGAACGTGCCATTACCCGAGGTCGTAACGGTACCAGAGGATGACACGGTACCATCGCCCCAGAGGATCGCGGCTGTGTAATCGCCCGCGGCGCCGTTGGGGTCCGCATCGGTAAATGTGGCGACCTTGCCGCTGAATGCGGTCCCTACGGTGGCGGCGAGCGTCGCGGGCTGCGCCGTGAGCGTGGCGTCTCCCACATTGGCCGTACCCTGGGCCGTGTCGGTGGCGCCGCCTGCGTCATGAATTGTCACTGAGAGGGCGAGGTTGGTGGCCTCCTCGGCATAGGTATGGCCACCCGTGACCGTGAACGTGCCGTCACCCGAGGTCGTTACCGTCCCGGCGGACGAGACCGTTCCATCGCCCCAGAGGATCGTGGCCGTGTAATCCGCCGCCGCGGCGTTGGGGTCGGCGTCGGTGAAGGTGGCGACCTTGCCGCTGAATGCGGTACCTTCTGTCGCGGCGAGTGTCACCGCCTGCGCCGTAAGCGTGGCGTCTCCCACATTGGCCCTGCCCTGGGCCGTGACGTTGGCGCCGCCCGCATCGTGGATCGTCACTCCGACGGTGAGGTTGGTGGCCTCTTCGGCGTAGGTATGGCCGCCCGTGACCGTGAAGGTACCGTCACCCGAGGTCGTGAACGTTCCGGCGGACGAGATTGTGCTATCACCCCAAAGGATCGTGGCCGTGTAATCTGCCGTTGTGCCGTTCGGATCGGCATCGGTGAACGTGGCGACCTTGCCACTGAATAATGCACCTTCAGTGGCGGCAAGCGTCACCGACTGTGCCGTAAGCGTCGCGTCTCCCACATTGGCTGCGCCCTGAGCCGTCGCAATGGCACCGCCCGCGTCGTGGATCGTCACGCTCACGGCGAGGTTGGTGGCCTCCTCGGCATAGGTATGGCTGCCCGTGACCGTGAATGTGCCATTACCCGAGGTCGTGACCGTTCCGGCGGACGAGACGGTGCTGTCGCCCCAAAGAATTGTGGCGGTGTAATCCGTCGTCGCGCCGTTGGGGTCGGCGTCGGTGAACGTGGCGACCTGGCCGCTGAACACAGCACCTTCCGTCGCGGCGAGCGTCGCGGCCTGCGCCGTGAGCGTGGCGTCTGCCACATTGGCCGTGCTTTGCGCCGAAGCCGTGGCGCCATCCGTATCGTCAATCGTCACAGTGACGGCGAGATTGATGCCCTCCTCGGCGTAGGTATGGCTGCCCGTCACGGTGAACGTGCCGTCTCCCGACGTCGTCACGGTCCCAGAAGTTGATACGGTGCCGTCACCCCAGAGGATCGTGGCCGTGTAGTTGCCCGCGTTGCTATTGGAATCGGCGTCGGTGAACTTGGCCAGTGTTTGGGATGAAGCGAGAGTCCCCTCAGTGGCGGTGAATGTGAATCCGCCCGTGGACACGATGGATTGGTTGACTACATCGGCACTGAAGGGCGCGGAGGCCGTAGCCGTGCCGTTGGTGTCTGTCAATGTCGCATGGGCGCTGAAGGTTCCACTCGTTGCGTACAGATGGCTGCCGCTGACCGTGTAATTGGCGCCCGAACCGCTTACCGTGCCGGCCGTGGAATGTCCGTCGCCCCAGTCGATCTGGGCAACGAAGTCGCCGGCCGAGTTGCTCGTGAGTTGGTCGGTAAACGCAGCGACCTGGCCGCTGAAAGTCGACCCTATGGTGGCCGTAATCGTTTGCGGAGGCAGGGAAGTGAACGCGTCGGCGTCGGCCACGTTGGCGACCGTGGTGGCGGTGGCCGTCGCTCCGCCGATGTCGGCGATCGTGATCGTCACCGCGCTCGACTCGTCGGCGAAAGTGTGAGTGCCGGCAACGGTATAGTTGCCGCCGCCGCCCGAAAGCGTTCCACTCGACGACAGTCCGTCGCCCCAGATGATCGTGGCGGTGAACAGTCCGAGCGAGCCGCCATTGGGAGCGGAGTCGACGAAGGTGGCGACTGTACCGCTGAACTGGCCTCCCTCGGTCCCACTGATCGTCGTTCCGGACGCCGTAAGCGTGAAGTCGGCGACGCTGGCGCTCGATGCCGCGCTGGCCGTTGCGCCTCCGGCGTCGCCGATTTCGACGTTGACCGGATACTGGCCTCCCACGGCGTACGTATGGCTGCCCGTGACCGTGAATGTTCCATCACCTGCGGTGGTGACCGCCCCTGTGGACGATACGGTGCTGTCACCCCAGAGAATCGTGGCCGTGTAGTCCGCAGCGGTGCCGTTGGGGTCCGCGTCGGTGAACGTGGCCACCTTGCCGCTAAACGACGTCACTTCGGTCGTGGCCAGCGTGACGGAGTGTGCCGTGAGCGGCGCGTCGCCCACATTGGCCGAACCCTGGGCTGTGGCATTGGCGCCGCCCGCATCGTGGATCGCCACGCTCACAGTAAGGTTGGTTGCCTCTTCGGCGTAAGTATGGCTGCCTGTGACCGTAAACGTACCATCGCCTGCTGTGGTGACCGTACCGGACGACGACAGCGTGCCGTCGCCCCAGAGGATCGTGGCCGTGAAGTCGGTACCAGTGGCATTGGAGTCGGCGTCGGTGAACGTGGCGACCTTGCCGCTGAATGCGGCGCCTTCGCTGGCGGCCAGCGTTACGGACTGCGCCGTGAGCGGGGCATCGCTCACATTGGCAGTACTTTGGGCCGTGGCGTTGGCACCGCCAGTATCGTGAATTGTCACAGTGACGGCGAGGTTGGTGGCCTCCTCGGCGTAGGTATGGCTGCCCGTAACGGTGAACGTGCCATCACCCGAGGTCGTGACGGTTCCAGTCGACGACGCGGTGCCGTCGCCCCAAAGAATTGTTGCCGAATAATCGCCCGCGGCACCGTTGGGGTCGGCGTCAGTGAACGTGGCCACCTTGCCGCTGAATACGGTCCCCTCAGTCGCGCCCAGAGTCACGGATTGGGCCGTTAATGCGGCGTCGCCGATATTGGCCGTGCTCTGGGCCGTGGCGTTGGCGCCGCCCGTATCGTGAATCGTCACGGCGACAGCGAGGTTCGTGCCTTCCTCAGCGTAGGTATGGCTACCCGTAACCGTGAACGTGCCATCACCCGAGGTGGTGACGGTCCCAGTCGACGACACGGTGCCGTCGCCCCAGAGGATTGTGGCCGCGTAATCCGCCGCTATGCCGTTGGGGTCGGCGTCGGTAAACGTGGCCACCGTACCGCCCAACAAGGCCCCTTCGGTGGCGGTCAAAGTCACTGTGTGCGCCGTAATCGCGGCATCACCCACGTTGGCCGTGCTCTGGGCCGTGGCGACGGCGCCTCCCAGGTCGTGGATCGTCACGGCAACGGCAAGATTGGTGGCTTCCTCGGCGTAGGTGTGGCTGCTCGTGACGGTAAATGTGCCATCGCCGGCGGAGGTAACCGTCGCGGAGGCCGACACCGAACCATCGCCCCAGAGAATCGAGGCAGTGTAATCGCCCACGGCGCCGTTGGGGTCGGAATCGGTAAACGTGGCCAACTTTCCGCTGAACGACGTCCCCTCGGTCGCGGCCACCGTAAGGGGCTGTGCTGCGAGCGCGGCGTCGGCCACGTTGGCCGTGCCTTGGGCCGTGGCGACAGCGCCTCCCGTGTCGTGAATTGTCACAGAGACGGCGAGATTGGTGGCCTCCTCGGCGTAGGTATGGCTGCCCGTAACGGTGAACGTGCCATCACCCAAGGTCGTCACTGTCCCAGTGGTCGACACGGTGCCGTCGCCCCAAAGGATCGTGGCCGTGTAATCGCCCGCGGCGCCGCTTTGGTCGGCGTCTGTGAACGTGGCCACTTTGCCGCTGAACGCGGTGCCCTCGGTCGCGGACAACGTCACGGCCTGGGCTGTCAACGCGGCGTCGGTCACGTTGGCCGTGCCTTGGGCCGTGGCGATAGCGCCTCCTGCGTCGTGTATTGTTACGGTGACGGCAAGATTGGTGCCCTCCTCGGCGTAGGTATGGCTGCCGGCCACGGTGAACGTGCCGTCACCCGAGGTGGTGACCGTCCCGGCGGATGAGACGGTGCCGTCGCCCCAGAGGATCGTGGCCGTGTAATCGCCGACGGCACGGTTGGGATCCGCGTCGGTGAACGTGGCCACTTTGCCGCTGAACGCGGTTCCTTCGGTCGTTGCCAGCGTCACGGCCTGAGCCGTCAATGCGGCGTCGGCCACGATAGCTGTACTTATGGGCGTGGCCTTGGCGCCCCCCGTATCGTTGATCGTCACCGTGATTGGAAGACTGGCGGCCTCCTCGGCATAGGTATGGCTGCCCGTTACGGTGAACGTGCCATCGCCCGCCGTGGTGACAGTGCCGGCGGACGATACTGTGCCATCTCCCCAGAGGATCGTCGCCGTGTAGTCGGCGACAGCGCCATTGGGATCCGTATCGGTGAACGTGGCCACCTTGCCGCTAAATGCAGTCCCTTCGACCGCAGCCACCGTCACGGACTGTGCCGTGAGTGCCGCGTCGGCTACGTTGGCCGTACTCAGGGCCGTGGCGTTGGCGCCGCCCATATCTCCGATCGTCACGTTGACCGGGAGATTGGACGCCTCCTCGGCGTAGGTATGGCTGCCGGTGACAGTGAACGTGCCATCGCCCGCCGTGCTCACGGTCCCTGCGGTTGTGACTGTACCGTCGCCCCAGAGGATCGAGGCCGCGAACTGACTCGCGACGCCGCCGGGATCGGCGTCGGTGAACGTGGCCACCTTACCGCTGAACGCGGAGCCCTCGACGGCGGAAAATGTTGCGGCATGTGCCGTTAGAGGCGCGTCTGGCGGACCCGAACTGATGGTAACGGCATGGCCAGGTGAACCAGGTCCGGTGAAGTTGATGCTCGACAGCGGTATGTTTGTCGCCGAATCGAAAAACTGCGGTTGCTCCGTCTGGTTGGTCGGGAGACTTGGGGTGAGGGTAAACGAACCGCTACCGGTGACCGTAAACGGCACGCTGAACAGCATCTCTTCCAGGCCTGGGGGCGAGGGCGCCACCTGGTCCGTATCGACTCCACCCACGGCCGCAAGCACACCCGCCGTCGCGGAGCTTCCGTCAGTGGCAATGTCGAAGGCAGCCCCGTGAGTAATCGTGTTGTTCAACGCCGAAACGAGACTGGAATCGTAGTTCAGATTCAAATAGGCCTGGAAAACGCCGGCCGGCGTGGCTCGGATGTCTTGAACAAACGCCTGCAAAGTGGCGTTTTGTCCGATCGAAAGCGACGATACCGCGCCCAGGCCTGGCACGTCAAGTTCAAACCGAACCTGCATACTCGCCGTGAGCAACCGGCGTGTTTCGAGCGGGTCGATGTGAAGCCGGCGTCGCGCTGGCCCGCTACGGCGACCCCGTTTGGCACCGCTGCCCTTCAAGAGATGCCAAGTGCGAAGAGGTCGGCGCGAGTTCCCCATGACGGCTGGTTTCCACGATACGTTTTCGATGAAGCCACGGCACCGCGGAGGAAAAGACAAGATGAAGCCGGGTGTCGCGGTTTGGCCGCGACACCCGGTTTATCCCCTGACAATTTGTACTCCCCGTGGCACTCCTAAGCCTAATTGCCAAACGTTTCGAAGTCCAGCGGGTGCAATGTCGAAACGATGCTCGCCAGGTCCGCATCACTTAGGAACGTGTCGACACCTGTTCCACCTTCGACGAAGAGCGCTCCCAGCAGAGGATCGGGCATGACTGGGATTGTCGAACCGTTAATGGGAGTTGTCCCATGGCGCAACTGCATCGTATCCTGGCCCCCGCCCAGGTTCACGAAGATCGACTGCTGAATGACTCCACCGGCGATCTTCAGGAAGTCGTTGCCGGCACCGGTAACCACGACCAATGATCCCATCGTATTGCTATCGAGGGTCACCGAGTTGTTGCCGCCTCGCAACGCGCCCAGGTCGAGCTCGCCACCAATAGTGCTCGTCGCAACGTTGACCACATCGGGACCGTTGTCGCCGATGATTTGCAAGGCGTCGCCGGCGACCGGAAGGCTGGGTCCACCGATGCGCGTTCCGATGGAGCTGGACGTGATCGATGTCGTGCTGCCCCAGTTCGACGCGCCGGCGGCATTGAGATCGTTATTGACCGCAAGGCCCCAGGGAAGCTGGCTGCCGGACATGTTGAGCGAGTCGAAACCGGCATTGTTCTGTACGATTACCGGCGCCGGTGTGGGTCCGGCGACGGTCGCCAACTTTGTGCCGAGGTTGCTATTGGTAACAATCAGTCTCGTGTTGCTGAAATGGGCGGCACCCGTCCCGTCGGCGATGTTGGTGGGGCCCAAAACGTTCGTGCCGTTGAAACTCACGGTTTCCGTCTGTCCCGGCAAGCTATCGCCGTTGACGATTGTCAGTCCACCGTAGACGGTCGTAGCGCCGGTGAAGATCGATTTGCCGCCCCCGTCGCCATTGACGACGACGACCTCCGGCTGGGCCGGAGGGACCACGCCGAAAGCACTTGCACCGAGTAACGTGGTTCCTTGCACCGATAATTCGGCGTCTCCACCATTGTTGACCAATGTCAGGGCCGTATGGGTTGGACCTCCCCCTTGCAAGCTGCTGTTGATGAGCGTCGTGAACGAACTGCCCCCGCTGGCACCGCCATCAATGTTGTTTACGACCGTATCGCCTTGGACGGTCGAGTTGCTGATAGTCAGGGTACTGAGTCCGAAGTTTCCCGGTGCCTTCGTCACGTTGAGATTACCGATGACCGTGACATTGTTGAGAATGTTGGTATCGGTGCCGAGGTTAACGATATCCAAGTCGGCTGGGGCCGTAGAGGTGCCTCCACCCGTTGGGCCTTCGAAATCGAAGGTATTGCTGCCGTGCCCCAGTTGAACGTTGATATCCAGATTGATGCCGTTGACCGTCTGCGATTGCACGGTCACGCCGCCGCCGTTGACTTGCAGCAGCGTGTTATTCGTACCAGAAATGATGAACGTACCCGGATTCGTCGGATCTGCTTGAAGTTCGACCTGGTTGCCGGCGTTGTCGCCTAGCAACGTCAGGGTCCCAGCGGCGCCAACCGGCGCGATGACGACGTTGACCACGCCACTGAGCATGTGCCGCGATTCGAAGGCTTCCGCTCTCAAACGTCTGACGGCGGGTGGGCGTCGTTTCGCCACTTTCTTGGTGCGCCAAAACATGGTTCTCTCCTGGTGGTGCGAGTTTTAGTGTTTCTTCCGTGAAATATGACTGAAAATATTGCCTATTTTACCAAGACCCCCCCTTTTTTGCAACATGAGTCTAACGGTTCTGAGGGCAGTGTCAAGGATTTTTACGAGCAGGTCAAGGATTTTTCCGGAAACGGCACGAATTTTACAATGACCCGCCAAAAGGCTAACGTGCGCGATTCTGGAAGATTGCGATCAGAAACCTTTCTTCCCCCGAATTTCGGGATTTGGATTTGCCCGAACGCTGAGGGTTGCGCGTGGGGCTTTATCGCCAGTGAACGCAGAGGTTATAATCCAGCCAGCCTGCCGGTCGAAACGCAGCAGCACCGCTCGGCACGAGCGGGCTCCCCCACCCTGAATTTCCTGCCCGCGCTGATATCGAGTTCAACCGCCAAGTGGCGCGTGCTGTCGAACAAGATGATTCGTCGAGCCTGACCAACAATGAGAATCTGCCACGTGTTTTCGGCTCTGGCCATGGTGGCGTGCTCGCCACCATTGTACGCCCAGCAAGCCGAATCCGAGGGGCTCGCACTGTTCGAACAGAAGATTCGCCCGGTACTGGTCGCGCACTGTTATGCTTGCCACTCGCAAGAAGCGTCGACCAACGGCAAGCTCAAGGCCGAGTTGTTTCTTGACAGCCGCGAAGGGGTCACGAAGGGAGGCGAGAGCGGCCCCGTCGTCGTGCCTAACAAGTCGCAAGAGAGCCGACTCATCAAGGCCCTGCGGTATGACGGTTATGAAATGCCTCCTTCCGGCAAATTGCCCGACGACGTGATCGCCGATTTTGCCCGTTGGATCGATCTGGGCGCGCCCGACCCACGCGACGGCACACCGGCAACGCCGAAGAAACGCGAGATCGACGTGCAGGCCGGGCGCGAGTTCTGGTCGTTTCGACCGCTGAAGGAAACGACTCCTCCGGACGTCGCCGGCGCTGTCCTGGTCAAAACGCCTGTCGACCAGTTTATCCTCGCCAAACAGGCCGAATTGGGGCTCGAGGCCAGCGCACCGGCCGGCAAAGAGAAACTGATCCGCCGTGTTTACTATGACCTGGTTGGCCTGCCCCCAACGCCGGAGCAGGTGGCGGCCTTCGTCCTGGATGATTCGCCGAATGCGTTCGACAAGGTCGTCGATGGCCTGTTGCAAAGTCAGCACTATGGCGAGCGCTGGGCGCGCCATTGGCTCGACACGGCCCGTTTTGCCGAAAGCGGCGGTTACGAGTTCGACGGTTTTCGTCCCGGTGCCTATCACTATCGCGACTGGGTCATTCGGTCGTTCAACGCCGATTTACCGTACGACGAATTCGTGCGAATGCAAATCGCGGGCGACAAGCTGCAGCCGGGGATGCAGGGGGCGGCCGCGACCGGATTCCTCGTGGCGGGGCCGTTTCCTGGTCAGATCACGTCCAAGACCGAAGAGCGCATCCGGTACGATCAGCTCGACGACATGATCATGACGATCGGTGGATCGATGCTCGGCCTGACGCTGGGTTGCGTCCGCTGCCACGATCACAAGTACGACCCGATTCCGCAACAGGACTATTACGGCATCGCCGCGGCCCTGGGACAAACGGCGCATGGCCCGGTGACGCTCGACCCCGATCCGGCCGCGACCGAACTCGCGCTGAAGGCGCACGCGGCGGAACTCGAAACACGGCTGGCCGCGTGGCGTAGCTTCGCCGCAACGGAACTGCCGGCCCGCTTTGCCCGCTGGCAGCAGGACGAGCTGCCCAAACTCACCGCCGAACCTCGCTGGCAGGTCTTGGCTGCGCTTTCCGTTTTGACCGACGACACCAGCTTGACGACGACCGATGATGGGCTGGTCGTCTTCGCTGGCCCGCGCCGCAAGGACGGCGACAAGTACGTCGTCACGGCCCAGACGTTCCAGAAGAACCTCGTTTCGCTACGCCTCGACACTTTCACCGACAAGTCGCTGCCCCGCAAAGGGCCCGGCTTCGCTGGCGACGGCAGTTTTACTCTCGGCGATTTCAAAGGCACGGCCCGACCGCTCGATTCCACAAGCGCCGAGCCCCCAATGACGCTCAGACTCAAGCCGATCCTCGCTGCGTTCGAGGAGCCGGCGCAACCGCTCAAGAACGCTGTCGATGACAATCCCGGAACGTTCTGGCGCGCCAACGCCGACGGCGGCAAGGACAACGCCGCACTGTTCGAAATCGACGGAGGTTTGCCCGGCTTTTCAGGAGGCACACTGCTCACGTTCGAATTGAAGTTTGTCAGCGAGGGTCTTGGCCGCTTCCGTCTTGCGGCCAGCGTCGAACCGGGGGCACCCACGTGGGCGGGCGACGTCGCGCCGCAGCACCTGGGCGAGATCAAGGCCATCCTCGCCGCCAACGCCAACATGCTACCCGAACCGATGCGCGAGCCGCTCGTCCGCTGGTTCAGCCCCTTCGACGATGCCGCTGAGAAGGTCCGCAAGTTGTTCGACGATCATGCACGCGCCAAGCCAAGGCCGCCCCTGACCGAAGTTTATACCGCCGTCGCCGGCGGCCGCGAGGTCTTCCTGCTCCGCCGTGGCGAAGTCGATAACAAGCAAGGCGCGGCTCAGCCCGCATTCTTGCAAGTGCTGGCCACGTCGGCCAACGGCAACGACCGCTGGTTGCCGAAATCGGCTGACGGAAAACTCGCCGGCGATCCGCGTGTGGGGTTGGCGAATTGGTTGACCGACGTCGAAAACGGCGCCGGCAGCTTGCTTGCCCGGGTGGTGGTCAATCGCCTTTGGCAGCACCATTTCGGCAAAGGCCTGGTCGGCACGCCGAACGATTTTGGTGCCCAAGGACAGCAGCCTTCGCACCCCGAGTTGCTCGATTGGCTGGCCCGCGAGCTGGTGAAAGGGGGCTGGAAGCTGAAACCGATCCACAAGCTCATCGTCACCAGCGCGGTCTACCAACAAGCCAATGATGTTCGCCCCGAGAATCTGAAGATCGATCCCGAGAACCGCTTTCTTTGGCACTTTAAGCCGCGCCGGCTTGAAGCCGAGATTATTCGAGACGCCTTGCTGGCCGTCGGTGGATCGCTCGATTTGACGATGTATGGTCCGAGTATCCTGGAAGACACGCCGCGACGGAGCGTCTACCTCCGTGTCAAGCGCAGCGAGCTGATTGGGATGATGACTACGTTCGACGCGCCCGAGCCGACGCAATCGATCGGCGAGCGGATCAGCACGACGGTGCCGACGCAGGCTCTGGCGATGATGAACTCGCCCTTCGTGCGTCAACAGGCCGAACGCATGGCCCAACGCGTGCGAGCCTCGCCCGGAGTCGCGCTGACCGCGGCGATCGAAAGAGCATTCCAACTTGCTTTTTCGCGACTCCCGTCCGCGGCCGAAAGTGGGCGGATGTTGTCATTCGTCGACGAGCAGCGCGCCGCCCTGGGAGGCGCCCCCGATCAAACCACCCAGGCGGCACTGGTCGAGCTTTGCCAGGTAATGCTCTGCCTGAACGAATTCGTGTACGTCGATTGACCTTGGAACACGTAAAGGAAATCCGATGTCCAGTTTTTTCCCACCAGGTGAATTGACGCTTCCAACCCGCCGCCGCTTTCTGCAGGAGGCCGGCCTGGGCTTCGGCTCGTTGGCGTTGGCTGCGATGCTCGACCGCGACGCCTCGGCCAATCCACTGGAAGCCAATCCGTTGGCGGCGAAAACACCCCACTTTCCACCGAAGGTGAAGTCGATTATCTGGCTGTTCATGACCGGCGCGCCGTCGCAGGTCGACACTTGGGACTACAAGCCCGAGCTGCAAAAGCGCGACGGAGAAGATCTGGCCGGGGCCGACCCGAAGACAGGCTTCTTCACTACCAGCGGCAAGTGCCTCAAGTCGCCCTTCGAGTGGAAACAACATGGCGAGTCGGGCACATGGGTTTCTGATCTGTTCCCGCACCTTTCGCGGCACGTCGACAAAATGACGTTCATCCATTCGATGTACCTGCGGCAGAACAATCATGCCCCGGCATCGCTCGAGTTGATGTGCGGCACCAACCGTCCGGGTTTGCCGAGCCTCGGTTCGTGGGTCACTTATGGGCTTGGGTCGGAGAACCAGGACCTGCCGGCCTTCGTGGTGCTGCACGACACGAAGCCGCGCGGCGACGACCAGATCTGGTCGGCGGGCTTTCTGCCCAAGACCTACCAGGCGCTGACGCTCGACGCCCGCCGCCGCGAGGCCATCGACAACCTGGCGCGCGATGCGCGGCACTCCGATGGCCAGCAGCGCTCGCAGCTCGCCTTGATCAGGCAACTCGACCAGGAGCACGCCGCGGCCAGGCCGACACAAACTGATCTGGCCGCCCGTATCGACTCGTACGAGCTTGCCTACCGGATGCAAATGGCGGCCCCCGAAGCCCTCGATGTGGCCGCGGAGACCCAGGCCACTCACGCGCTGTATGGCACTGAGAACGCCGAGTGCTCTGTCTTTGCGCGCCAATGTTTGATCGCCAGGCGACTCGTCGAACGGGGCGTGCGTTTCGTCCAAGTGTTCGCTGGTAAGGGTGTCGCAGGCGACGGCAGTGTGGGCGACGTACCTTGGGATTGCCATTCCGACGTGAAATCGAATCATCGCTCGTGCGGGCTGCACACCGACCAGCCGGCCGCTGCGTTATTGGCCGATTTGCAGGCCCGAGGCCTGTTGGAATCGACGCTCGTGATATGGGGCGGCGAATTCGGCCGGACGTCCGACTCGCAGGGATCGACGGGACGCGACCACAACCCCAACGGTTTCACGATCTGGCTGGCTGGGGCGGGTGTGAAGGGCGGATTTCACTACGGGGCCACCGACGAGTTCGGCTACAAGGCAATGACCAACAAGGTACATGTAAACGATCTTCACGCCACGCTCTTGCACCTCGTGGGATTGAACCACGAGCGCCTCACCTACCGCTTCAACGGCCGCGACTTCCGCTTGACCGACGTGGCGGGAAACCTGGTCACTGACATCTTGGCGTAAGCAGTGTGGAACGGCGACTACGACTCCTAAACGAGTGCCGGGGTCACCGACTTCGGCCGCGCCAAACTATTGATACTTTCCAGGCCCTGGGATAAGCTCATAGTTGTACGCCGCGGTGTGAGCGCGGTTCCCGCCATCCCCCCTGCCGACCGCCTCGCCTCATGCTCGCTCCCACCGAGACTCTCGCGCGCCTCGTCCAAACGCAGCGGACGCGCTGGCAAATGTTGCAATTGCTTGAAGGGGTCGGTGTGGCGGTTTCGGGAATCGTCGCGTACTTCCTGGCCGTCGTCCTCTTGGACAACTTTGCCCGGCTTCCCGTCGGCGGTCGATGGTTGGCCGCCGGTGGTTTAATCGCCGCGTGGGCATGGTTTGGGGGGCTGGCATTCCGCCGTTGGCGGCGGCGGTACGCGAGCGAAGACGAAATCGCACTCGCGATCGAAGGCCGATCCCCAGTCGCAGTCGAAAACCGCTTGATCAACACACTCCAGATCGGTCGCTCGTCGCAGGGCTTCTCGACAGAAATCCGAGATGCCCTGGTACGCGAAAACTGGTCACACCTCCAAGAGCAACCGTTGCCCACCGCGTTCGCGGCGCGGCCGGCAGTCGTCGCGTCGTTGCTGGCCACGGGCCTCGTCTTCGTCCTCGTTGGCGGTTGGCTTTGGCAGCCGGCACGGTTCGCCACGGCCGCCAAACGGATCTTGCTCCCATTCGCGGCGATCGATCCGGTCTATCGCACCGTACTCGCCGTCTCGCCAGGCGACATCGAGGCGTCCGGCGATGTCACACTCAGCGTCCGAATTCGAGGAGAACGTCCGGCCGAGATCGCGGTCCTGCTGAAAGAAGACGAGCATCGCTCGACACACCTCGTCTCAGTGGCCGAGGGAAGCGATACGGTGACGTACACCATTCCGAACGTCCAGAAGAGCCTGACCTACGCCGTTCGCGGCGGCGATTTCACGAGCCCCTCATTTCGGATCGACGTGCCGACACCAGCCCGGCTGGCGCGTGTCCGTGCAACGTACCGCTTTCCAAAATACACGCGACTGCCGGATCAAACCGTGGAAACGGCGGGGGATCTCGAAGCGGTCGAAGGAACACACGCCGAATTGGCCTTCGTGCTCGATCGCCCGGCTGACGCGGCGACGCTCGTTCTCCAGTCGTCGTCGGCCAAGGGTCAATTAGAACCAGGAGGTGCCGACGGGCCGGAGGGAGCCGCGGAGCCGCAGCAACGACGCGAGTTACAACGACGCAGCCCAATGGAATTCGTCGGCGAGGTCACGTTCGGCGAATTCGTCGAATACCGCTTGGAGACTCTGCAGGGGACCCGCCCTCCGCACGCGACGGCCTGGCACAGCGTGCGGGTCATTCGCGACGAACCGCCCAAGCTGGACCTGGCCGGACTCCCAGCATCCGGTGAGATAACTCTCGACACGCCATTGCCCCTGCGAGTTTCGATCGTCGATGACTTCGGCCTCACCCGATATGGCATCTACGCACGTCGCGCTGGGAAAACTGCGGAAGATGGCGCAGACGGAGAGAGTTGGACGACGATCACCGAATGGAATTGCGATTCCGCGACGAAGGTTACCGAGTCGGCCGAGTTGTTGCCGTCCGAAGTGGGCGCGGCCGAAGGGGACCGGCTGGAAATTGCCGCGCGGGCGATGGAAGCTTGTCCCGAACGTGCGGACCAATGGACCATCGGGCAAATCCACAGTGTGATGGTCGCCGGCGATGGTGCCCAGTTGCAGATCCTTTACGAACAGATACTCCGCTCTGAGGCCGAACTGGCCGCCCTGGCCGCCACGGTGCGACAACTACACGAGTCGTCCAACGGCCTCATCCGCAGACTCGACGCCGACCCAAACGCCGACGGCAATATCCCGGCGAATGTCAAGGAGATTCTGGAGTGGGCGACCGAGCAATCGCGCACTCAGGCCACAGTCCGCGAGACCGCCGGCCGGGCTGCCAAGGAAATGGTGGCGGCGGCCGGCAACTTGCGTTTGTCATTGGGAATGCTGGCCGACACCGAGATGATTCGCACGATTCGTGTCCTTGAGAGCCTGGCCACGCGCGACGATGCCGCTGGGCGCCGTATGGCCCTCAGCGAAGCACGCGCCACGCAGCAACGCACCTGGCAAAGCATCGAGCAGATTCTCGAACAATACATTCGCTTTCGGCAGGACTGGGAACTGGCGCACATGACGCCGTTTGTGAAGATGCTGGCTGACCGGCAGGACGCCTTGCGCGACGAATCACAGCGGTTGGCGGAGTCGAACGCCGCAGCCACAGCACCAAAGCGCGAAACGGGTGCGCGACGACAAACGAAGCTCGCTGAGCTCTGCGGCATTGCCGCGACTGCGTTCTCCGGTCTGGCTGAGCGCACGCAAGAGATCGAGGCAGAATTGGCTGACGCTTTCACAAATACAGCGGAACTGTTGCAATCGGACCAACTCGCCGAACCGCTGGCAGCGGCTGTCACGGCGCTGTCGGCGGGTGAATGGGCCTCCGCTACCGCCGAGCAATCCAAAGCGGCGGAATTGCTCGTACAAGCTTGGACACGGCTCAAGGAAGCGCAGGCCGAAGCCGCCCGGCGAATGCTCGATGGGCTGGCCGAGCGGGCCGAAAGCGACCTGACGGTGCAGGCTGAGTTGGAACGGCTCAAAGCCGGAAGTGATGAAGATCTGCTCGACGAACCAGAAGGTCTGAAATTGGAAGATATCGTCCATATGGGCGAGACCCAGGCGCGCAAGGACGCGACCAAGGGGGAAGCGTTCGTCGAAGAATACCTTTTACCCGATAGTTATATCCCGAACTTGCAAAAGGCCGATTCTGGCGTGCGGCAGCAGTTCGAAATTCTCAAGCTGGCGACGTCGCCCGGCACGACGCCCAGTTTTCCCAAGCAGTCCGATCGTGAGGGCAACCGGGTCAAGCCCCATATTCAGGAAGAATTCGAGGACCTCGTGGGCGACTTGTTGGAGGAAGAGGATGAGATGAAGGCGAACTACGAGACCTACAACCTCAACGCCGCCTTCAACATCAACGAACCTGGAGAGATCGGCAAGCAGGCGGGCGACTTGAACTCAACGGCCGCAAGCGCCGCGACCGGCAACCAGAAGCCGCCGACCACGAACGTGGGCGGGGCCTCTCGAGTGGGGCGGCAAGGGGCACGAGCACACGGCGCCGCGATGGGCAACGAATCGGTCAATCGCCGCGGACGCGACAAGGTGCAGGAAGGGCAAGAGCGTGCGCCGGACCAGGCGGGAAGTGTCAAGGAGACCAAAAGCGACGATCCACAAGAGGATACCTCGACTGGCATCGGAGGACGCAAAGTCGAGTCGGATGACGCCAAATTCAGCCTGAATGACGCTGGCGAATGGTCGGACGACATGGCGGAACGGATGGAAAAACCCCAGGACACGCACTTCCTCGTAGAACGTCAAGGAAACAAACTCGATGCCAGTATCGCCGAAATGATGCGCGACATGAACGGCAAGCAGGAGCAGACGCTCGAACGTTTGAAGTCGATCCGAAAGGAGCTGAAAAACCTCTATTTGCCGACCGAACACCTGGACGAGCTGATTGGCCGTATGCAGGCCAACTTGCACAGTCTCAACGAACGACCGTCGGTGGACGTGTTTCGTTTGCAGCAGGAAACGCTGGAACAAATCCGAGGCGCTGTGGCGGTATTCCATCAGGCCCACGCCGGCTTTCAGCAGAGCCTGCCACGGGCGCAGGTGGTGCGCGGCACCATCCGTGACGATCCGGCGCGTGCGACGCCACCTGGTTACGAGGAAGCGGTAGAAACCTATTATCGCCGTCTGGTCTCGCCATGAACCCTTGCGCCGCCATGCCGTCTACAAATGTTGTATCGTGGCGAACGTTCACAGAACCGAAGCGGCTGGCGGCGGGATACGGATTGTGCCTGCTAGTTTGGGCCGTGTCGCCGGCCTGGGCGCAGCGCGAAGTTCGAATTCGCACTCTCGTGGAAACACAATTGCCCTTTGTGACCACCTGCGTGGCGCCCGCGGCGCGATTCGCCTCAGTCAGCGATGTGGCCGGCGTGCTGGCGGTGGGTCATCGGCCCGGCAGTGCGGCACACGTCTCGATCTTTCGTCTCGACGATCAAGGCCAGATGGCGGCCGGAGAACCAGTCGCGCTGACGTTGCCCAAACCGGCCTCCTTGAATGACCGACCGAACCATGTGCTGGGCCTGGTATGCCATCCCCGGTTTCCGCTCTTGTACGTCTGGCAGGATGTCGCACCACCGGCGCAGCCCGACGTTACCATCGATCCGGCTTTGTCGGCGGAATTCGATCATCTTCTGATTTATGGCCTTGACGAGACTCCGCCGAAGTTGCTGCTTGCCACGGCGCGGGGCGCCGACTTTCATTGCGGTGCCGTCTCCGCCGGCTTCGCATTCGACTCGGTAGCCGGCCGGTTGTACGTCCCGAACATGCAGCAGCCCGGCCCCATGAAAAAACCGGTTCCGGCAATCGGTTGGATTCGAATTGCGCCTGATGGGTTGCCGGCCTTCGATGACCCCAGCCCGCAGCCAAACGCGGCAGCGGGTGCGGTAACGACTCTGGTAGCCAGTGCTCCGGGTTCATTGGCAGTTGTAATGGCGCCGCAGGACGCAGTCGCATCGCGCGCGGCGCGATTGGCCGCAATGGACGTTTCCAAGGCGTCCGGCATCGTGCCCGTTTTAAGCAAGTACCTTGAATCGCCGACGCTGATGTTCGGCGATTGGCCGTGTCCCTTCAGCTATGCGCCCGTCAGCGACGACGCGGTGCTCATGGCCGGCCACGCCGGCCCAGTGAGTTGGGTGCTTTCCGACCGGCTGGGGCGCTTCGGCGCCTTCTACCTATCGCCTTATGTTCCGTATCGGCATCGGATCGGGGCACATCCGAGATTGCCAGCGGCGTATCTCACATTCGTCACCTTTGACGGGCGAATTCTACGGATGGAACTTGCCGACGGTTATATTACGCTCGCTCCACAAACCGTCTCGCTCGACAATACGGTGATCTATAGCCCGCCACTCGTCCTCACCAAGACCAACCAGGTGGTGGTCGGCGCCGCGGGCTTCGTTGGCTTTGTCGAACTCGACGAGCAAGGGCGATTCCAAGCCAAAGGGCAGCGGATGACTGTCAACAATCCGACTGTGGAAGCTTTCGCCTGGTCGGAGAGATTCGGAAAGCTGTATGTCCCCTTGGAAAAAACGCCATGAAATTGTCCTCCTCGTGGGCGCGTTTCGCCATTTTGATCGCGTCGCTGTCGACGTTCGCAGCGTCCGCCACGGCCCGCACAATCGTGCTGACCGATCAGGATTGCGAACAGATGGCGGCCATTTCGGCCGACGCGCCACGGATGAGTTGGGCAGGCTATCCCTATGGCGCTGCGCAGTTCACCAACCATGAGTTCGTCCTGACTGGGAAGCAGGCATTCCTGATCCGCTTTCCCCTGGATCGCATCCCTGCAGGCCAGCGGATCACCAAGGCCGAATGGATCGTGCAGCACCTATCGGTTTATCCAGCCGGCGGAACGCGTTTACAAGTGCGTCGTTTGCTGAAGGAATGGGGGCCGGGGGTCTCGCACCAGTATCGGATGGTCCGGCCAGAGCGCGTCGAGTGGCACACGCCGGGTGCGCGCGGACTTGGTCAGGACCGGGCGACTGAGGCAACCGCGACGGCCACGATCAAGGGCGCCGGCGAGCAGGTGTTCAATGTCACCGAGGACGTCGAACTATGGCACAAGCGCGCCGTCCCCAACCACGGTTGGATTCTCACCGTCGAGGAGCCGGACATTTACGTTCGCCTCCCTTCGCCATTCTACAACGCTCCAAAAGGCTGGAAATTGCGGATCACGTTCGAACCGGAGTGACGATGAGTAGCATACATCGACGACGCTGGTGGGGCAGGTTTCCAACCTGCCATACAGCCTTTTTATGCAAGTTTGGAAATCTGCCCCATGCGGTGCTGTTCGCAACCCTGCTGATTTTTGCGTCATCGCCAATTCGCGCGCAACAAGCCGCGGCGCCCGCGGAACCGCCAAAGAACGTCGTCGAGCCGCTCCCCGAGCTATCGCCTGCCTGGCTCGCGGGTTATCAACTCCGTTACACGTTGCGGGTGGTGGGCGACGTGACGAAGTCCACCTCCAAGTCGATTGTCGCCCGCTTGCCCACGGGCGGCTGGCTCCGGCCCGACGGCGCCGACCTGGCCGTGCAGGCGGCCGACGGAACGCCGTTACCGGTTTGCGTGCTGTCGCACGCCACGACCGGTGAGACTCTGATCCAGTTCCCCCGCCACGGCAACGATATTTGGTATTGGGCCTCGGCAGTTAATCCTGCGGTGCCCGCCGCAAACGCCGCGCCGTTTCCGGAAGGGATCGTGCTCGAAGTCCGCGACTGGGCTGGCACCGATTTATCGAACTGGAACGCGGTTCGCGACGGGTTAACCAAGAGCGAACCGGTCATCGGCAACGCCTTGGTCGCCGAGATCGCGCAGAACGCCAACCCGGCTCGCCCGGCGACTCTCAAGAAATACGCCGTCACGTATCGCGGTCAATTGAACATCAAGCAAGACGGCGTTTACAGGTTCTTCGTCAATTCGGAAGATGCCTCATTCCTGTTTATCGACGGTTTCAAAGTCTGTGACCGCGCCGGGGCGAATGCACGCTTGAGAGGCAATATACCCACCAAGTCGATTGGGACAGAGCTTGAATTGAAGGCCGGAACGCATCCCCTCGAAGTCTACCACGTGCTTGCCGAAAACCCCGATACGTACGGCGGCTGCCATCTGCTTTGGGTACCGCCCGAGGCCAAAGTCTGGGCAGTCGTGCCGCGAGAAGCCTTTGCCCAGCCCGATCTGGCCCATGTCGCGGCAGTTGAATCGCTCGGTCCGGCCCCGGCGGCGGTTTTTGACTATGGCATCGACGACTGCCTGATCACAGCCGGCGGCGCGACGCTTTATCTCGTGAGGTTCGAGGCCCAAGGCGATCTGCCGGAACAAGTTGAATCGCTCGAATGGGACTTCGGCGACGGTTCGAAGGCCAAGGGACGAAGCGTGCGCCATGTTTATTTCGCCCAAGGTGATTACAAGGTTAGCCTCGCTTGCGGCGGTCCGTTGCCGGCGTATGCGCGCCGAGTTCACGTTTGGGCTGCGCCCGGCGCGATCAGCCCATTCTCGGTCGGGCTCGTCATCCAGTCGCTGACGGCCGAATGGCGGAAGCTTCCTTTCGACCAGCAAGACCAGGTGCTCGACTTTCTGCTTACCTGCGACCACCCGGATCGCTGGCCATTCATCGCCCAGGTCGCCGAGGAGAGGCTCAAGGCTGACGGACTGGATCCGCAATTCCGTGCCAGGCTCTACCGGTCATGGATCGAAGCCTTAGGACACTTCGGCCGCCCGGCCGATTTGCAGCCGGTCGTCGAGCGAGCGCTCAAGGAATTCGCCAGGCTTCCCACACTTCAAGTGGGAGTTGAACTGACCGAGGCCAATGTCTACCAGCGGCAATTTCATGATGCGTTGGAGGCCGCACATCGCTATGAAGCGCTTTTGCAGAAGCACCGTCGCTTGGAACACCCCGACTTGCGATTGGCGGCCATTCGCTGGGGCGACTTGGCGGCCGAATCGGGGGACACGCGGCGCGCCGGCGAGCTCTACAAAACGGCGTCGACGCTTGGCGGCGAGGGTTTTCGAACTTCCGCCCAAAGTGACGCCGTGACCCGCGGCGCCTTGCTCCGCGTGGCCGAGCAAAAGCTCCGCAAGGGTGACATCAATGAAACTAACCAACTGCTCGATAAAATCGAGCTCGACTACCCGGAACAAAAGCTCGAAGGGCTGTACCGGTTCTTGCGGGCTGAATCCGACCGTTACGCGGGCCGCTACGAAGACTCGCTAAAGAACTACGAGGTGCTGCTCCAACTGCGCCAATGGGCGGGCTACCGTGACCGCGCGCTGCATGGCATCGCCGACTGTTACGCTCGCATGGACGACGTCCCACAGGCCCTTCATTGGCTGACGCAACTGGAGAAGGCGTTCCCCGCTTATTTCGAGAAGCAAAAGCTCGCCGATCGACAGAAATTGCTCTCGACGCGTCAGGGGCGTATACAAGCACAACCGTCCGCGGTTGGACAACCTGCCAAGCCTCCAAAGTTTCAAGACTTCATCACCTCCTTCGAGCCGCAGGAGCCGGACTGGTTCGGCAAGCCCGACAATTTCAAGATCGTCCGCGGGCTTGGCATCGCCGGGCCGCACGTCGGCCTGTTGGAGGCGTACCCCGTTTATCTTGGCTATCTGACCTACAACCGGCCGTTAGTGAACCTGACTCCCGGTGGCCACTACTGGGTCGAGTTCTGGTACCGTGAAGATCTGCTCGACATTTTCCCGGGCTTTACTACGCACGCCTACCTTTATATCTACGGCGAAGGAACACAGATCGATCCCACGCGCGGGCAAGGGACGTACTATCTCGAGCGGTCGTTGGGGAGTTGGCGCAAGGTTGGGTTCGTGCTCGACGCTCCGGCGGCCAATGACGGCCGCGTGACGCTCAGTGTGCTTTCCGTGGGCGCCACCCAGATCGACGGATTGAGCGTGCGAGCGGTCCCCGATCGAGAGCTCGACGCCTTAAGCCATTTTATCGAGGGTGCCCCCGAAGGAGGATCACCATGAAAGGGCTCTTGCTTTCGACGGTCCTGACGCTCGTCACTTGCACCGCAGTCGAAGCCGCCGAAGTCTATTCCAACGCCACAGGAGGTGGCGCGTGGAGCGATCCGGCGACATGGCGCGGCGGCGCCGTTCCGGCTTCCGAAGACGACGTTGTGCTCGCTCGCGACGACACGGTGATTTTCGACCGTAACGACGATAGTCGTGTAACTTGCCGACACCTGTCGTTGGATCCGCGGAGCGTGCTGCAATTCAGGACAGGTGCTGGGGAGATCGTGTTCGTGGCCGGAAGGCTGATCGACAGCTACGGTTACATCAGGCTCGACGCCAGCCGTGCCGCAACCGACCGGCATGAACTGCGACTGGTCGCGGCCGATTCCGAGGAGCGCGTACTCCGGTTGGCCAAAGGGGGTGGAATCGTCCTGGCCGGACGGGCCGGGCTGCCCAAGGGGGCCCGGAACGTGCTCTTGTGTGCGCACCCACCCAAAACCGAGCCGCCGACCGATCCCACGGCGATTCTGGAAGCTGCGGCGGGCGCCACGATCGACTTGCAGCGGGCTGACGTCGAAAACGTGTACGTGCAGGCTACCTCGATCGACAACACCGGTGCCAAGCCCGGCGAGCGAGTCAACTTCGCGCGCAACCACTTTTTTGGCACCAGCCGGCTCTTGCTGACCAGTTGCGACACGCCGCTCGTGGCCGACAACCTCTTCGAATGTGACGCCGTGCCGCCGCTCCTCAACCCGGCGATTTATCTGAGCGGTTGCCCCCTGGCTGAAGTTCGAGGCAATACGATTCGAGGGACCTACAGTTACGGTATCATGGGTTACGGCCAGTCCGATAGCACAGTGACGAACAACCTGATCGAAAAGTGCCCCGCCGGTTTGTATTGGTACGGCTACGATGCGATGATCCGGCGGCTTACGATTCGCGACTGTGCCAGTGCCATGGTTTTCACCAGCGCCTCCGGCGCGATGGAGGACATCACAATCGAACGCTGCAAGGCGGGCTACCACAACGGAGCCACTGCGCAGATCACCAACCTGGTCTTCCGCGACATGCCGGCCGACAGCCAGTACGACATCTACTTCGTCAGCGGCGCGTTGAAGCTCGTGAACTGCAACATCAAGCCCGAGCAGATCAAGTTTGACCCGGGTTTTCCGCCCAAGCCGGTCAACGACAAACCTCGTCCACCGGCGGTCGAGTCGCTGTACTTTCTCGTGGCGCAGCTCAAAGGAGAATTCCCGCCGGGTTCAAGCGTCGATGTCCGCACGGCCGTGCCCGCGCCCCCGCTGGCGCCAGGCGCCGCTGATCCCAATGTTCGCAATTCGCCGGCACCTGTGCTTTCGAGCGGATTGACGCCGATGCCCAAGACCTTGGAACCGCTGATCGTGCGGGGCTGGATGTTCGACCCTGACGGCAAGCTGGTCAAGGCGCCTGAGTACCAACTCAGGGTGTTGGCCCCGGCGACCGCCGCCGGGGCCGAGCGGACCGCGTTGAAGACGATCGCGATAACGCCCCAGGACTTTTGGTACCGTCCGGAGCCGAACGACAAAAAGCCAACCATGGGGATCGCCGTGCCATGAACAGGTTCGAAAAAAGAAAACGACCGGCTTCTATAGGGAACGCGCTGCGTGGTGTTCCGTTTCCCGCCGGCGGCATTGCGGCAATCCTGGCTTGCTCGATCGTCCACGGGTTTTGCGGCGCATGCGCCTACGCGCAGCGGCGAGTGGATTTTCCGCCCGCCGAAAGCCCGCCGCCTCCGCCTTTGAAGGCCCCTCCGAAGACAGAAGCCAGCGGCGAGGACACAGGTATCCTACCCGACGCCGGACCTTCGCAACGCAAGACGCAAACGCGCACACCTCCTCCGCCGACCAACCTGACCGTGATGTACAAGCTCGAATACGGCGAGACGCTGGAGTACGTCCATTCCGACGGCACGGTGCAGAAGTTCGAACAATGGAAGAGCTTCCCCAACGACGGCTACTATCTGATCTCTCAGACGAACTCCCGCCTGGCCGACGGCAACAATTACCAGTACGCGACCAAGCCGCTGACCAGCCCTGGGTTCGACCCGGTCGATATCCCGCTGTTGTTCATGGCGGGCGACTATGACTTCACGTTCAGCGAGGCCGAGGTGACCAACCTCCGGCAATTCCTCGGCGAAGGCGGAACGATCTTGTTCAATGCCGCCCGCGGACGCGACGAGTTCTCGCGCGCCGTGGCTCGCGAAATGCGGAAGGTCTTTCCTCAGAAGCGGTTCATGCGGGCTTCCCTCGACCATCCGATCTTTAATTCCCGATACCGCATTCAGCAACTCATGACCCTGGTCAACGGCGTGCAGTTCATGCAGCCGCCCGAGGTCTACACACTCGACATTGGCACGCGGGCGGCGGCAATTCTGGCCCCGGTCGGCATGGGCGCTGCCTGGGGCAGCGAGCCATACCATCCGCAGGGAAAGCACCTCGTGGGAGAATCGGCAAACCGCCTGGGTGTAAACATGGTGGCCTACGTGCTGGGGAGTACCGAGTATGGCCGGTTCCTGGCTCAGGAATTTCCGTTGTACGACGGCCGCACCGCGAGGGGAGATGTTTTCCGCTTCGCCGCCGTGTCGTACACCGGCAGTTGGGATGTGAACCCGGCCTTGCAAAACAGCTTGCTTCTGGGACTCAAGGAGAACACCGGCATTGATGTCGACTACGCGCCCAACGCGGTAACCCTGGACGATCCGCAATTAGGCGAGTTCCCGCTCCTGTTCATGACCGGCCATTACGATTTCGAATTGACCGCCGACGAGTTGGCCGGGCTGCGGCATTACCTCCAGCGCGGAGGCATGCTCGTGGCAACCGCGGCCGCCGGTCTGAAGCCGTTCGATTCCGCATTCCGCCGTGAGATTCACAAAGCTCTGCCCGATGCAGAGCTGCTCAAGTTGCCGCCGACGCACCCTATGTTCACAGGCGGTTTCAACCCGATTGAGCGCGTGGAATACACGCCGACCGCCATGCGTGACGACCCCACGCTCGAGTACCCCGAATTCCACGGCCTGTTTCTTGACGGGCGGCTGGCCGTCGTCTATTCGCCATTCGACTTGATGAGCGGCGCGAATCATGAATCGAACGCCTATGCCAAAGGGGTCTCGACCGACGATGCCCTGCGACTGGTGACGAACGTCATTACCTATGCGTTGAGCCATTAGTTCTCACGCGGGACACGTTCGAATTCCCCCCTGGCAAACAAGCACGTTCCCAGCCATACTTAGGGTCTGCCCGCCGTTGTCCCGCCTGCTCCCAGCCCTCCTGCGTAGCGAGACCCGCCTTGGACGCCATCGAACGCCAGTTGCAAGAATTTCACCAGCACTATCTGCGGCTGCTCGAGGGCATGTCGCGCGTCATCGTCGGTCAGCGGCCTGTGCTGGAGGAATTGCTCGTCACCGTTTTCGCCGGAGGACACAACCTACTGGAGGGCGTGCCGGGACTGGCCAAGACGTTGATGATCAATACGCTTGCCCGATTGCTGTCGCTTGAATTCAAGCGCATCCAGTTTACGCCCGACCTGATGCCATCGGACATCGTCGGCACGAACGTCATCGAGGACGACCACACCACCGGTAAACGTGTAACCGTCTTCGTGGCGGGACCAATCTTCACTAACGTAATCCTGGCCGACGAGATCAACCGTACTCCCCCCAAGACCCAGGCGGCTTTGCTTCAGGCCATGCAGGAACACGAGGTCACTGCTGGCGGCAAGACGTACACGCTCACTGAGCCGTTTTTCGTGCTGGCCACTCAGAACCCGATCGACCAGGAAGGGACGTATCCATTGCCCGAAGCGCAGAAGGACCGCTTCCTGCTCAACACGTTCATCAAATACCCGGGGCTAGCAGAAGAAGAGGAGATCGTCGAAAGGACGACGGCAAAAGTTTCGGTCGATTTGCAGCCGATCTGCGATCGGGCCGCGGTGCTCAACTACCAACAGTTGGTTCGCAGCATTCCGGTCTCGAAGCACGTGACGGGCTATGCCGTCGATCTGGTGCGGGCGACGCGGCCCACCGAGCCGGGAGTGCCCGAGTTTATCCAGGAGCAAGTGGCTTGGGGCGCCGGCCCGCGCGCGAGCCAGGCGCTGATCTTGTGCGCCAAGTGTCGAGCCGCACTGAGCGGCAGGATCAACGTCTCGTGCGACGACGTGCGGCATCTGGCGATGCCCGTACTCCGGCACCGCCTGGCGTGCAGCTTCGCCGCGGAGGCCGAGGGAATCTCTACCGATGACATCGTGCGGCGATTGCTCGATGCGGTGCCGGAGAGGAAGGCGTAGATGACCATTGACCAACCCCGTTCAGCCTGGTGGAGGCGACTCGGCCCGGCGGGGGCGGGGTTGCTGCGCAAACTGCACCGCGCCGTGGTGGAGCGCGCCGGCGAGCCGACCCTGGCTCAAGCCCTCGGCGGTAAAGCGCAAGACCGCTACTTCGATCCCGAGGCTTTGGCCCGTGTCGGCCTCGCGCCGCTCCTGGCCAGGCTGGTGGTGGAAGGGTTTTTGAATGGTCTCCACAAAAGCCCGTTCCACGGGTTTTCGGTCGAATTCGCCGACCATCGCGAGTACGTCGCCGGCGACGACCTGAAGTACCTCGACTGGCACCTCTACGCCCGCACCGACCACTACTACATCAAGCGTTTCGAGGAGGAGACCAACCTCCGCTGTTACCTCCTACTCGACCGCTCCGCCTCGATGGCCTACGGCACCGGGTTATTGACGAAATGGGATTACGCTTGCTTCCTGGCGAGTTGCCTGGCGTACCTCGTGCTTAGACAGCAAGATGCCTGCGGACTGGCGCTTTTCGGAGCCAGGCCGGGGTTATTGGTCCAACCTCGCTGCCGCCGTCCGCACCTCCGTCAATTGATGCGCGTAATGGTCGAAAACCCTCCGGCCGGCGGTACCGACATGGCTGGCAGCCTGCGGGCCATCGCTCGTAATCTCAAACGTCGAGGACTGGTCGTTGTGATCAGCGACCTGATCGACGATCCGGAGCGGACGTTACGAGCGATTCGCCTCTTGCGGAGCCATCGGCATGACGTGCTGGTATTTCATGTACAAGACGCCGCGGAGCTTGAGTTTCCGTTCCAAGGGGCCACGCAGTTCCGCGATCTGGAAACGGGGGAGGAGCTGGAAATCGATCCGCAAGCCATGCGCGACGGCTACGTAAAACGCGTGCGGCAGGTGTGCGATTTCTATCGCCAGGGATTGAGCGACGTCGGCATCGATTACCAACTGCTCAATACCCGACAGCCGTACGATCAGGCACTATCGGCCTATCTTCACCGCCGCGGCAAGGTGAAGCGATGACGCTACTGGCCCCAGGCGCATTGGTCGGACTTCTGCTCTTGGCGATTCCGATCGTTGTCCATCTGTTCAAACCTCGCAACGTGCGGCAGACGCCGTTCAGCAGCCTCCGTTGGTTGCACCTCACGCAGCAGCGGATGGCCAGACGCATCCAGTGGCACCAGGTACTGTTGTTTCTGTTGCGGGCCACGTTCTTGACACTCCTGGTTATGGCGTTGGCTCGGCCGCTCATCGTGCCGCGAGGGACGACGGGCAGCCTCGATCGGGCCATTGTGGTTGACGTGAGCCGTAGCATGGGTCGCCAGGTGGAGGGGCGCCCGAGGCCAATCGACTCGGCACGCGAGCTGGCAGTGCAAACGTTCGAACGAATGCAGCCGGGTGATCGCACGGCCGTACTGCTCACCGCCGCCAAGACCACCGTGCTGGTCCCTTGGACGACCGATGCGGCACCGTATCTGGCCTCCTTACAGTCCCTAGAGCCGGTCCCCACGGCGACCAATCTCGATTCGTCACTGGAGACTCTGCGGTCGCTGTTGAACCAGCGCCGCGCGGATGCGTCGGTCGAAGTATGTTTCCTTACCGACAATACTTCCGGCAGTTGGACACCCGGTGCGATTGCCTCTTTCGTCGCCGGATTGCCCCAACAGGGTACGGTCTCTCTGCGACTGGTCGACGTCGGATTGCCCGGCGTGCGTAACGGTTGGCTGGCGTCGGCGCGGCTCCGCGAAACTGAGGCCGGACTTGTGCTTCGCGTCGAAGCCACGTGTGCCGGCGACGCACCCCAGCCGCGGACCGTATACGTGGCCGGATTAGTGGGTGTGCAAGAGTCTTCCTCGGCGGTCACCCTCCAGCCAGGTCGCCCCACGACGCTCGAGTTGCCACTCCCGGCGAGCTTCGATCGATCGCAAAGCCATGCCCGCTTGCGGCTCGAGCCTGCGGACGAGCTTCCCGATGACGACGAGCTGTTCGTCGATCTCGATACGGCCGGCGCGACGCGCGTGCTCGTCGTCGAACCCGAAGGAGATGACGATAGCAGCCGGCCGGGCTTTCCCCTTCGAACAGCACTCGGGGCCCTTGCCGCGACCGGCGCAAAGGCGGCCGACTATCAAATTTCGTTCAGCGTACCGGCCGATGTGTCGGCGGAGCGGATCGCTGCGGCCGACATCGTGCTCCTGGTAGATGTCCCGGGTCTGACGGCCGCTCAGTCCGACTCGTTGATTCGACGTGTTCGCGAGGGGGCTGGCGCGGCCGTTTTCTTGGGACCCAGCGTTCAAACGGAGGTCTACAACCAGAGGTTCACCAATCGCTTGCAACCGGCGGAAGGTTTATTGCCCTCATCGCTGGGCAGCGTCGTTCAAGTCGCTCCAGCTCGCGGCAGACTGGCTGCCTGGGGACATTTCAACGCGCGGCACCCGCTGCTTGCCGGGTTGCTCGATCCGCTGATCGGGGACCTCGCCTTGACACAATCGCGGGCGTACCTCGGCTTCATCGGCGACATTCCGGCGGCCGATGAAGTGCTGGCTGCGTTCGACGACGGCACACCCATCCTGATTACCCGTCAAGTCGACGCGGGGCGAGTGGTCTGGTTCAACGCCTCGGCCGATGACCGTTGGTGCGACTTGCCGCGCCGCAAGAGCTTCGTCCCATTGGTCGATCGTCTCTTGGCCTATCTTTCGGCATCGGGATCGCGTCGGTCGTTCGATTGTGGCGAAGAGGTGACATTGCGTTTACCTAACCACGTGAATGACGAATCGGTCGTCGTCCAAACCCCTTCCGGCAAGACACTCGAACCTCGCGTCGACACGACCCCGGAAGGCATGCTGCTCAAGCTCGACGCGCCGATGGAAGCCGGTTTCTACCGCGTGGACTCGAAGCGCACTGCCGCCACACCGCGGGAGGAAACCGAGCGACCGACGGGGAGTGGCAACGAAAACACGGCGCTGCTTTCCTTCGTGGTCCAGCCCAGCCGAGCGGAAAGCGCCATGGGAGCAATCGATACCGAAACGTTGCGATCATGGTGGCAGCCGGCGAACTTCGAGCTGTTGAAGCCAACGTCGTTCGATGCAGTTTTGGACGCCACCGAAAGCCGTCTAGCGCTTGAGCCGTGGCTGATGATCCTGGCCGGCCTGGTTTTTCTCGCGGAAATGTTTCTGGTGCATTGGTTATGCCCTCGCATCAATCCCGCTCTGGCGGCCTCGTCAGGCCGACGTCGCGGGTTTGTCGCCCCGCTTCGAAGCCGGAAGGGCGCCCCGGAATGAACATGCACCTGCAATGGTTTCCACTGTTTCCCATTGGGCTCGCGCTTTCGCTGGGCGCGGCGCTCTTGACCTTGCTGGCGATCGGCAGTTGGTTACTCGCGCGTAAATCCGTCCCGCGGCGCTGGGTGATCGGGCTCGGTCTGCTCCGCGTCGGGATCGTGGTGGTGTTCATCTTGGGGCTGCTTCGCCCCGTATTCTCGTTGCCGCGAAAGGTCACTCTCAGTCCCGAATTGCTGGTCCTGGTTGATGTTTCCCAGAGCATGGGACGGCCTAGCGCCGTGGGCGCCAGAAGCCGGCTGGACGAAGTCCGCCGGATGTTGCGGACCAGTCCCGCGATCGAACAGGTGGCCCGCACGCACTCGCTCCAGTGGTTCGCGTTCGACACTCGGGCGTATCCACTCGAAATCGCCGCTTTGGACGAGCAGCAACCAAGCGGCGACAACACGGAGCTGGCGAGCAGTTTGGCTTCTGCCTTGCAGCAAGCCCAACTGCGAAGCGCCAACTTGGGAGTCGATCAAATCGCAAACCGCGTGCTCTTGGTGAGTGATGGTGTGGACCGTGGGTCCGCCGACGTGGTGGGCGTCGCAAACGAATTGGGTCTGGTCGTGGACGTACTCGCACCGGCTGCGGGCGAGGAAAAAGCACGTCCCACCGCTGTCATCGCCGACGTACAATGCGCGAGGCGTGTGTTGCTCGGATCCGAGACGGCGCTCTTAGTAACCATTCGAGCCGACAGTGCGGCGGACGACCTGGAGATTGTTCTCGAAGACGACGGTCGCGAAGTCGACCGCCAACAGATCGGGGCTTTGCCCGCCGGACACGAGACCCGCATAGAGCTGCGCGATCATCCGCTGGAGCCGGGGCTCAAACGGTACATCGTGCGTTTGTTGCAGGGGGGCGGGTCGATCGCAACGCCGCGTGCGGCGAGCATTCAGGTAGCCGACCAGCGTCACGAGGTGCTGATACTGGAGGATAGCTGGCGCTGGGATTTCAAATTTCTGCGTCGTTTGTTGGAGGACGATCCAAGCTTCAGCTTCACAGCCTTCCTCGCTCGAGGTGGGACCGCGTTCGTGCAATTCGGCGAACCGGAACGTCGCGTGCAACTGGGCGGCTTTCCGCACAGCCGCGGCGAGCTCGACGGTTTCGACACGCTGATCATTGGCGACGTCAACCCGCTCGCCTGGCCGCGCGGCTTTGCTCGCCACGTCCATAACGCGGTAGCCGAGGGGGGCAAGTCGCTGGTGGTGATGGCCGGCCCGCGTCTGTCAAACTGGTCCGAAGTGATCGAGCTGACTCGGCTTTTGCCCGTCGAGTTGAACCGCGAATCTGGCTCGCCGATTTCCGGCCCGATCGAACTGCGTGTCACACCGGAAGGCGAGGCATCGAATTGGTTCTCGCTGATTGCCGGCCCCGGGGAGCCGAGTGAAAGGGCCGCGCGCACAGGGGCAACCTCGACGCCCCGTCTTCCACCGCTGGAACAAATCTATCCAGTACTTCGCAAGCGTCCCGCCGCATCGGTTTTGCTTGAAGCCGCCGCCCAGAACAACGCCTATGGACCATTGATCGTGATGGCCGAGCACACGGTCGGGCGCGGGCGTGTGTTGTTCATCGGCACCGATACGCTTTGGCGCTGGCAAACGCTTGGCCGTAGCAACGAGGCTGGAGTGACCCTTTACGGGGCGTTCTGGCAGCAAGCCCTGCGGGCCTTGGCCCCTGCTGAATCCACGACGTCTTCGAACGAGCTATGGCTGCGCCCAGAGCGCACGTTGTATCGCGCCGGGGACCGCGTGAAGCTTTCGGCCGAATGGCGCGCGAATGAAAGAGGCCCTTACGCCGCGGTCACCGCCGCGGTCGTTCTGCCCGACGGCGGTCGACTCCCGCTGGAGCTTGTCCCCGACCGGCGAGACCCGGGCCACCTGGTGGCCCAGTTCGACGTCACCTTGCCAGGACAATATGCAATTGAAGCGTCTGCCCGAACCGAGCGAGAACTGTTGGCCGACATCACGACGGTGGTCGAAGCCGAACCACGCCCAACGGAAAACGACGACGCGATGGTCGACAGCCGGCTGTTGGCGCGACTGGCGGCGGCTACGGGAGGCCGGGTCATCGACCCATCTGTGGCCGACGGTTGGCTGCCGGCCGCGCCGCCGAGTTCCTCCACGGTCGTCAAGCGACAATCGTTCGATTTGTGGCACAATTTCGCACTGGTTCTGTTGCTTTGCGCCCTGCTAGCTGCCGACTGGTCGCTGCGATTGTTCCGCGGATTCGTGTGACCCCGACCCTATTACGCCGCGCGCCATTTACGCCCGGCGGCGGACGACAGGGGCAGGATGTCGCGGTGAATCGTGGCGTCGGGACGCGTGAGGTCGACCATCTGTTGAACGTTGCCGGTGATGGGGACGGCCTCGAACCGGCCATCTTGCGGATGCACGACCATTGGCATGCCATGCTTTGGCGCCATGAAGACGCGGTGCGAACGGTCGATGCGGCTAAACGGAGCGAGTGCCAGCCGGTAGCGCTGCACGACCATGGCCACGACCAGGTTGATAATTGTGGCGCCCAACGTCTTGGCGATGCACGTCCGCGGCCCAGCGCCGAAAGGCGCGTAGGCGAATGGGTCAGGGGTGGACTCGAACCAGCGTTCAGGTCGGAACTGGTCGGGATCGGGAAACACCGCCGGATCGCGGTGCGTCGCATAATGACTCACCACGACGAAATCACCAGGCCGCACCGTGGCCGGGCCAAGCCGGGCTTCGCGGCGGACACCCCGCAACACCATCGGCGCCGGCGGCAACAGCCGCATCGATTCCTTCGTCACCGCGTCCAACAGGGGAACGTCCCTCAGTGCATCCAACGACGGCGGCTCATCGCCGCAGCGGGCCCGCAGTTCGTTGAGCAGCTCGGCCAGGATCCGCGGGTGCTGTGAAAGCAGGAACAACGACCAGGTGGCGGCCTTAGGCGCCGTTTCGTGACTGGCGGTAAACATCACCACGAGCTGCCCGGTCAGGCTGCCTCGCGTGACGTGCTCCGGATCGGCCTGATGAGCGCTGACCAGCCTGTCCAAGAACGTGACCGGAGCATCGGTCCTGCGCGGGCGGCTATCGATCAACCGTAACGACTGGGCGTGCAGCGCCTCAGCTTGTTTCAACAACCGGCGGAACGGCGTGCCATACGCATTGATTGGGAACATCAACACGCCGTAATCGAACGCGCGGGTCATCAATTCATTAGTCGCCTCGGCCAGCCTGGCGGTCTCGGCCCGATCTTCATCGGGCAGAAGGTACTCGGACGACACCAGGAGCACCGTCCGGCAAATGCGCGGGAACACGTCGGTCGTTGTCCCCAACGGCCAAGAGTCGAGCTGCTCACGGACGATGTCGACCATCCGTGGATAGTATTCGCGTAACGCTTTGGGCGTGAACAACGAACTGGCCATCCGCCGCTGTTCGTCATGCCGCTGGCCATTGACGGTCACGAGTCCGCGCCGCAGATCGTTCATGGCCGAACCATTCGGTCCGCGAATGACCACCGCACCGGACGCGAAGGTGTCGGGATCGCCGAGCACTTCCCGAGTCAGATCGGCGCCCGATACGACGACGCACTTACGGGTCGACTTGCGAAAGGGAATTCGTTCGCGCACGACCACCATCCGACCGAAGCGCCGCTGTAATTCGGCCAACGTGCCGACCGAGTCGTAGAAGAAGCGCGCGTACCACCGCCACGATGCCAATCCATCCAAAACCGGCACATCAACGGCAGGGGAGAAAATGCGAAA
>Ga0265314_10000127_pt1 | contig 116458 bp, 104 predicted proteins | sample 4126metaG_FD_203106 | JGI IMG/M metagenome (GOLD analysis project Ga0265314, IMG submission 203106) | Rhizosphere microbial communities from Carex aquatilis grown in University of Washington, Seatle, WA, United States - 4-1-26 metaG | ecosystem: Host-associated > Plants > Roots > Rhizosphere... | reverse complement strand
GTTGACGGCCTGTTCGACGAATGGATCGTCAATATCGGCGCCCAATTGCGCCAGCATGCCGATGCAGCGGCCCGTGACGTCCTCGGTCGGCGGATCGAGCAGCGCGCCATGATCGGCAAACGGAATGTTGTTCAGATAGTGATAGGTGTTGTCGGCATCGAAGGCGCCCCAGCCGCCATTCTTGCTTTGCAGGCCTTCCACCCACTCGCGACCGCGGGCGATGGCCTCGTGATAATCGGCATTGGGTGCCACGTTCTCTTTTGCGCGGTCGAGCGCCATCACCACCACGGCGGTGTCGTCGAGATCGGGGTAATAGGCATTGTTGTACTGGAAGGCCCAGCCGCCGGGACGTACGCCGGGCCTCTCGTCCACCCAATCGCCTTTGACGTCGAGCACCTGAAGCGGCTTCAGCCACTCCAGTCCGCGCGCCACGGCGGCGTCGGCTTCGGTGGTGCGCGTCTCCATCAAGGCATGGCAGACCAGCGCCGTGTCCCACACCGGCGAGACGCAAGGCTGGCAATAGGCCTCGTCATCCTTGACGATCAGCAGCTTCTCTACCGATTTGCGGGCGATGGCGCGATCCGGATGTGTGGGTGCATAACCCATCACATCGTACATCATCACGCTGTTGGCCATGGCGGGATAGATCGCGCCCAGCCCATCCTCGCCGTTCAGCCGCTCGGTGGTCCAGCGCACACATTCGTCGATCGCGCGCTGATGCAGCCCTTTCGGAAAATACGGTTCGACGCGCTTGAGCAGCCAGTCCAGCGCACCGAAGAAGACGGCCCAGTGCCATTTCTGATGCGCGGAACGCTTGGGAGCGACCCTGCCACCCGGCAAGAAAAGCTCGCGCACGTCGATGCTGCGCGGGTTGCGTGCTAGGGGCTTCTTGGCCGCCAGCACCAAGAGCGGCGTGATCACCGTGCGCGACCAGTACGACATCTTCGACAGATGGATCGGGAACCAGCGCGGCAGAAGGATCAACTCGACGGGCACTGTCGGCACATGGTTCCACGACGTCTGGCCGTAGAGCGCCAGCTGAATGCGCGTGAAGACATTGGCCTGGTCCGCGCCGCCGAGCTTCAAGATCGCCTCGCGCGCTCGCACCATGTGTGGGGCATTGCGATCGTCGCCGATCATCTTCAGCGCGAAATAGGCTTTCACCGTGGCGCTGATATTGATCTCGCCCGCGTGATAGAGCGGCCAGCCGCCATGCTCGCCCTGGATGCGGCGCAAATAGACGCCGATCTTGCGTTCGAGTTCGAGATTGGGCGTCTCCGCCAGATAATGCACCAGCAAGACATATTCGGCTGGAATGGTCGCGTCGGCTTCGAGTTCATAAACCCAATGGCCGTCGGCGCGCTGCTGCTTGAGCAGCGCAGCCGTGGCGTCGCGGATGAGGCCTTCAACCGCGATCATTCCGTCCTTGTCCGCCGGCATAAGACTCATGAATGTCGTTCCCCGCGCCCGTGATTATAAGGAACGCCGCGCCAGTGCCAATTGCGCCGCCTTTTGCCCCGAATGGACCGCGCTTTCGAGCGTTGCCGGAAGGCCCGTATCGATCCAATCGCCCGCCAGCAGGAGATTGCGCCAGTCTGTCTGCGTTTTGGGCCGCCTGGCAGCCTGCTCGGGCGTCGCGGCAAAGGTGGCGCGCTTCTCCTTGACGATTTGCCAGGGCGGCAGACCCTCCGTGATCGCAAGGGCTTTGGCGACGTCGCTCCACAGACGCTCCGCCAGGGCTTCGCGGTCCTCGTCGACGATGGCATCGGCTGCGCTCACCGTGACGGAGATGCGGTCGGCAAATGCGAATATCCACTCCGCCGTGCCCCCGATAACGCCCAGCATAAGCGGGGTATTCGCCGGCGGAGCAATCTTGAAATGGGCATTGACGATGGAGCGGAACGCATTCGGCGTCGAAAGCTTGGGCACCAGATCGTGTGTCACCCAGGGCGGCGTCGCCAACACCACCGTATCGTCGGGCGACAGCGGCACCGTGGCTTCCGGAAATTCGAGCGCAACGGCGTGGCTGTTGTCGAAGACGATCTTCCTCAGGCGTTGGCCCAGCCGGACCTCCGCATCTTTCCCCGCGAGATAAGCGAGCGCCGGCTCCACAAAGGCCGCGGACAGCGTGGGGTGCGCGATGCGCGGGCGATACGCTTTCTCGCCCTTCATCAGCGTTTCGCGCAGGACCGCCCCCGCCAAAGCGGCCGAGGCCTGTTCGGGTTCGGTGTTCAGCGCCGCCAGCAGGAACGGACGCATCAGCCGTTCCCACAAAACGCCTACGCAAGGGATCACGTCGCAGATGCGCGCCGATGGTCCAGCCAGAAGCAGCGCGCCCAGGCGCGCATAATCCAACGGTCCCGTCCCAGGAACGCGTCGCGCGGCTGAGAATATCCAGAATGGCAACGGCCCCTCATTGGGGGTAAACACCCAGCGTTCGCCGGTCGCAAGATCGACAAACGAAAACGTGGCGTGTTCAGGACCCGTCAACGCGTGTTCCGCGCCGATGGTCCGCAGATAGGCATAAACCGCGCGATTGCCCGACAGAACCAGGTGATTGCCGTTGTCGATGAGGCCGTCGAACGCGGCATCGAAATAAGACCGGCAGCGCCCACCCGCCTGCCCCGCCGCCTCGCAAAGCACCACGCGCGCGCCCTGCTCCGCGAGCGCCACCGCGGTGGAAAGCCCGGCCAATCCCCCGCCGACGACATAGGTCGTACTCATGCGTGCAACCCGCTTTTCAGAACGATCATCGCAAGCTGCGTTTTGGGGATGCGGGCGCGGTGGCGCGGCGGCGCCCAGCCTTGCGCTTCCATCTTGCGCAGGATTTCCGCATAGACCGCGCCCATCAGGCGAGGCGCGCGCAGATTGCCTTTCGGCTTGGCGCGCAGGATGCGAGCTGCCTCCTCGTAATGGCCATGCGCCAGTTTGGCGACGTCCCGGCATGCCTTGTCGACTGCTGGATTGGCCAGCGCTGCCGCCGGCTCATACGCCTCCACATCGGCTGCAACGAGATATTCGCGTGGAAGATACAACCGGTGGACTGCCGCATCCTCGTCCAGATCGCGCAGGATGTTGGTAAGCTGCAAGGCGCGGCCGAGATGGTGGGCGAGCAGGAAACCCGGCTCCTCGTCCATGCCGAACACCTTGATGGAGAGGCGGCCGACCGCGCTGGCGACGCGGTCGCAATAAAGATCGAGCATCGCGAGATTGGGGGCGACGATGTCCTCGGTCACGTCCATGTCCATGCCGTCGATGACGGTAAGGAAATCCTGCACGCGCGGGCGATAGTGCGCGACAACTTCAGTTAAGAATGCCGCCCGGCCCGGCGCACCGCCGGCACATAGACGCGTCACATCGTCCCGCCACGCATCAAGCGCCGCGTGGCGCTCCTCGCGCGTACCGATGCCGTCGTCCGCGATATCGTCTACCGCGCGGCAGAAGGCGTAGATCGCAAACATCCCTTCGCGCTCGGCCTTCGGCATCAGCCGCATGGCGGCATAGAACGAGCTTCCGGCGGCCTTGCGGCGCACGGCCTCGATTTCAGGAGCGGTGTTTGGCGTCATGGCCGCGCCCTTTTAGGGCGAAGCCGTCCGCCAAGGAAGCGGCCGAGAGCAGAAAGGAACAGCCCCGGCAGCTCAGCTTTGCGATGATGGACGCGTTCGCACAATGGATCGCGGACGAGGAGCCTGTCGTTCAAGTCTTCAGCCAATCTCTGAATGAGGCTCACTTCCAGAGACAGGCGCGTGTCGCGGATATGTGCCGCGAACGGTGCCGACTGTTCCAGCAACTCGGCGTTGTGCCGTGCCAGCGCGGCGATCACCGAGCGTAACGCGGGCGTGGCGCGTGGAGCATCGAGCATTTCGGGCGTGGCTCCGCATTTGGCCATCGTGTCGAGTGGAAGATAGACGCGGTCCAGCGAGCGATAGTCCTTCGCGCAATCCTGCAGATGATTGATGACCTGCAGCGCCGTGCACAGCATATCGGAGAGCGCCCAGGTGTTTTTCGATTCGCCGTGCACCTCGAGCACATAGCGGCCGACCGGCATCGCCGAGAAGCGGCAATAGTCGACCAGTTCGTTCCAGTTGTCGTAGCGCAGTTTGGTGACGTCGCGCCGGAACGCTTCCAGCAGATCGGCCGCATGTTCGGCGGAAAGACCGCGTTCCGCGAGGACCTTGCGCAGCGCCATGCCCTCGGGCGAAGCGTCGGACGTTCCCTTTAGGCTGGCGCGCATGTCCTCCAAAAGACGCAGCTTCTCGTCACGCGTCGCCGTTGCGTGATCGGAAACATCGTCGGCGGTGCGCACGAACTTATAGAACGCCAGGATCGCCGGCCGGTGGCGCGGCGCGATCAGCACCGACGCAACGGGAAAATTCTCGTCGCGATGGCCCTTGCCGGAAGAAAGCTGTGCTGCCGGTCCGCTCATGTCGGCGTCATCGCCTGGACGCGCCCCTTCCACATACCACCGCGTCCGCGCCAATATTGGATGGCGGAATCGATGGTGAAGGCCGCATAGAATGCGCCGATCAGCGGCAAGGCCAGTCCCCAGAACGGCGAGCGGCCATAGAAATGCAGCATCGGCTGGAAGGCGATAGTCATCGCCGCCCAGGTCAGCGCCCCCGCCAGCGCAGCCACACCGCCCGATAGGAATCCCACCAGCGGCACGACATACAGCAACACCATGCCGAACACCGTGCCTGCGAGAACAAGCGGCGAATAGCCGAGCTGGGCATAAGCCGAGCGCGATACCATGCGATGGATGTCGGCAACCCGCGGATAAGGCCTGAGGCTTTCGGCGCGCTGCGTCAGGCCGAGCCAGATCGGCCCTTGTGCTTTCAGGCGGCGGCCAAGCGCGCAATCGTCGATGATCTCACCGCGGATGGATTGGATTCCGCCGGCGCGCTCCAGCGCCTGCCGCTCCACCAGCATGCAGCCTCCCGCGGCAGCCGCTGTTTGCCTTCGCGGGTCGTTCACCCAGGCGAAGGGAAACAGCATGTCGAAGAAAAAAACGAAGGCGGGGATGAGGAAATGCTCGGCGAAGCTGTCGCAGCGCAGCTTGGCCATCAGCGAGACGAGGACAAGCTTGTCGTTGCGCGCGCGTGCCACCAGACGGCGCAGATTGTCTGGCGCATGCACGATGTCGGCGTCTGTCAGCCAAAGATAGTCGGGGATACCCGCTTTGATCACGCCTTGACTGACGGCAAAGAGCTTTCCGGTCCAGCCGAGCGGATGCGGCGCGCCTTGCAGCACCTCGAGACGGTCATCGCCCAGCGCGCGCGCCGCGGATGCGGTATCGTCGGTACTTTCATCGTCCACCAGGATCACGCGGAACGGACCCGGATAATCCTGCGCCAGAAGGCTTCCCATACTGCGCGCAATCAGGTCGGCCTCGTTGCGCGCCGGAACGACCGCTACGACGGAGGGCCACTCGGCTGGTTCGGCCGGCTCGTTGAGGTCGTCGCGCTCGCGCATCCGCCAGAAGAAGCCGCGGCCAAGCAGCAACCCCAGCCAGACCGCCAGCGACAGAAGCGCGAGCAAGGCCATCATTTCAGATACCCCGCCTTGCGAAACCAGGTCAGCGCATCGACCAACGCCTCGCGATAAGGCCGCGCGCCATAGCCAAGTTCGCGTTCGGCTTTGGCGGAGGTGAAGAACATGCGGTACTTCGCCATCTTCAGCGCATCGGCCGTGATGAAGGGCTCCTTCCCCGTCAGCAGTGCCGCCGCCTCGGCCGCATAGGCGAGCGGAAAAAGCGGAAGACGGGGCAATCCCAACACGGGGGCGCGCTGCCCCGTCAATTCGGCGATGATCCCCAGCATGTCGCGAAAGCCCACATCCTGCCCGCCCAGAATATAGCACTCCCCGATGCGGCCGCGTTCCAGCGCCAGAAGATGTCCCGCCGCTACGTCGTCCACATGCACCAGATTGAGGCCGGTATCGACGAACGCGGGTATCTTGCCTCGTGCCGCTTCGACGATCACCCGCCCCGTTGGCGTCGGCTTGATGTCGCGCGGACCGATCGGCGTGGATGGGCTGACGATGACGGCCGGCAATCCCTCTTCGGCGATCAGGCGCTCGACCAGCCGTTCGGCGACGACCTTGCTTTTCTTGTAGGCGCCGATGGCACTTTCTTCGGAATGGCGCGAGGTCTCGTCGGCGGGGCTGCCGTCGTCGTGCGGCTTCAGCGTCGCCACGCTGCTGGTATAGACGATCCGTTCCACGCCGGCAGCCTGCGCCGCCTGCATCACCGCGCGCGTGCCTTCCAGATTGTTGCGCACGATCTCGCCCGGATCGCGCGCCCACAGCCGGTAGTCGGCCGCGCAATGAAAAAGATACCGCGCCCCGCGCATTGCCTCGGTCATCGCCGCGCGATCGCGCATGTCGGCGGGAACGATGTCGGCGTCGATCCCCTCCAAATTGTCTCGCTTGCTCGAGGCGCGCACTGAAAGGCGCAGGGCAAAGCCTTTCGCGGCAAGCTGGCGTGCCAATGCCGAACCGACGAACCCCGATGCACCCGTCACGAAAGCCAGATCGCTCATGAGGACGCCCGCTCGTTCGATTGGGCGAAGGCACGCTTGCCTTCGATCGCCTGCCAGATCAGCAGCACCGGAATGCCAAGAACAACGTCGCGCGCGCGCTTGAGCAAAGACACGGCCAGCCCCACCTCCGGCCCCATGCCGAACACCGGCGCCAGCGCGGCATAACCCGCTTCCTGCACCCCGATGGAGGCGGGAATGAACACCGTGACGGCTCGCAGCGCCGCCAGCAGACTTTCGATGGCGATGCAGGACATCACATCGATCTCGGCTCCGCAGAGCCGGAAGATCACCCAGAGCCAGACGCCGCTGGCGATCCAGGCCGCCAGATGAAAACTAGACGACAAGGCGAGTTTCATCGGCTGGCGGTAGAGCGCTTCGATATTGGCGGTGAACTGCTCGGTTTGCGCCACCGCCGCAGGCAGAAAGCGTGCCGCCAGCCGGGCGGCGAGATGACTGCCTTGGCGCTGCAAGACCACGAAGGCGGCGATGGCGGGCACCAAAAGCACGGTGCCCAGGATCAACCCATCGGCGTAGGGCGCCAGCGCCGGCGCGGCCCGTAACCGTGCCAAGCCGATCAGCAACCCCAGCACGGTAAAGGCAACCTGTGCCATCAGCTCGGCTGTGATATCCACCACGGCCGAGGAGTAGGCCAGCACGGGGGGAATGCCGCCCAGAATCCCCGCGCGCGCGCCGATCACCACTCCGCCGATCTGGGTGAATGGCAACAGGTCGGTGGCTGAATCGCGAAGTTGTCTGGAGACGAAGAATACCCAGAACGGCGCCAGCGGGCCCACCAGCGAGCGCCACGCCAGCCCCAGGAAAAGGATAATAGGCAAGGCGGTCAGCAGGATCAGAACGAAGCCACCCCAACCGACCGAGGCGATGGCGCCAAGCACTGGTGCGATGCCGATATGCAGGACCAAAAAGATCGCGAGCGCCAAACCGGCGAGCAATGCTGCGATGGCCCCGAGTTTCATGTTGCCGGAATCAGTCTTGTGCAGGTTGATATTCTAAACAGGCGAAGCGAACGCCGGACTGACCTTACCGCCGTTGGCAGGAGGCAGGAAATCGCCAAAAGCCCCCAACCGGATAGCATTATTTTTTGTAAAATCAATAGCTTGACTGGAAATCAGGGCGCCAAGCTCCTCGGCGTAGCGATAGCCCGCCGCCGCCAGAGGAAAGTCTGCTGCGGTGGCTGGATGCAGATAGATCTCACTCACCCCGTCCGGGAGATGCTTGAGCAGGCCCTTGAGGCGCGCCGCGGTCATGGCGCCCGACCAAGCCAGGCCGAAAACCTGATCGGGCGAGAAAATTCCTGCCTCTGCAAGTCGCTTGCGCAGGCGGTCGGCCCACAACCGCACAACAAAACTACTGCCTGCCGACGCCTCAGGTTCGATCTGGCGCAGAACAGAGGACGGCTCATACGGCACGCGCATGGCGTTCAGCCCAAACCGCCGTCCGATCCGAACAATCAGGCCTGCGATGGTGGGGTGCAGATGGAAATGCTTGTGGGCGTTGACGTGATCGAGCGGGAGTCCGGTGGCTGCAAACGCCTCGAATTGGGCTTCGATTTCGGCAGCCAGCTGACGCCGGACACGCGGCAGCAGGAACATCGCGATCCCGGCGCGCACCATGTTTGTGCGGAAAAACCCGTCGGCATCGACCAGATCGGGCACCGCGGCGGCCGGCAGCGTCGGACGGCCTTCCACCAGCACCAGATGCAGGCCCACGCGCAAGCGCGGCATGTCTTTGGCGCGGGCCACCGCGTCTGCGGCCGCGGAGCCGCTGACCATCAGGCTGGCGGCCGTCAGGATGCCTTCGCGATGGGCGAGTTCTACAGCGTCGTTGACTTCATGGGCGGCGCCGAAATCGTCCGCTGTGACGATCAAGCCTCTCAAGAAACGATCATGTCCTCGCGTGTGCGCAGGAACTGGAAGAACTCGACGCCTTCGCGCAGACGGCGCACCAGCATGTCTCGCGAGGTCAGCATCTCGCCGACGATCTCGGCGATCTTAGAGGGACGGAAGTAGAACTTCTTGTAGAAATCCTCCACCGAATTGAAGATCTCGGTGTGGCTGAGGTCCGGATAATTGAGCGGCGCGATCTGCGTGCCGTCGTCCGTCAAGAGATCGACGTCGCTGGCGAACCAGCCGTTTTCCTTCGCCTGCTTGTAGAGGAAGGTACCCGGGTAGGGCGCGGCCAGTGACACCTGAAGGGTGCGCGGGTTCACTTCCTTGGCGAATTTGAGGGTTTCCTGGATGGTTTCGCGCGTCTCGCCGGGCAGGCCCAGGATGAAGGTGCCGTGCACGATGATGCCGAGTTCGTGGCAATCCTTGGCGAAGCGACGCGCCACATCCACCAAGAGACCCTTCTTGATGTTGTGCAGGATTTTCTGGTTGCCGGATTCGTAACCGACCAGGAGCAGCCGCAGCCCACCGGCCTTCATCGCTTCCAGCGTCTTGCGCGGTACATTCGCCTTGGCGTTGCAGGACCACACGACGCCGAGCTTGCCCAGTTCGACCGACAGCGCTTCCACGCGGGCGTGATCGTCAGTCAGCGTATCGTCGTCGAAGAAGATCTCCTTTATCTCTGGGAAATTCTTCTGGATGTATTTCACATCCTCGACCACGCGCGGAATCGAATGATAGCGGTATTTGTGCCCGCCGATGGTCTGCGGCCACAGGCAGAAGGTGCAATGCGATTTGCAGCCGCGCCCGGTGTAATAAGAGATGTATGGGTGCTTGAGATAGCCGCCGAAATATTTCTGGGTATCGAGTTGCTTGTAGAGCGGCAGCACGGAAGGTAGCCGATCCCAGTCCATCAGGATTTCGCGTTCTGGATTGGAGATGATGGCGCCGTCCTTGCCGCGGTAGCTCATCCCTTTGATCGTCGACCAATCCTTGCCTTCGGCAATTTCCTTGATGGTGAATTCGTATTCGTTGCGGGCGACGAAATCGATCGCTTCACAGGCCTTGAGACTCTCTTCGGGCTCGACCGCCACCTTGGCGCCGATGAAGCCGATGATGGCCTTGGGGTTCAGCTCGCGGATCATTCCGGCCGTCTTACAGTCCGATTTGAAGGACGGCGTGGAGGTGTGAATGACGATCAGCTCATGCGATTTCACATCGTCGACGATGTCGGCGAACTTCAGCCCGTGCGGCGGCGCGTCGATCAGCTTGGCGCCTTCCACCATCGCGGCGGCCTGCGCCAGCCATGTCGGATACCAGAACGACTTGACCTCGCGCTTCATCTGATAGCGCGCGCCGGCCCCGCCGTCATAGCCGTCGAACGAAGGCGCCTGGAGAAACAAAGACCTCATTACTCACCCTCACCGATTCAATAAGGCGCCGTCCTGCTTTACCTGCAGACGTTCGCCTCGCCATTCAACCGACCTGCCGAACAGCGATACCACAAAGACGCCGAACGATAGCACGTCTCTCACCGGCAGAAGCCAGAGCGGACCGCCGTTGCATCCGAAAAGCTGGTCGATGCGCCATTTGAGCACGGCACGCGCGGCAAGGGTAGCGGCCAGCGAAATCAAAGCAAATACGGTAAAGCCCGACAGGATTACCCCCATCACTCCTAGGGGAATGGCATAGGTGACGATGCTGCCGGCGTGCCCGGACCGCGCCACGACGCGGATGGTACGGGCCCAGCGCAGCTCGTGAGCCAGCCAATCGCGGACGCTATTTTCGCTGCAGGCATGTTTGACCGTCATGGCGGGTATGGCGATGCGACGGCCGCCGGCCCGCACGGCGCGGCCTATCTCATAATCATCGGCAAGGTAGCCCGCGAATGCCTCAAGCCCGCCGATCTCCTCGAGCACCGCCCGCTTGAGCGCGATGGTCGAGCCCGAGCAAGGCTCGGCCAGGCCAAACGAGATGGCGACTATCGCATTGGGCAGGAACTGGTAATCGATCCCCATGGCGCACAATCGCGAGCCGAAGCCCTCGGCCCCCCAGCCGGTGTAAAGACACGTCGCGGCACCCACGTCCGCGGGCTCCAGCGCCCCGGCCAGCTTGCGCAGATAATCGCGGCGGACCGCGATGTCGCTGTCGCTCAGGATCAAGACGTCGTGGCGGGACTGAGCGTGCATGTTGATGAGGTTGCTGACCTTGGCGTTGGCGCCATGGCGTCTTGAATCGACTACGAGAGCGGCGTCTGCCTCCGGGTAGCGGCGGCGCAGCCGTTCCACCACGGCAATGGCGACGTCATTCTCGTCCTGCACGCCGAAGACAAGCTGGAATGGTGCGGGATAATCCTGCTCGAAGAAGCTGGCGAGATTCTCCTCCAGCGCGGCTTCTGCGCCATGCAGCGGCTTGAGAATCGTCGCTGCGGGAAAGGTGTGGCCTTCGGCATCGGGCTTATGTGCAAAGCGCCCCGCCAAATATGCCGACAGGACGGAATACCCTGCGCTGCAAAGCGCCAGGATCGTCACCAGCCAGCCTAAGATAGAAAGATAATCCATTCAGGCGTGCCCGGCACGAGAGCCCGATTGCTCTCGCGCGACCCCGATTATTGCATCTTTCGACCGTGCTTTGAACGCTTGATCGGGGGGGCACGGCGGGAGCGGGCTTCGGCCAGCTTCCGTGCCGCTAGCGGATGGCGCGCGCGCCCTTGCCCTTCATCACGGCCTCGACTTCCTTGAGGTTGACCATCGAGGCGTCGCCCGGTGTTGTCATCGCCAAGGCGCCATGCGCCGCCCCATATTCGACCGCCGCTTGCGGTCCTTTGCCTTCCAGGAAGCCATAGGCGAGGCCGGAGGCGAAGCCATCGCCACCGCCTACGCGATCGTAAATCTCCAAATTTTCGCGCGTCGGCGCTTCATAGAATTTGCCGCCGGCCCAGATCACGGCACCCCAATCGTTGAAGGTCGCCGTTTTGGCGTCACGTAGCGTCGCCGCGGCAATCTTGAAGTTGGGGAACTCCTTCACCGCCTTGGCGATCACTTTCTTGAAGTTCGCCGGGTCCATGGCCGAAATGTGTTTGTCGAGGCCGTCCACCTGAAAGCCGAGGCGGGCGGTGAAATCCTCTTCGCCGCCGATCATCACGTCAACATATTGCGCGATCTTGCGGTTGATCTTCTGCGCGCCTTCCGTGCCGCCCTGGTTCTTCCACAACGACGCGCGGTAGTTGAGGTCGTAGGAAACGATCGTGCCGTATTTGCGCGCGGCCTGCACCGCTTCGATCACCGCTTCGGATGTGTTGGGCGCGAGCGCCGCAAAAATCCCTCCGGTGTGGAACCAGCGCACGCCTTCCTCGCCGAACAGCTTGTCCCAGTTCACCTCGCCCGGCTCGATCTGCGAGGCGGCCGAGTTGGCCCGGTCGGAGCAGCCCAAGGCCGCGCGAATTCCGAAGCCCTTCTCGGTGAAGTTCAGGCCGACGCGGGTGTTGCGGCCGATACCGTCGAACTCGCGCCATATGATGTGCGAAGTGTCGACGCCGCCCTGCATAATGAGGTCTTCCGCCAGCCAGCCCAGATCGTTGATCGGCAGCGCGGTTACGATAGACGAGCGTTTGCCCCAGCACTTCTTCATGGCGCGCGCCACATTGTATTCGCCGCCGCCTTCCCAGACCTGGAACTGGCGGGCATTGCGCACCCGGCCGAAGCCCGGATCGAAGCGCAGCATCACTTCGCCGAGGGAGACGCAATCCCACGTGCATTCGCCTGCGGGGCGGATTTTCAGGATTTCATCGCTCATGATTTTTTCGCGCGGATTTTCTTGACGAGCGCAATGGTCTCGGCGACTTTCTTTTCGATGCCGGCGTAATCCCTGGCCTCCAGCAGGTCCGGGGTGATCAGCTTGGCGCCCATGCCCGTCGCGACGATGCCGGCGCCGAACCAGGCGCGGATCGATTCCTCAGTCGGATCGACACCGCTGGTCGGCATCATGCGGGTCCACGGCATCGGGCCGAGGATGGCCTTGACGAACTCCGGTCCGCCAAGCGACGACGCAGGAAATATTTTCACGATTTCGCAGCCCAACTCCTCGGCGTCGGAAATCTCGGATGCCGAGCCGCAGCCGGGGCAGTAGGGGACTTTCCGCCGGTTGCAGAGTTTGGCGACCTCAGCGTTGAGGATCGGTCCGACGACGAACTTCGCGCCGCCCGCAATGTAGATGGCCGCGGTCGGCGCATCCACCACCGAGCCGGCGCCCATGATGACGCTGGGATCGGCCTGGGCGAAGTGGCGCGTCACCTCCAGGAAGACGTGTGGCGCAAAATCGCCCCGATTGGTGAATTCGAAGCATTTGGCCCCGACGTTGGCGCAAGCCTGGATCACGTTGATGCAGACTTCCGCATCGGCGTGATTAAAAACCGGGATGACCCCTTGCTCCATCATCGCCGTCAATACGGCCATGCGGTCATTCGCTGCCATTCCCTGCTCTCCCCTTTAGTCCGGACGGATGCCGCGCAATTCAACAACCTTGCGCGCCGGAAGCAACATTTAATCGGGTACGGCGCACGCCAAACGACACATTATTCTGGCCCACGCCGGGATGCGCGCCAGGATTTCCCTGGCGCACGCCTCGTCCTGACGGAGCTGCTCTACGCTTGGAGGCGCAACCCGTGCAACCGTCTTTGTGCCGGATACCGTCGGCCGGTAGGGATTTGTAAATCAACAATGTTCAACCGAGTTTAAGGGTTATGGCGCAATGCTTCCACGGCAAGGGGAAGACATTGTCCGAAACCGCCATCACAATGGAGCAAGCGCCTCTCGCTCCCAGGGAAGCTCTGCGCTTCCTGGAATTGCGCGCCAAATCGGCCCAGCACGAACTGGCCGGCCGTACCGACGCGGGCGAAGACGTGCTGCACTATCTCGCGCAAAACGGCGAAGCGGCTACGCGGCGCGCGGTGGCGGCCAATCCCGCCGCCTCGCCGCAGTCGAACCGGCTGCTGGCCGACGATCCCGAATGCGAGGTGCGCGGCGAACTCGCGCGCAAGATCGGCAAACTGTTCCCCGGCCTCCTCCTGATCGAGATCAAGCATCTACGCGACCTCACGATCGAGACCCTGGAGCAGCTTTCCCGGGACGAGGAGCCGCGCGTGCGCACCATCCTGGCCGAGGAAATCAAGCACCTGGATTGCGTGCCGCAGAGCGTGGTGAAGCGGCTGGCCCACGATGTCGAGCTGTCCGTGTGCATGCCTATCATCGAATACTCGCCGCTGCTCGCCGATGCGGACCTGATCGAAATCGTGGCGACCGCGCATGCCAATGCGATGCTGTCCGCCGTCGCCCGGCGCAAGGGTCTGAGCGGAGATGTTTCCGGCGCCATCGTCGCGATTCACGACACCTCGGCGATCGCCGCGTTGCTGGCCAATATCGATGCGCGGATTCGCAAGAAGACGCTCGACACCATCGTCTCGCAGGCCGCCGAGATCGCCGAATGGCATGGGCCGCTGGTCCTGCGCGCCGAACTGTCGCCACGCGCGATCCGCCGTATCGCGTCCTTCGTCGGCCGTGGCTTTATCGACATGCTGGCCTCGCGCGACGGCCTCGACGATGCCACGCGCAGCCATCTAAAACGCAGGCTCGACGAACGCCGGGCGGAAGAAGACGGCACGCACCCCGCGCCGGACGCGGTTGATTTCGCGCAACGTAAGGGGAGCCTGGACGACGGCGTCGCGGCGGCGGCCGACGCCTGCCATAAGGACGTCGTCGCCGGCACTTTGTCCGTGCTTGCGAAAGTGGACGAAGCTGTGGTGCGCCGCATTCTAGAATCGGGATCGGCCAAGGCCGTTACCGCACTCGCCTGGCGGGCGGGCCTCTCCATGCGCGTGGCGTTCAAGATCCAGAATTCCGTCATGCGCTTGAAGGGCGCCGACTTGCTCGCCGCGCGCGGCGGCATCGATTTCCCGCTGAGCGAAGACGAGATGCGCTGGCATCTCGGCTATTTCGGCATTTCCTGAACATTTCCGCCGGCCGTCCCTCTATGGATCGGCAAAGCCAAACGGAATAACCTCCGCCCGCGCTCAGTCTCTTGAGGATCAAACAATGCGAAACATGTTCGCTGCCGCGGCAGCCTTGCTGTTCCTCGTGCTGTCGCTTGAGACATCTCCAGCCTTGGCCCGCGATTTGCCGGCCGCCGGCATGACACGCGAACAGGTGGCCGGCTGGCTGAGAGACCGCGGCTATCCCGCCGAGATCAAGACCGACTCCACCTCCGGCGACACGTACGTCTCTTCGACCGTAGATGGCGTGACGTTTGGCATCTATCTCTATGGGTGCGACGGCGACGTCTGCCCCGACATCCAGTACTCCGCAGGCTGGACGGGTCTCAGCGCCGTGACGCCGGACCAGATCAACGTTTGGAACCGCGACAACCGGTATGTCCGCGCCTATGTCAGCAAGGAAGGCGGCGTGTTCGGCGAATACGACGTGGATATCGCTGCCGGGGGCACCTGGGAGCAGCTCAACCACAGCCTGGACCGCTGGGTTCAGGCGCTGGATGCGTTCAAGGCGTTCCTGAACCCGTAAGCGCCCACGATTTTCGCTTAAGGGTTTGGCGAGGCTGTGCTATCCAAGGCTCGGCCGGCGGGCGTAGTTCAATGGTAGAACGGCAGCTTCCCAAGCTGCATACGAGGGTTCGATTCCCTTCGCCCGCTCCAAGACTTAGCTGAAATCGAGAGGATTTTTTTACAGCTTTTTTACAGCTTTTGTTCGCATTTCGGGCTAGCCCCTCGTTCGGTACGCATCGGTACGCCGCCGTCGCGCTCAGATGGAGCACGTCCCGGTATCTGGTCCGGTTCTTTTTTGGGGCCTTGCGATGCAATAGCGTTTGAGAACCAACACGGTCACCACGACTATTTGAGCGCCGGGAGCAGCACACATGGATTGTCCCTTGGTGTCAAAATGGTCGTGAACAACTTCGATCGCGTCACACTTACTCTAAAATTCTGCTTTGCTTGACCGAGATCATCAGCCACCGAATTGGATCGGACAATCCTGTCAAGGTTTGCCACTATTTCCCCGTTGGCTCTGCGAGGCCACCCCTCAAATATGATCACCTCGTCGAATTGCTTACCTTTCGCCTTGTGCATGTTCATTACTACGACGCCATTCTCTGGCTTGTGAGCACTGGCAAAATGTTCCTGGACGAAAGCTTGCCGGGTGATCACTAGTGCATTTCGATAAGCACCATTGTCCCTCCAGTCCTGAGAGAGCGCTTGCCGCAATTGAGTACCTCGCTCAAGCAGTCTGATGTTGCGCACTTCGAGAGCGATTTCGTTCATACGAGGACAAGCGCTCTTCTCCAAAATTGTACGAACAGCGACCCAATCGATATCTGGGTCGCCAGAATGCTTGAGTAATCGCGTCTCGTCGTATGCGGCCAAAATAGCCGCGAAAATGCTATTCTTGGAAAGTGACTTCCCTGACTTTACCGCCAACAGATATTTTTCGTGTGCTTTCGAAATCGCGCCCGCTTCTTTCATACTATCTTTAGTCGGAGTGTCGCCTCCCTTACCGCTGAAATAGCTACATACCAACTCGATAAACGTATGAAGATGATCCCCGGCATCGTCCTGCTGCATCAGAAATGCAATGATTTCTGCAGCAAGAATTGGTGCTTCCATGTCTATCGCAGCCGAATGCGCGATGACCGGCAGCTTCGTTCCGGGATCGCGAAACGCATCCGAAATCTGTCGCATCATCTTCTTCGTCGGACAGAGGATGGCCAATGACCACCCCACTTTTCCGCTCTTGAGCAGACGCTTTCGCGCCTGAATCGTCTTCACGAAGAGCATCGTAAATGCCTGATTGAGGTTTGATTCAAACGGACAGATATCAATCCCATTGTAAGGCGCGTCTCGAAACTGTCCTTTCAGGATGTCGTTCCCGAAAGCGAGAATATCGGTGCCCCGGCTTCGGTGATTGTCCACACCAAGGTCGAATTCGGCCGGTAAGTATTCTGCTCTAAACTGATCTAGGCGCGCCGGATCGGCGCCAATAAAATCATAAATCCGTTGCTCAGGATCTGCTAGAGCAATCAGTGTGCAGTTCAACCCAAGGGCCCTAACGACATCCCATTGACCTAGATTCGTGTCCTGAAACTCGTCAAGTACGACGGCCGGGTACATCGTTGAGACCAGCTCTCGCAGCCGAGCACTTCCATGAAGAAGGCGACTAACGCTGGACGCAAAGAGGTCGAAACAAACGCGCCCATCTTGTTTGGCAAGGCGAATTCGTTCGGCATTCTCACGTTGGAGTTTTTCGGCTTTCTCGGCGTCGGTCAGTTTTGATGCTGTCTTGTACTCGGATCGGATTCCCGAAAGCGCGATTGCTTCGTTGGGAGGAGTCAGAACGACTAGCTTTCTGGGCAGCCCAGTCAAGTAGCCGTGGGCTTTCAGTATGCGCCAGAAGAACGAATGATACGTGTCAACGTCGATTGCTGCTCTTTCTGCGGGCGAGATATTTCGCTCTTCGCCAATCGCCTCCATCACACGCGACACAGTTGCGCGAGCAAAGCTGAGAAAGAGTACTTGCTGGCCTGGCCGCAAACGCTCTCTGGCCATCTTGGCCGCCTTTAGGATCGACACGGTCGTCTTCCCGGAACCGGGTCCGCCGGTCACGAGAATATGTCCATCCGCTTCGACAATGCGCTGTTGTACCTTAGTGAGATCAACCAACTTCAGCCGGTTCCGCTTTAGGAGCTTCGCCCTCGCCGGCTGCGACAGCATCCGGAGCTGGCTCAGGCTCACATGACGCCTTAAGCGACATGCAAGTGTTTCTAATCCACTCGGGAATTTCTGCTTCGGTGCACTGAGCGAGAAAGTCCGCGATACCCCAGTTGCCTTTGGACCATGAAAAATAGTCGCCCACGGCTGGAACAATATTAGCCTTGGGGTCGGGGTACTTGGCGGTGAGATGAGGCGGCCACGCGAGATTATCAGAAAAGCGTTTCAATGCTTCTTGTGTCGTGTTCTTTAGTACGAGTGCTTCAAAGGTCTTCTGGTCGTGCATGTATAGCTCGTCGACCTGCTCCTCGATCTTCGCCTTGTTCGCATCGGTCTGCATGTCGCAGATGGCAAAGACCCTTTTGCCGAGACTGCGGTACAACGCGGAAAGATCAGCGATCTGGTTTTCAGACCCTGCATCAATTGTGCAAATACCCAGCGCCTCAAGCGACTTATATTTAATGGGATCAATCTCAGCCAGCCGCCTTGCTGCCGATGGAAGCGACGCGGCTTCTGTTGCACCCTCCGCGACAAGAACTCGACGAGACAAAAGGCCCTCGCAGAAGCGAGTTCTGAACTCCTGCCGGTAGCGCTTATGCTTTATACTGTCAGGAAGGGATATCGTACTTTGAGAGAGTTCCCCCACTGAAGAGCGCGATAGTATTACAGTTTCGCCGAGGTCAAACTCTTCCAGTACGTACGGGGAATGTGACGTGAAGATGGATTGAGACGACAATTTGCGGATTTCGTGAACAATTCTCTTTTGTGCGTAGGGCGGGATTGCCGTCTCCGGCTCTTCCATGGCAAAGATCACATTTTGTTTGTCCTCCGCGATCTGCGAAAGCATCGCCAACACCAGTACGTTTATCGTTCCTGTGCCTTGCCGAAAGAAGGGGGCCGCGTGGGTTCCTTCACCTGTTGCGATGAAGGCCGTAATTACCTTACGAAGATGCTCCCTGGTAAGTGACGAGACCTTCAGATGTGGCTTTGCACCCCACTCTCTCGGCACATATTTCTCAAGCGATTTGTTTATGCTTTCGAGAATGCCGGATATGCCCAGCTTGGGATCGCTGGCCACGTTATGAGAGGACAAGTTTGCGATCGTGTCTTCCCACATCTGCGGCCGTATTTCCTTTAGCCGTAGAATGATGTCGAGAAGACTTCCGTGTTCCAGACTAAGCGCCCTCGACCCGGTCCTGAGCGATCTAAGATACAGAAAGCCACATTTTTGCTTGTCCTTCTTTAGGAATGGCTGCGGCGTATCGTTTTCCGTAAGACTGCGCGTGAAGAAGGTGTTGCCTTCGAAGTCGTCCTCTTCCGAGTTGTATTGACCGATAAAAGTCACGCGTAGGGCCGCAGCCATCCCGTCAGCGTCAACTCCTTCAGGATTTGGCGCGTCATAGAGAGTGCGTTTCTTTTCATCCCACCATTCGATGTAGTCGCCGAAGCGAGCCTGTTGCTCCTCAGAAAGACCAGTGACCGTCGCCTCAACCGTTATTTTCGGCGCGGCTACCTCGTTTTTGTTCGCCCAGCCGTTGTCTCCTTCGACCACTGCACCGTCGGCGTTGGCGGCTTGTGCCGCCTCGTGGTTGACGCTCTTTGGGAGGTATTCTCCAAGATAGAAATCGTGCTCTTCAATTGGTGGTCTGCGGCTGAGACGGTCTGGACCCAAGACTAGATCGATCGCCTCGATAACTGTCGATTTTCCCGCGTTGTTGTCGCCGATTAATACCAAGTGATCGGGAAAAAATAGTGAGGCTTCTTTTACCCCCCTAAAATTCTGAATCTTCAGCTGACTTATTTTCAAAGCTGGTCCAATCGATATTCTTCTATCCAGACGATAATTCCACTCCCCTCTAGCTGGTACAAGGATGAACGCACTAGCAGTGCGAGCAACGGCTTCCTACGGCAGTTAGGAAAGGGTGGGTGACAGGGTGGAGCACGGGAAACAAACTCATAACCATTCGCAGATAGCTGCCCTTTTCGGGGGTCAAGGACTCCATATCTATTGAATGACCATCTTTGCAGCCGATGCGCGGCACTGACCTGGACGCCCCCGACGGACCGGACAACCACCGGTAATCCACAACTTATTGGGGCGCTTTCCAACGCGATTCCCGGAATGCGCGATTCTCCCACCGCCATCCGGGCTAGACCGGGTGTGGTGAAACAGGAGATTTGGGGGGTCGCCATGGTTCCGGTTGGGTGCGTGAACGTCTCGCTTTTGACGTCCTATTTGTGCCAGGCGGACGGCGTTTTGATCGTCACGCTGAGGGCCTATTCGGGTGCGGTCCCGGATGCGTGCCAGAACGCGATCTGGGCCGCAGCGGGGCTAGTCGAGAAGGCAATATCTGTCGCGGAGGGCCGCTCCAGCCATGACGATCTCACCTTCGGCGCCGGAATCTAGCGCGTGGGCAAGAGCGAAATCCGTCACGCGTCCCGTCATGGGCACTGTGCGGGCCTACCATAGCAAACCCGAGATCATCACGCACCGCAGGGAGCCTGTCGCAGTCGCGCAGGAGAAGCAGCCATGATCTGGTTCAAATGCTGGCGCGAAGGCGATACTTGCCCCGATTGCGGCAAGCGCAAGCTCGTCGCGGTCGAGGGCCGCTCACTGTTCAGCTTCGGCCGGCCTGTGCCGTGGCTTCTCTGCGAGGGCTATCCTCGCTGTGCGTTCGCCACTAGGCGCTACGTCGGCCATCTAACGTGGTGCTATAGTTGGCTTGGGTCCAGGAGAACAACACTGGTATGGAGGACAACCGGCTCGGCATTGGAACGGAGGCGCAGGAGAAGGCGTTCGTCGACGCGCGAGAGTTTGCATGGCGGCATTTTGATTTCCACGCTAAGCAGCGTATTGAGGTGTTCAAAGCCTACCTAACGCTGGTGACCATCGTATACGCAGGTTGCGGAGTTTCCGTTCAATCGAAGGCGTACAGCATTGGACTGACGCTTTGCGCCGTCTCGATCATCTTTTCGGTTGTCTTCTATCTGTTCGACGTCCGCTCGCGGCAGCTCATTAAGATATCGGAACGCTATCTGATAAAGGAGGAAGCTCGATTAGCTCAATTGACAAAGAATGAGGCAATTCGTCTGTTTCGGAAGAGTGATCTAGCGGCAGCGGTGGCGAAACAGGGTTTCCGAGTCACCTTTTCAAATTTGTTTAGCGCACTTTTTATTTCAAATGCGGCAGTGTCTGTTCTGCTGTTCTTTATATTCCTGGTGCACATTTCACAATAGGAACCGTACACTGACTATTTGAGGTCCTCTTCGCTGATAGAGTGCCCCAGCCTCTCGCGCTTTTTGCGCAAGTAGACCTTCACCTTTTCAGTGAGTTTTTCGGGAATCAACTTTCGGGTCCCCACCACCTCAATCCCATGCGCTGTGAGCCCGCGGGCCTTTGCTGGATTGTTAGTCAAAAGAACGACCTTCGGATTGGAGCCGAGTATTGCAACTAAAGCCTCGCTCGCCGCCTCATATGTCCTTAGGTCGCTGTCGAGACTCAGACACTGAAAGGCTTCATCCGACTCGATCCCAAGTGTTTGTTGCAGCGCGATTGCTTCAATTTTTCGCCTCAGCCCAGCGCCCCTTCCCTCTTCGTATAGATATAGAAGCAGCCCGTTCTCTCGAATTATCTCGCCAAGACTCAAATGAAGCTGAAGGCCACAATCGCAGTCGGTTGCCCACAGCGCTTCCCCGAACAAACAAGAACTCTGCAGTCGCACCAAAGTGGGCGTAGAGAAAGTGGGAAGGTCGTTCGAAACAACAATACCCTCTTTCTCAGGAGGCGCAGCCGCCGGTCCACTTTCGCTTGGCGCTCTACGAAATTGAACGTGCCTGACAATCACGGTTCCATATTCGGTCGGAAGGCGGATGGCTGTGCCAATCTCGATCACTTGTCAGAACCTCTTTGGGAACGGAGCCCGCCCGATCTTATCTAAAGCTTCGAAGTAAGCTTGTACCCAGAGAACCCCTCGCCTCGTCTGCCGCGCAACGAGCTCTGCTAGGCCGTTTTTCTTTGCACCACCGCGCTCCCAGTTTAGTACGCGACGCGACAGTTGAATATAGTCCTCCTCGATCGGCATGCCTTCATGGAACAGCGCTATCGAGTTTTCTGCCAAGCGCAACGCGCCATCGGCGTCATCAGGGCGACCGGCAAGAAGGTAAGCATCAGAAAGGCACAGACCTCCCCAGGTGTACAAATCAAGATCTCCTTCGTCCTGTGCGATTTGTATTGCCTCCTGGTATTTGTTGATTGAATCTGCGTAGGCCCCGCAGTGGCGCAATACCTCGCCTTCCGCAAAGCGGCATTTGCCAATTTCGATTTGACGCTGATATTTCTCTGCGATGCCAACCGCCTCATCGATGGCAGGTTTTGCGACGTCAACGAGCTTTAGAAAAGCCAGCGAGCGAACTCGCTTTCTGATTGCTGAATTCAAATGCAATTCCGCGGGCTTCACATCCGATTCTTTGCTGCTGGCAATAAAATGACGCGCCCATTTCACGAGTTGTTCGCCATGTTGAGCGGCCACCTCGTACTGACCAAGGTCTCTCAATGCGACATTTCTGATCTCCTCGTATTGAAAAGTCACAATGTCCACATGGTCCCTCCGCATCGCATCGCTCAATGTCATGTTTGAGTCGATGTACTTAATTGCTTCAGCGTAATTTCCGGTTCTGAGTTCCAAGTCCGCAAACAGTCTTCTGGCCTCTCCCGCCGCTGCCATTTTCGGTCGCAATTCAAGCAGACGTGTCTGAGCTTCTCGAGCGCTCTTGTAGCGACCAAGATCAAGGCTCTCAGATAGAGATCGCGTCAGCTCATGTTCGCGCCGAGTAACGATCTTCTCTTGGACCTTCCCCTCGAACTCCGAAAGAAACCGCGCCAGGTTCATAGCGCTCAAATCAACCGTCTCAGGGATGTACGCTTGTCCTAGCTCCACTATTGCGCCAACTTGCATCGCAATCTGCTCCCAAGTGTGAAGCGAGAGCAGCCTCTTCAGCCGACTCGCGTCCTTTATCCGAGAATCGAGTGTGTCTCCCACGTGTATTAGCGCCTGCGCAAGATTGGCAACATCGCTGGGCGCTGCAGTGCCATCTGGCGCAGTGCCGTCAGTTTGCAGTTGGGTGAGGCAGCCCACTGCGGTTCCGCCGTAATTCCCTTCGAGCCAATCGAATATCCCAGTTCGGTTCGACAAAATGAGTGGGATGTTTGCCCCGATGAACTCCGCGGCGGTCAGTCCGAAGCTCTCGTAGAGCGACGGAACGACGCCCACATTTATGCCGCACGACTTCATTACTTGCTCGACGTCATGCGGCGAGTCGTAAAATGGATAGACTTGCAGGTTTGCGGGGGCATGGATCTTTGATCGGATCGAGCTCGTAATCTCAGCGAGTTCGTCCTTCGGTGCACCGATCAGAACTAACCTGCTGTCACGCCACGCTCTGGCTTTCCGTCGCGTAGCGTCGCTCATTATCTGGGCATATGCATCCACTACGAGCGAAGACTGTTTGATGACATCGTGCTTGGTATCGAAACGACCAATTGACGCGATGCACAACGCGTCCGATGTCGGGTGGTAGTTGATCGTCGGAATGCCGGGCACTATTTCGAACAGCTTGCCGTCTTGGACAGCAGTTCGCGATGCGCTGTAGAGCTTTGGTCCAACAGCAAGCACGAAATCCGCACTCTGCAGAAGCTTGAACTGTCTGTAATTCGCGGCAGAAATATCTTCTGACGCTTTTGTTTCATCGAAGGGTTGATAATCGAGAAAATTCACGTGTCTAAATATGAGACAATGCACATGCTGAAAATTCGGCTGCAGGAAGGCCTTTAGTGCCATTCCAATCGATCCCGTATAAACGTCGTGCGCTATGATGAGGATGCGATTGTATTCAGCTTGATCGAAGGCCTCGGTCAAATGGGACTTTAGGATGGTCTCGTCATCTGGGGTCCAAAACTCTCGGTCTTTAGCGGGGTCCCTCGACTTCGATGACACGCAGAAGACCTTCGCATTCTTGACGTGTTCAATCTCATACTGAAGGTCCGGCGAAGCGTTTAGAGCCGCCAGCAAGAACTCAGTGTTTGGGAAGCACCGCGCCAGCGCCGTACAGAGTTCGTAATTAAACGAGTTCACGCCGCCGTGACGCGTGCCCCAAAACGTGCTGAGCGAAACGACCAGTGTCTTCACGATAGCCCCACGAGTCGGCCTAAGGTAGCATACCGTGGAGTGCGCCGCCGCAAGTTGTCCAAATGATGCGGAGTGGGCTGATTCTGGGCCGCTGTGCGGCGCACAGTCTGCGGCACGTAAAATGCTGTCAAGGCATCTGCACATCGCTATGGCCGGAGGTGCTGTGGTGGCCCGATGGCGGTCCCTTGAACAGAGCGACGTTGCTCAAGGTCAGCTGTTCGGCGACCTCCCGAGCAAACCAATTGACGCCGGACGCGCGCAACTGATCTTCCATCGATTTTCCCTTCACGGCGCACAAGAACCGCAGCTTGAGCAGCACTGCCATGTGGATCGCATTGACGGCCTCCTCCTCCGTCATCGGCGTGTGTCGGGTGAAATCCGTTGGATAGAGCATGAGAACAATTGAAGAACAAAATCAGCTCGAAGTCCAGCCACTACCTGTTGAGAAGCCGGTGCGCCCGTCACCGAAGCCTCGCGATCAAGGATGGGGGGCGGTCATGGTCTGGTTCAAACGCTGGCACGAAGGCGACACTTGCCCCGATTGCGGCAAGCGCAGGCTCGTCGCGGCGATCGGCCGTTCGATCCTGACCCTTGGCCACCCCGCCCAAAGGCTGATCTGCGAGGGCTAGAGGTCGGGCTCCACTCCGAAGTGAGCAAGCCCGCAAAGAATGTGACCAATTTCTGATCGGCGCGAGGGATCGTTACCGAATGGCCGAAACCGCTTGCGGGTTCGGGGCAACGCCTAGAGCCAGATCCCGCAGGGACGCGCTTTAATCCGACGTGCGCTGGAAGCCAAATTCGGTGCAAAAGAAAGCACTACGCGGCAAGCTGTTTCCCGATAGGGTCACATACCGGAACCTCTCCGCGACAAGCCCCGACAGCAGAAACGACATCGTTTCATGCGGCACACCGCCGTAGAATCTGCCTCCGGAAGGTGGGAGTTCAAGCAAGCCTATCTCGGTCGGCTTATCGCGTGGATCGCGACGCGGGTCAAAGGGAATAAGGAGCCCCCTGCGGCTCGATATGTCCATGCTTGCGGAGCGTCCGGCAAATTTGTCCGGGTATATGCAAACCGTCTTCAAGTGAAGTTCCGCATATTCCGAATAGTCTGTTTCGGCGTATTTCTGGTGATTTGTCGAAAAAGAATAGCTCGGCTCCCATTCCTTGATCTCAAACATGAGCAGGCGATGCTCTCCCTGCTGCCCTTTGCGCTGTTTCTTGCGTGGCATCGGATTCTCCTCCGCGACAATCTAGCTGCGAGCGTCGCACCGGTTGCACGGTTTCACAATTCGTGTGCCCGTCGGCGAGACCGGGGGTAGCAAGGGCAGGTTCGCAATTTAGGATGCGCTAGGGGCGCAACATCCCTTTCGCCGCTGCCGTTATGAATGTGGCAGTTGCGCCGATGACCGCGCCGATCGCACCAACGATGGCGAAGATCGCTAGCAGCATTTTCTTGCCGCCGGTCATCTGGTCGAGCGTCGTCTTGATCGATGTCAGCTTCTGATCTTGGCTCTCCTGGTTGGACTTGATCGTCGCAACTGCCTCTTCCAGTCGAGCGAGCCTCTCGCGGTATGAGGCATGTGCGTTATCGCCTGCGGCCATCTATAGCTCTCCTCTTCGCTATCGCGTTTTCTTCGGTGCACGGTCGCCGAACCACCACACGATCGCGGTCACGGCCGCGAAGACGAGCGAGTCCGCCACGTAGGCGCGATCGATGTCGCCGGGCGTCATCGCGAAGAACGCCGCGCAGAGGAATCCGGCCAGCCCCATCGTCAGCGCCGGCCGCACCAGAGCGCGCACCGCATTGACCCACGGATAGGTCGACCCGATCGAAACCTCCGATTTGAGGCTTTCGGTCAGGCCGCCCCACGATCCTGACGATGCCGTGACCGCTAGTTCCTGCTCGGTCTCCTCGGCTTTTGCCTTGGTCTGCATGTCCAGCAGACGCTCTTCGTGCGCCCATTCCTCTTTCTTTTGGACGAATGTCTGTTTCGCCTCGAAAATGCCGATGACCTTGCCGACGACGTTTCCGAGAAGACCGAAAAGCCCACCCGACAAGCCCGCGTCTAAGACAGAACCGATGTCCATTTTGCCTTGCTCCTTTCGCCATAGAACCACTGCGCGGGCCTGGCCCGCGTATCGAGATGAAGAAACGTCTGGCCGAAGCCGTAGCCGGTGAAGCCGGCCCTGCGCGCCGCCGCGAGAAGGGACGCCGGGTCGTGCCCGGCAAGTGCCACGTCGAACGCCAAGCGTTTGTGAAGCGACAGCGGCGCGCCGCCGATATGCGCATTGTGAAGCGCGCAGCGGTGCCCGGAATTGATACGGGTCGGCTCGCCGAGATCCTGCCGAACACGCTCGATCGCATCGAGCGCCTCGGGCCAGATCATGATCTCGCCGCAGCACGGGCACGCTATTTCACGCGCGGTGAAATGCGGCCAGCGCTTCACGTCCCACGGTGCCCCGGCGATGGGGCCGCAATAGCTCTGCATCGTTGTTTCTCTCAACAAAAAGCCCGGCACTCGGGCCGGGCGGGTAGACTTTTGGAGATTGACTGCCGCTAAGCGGCCTGCAGAACTTCGGGGTCAGCCGCGTTCCGGACGCGGTTTACAAGATCGACGATGCCTTGATCGACGGCCATATAGCGCGCGTCTTGGGTCACGATCTTTATGAGGAGATCGTAGTCAGCGTCTTCGAGGTCCACATGGTCGGCGTTCGACTTTTCGGCAGCTTCAAGGCGCGTAACGATCTTCATGCGCTTGTAAGTGCCGTCGAAACCCCACCCCATCTGCCCCGAAATTTCGGGAGTGGTTTTGACAGTGCTGACAAGTGTGGCAGCGACCGGGGTTTCCTTTCCCATGAACACGATCGCGCCGAGTTGAATCCTCTTCATCGTTTTCTCCTTAGTAGGCTGGGACATAGCGGGTCGTGCCGCTGGCATTCAGGATCGCGAACCATTCCTGTATCGTGGTGTGCGAGCCGCTTGGGCCGAGCGACGTCATTGTCGTGGCAACGCTGCTGTTGGCTACGGTCGGCATCTTGAGGCTGGTCGTTGCCTGCAGTGTCGTGAAAACGCCCGCTGCCGCCGTAGTCACGCCGACAGAGCAGTTGTTGATGGTCGAGGCCGCTGTCGGATTTATTGTGAGCGCGCCTGCCGGGCTGATCGCGACCGTGCCCGTCCCCGTCGGCGAGATGGCAACGGCAGCGGAAGCGGGGCTCAAGGTCACGGCGCCCGTTGCCGTGAGTGTCGTAAAGCGCCCCGCCGCGGCGGTGGTGACGCCAATGCTGGTATTGTTGATCGTGCTGGCTGCGGTTGGATTAATCGTGAGCACGCCGGCAGGCGAGATCGTGACGGTTCCGGTTCCAGTCGGCGAAATTGCCACCGCAGCAGACGCCGGCGAGAGCGTGACGGCGCCCGTTGCCTGTAGTGTTGTGAATTTGCCTGCCCCCGGCGTCGTCTGACCGATAGCAATATTATCCGCTGTACCTCCGTTAATGTCCGTGCTTGTGAGAACAGTGGAAGCTATCGTGACAACTCCGGTCCCGCCGGCAATTTGAATCGCGTCGTACCAAGATGAACCGTCTGCCGACACCTTGAAGTGGAAATTGTCGTCGCCCGTGGTACCAATTTCGGCGCGACCGGACCAATTCGTCTGAAACAGAAAGGATGCCGTGTCGGCCGCGGCGTGTTTGTTGACCTTTACTTGAACGCCATTGCCAATGTTGTTGAACAGGATCGCGGACGAGGACACTGACAGCTTATTGGTCGCGTCGGCTGTGGCGTTCACGCCCAGCATCGACACATTCTGAAGCGCGATCAGCGACGAGTAGTCGACCCAGGCGCTTCCATTGTAAGCGATGAGAATTGTCTCATCGACGACATAGGCGGTCAGACCCGTGAAGGGTGCATAAAATATCCACGCGCCATCGAGCGCGTAGGCGATCTTTCCCGCCTGTCCCGTCCAGGCGCCCGTCGGGCTCGCGGCGACGAGATACGTTGTCCCGTCCGTTGGCGAGCCGGGCGGCGCCGCAACCGAGCGGCTCGCGAAATAGGCGTTTGTCAGGGCGTCAAGCTGGACGAAGCCCTCGTTGACTGTGACATGCTTCTGCGCCTGAGAAGCTGCAAGTTGCTGAATTTTCAGGCGCGGGGTGGTTACGGTCATGGAAGTCCTCGATCAGAACGAAAAAAAGATTTGCGCTGTCGCGGCGATCCCGCGTCCAAGGACAGACGAAAGTAGATAGACGTTGAACTCGAATGGCGACGGTATTCCCGAGGGGAAGTCGGAAGCGACCTGTGCCGCCGAATAACTGAGGATCGATGACGTCAAAGAACTGAACGTCCGCACGACATCACCGGAGCCATCAAGAATTTCGACATCGTAAACTTCGCTCGCCTCGCTCATTGGAACTTCTACTTGGTCCCAACTGTCGGCCGCTGGCGAACGATCACGACGAATCCATCTGATCGTGAGATTTCCTGCCCCATCCCAATAACAGTTCATATAACATGGCGCGAACGGCCTAAGGCCGACACCTTCGAACGAGAGTTGCGCACCCTGGTAGGCCGGATCGGAAATGGGTTTGTCCTGCGGACCCCATTTCCAATTGAACTGACTTCGGGCTTCCGATTGTGCGAGACCAAGTTGTGTGATGGTCTGATCCAAAACGACGACGCGAGCGCCGGCAGAGACCGGGCTGCGCATCTGCTCTTCGGTACCACGCTGGCCTCGCAAGAGATTATGCAGTTTCCATTGTTTTTCCCCGATCAGGTCGGCATCGCGGAATTGAACAATCTCCCAGCAGCCATCAGCATTTTGGATCGCTAAGACGTTGGCTCCGTTATAGACACCGATGTCGTCGGTTGACGAGAAAGTTCCGGTGGACAGTTCGACGTACAAATCGTTGATGCGGTCCCAGCGCCACAACGGACCGGAATAGAAGTCGTACATCGTCTTGCCGATGACGGACGGCTTTGTGATCGACGTATCGAGTGCATAATTCGAATCCGTGGGGCTTTTCAGGATTTGCACCTTGCCGGGCCACGGGTCGGCATAGGCCGCGACGTGCGGCGCCCAGGCCCGCGCGAAATCGGTGTCCGATAGCGCCGGCATGTCCATGAACACGACAAGCGCGCGGCCGGTAACCTTTGTCAGGCTGGTCGTGCCGGTGTCGCGCGCCGCACCGGAGACGCTCTCGTAAATCGAAGGATCGGTAGCAACGGTTGTCAGTGCCCGCGACTCGGTATCGTTGATTTCGGTCACGCGCATGCGCCGGGCCCGCCCGCCGACGGTAACCGTGACCTCATCGGAGGGATCGAGCGCGAGATACAAAGGCGGCAAGGAAAACGCGCCGGTTTCGCGGCCGATCCATGCTTCCTGGATCAGACGGTCGCCGACTCCGCCGGCCTGAGTGCGATCCATCACAAGGGGAATTTGCGTTTCCGCGACGCGGTTGGAATTCCCGACAAGTCGTCGGGCCTGATAGGAACCTTGCTCATAACCGTTCGAGGCGTCGATGAAGGTAAGGCGGTAGGCCAGCGGCAGATCACTGTCCTGCGCCCGCGTCAGCGCGAAGCCGAAATTGGTATCGCCGTCCGGTTCGACAACGAGGTCATCTTCTGCGATTGCCGTCGCTTCCGGCCGCCCGCGCATCAGGAACTTGATCGACCCTTGGCTTTCGACGCCGTCGAAGAAGAAGGCGTTAGCCAACGGTTCCAATTCGTCGCGCGCGCTCATGGTCGAAGTGCGGGCGTAGCCGGTCACCAAACCGGAAAGATTGGACACGTCGTAGGCGGTAAAGTCGGAGCCTTCACAAATCTCGGTGACCAGGTCCGCCAGCAGTACGGATCCCAATCGGCCGTTCAACCAATGGCCGAGCGTGTAGTTGTCCGAATCCGCCCACAAATCTTTGCGCGCCGGGAAGAACGGGAAGGGACGCGCATCCCAGCACCACACCGCGACGTAATCGGCCGCAACCATCTTGCCGGAATAGACGGTCGATGTCGGATTGTTGGCGTCTAGTGCCCAGTAATTAAGGTGGGCTTCCAAGAATGCGCGCTGCATGAGATCGTCGCGCTGGCCGTTCGAATAGTACGGCAGGAAGCTCTCGCTCGATTTCGGATCATAGAAGACGTTCGGCTGGTTGGCGCCCTTGTCGATGGCGGGACAGCCCAGTTCGGTGAAGCGGATCGGCTTTGACTGCGGCACCCAGGCCGTGTGTGAGCTGCTTTCGGCGCCGCTGGGGCGGTCGTAGTGGAGATTGCTCCACCAGTTCCAGATGTCCTTCTGGCGCCATACCCACGGTTTTCCATAGGTTGCATCGGTAATTGACGTGCGGGTTTGCGAATCTCTGTCGGCATCGCTGGCGTAGTACCAGTCGTAATCCTCGCCGCCCTTGATGTTCGATTGCAGATAGTCGCGGTCGTGCGGCGTCGTCGGGCCGTTAGTCGCGTCATAATCGAGATGCATTGTGCCGTCGCGCCAGTCCGCCAACGGCATGTAATTGTCGATGCCGATGAAATCGATGTTGCTGTCCGACCACAAGGGATCGAGGTTGAAACGCACCGCGCCCGCCGCGTCGCCGGTCTGGTGGTTGTTGTACTCCGACCAGTCCGCCGCATAGCCGACCTTACAGCTCGACCCCACGATGGCCTTCACGTCCGCCGCGAGGGTTTTCAAGGCCGCAACCGCCGGATAGGTGGAAGCATCGCTGCGCACGCGCGTCAGGCCGCGAAGTTCCGAGCCGATGATGAAAGCATCGACCCCACCCGCCTCGACGCAAAGGTCGGCGTAATGCAGTACCATGCGCCGGTAACCCCAAGTGCCGGTGAAAAAGGCGTCGACCTGGGTGGCGGCGGCGCTGGTTTTGTCCACGCTGCCGGCGTAGCCCGACGCCGGACTGCAAGTAATCCGACCGCGCCAGGGATAGGCGGGCTGACCGTTTGCCGCGGCATTGTTCGAGTACGGATTGGGCAGCGCGTTGCCGGACGCAATGTCCATGAACACAAAGGGATAAAACGTCACCTTCCAGCCGCGCGATTTGATGTCGGCAATGATCTGCTTGACCGACCTATCGCATGGCGTGCCGCCGTAAGCGGGAAAGCCATCGACATAGGAGACGACCCCGACCTCGGAGCGTTTTTTGTCGTCCACCCACCAGGCGTAATCGGTTTTCTTGGTGTTGCCGTCGTCGTCGATATATTCGCCATAGGTCGATTTCGAATTATTATCGACTTTCGGCTTGATGGTGCATTCGCCCGCGCGCAGATCGTCGCCGAACCAACCCACCACGAGCGACACCGATTTTAGGTTTGGCGCACTGTTTTCAAGATCGTCGAGCGAGGAAACCGCGTCCGTGACCCCCGAAGAATTGGCCTGGTTCTCCGGCGCAGTGGTTCCTTCTCCGTCATCGTTGACGACGACCGTCGTGGCATAGACGAATTCGCCGGCGCCGGGAATGAGATTGACGGAGGAGAGGACATTTTCCAGTGCGTCCTCATGTTCGTCTGCGGTAATCGAGCGGATCAGCTCGAACTGCAATTGCGGAATACGATTGCCGAATTGAGTGAGCAGCAAATCCTCGATCACGACATAGCAGAGCCCGCGATAGGACGGCGTGTTGCCCTCGCCTTCGGTTTCCTCAATCAGCGGATCGGCGGTTTGGGTCTCGGTGCCCTGGTAGAACCGGATCGTAGGCGGTCCATATTCCGAATTGGTCGGATCGATCAAATTGCCGTCGGCCCAGATGCGACCGAGTTTTTTGACTATGCCTTCGCACAATCCGACGGCGAACGAGATCGAATAGGAATATGTTTTGGTCGAATTACCGCTGCCCTTACCGCCGGATGTGTCGGTCGATTCCCTATATTTCGTCGCCCAGATGATCTGTCCGGCGACTCGTATTCTGCCATCTACGCGATAGATGCTGGCGCCCTCGGTCGAGGTCTGCAACGACGTATCGGAGAGCCGCGGACCCTTGGTCGTGGTTCCGAAGAGATACTTGTCGGCGACGCTGCCAGCCACACTACCGATCATCCCGCCGATCGAGGCGGCAGTAACGCCCAGAATTGTGCCGCCGATCTGCGATCCTATTGCCGCTCCGGCAAGCCCGAGAACGAGGGTAGCCATTTACGGAACCTCGAAGGCATAAGCGAGCTTGCGCCGCCAGGCTTGCGAGAACTCTTCCTCGCTGACGCGCTTGTTCTGCCGCGAGTGGATGAGGGTCGGCGCGCCATCCTTCTTTGCCACGATGCCGCAATGCTTGGCCGGTCCGTTCGCCACCATGCGGAACAGCGCCACATTGCCGATAGCGATGCTCTTTATGTCGATCTCGCTGAGATGGCGCGCCAGGCCGTCGCGCAAGGTTTCCTCATTCGTGGCCTCGGCCCAATCCGGCGAATAGGGCGGCAGGAGTTCGGGATCATCGGCCCCCTTCACCTCGCGCCACACTCCGCGCAACAAGCCGAGGCAATCGCAGCCCGCGCCCTTGACGCTCGCCTGGTGCACATAGGGCGTACCGATCCAACCGCGCGCGGCGGCGACGATCATGTCCGGATCAGTTGCCATAGCGTGAGCCTCCATCCATATCCGTGTTGGAATTGGCGTAGGCGATCACCGCATCGTTTCCGGGCATATAGGGGAAGCCGCGGAAATTGGCTGCGTTGGAGAACTTCTTTTTGCAGGTCGAGAACTGCTTGTCGCAGCCCACCGTAACTGTGAAGGTATCGCCGGTCGCGATATTGACGGCGGCCACCTGCCAAATCTCGAAGAGTACTGAAGCCGAGGTCTTGCTATGGCGCTTGACCTCGATCGCATGGCCGGCATTGTTGCCGCTCGTCCAGGTCAGTTTGCCGCCGGCAAACCATCCGTTTGCAAAAGCAGAAAGCCCGGCGGCGGCGAAGCGGCGATTGTCGGTAACCGTTGCCACGGTCCCGGCACCCTTCCTGGCCGCTGTCGTAATGTCGATGGTGCAGCGTGCATCCCCGACATCCGCATCGCAGGCGTAGCAAAAGGCGCGGCCGACCGGTTGACTTAGCTGTTGCATAAGGCCGCGAATTTCCGCCTGAAACGCAGTCTTTCCGCGCTTGACTTCGCCGAGCGTCCCTTTGCGCATGAGAACGCGCTGATCCGGGTTCGACCAGTTCACGCGCCAGATTTCGACCAGAGCGCCGTCGTAAAGACCGGCGGCAAGATCGTCCTCGTTGAGATCGTCCGCGGAAAGAGCGCCCGAGACTTCGAGGTTGTCGACGGACAGCCCGAGGGACGATTGAACCTGCGATGCCGTGAAGCCGCTCGCGGCCATGTAGGTCAATCCGTCGAAGCTGAGTTCGGCGTCGTGATCGGTAAAACCCTGCACCGCGTCGTCTTTGCGGACGACACGCCAGCACCAGGACAACGTCGTCACACCTTCGGCAATATGGGTCGCAAATCCGGGATCGAGGGTTTTCATTCCGGGACCTCTATAAGATCGATTTGGGTCACGGTTTGCTGATCCCAGCTTTCGACCTGGATCGGCAGATGATCCATGTCGAAACGGACAGGGACGTAGAACTCGAAGCTGGCGGTCGGCGTCTGCGCCGGCGCCGACGAGAACGTCACACGACCGGTGAGATAATCGATCGAAGCGGGCGTAACGATCGAACCGTTGACTTTGACGACGACTGTTCCGCTCTTCGGCTTCGTGATGGTGCGGACGTGCGTTCCGCCGGTGGTGCTGTAGCGCTTGACGAGCTGGTAGACCGTCGAACTGACCTGCACTGTCTGCACATCGGCAGCGTCGTAATCCGACCAGTCCTTGAACGGGAACGAGTAAGCGCGCCCCTTCACCACGCGGAAGTGCGCGACGACGGCGGCCATTTGGGCGCGGGTCCGGATTCCGGTCCCGATGTTGAATTTACATTTGGCCTGTTCCCAGCAGATGTTCCGCTGTTCTGCGGACGATCCGAGCGTGACAACATCGGTCAGGAATGTCGGTCCGCCGGTGGCTCCTTTCGCGACAGCATCGGGGAAAGGCGTGTTGAGAAATGGAGTCGGCATAGCTTCACATCCTCGCCGCAGCAGCCCGCATGCCGCGGACCAGGGACGACATCACTTGCCCCTTGCTCGCCTGGAAAGCGCGAGGACTCGTGGTCTGGATGTACTGATTGACCTGCATGGGACGGCTCCCGCCGGCGTTGTAGTCGCGCGTCTGCGCCCGGTTGAGCACGCGTTCGCCCGTCTGCAGGATCGCGGGGACTTCGTCGGGGCCGAGATAGGCGCCAGCATGAAGACGCGGCGCGAATCGCAGCACGTTCGCCGGCAGGGCGCGATTGCTGTTCGCCGCTTCCGCCATGCCGCCTTCGTGGAACAATCCGGCCAGCCAACTTTCCGCCGCGGAAATCCAGGTTCCGCTCGACGCTGCGGCGGCGGTCGTGCTTTTGCCGTTGCCCAAGATGTCGCCGATGATGCCGCCCACGCTGTCTAAGGTCGGATTTTTTTCGCCGAAGAGCAGGTTTTTGAGTGGGTTGATTGCGCCGAGCTTGATGATTTCGCTCTCAATGTCCTGCATGGCCGAGAGTCCGGCTTTTGCGAAGCTCTCCCAGTCGTATTTGCCCTGGACGATGAAATCGGACCAGCGGCTCGACACGCTGTCGAATGTACTTTCCAGCTCGCCGCGCGACGCCGTGGCAAGCTGGAGCTGCTGGTTGAGGCGCTCGATCTCGCCCGCGTTGGCGACGATCTGCTTGCCCTCGTCGCTGCCCAGGTCGATGCCCTGCTGGAGAAGCTGTTGCTTGGCCCGCAACTGCGCCAGTTCGACTTCGCGTGCCGACTCGCTCGCGCCTTGCAGTTCGATCTCGCGTTTCGCGATTTCGATCTGATCGTTCTGGCCCGAAACGGTCCGGAGCGCTTGATTGCGGCGCGTCTCGGCATTGTCGTTTGCGAACGCCGCCGGCAACTTATCGATGATCTTCTGCAGCGCATTCGCTTCGGCGGTATAGCCTTGCGCCAGCGCGAGCGCCTTGGCGACGCGAAGGTTCGCCAGCGCGATCTCGATCTGCATTTGCTGATTTGCATCAGCGACCGTGGTCTTGCCGGATGCGAGCGCATCGTTGACGGTCTTTTGGGCCGTGGCATGTTCGCCGAGTTGAGAAATCTGCTTGGCGCCGGCGGCGTAATCCTGGGCGACCTGCTCGGCGAGCAATTGGCGCGTGCGGGTCTCGACATTGACGCCATCCCGGAGCGCTTCCGCAAGAGCCTTGGCCCGCGCCTCGGCAGTCTGGCCGGCAGCGGCGCTCACCAGGTACGCGTTGCCTGTTGCGAGCGACGAACGCGCGTTGCGGTCGAGTTCGATCGTCTGCGCCGCGATTTCCCGCGCCGCTTCTGCGTAGACCTTCGTGGACGCGGACTGCACCTGACGCTCGACCTCAGCGGCAGTCACGACCTTGCCGGAAAGCTCCAATCTCGTGCGGCGAGCGGCGTCGGCGGCCCGCTCGGCAACCGTGAAATGCCCGAGCGCCTGGATTTCCAGCATATCCGCGGATGCGGCTCTTTCCGCGGGATCGAGATAGGTCTGCTTGGCGCGGGTGAGCGAGTCTTGGGCCTGTCTTGCCTGATCGGTCGTGACGCCAAGCAATTTCATCGCCTGGGCGTTCGACGTCAGCTTATCGAGTAGTTCGCTACCGGTCGTGAGGTCCTGTAGCTCCTGATAGCCCGGCACGGCGCTTCGTACGACGGGCCCGGCCTGATTGGAGAGGTTCTGCGCGTCCTGGCGGGCGCGTTCGGCTGCGGCGCGGCGCGCCTCTTCCGGATTCTGAGCCTGGAGGTCGCGCAATTGCGCTTCGAGGCCCGGAACGTCCTTCGGCGCAAGCTTCCGAGCGGCATCGATCTCGGCTTGCATTTCGCCGATCTTTTCCGCGACCGATTTCGGACGGAATCCATCGAAGAATTCGGCCCAGGAGTTCGCGACATAGTGAAATGCGTCGCCGAGGCCGAAACCCTTCTCCGTAGTGTCCTTCATCGCCGCCGTCAGGGCGTCTTGCAGGACTTTTTGCGCCTTGGTGCGTTCGCCTTCGGCAACCAGCGTTTTGATGTACTGCGCCGTCTTGTCGTCGAGGCCGCCGAGCTTGGCGAGCAGGTCGAGGCCGGCCTTGGCCGGATCCTGGAACGCGCCCACCATCGTTTCGCGGGCTTTGTCCATGCTCTGGTCGCTAACGCGGTAATAATGATCGGTCAGCGCGATGAGGTCTTGCAGGTTTTCCTTTCCGACCGTGCCGGTTTTCGCGAAGGCCGTCTCGGTATCGCGCGCCGAAGAGAGCGAAGCTGCACCGGCCTCCGTCGCTCGATGCGCGATGATGGCGAGTTCGCCGGCCGTGGCGCCCGTCGCCCTCCCCAAGCCCTCCGTCGCGGCTTGAAACTGCCGGGACGCCTGCCAGTTGTTGTAGAGCACGTACGCCGTGGTCGCGCCGACCGCCGCGATCGCGCCGCCGAGCAATACCGTCGGCGTCAGGAACGACCTGATCGTCTCGGCCGTCGCCTTCAGGGCGCCCACCACGCCCATGCCGGTCCCTGCAAACACCTGAATGATCTGACCGCCCTGTTGGGTCAGGACCGACAGCGGCTTCTGGCCCATGGCAAGGCCGGAGATGACGTCATTGATCTGGAACGTCAGGTTCGAAATCTGGAAGGAATTGAGCCGGGCTTCGTTTGACATCCCCTTGAGGGACTTCGCCGCCACGTCGTAGGTCCGTTGGGCCTGAGTCGTGGCGACGGTGTGCTCGGCGGTCGTAATTTTGCCCGCGGCGAGCAGTTCGTTCGCGTTCTGGAGTTGGGAATTGAGGCGGGCTTGTGCCGCGCCGAGCGGGTCGATCTGTGCCTTAAGCAACGCGGCGCGCTCGTCGAGCGCTTGCATCGCCTTCGCTTCGTCCTCGAACACGCCCGCCGAGTCCTTGGCAGATTTGACCGGCGTACCGATCCCCATAGCCGTGTTGAGCGTCGACTGGAAGTTCTGGCCGATCTGCTGGGCCTTGGCCGCGGCGATCTCGTCGAGCTGGTCGAACTGCGTCTGGAACGCGCGAGCCGATTCCGCCGCCGAGCCGGTATTCGGCTGGTCTATTCCCATAAAGCGGTTGAAGTTCGTCTGGCTCGCGGACGAAATCTGCAGCTGCTTCTGTGCCGACGTGAGAGCGTCCTGTTCCGCCTTCAGCCGTGCGATTTGGGCGTCGAAGTCGGAACGGCCCGCGACCGCGCCGCCTTGAGCGAACACGGTTGCGGAGTCCTGCGCGGATTTTCGGAAGTTGCCGAGCGCACCGGTCGCGCGGTCGACCGTGTCCTGGACCGACGAAAACGCGCCTTCGCCCTTCTGTGCAATGTCGTCGAAATCGCGCGTGATCTCGGCTTTGCCGTCAAGACCGATGCGGATCGAATACTGGCGCTGCGTCATGCTTCAGTTTCCAGGTTATAGGATCGGACCATGATGCCTTCGATGTCGGGGAGCAGATCGAAGAAGAGAGGCGACGTAGCGCCCATGCCTTCGGCCAGCCTGATCACGGCCCCGAAATCGAGGCCGTACACGCCGCCCGAACGCTGCTCGCCGTCGACGATGATTGGCGCGCACCGCAATTGTCCGTTGATGCGGCGAATGACTTCCCACGTCGCCGCACCATCGGAGGTATGGGGTGCGCTTACGACGTAGGGGCAGTCGGGGCAGCGGCGCCCGCGGACTTGGATGCAGCCTTTGCAGTACGCTTCGCCGCCGCCGCCCTCGAAGTGATGTTCCGCGAGGGCGAGGATGCGTTTTTTTCGTCGGCCTGGGGCAATGCTGGCAAAACATATTGCCGGTCGAAGAAGTCGAACACCGCCACGTTGCGCAACGCGGTATCAATGTTCTCGGTTGTGGCTTTGAGCGCCTTGTTGTTCGGCCCGCAAACGCCCTTCCATTCCACTACACCGTCCAGGACGAGCGAACGCGTGAAAGCGAATTGGCCCACGTTCTGCGCGTTCGGCACCTTGGCCTCAAGCGCTTCAAGCAGAGCGTTTGATGCCGCAGTCCTGGCGGCCAGGATCATTGCGACCGTGACGGGTTTCACCTTCACCTTGAAGCCGAGGATCGGCCGATACGGACGTTTGACCTTGGAGGCGTCGAGCCAGAATGGCTCGGTCTTCTCTGCTGAGAGTCGCAGCATGAGTTGTTTCCTCTTTCTTGTGAGACGTTATTTCAGTGGATGACTTCGTGTGCTGTGCACGCACGGCGGAAGCCCCCCGGCGATCAAGGTCCGGAACATCGTCCGGCCCGTATGATTCCGCAGCGACGGCGGTGTTCTTAGGAGAGTCTGGGGCAAAGTGATGACGGTAAAGCCGCTACTGTTACCCAGGACGATCGCTATTCGACCAGAAACAGGCTGATTCAATTAGCTTCATCGACTCCAGAAGCGGAAGATCCCACTGCCGCAAGATGTCTGTTTCGTGCCAGAACCCGCCACTCACCAAGCGGCGTAATCAGGCGTCACTCGATTATTTCACGATGGCGTTGATACACCGAAGGGCGTACGAGTTTTGTGGCTGCTTTCGCCCACCATTGGGATTTCTGCGAGATAATCACGCCGATGCTGTCGATATTGTGCGATACGCGGAGCGAGACCAATGTCAATCGCGTCCAGCCATCGCTGCACAACGCTATAGATTCTCAGCACCTCGGTTTCTTCAAATAGCTTCTTGGAGTGTGCGAGTGCATTGTGCGCCTCTCTGATAACTCCCATATCATGCGCGAACAAATTTTTGTCGCGACATGCTCGCTTTCGCCAAAACAAGTCGCCAAATCCAATTTCGAAACTCGGCGACAATTTTATTCGTCTCCAATTGTCCGTGATAAGTTGAGGAATGAGGCCGAAGTCCATTGAGGACAGCATCAGCTCGGGAATAGGTGCCGACAGGTCCAACTTTGTCTTGTAGTCCTTTTCGAAGCGAGATCGCGTGCGTTCCCAGCTACGGACATAGATACTCTGCAGCGGAACGGCACGAAGCACACAATGCCGGTACACGCCGATTCGAAGTGAGTTTTCCATCATATCGCAGAGAAACTTGCTCTCCTGGAGCAAAATGATCCCGTTCCATAGAATCGCCATGCGGTAAGCAATGGGGTCTTTGGTAACGAACCCGCGGCGCGAACATAGCAACGCTTTGCGATCGGCCCATTTGATCCAAGCTGGCGGGAAAGACGATAGCGTATGCGCAAGCGCAAAGTACTTTCCTGCAGTTTTGGTGAGAGAAAGCCAATCCCGATAGGGCGGAAAACCCAAATCATTTGGAATGAGGGTGGGAGAGCTGTGGAGGCCCGTACTTTTCCATCGCTCTCCCATGCCGATTCGACGTCCAGTGCGAGTTAGAAAGCCATGTACGAGCCGTTGGATGCTTTATCAGAGTTGCATAAGCAGAGCTCTATTCGCATCCGACCCTACTCTAGAGACGGGTCACTGCATCAGCGACTACGGATTTATGTCTTGCTCTAATCTTCACTGTTCATTCCCTCAGCGCGTGTATCTTACCACAGGACCCGGGCCGAGTGTAAAACTCTTTCGGCCATTGATACGTGATTATGCATGCGGCGTCGCGAATCGCTGGTGACTTGAGGGAGGCATGGGTCGTTCTTGGAATATCTGGTTCTGGCGCCAATGCGACCTTCTCTCAGCGGCGAGTTTTGGCATTTGCCGTTCTGTGGGAGAAGGTTCGCGCGCTCAGACTACAAACACGGAAACACGGTGACAGGAGCACTATTCACCTCACTCCAGAAGCATCGGTACCATTGCTCCTGTCACCGAATTCCCCCGCATACCCCCCTTTAACTACCGGGCAAGCCGGCATTCAGCAGCAGGAATAGAACGGCACCGAGCCCTACTTTGAAAAACTCAAACAAATCAGGTGGAATTATTCCGAGCATGACTACTCGCGGCTGATCATCCGTTGGATCAAGCCCAAGAGATAAGGTCGGGGCTCTCCAAATTGAACGCGATGTCAATGCGTTGTAGCTATACTGCAATACGTCAAACCCCCAGTACACCGGCCAAAAGAATATGTGCGCAACATCAGTCAGAAAAAAATACACCTCGAATAGGTATGCGCGCCGCAGCGCCCATCGCGCCCTCGAAAGTCGTTGACGCAACTCGGGGTCGTCGTTTTCTTCCGGTCGCCTGCCCGCGCGAAGGGCTTCGCTTATGCGGCGAAGCCTCTCCAATTTGACGTTGTCCAATTCATACCTAACCATAAACGGCTTTTGCCAATTTGGCGTGCGAGCGCGAAACGCAGCCGCTCCCATTGCTAAATACAGAATAACAAGCTCGTGCCAGTGAACTGGCAATTTGTAACCAACTTGACTTAGCAACCAAGTTGCTAAGGGGCGAAAAATCTCTGCCAGCGGATGAAACACTGCCACATAATAAGCGTGGATGTTCTCGAAGGCTGCATATAGTCCAAAACCCCATGCCCTCTGCACAAGAAAGAACAGAGACAGCGCGCCGCTTACAATTCCGAGCCAACGAATTGTTTGGGTTGAAAGCCACTCTTTCCACCCCCTGTTACGTTCACTTGCCATGCCCGCCCCGTAGCTTCGCATATGCTCAGCGACAGGAATTGTAAGCTCAATTTAGTCAAACCGGAAGGACGGCCTGAGTCGGTGGCTTACGCGTAGCTCGCCACGTCGTTGACCAGCGTGACGGTGCAGGCGCGCCCGACGGTTGCGTTCTTGGCGCCCTGCCAGTCGTAGGTTTCGGAGATGCCGCCGGGCCCAGACCGGGACATCTTCGGACGCGGCAGATAGACCTCGTGGAACATGAACAGGAGCGATTTGCTCAACGAGATTTTCCAGCCGTAGGAAAGGTCGATCGGCGTGCCGTTGGTCGCCAGGTCGCGCAGCACCGTGTCCTTGAACCGGCACACGGCTTGGCCGGTGTAGGAAGACTCGCCCGGATCGGCGCCGCCGATGCGCCCGTCCTGCCGGATGATCTCGACCTTGTCGTAGTTGTTCGCGACCGCGAGGGTTCCGTTCACCAGATCGCCGAGTGGCACGCCAATGCGCGACACCTGGCCGGTAAATTGCGACAGACGGGTGAACGAATACGTCGTCGGCGTTCCCGCCGCGGTCACTGCGGTGCGCGCCGCCTCGCCCTGCGCAATGTAGGTCAGCGTCGCGTTCAAGAGCCCGGAGCGAGCCAGATTGATCGCGATCTTGTCTGAGACGATGCCGTAATTCATGGCATAGCTCGGGACATCGGGATTGCCGACCTCGATCGAGGCCGACGGGAGCGTCGATGCGCCGGAGGCGAAAACGTGGTTGTAAGCGCCGGTCGCCGCGCCACCCGATAGCGTTGCTCCCGAGGGCGTCGCATTGGACGCGGGGCTCGATCCGGCGGTAATCGTGAAGCTATTGCCGGCCGTCCCAATCGTGTCGTGCTGGATATTGAGCTTGGTGCCCGAGACGTCTAGCGAGTAAGTCGCCGGCGAGATATTCGCATCCGCGCTCGAATTGAGGAAGATGACGAGGCTGGTCAGCGTGTCGAGCAACGCGGTCCCGATCTTCACTTGGCCCGCGGTCGGTGTGCCGGTGACAAACGTCACGTCCGTTCCGTTGACGGTGATTTTCGAGTTGTTCGCCGGCTGTGCGCTGAAGCCGTAGTAGCCGGTCGCCGGAAGTCCCTGGGTCGTGGTCGGCGCGCCAAAATGCAGCTTCAGCCAGAGGCCGAAATAGCGAAGGTCGACCGGCACGCCGATTGAGCCGACGTTATTGATGACGTCGAGCGCCGGCGCCATCGGATCGCGGCCCTGCCCGAGCAGGTCGGATGCGATCAAGCCCTGCTCATCGCCGAGATCGTCATTTGCGAACGGCATCTGGAAGAAGTTCGCCGCCGACGGAACGCCGTAGGTGGATTCAAAGGCCAACGCCATAAGGGCATTGGCGCCGCGAGCACGACCCATGAGTGTCTCCTATTTGTCGGGCTATTGGGCGTCGCCCAGGCGACGCTCCAGGATTGACGGCACTTGATCCGCCCAATGCGCTGCCGCTTCGTCGACATTGAGCCGCTTCGGCATCTTCGCCGTTGGCGTCAGGATGAACATCACGACTTGGGCATGCCGAGCCGGCGCGCCCTTGCCGCGGTAAAGTCTGCCAAGTTGCTTGCCGCTGGCGCGCCGAAACCCTTTGGCGCCCCCAACGGCATCGATATAGGCAAGCAGACGACCGGATTTTGCCCGGGTGAACTTGAGGTCCTGGTTGAAGAATGTCTCGACCTCCGCCGGCGTCATGCGCGGATGGCCGCGCGTGCCGAGCCGCGGCACGTTTTCGGTCGGGATCGCGAGATACTTCCTCCCATTCACCGTGCGGATCACGGGTGCCCGCTCGAAGGCATCGACGATTTTCGGAGCCTTCGAAAACACAAAAGAGGCCGGGGACAGGCTCACCCGCCCTCCGACCGGATACGTCACGCCGCGCCAGGTGTTCGCGACCTTGCCGCCAAGCCCCGCCGACTCCGCCTGTTGCCGAAGCTCCGCTTTGAGCCCCGCGCTGACCTCGCTCATCGCGCCTGTGGCGCCGCGGGCGATGTCATCGCCGAGCTGATCGAAAATCTTGCGCAAGTCGTTCTTGCGCTCGAATTTGAAGCGGGCCATTTCAATGCGCTACCGCTTCGCTACTTGAGCGCATGGTCAGCCCGCGCCGCTCGCCGTCACGTAGGACAATGTTACGTGAAGCACGGCGGAGCGTTCCGTTTCGGCACCTTCGACCTCGTACTCCGCGATGTCCGGTGCGGTGTCGATCGCCGCATAGTCAACGGCGCCCCCCAGTGTGCGGTCCAGGCCCAGCGCAGGTTCAAACAATTGGATGATGGTCTCGACCGTGGCTTCGCGTTCCGGCCCGCTCGCCGTGATCTCGAACTCAACGGAATGGTCCCAGGAGTAGCGGCGCGGCGACAGGATCGGTTCCGGCTCGCCTGGAACGCCGTCCGTCATGATGACGACGCCCTCGTGACTCGCGTCGACCGACGTTTCAGGATTTCGATGGAAAGCTCTTCCTCCAGCCTCCAAGGCCGTACGGATCGCCGTTTCGAGGGCGGCGAGCGCACCGGCGCGGGTCTGTGTCATTGCGGCGCCACCGTGATGTTCCATCCGAGACGCCGGACGTCGGCGCCTTCGAAATCCACAACCCGATACAGCATCCCGCCGGCTGGGATTTCGACCTCGTCGCCGTTAGCGGGCTGTTCGACGTCGGACTGATTCACGCTCAACACGCGCTTGCGATCGCGCACCTTGGCCGTCTGGAGTTGCGCCGTAACGTCGGGCTCGACGTAGTTCGCCCGGCACGGAATGACGCCGCCAACCTTGGGCCGGTAGACGATCGCGACGCTTAGGCTTGGATCGTTGCGCAAAGTTGTCTGCAATGCCGCGAAGGGATCCGCCATGGCTTAGTCCTCGATCCCGGCGAGGCGCTGCGCGGCGATGACGCCTGCCGGCGTCAGGTTCGGGTGCTCGGCCGGATAGTGAATGAAACTGCGCTGTTTCAGCGCTTCCAACGCAACTTCGATATCTTCCCTGCTGGCATCTTTTGGATACGGCTTCAGCACGTAGCCCGTACGGGTCAGCGCTATCCCAAGGATACGATCTGCGAGAGACACGAGCGGAAGTCTTCCGTTGTCGTCTCCGTCCTTTTTCTTTGACATCAGTTATCCTCTCTCACAAAAAAAGCGCGAAGGGCCGCACCTTCCGATGCGGCCCTCCAGCCATTTGTCGAACGATGATCAGCCGCCCGGCGCCGCGCCGAGCTTGCCGCGCAACAGCATCTCGGGCCGCGAGCAATACATGAGCGGATACGAGTACATTTCGAGGTCGACGTAGGCATCCCGGTCGCGGTCCGGCACGATCAGCGGCATGAGCGGCTGACCGGGGACGTTGACTTGGCTGAAGGACTCGCCGGAGCCCCAAGCGGTGACGAACGCGCCGGGAGCGTTGGCCGGGAAGAACTTGACCTCGTCCGTCGGAATGGCGACGGTCGAATTGTCGTCCGTGCCGCGGTAGTTGACCCAGTTCACGCCGCCGTACGGGAATGCGGTGAACGCATTCTCGCCCGTCGCATCCTGCTTCGAACCCCAGATGTCATAGGCGCGCGCCACGTCGCCGTGACTGGTGAACTCGTCGAAGTAGTCGTCGCCGCACAGGCCAATGACCTGGGATTGCGGCGTGAACAAACCCTTCGAGGCCCGGATCATGGGACGCTTGATGTACTTCTGGACGTACTTGCGCAGAACCAGCTTGCCGTGGACGTCCGAAGACGCCTTGAGAGCGCCGTCGAGGTCGAAATAGACGATGTCGGGCTGAGAGATGCCGAAGGCGTTGAACCAGTCCCACAACACCGACCCGTCCGCATCGAGCACGATGCCTTGCACGCCGCCGAGCCGCATATGCTCCAGGGTCAACTCGATGTTGGCCTGGATGCCGAGTGGTCCGGACATGCGCCGGCTGACTTCGTTCTGCATTGCCTGCAGCTCGGTCGTCGACCCGAAGGCACGCACCTTGGCGATTTCCGACGCCGTCATCCGGTCGCCCTGGGCGATACGGGTTGCCTGGAATGAGCGCGCCGTCCGCTTCTCGGTCGTCCGCTGGGGCAACGGGGAACCGCGCGGCGTTGACGGCACCAGGTTCAGCGCTCCGCTGCGCTCCTCGATGTAGACCGTGTCGCCGACGACCGGCTTAGGCGTGAAGACGTTGAGATCGCCTAGCATCGAAGGCTTGAATTCGACCTTCTCGTAGGCGGCCAACATCGTCATCATCGAGAATGCGTCATTCTCGAAGATATTCATTTCTGCCATGAGTCTCTCCATCAGCCGGAGAGCACTCCGGCCGTTCGATCAAGATTGTTGAAAGGAAAGCGGCGCCCCGAGAGGCGCCGCGGCAAGCTCGACGGCGGATTAGCGCCCGACGATTTTCTGGTCGGCGAGCTGGGCGAGCGCCGCGGTTATCTGCGGCGTCGTGATGCCCGTCTTCCAGACGAGTTCGGAGACGTTGACCACCGTGTCCCGGGCCGTGATGGTCTGCTTCACCGGCGAAACCGCCGCCTTCACGCCGTCGAAGAGGACGGCAACGGCAATCTCGGCGCCATTGTGCGCGCTCGGATCGTGCTGCGTGTAGGAAAGGCTGCCCGCCGGCACGGCCACGGTCCAGCCGTCGCCGACCTGGAAGTCCGTCGAGCCGTCCGCGATCGTGAAGTTGATCGGGCCGGTGAAGGCCGCGCCGACCGTCGCGGTTCCAATCTGGAGGCCGTCCGGGTCCACGACCGAGAACGAGCCGCCATCGGTCGGGACGGATGCCGTCACGACAATCGACCACTCCGAGGTCTGATCGAAATCCGAGGTGCCGTCTGCGATCGTGAACTTGATTTCGCCCGTGAACGCGGTCCCGACCACAGCGAAGCCCGCATTCGATCCGTCTGGACGGATGACTTCGAACTCTCCGCTGTCCGTCGTTTTTTCCGTGCAACGGACCTTGTACGTTCCGGCTTTCACGCCAGTTCCGTAGGCAGGATTCGCGAGTGTGCAGGTGCCGTTGCCCCCGCCGCCCAGGCTCGGCGCGGCGACGCTGAAAGCCCCGCCGGTGCAGGTCACGGCGTAATTGCCCTGTTTCGCTCCCGTGCCGAGGGGCGTTGCAGCGAGCGTCAACGTGCCGTTGCCGTGGTTTCCCTGGAGCGCCGTGCGGCTCACGGTGCCAAGCAGGATTTTGCCGAGAACCGTCCCGGCCTCGTAATCGCCGCCCGTGATCGTCCCGATCTCGCGCGACATGGCGACCGATGCTTCCCAAACGAGATAGCCACCGGCATGCCCTTTTTCGGTCAATACCGTCATTGCTTGCTCCTCTGCCCGCGAGCCTTCGCGAGCGCAGTGTCCCAACCGGCGGCATTCGCCTGGGGATTGCTAACGTCAGCGTCGGGCATGATGTGCCCCGTCGTCCGTCGGGCGTCGCTGACTTCCGCCCTTCGGTTCTGCAGCTGCACCCGGACGTCGGCGAGGCTCACGCCGCCGCAGATAAACTCTGCTGCGGCCTCCGGCCTTCCGGCGAGCCGGCACAACTCGAAGATTTCGCCATGTTCGGCAACAAGTTCGCCGCGCACCTGGGCGCGCACCGTCGCAAGGTCGATGACCTTCGCCTCCTGCGGCCCCTCCGGCTTCTCAGCGGCGACGCGAGGAAGTTCCGCTGCGACCGCCAATCCGGGCGCGGCCGGAGCCGCCGGCGACAGGCTCGCGATCATGCCCCGCAGTCCCGCGAGGGCCTCCGCAGGCGTTCCGACCGCATCCGCGAATTTCGCATTCACGGCTCCTTCGCCATGGAAGCACGCGGCCTGGGTCGAGAGCACATCGTCGACCGACAGTCCGCGATACCGCGCAACGGACAACGCAAACAGCATGCGCAGGCGATCGCATTCCGCCTGGATGGCTTCGCGCGCCGGCGACGTAAGGGGCGCGTGCGGATTGCCGTCGATTTTGTGGTCGCCGGAGTAGATGTAGTCGTACTTGAGCCCATCCATGCGATCCGCCATGGACTGATCGATGTGCAGGGCGACGACGCCGACCGAACCGACGCCGCTCGTGCGGCTCACATAGAGTTTCGACGCCGCTGACGCGAGCGCGAAGGCTGCGCTATAGGAATCGTCGGCCGCGACGGCGCAGATAGGCTTCTTCTGACGCGCGGCGAACACGGCGTCCGACAGATCGAAACAGCCGTTGACCTCTCCGCCGTACGAGTCGATCTGCAGCAAAATGCCCTTGATCGACGGATCGGCGATGGCCTGGTCGAGCGCTGCATTGATGTCCGAATACGATACGAGACCGGACAACGCACCGAGCCAGCTCGATTTGTAAACCAGCGTGCCGTCCACCGTGATTACCGCAATACCGTCCCCTGTCGTTTCGTAGGGCGTGGCGGACTCGTCGCCCTCCTCGCTATCGATCCCAAGCAAGGCGCCGACGAAATCCGCTTCCTTTTCGCTCGTCAGCGGATGCGCCGCAATTCCGAGCCGGGGTCCGAGAGCCGCCAGGATGACGTCGAGCTTCTCCGGCGCGATCAAGAGCGGCGTGCCGAAGATCCGCGTCATGAGCCGCGGCACGTCGCGCGGCGTTCCCGTTTTCAGCGGCGCGCGCGGTGCGGACGCTTCGACCGCCGGCATCTCCGCTTCCGCCTCGGGCGCCGCTTCCGCGACCTGCCCCGTCGTATCGACAACCGCGCTTTCGTTCAAAAGGCCTTCGACGGCCGCGTTTTCATCCGCCATGGTTCGTCTCCTGATGAGCCGCCGGGTGGCGGCGAAGATTTTCGGGTGCCGCGCCGGGGTGAACGCGTTTGTTGCCTACGCCGCGACTTCGTCGTCGGCTTCGTCGAGCGGTTCGTCCGGGTCGTCCGGCTCGGACGGCGTGATGGAGGGTGACTGTCCGCCAGTTGGCGGAGCGGTACTGCCCTTAGTGACTTTTCGGGGATCAGAATCGAGTACCAGACTGTGGGCGTCGGCCGACGCATTGCTGCGCTCGATCGCGCTGTCCAATTCCTCCAGCGTCATGCCGCGCGCCAGAGCGACTTCCTCGCGGCTCTTCAGGCCGGCGCGGATTGCCGCGACGTCGGCCTGGATGTCCTTCACCGGATCGATCCAATCGAGCTGTGGCGGAATCCATTTCGTGCGCGTGTAGGCGCGGGGATTGGCGTTGAACTTCGAAGCGCGGATCGGGAGCGCACCGGACAGTACGCCGTCGCCGACGAACCAGCGGAACGCGGGCCGGCACATCTGGAACATCATCACGTTGCGCTGGATCGGGCGGACCGCGGCGCGCATGTCCATCTGCCGCGCCTTCTCGCTGGAATAATTCGCGCCCTTGTAGTCGCCCGTCGTATTTGAATAGGGCGTATCCCACCCGGCACACATCGCAAGCAAGGCGCGATATTCGAACGCTTCGTAGTTGTTTCCGACATCGGCCGGCTCGGCGAATCTCACATCCTCTCCAAGCCCCAGCCTGTACATATCGCCGGGCGTAAGATCGACGGTTCGTTCGCCCGGCGCGTCGGGCGCAGTGTCGGCAGGCCGCACATTTCCTGCGCCTGCTACGTCAGGGTCCTGCGGATCGGCGGCAGGGCTCGTGATAAAGCCTGTGATGCCAGCCGCCGTTTTCTTCCGTTCCAGTTCGGCATCGTCGTATTGGTCGAGCAGCCAAGCACGCACGATCGAGGACGTTACCCACGGAATGCCGCGCACCTGGCCCGGACGCAGCGGCTCGAACAGGTGCAGCACGTCGTCCGCCGGAACGCGGGTGTAACCGACGCCGCCCAGGTTCACCGCATATTCGCCGGGGTGCTGGCGCCAGAACCAATACGCGACGCGCTTGCCGATCGGATTGAACTCGACCCCCGCGCGGATCAAATTGTTCGGGTTGCCCGGCGCCGGCATGTTGAGTTCGTAAGGACAGAAATCGGATTCGAGCAGCTGCAACTGCATCGGAACCGACAGTCCGTCGCTTGTGCGGCGCGGGCGGCGGCGGATGAACAACTCGCCGGCGTCAAACAGCGCGCGCGCCGCAAGGACCTGCTGGCCGTAAAAATCGCATACGCCATCGGCGTCAGCTTCGTCGGTCCATTCGTCCCATAACTCCACGATGGCGGATTTCGCCATCTCGTCTTTGGTCAACGGTTGCGGGCGCAGGCCCGTGCCGACGAGATAAGTCACGAAGACGCGCTGGGCGCGCCGCGCATAAGGGTTGTTGCGCACCAGATAGCGAGCGCGGGCCCTGAGCATCGGCCCGGCCTGGACCAGGAGCGAATTGATGCCCGTGTCGGCGGGCCGAAAACTGGACAGGCGGCGCCCATGCCGTGCGCCCTCGAAGCCGGAGACTGGCCCGCCTTGTGCGAAGGCAAGCGGGCGTCGGGATACGATGCGCCCGTCCGCATGCGCGGCGACGCGATACCGCGGCTTTGCCATCTCAGAGATCCTTGCGCATGACGAACTTGATGCGCCGCACCGGAACGAGTCCCTGTTCCGCTCCGATTTCCGTCGCTATGTCTTTCATGATGGCGCGCATTTCATCGAGGCTGCGATACGTCACGGTCCCGGCGCTGGGCAGCTCGACGCGAAGCGCGCCCGTCGCATAGGCTTTTTTGAGCGTATCGAGGTCACCTTGAGTCCACGCCATCATCTGCTACTCCCTGTGACGGAACCGAAATGCCGGACGCATCCTGGGCGCCACACTTGCTGATGGCGGCGCGGACTCCGGCTTTGCAAACCGGTTCTTGTCGGGTTTTTCCTTCGCGCGATCGGCGTTGGCCCATAGATCGTCGGCGCCGCCTTGATCCGGCGCCGCATGCGCCAAAATGCGGACCGCCCATTTCGCCGCTGTGTAGCGATCAAGCCCGAGCTGCGCCGCCATGGCGCGGGCCCCGACCCAAATGTCGAGTTGTTCGTTCGCCTGGCCGGGACGTTTGCGCCATTCCTGCCGCGTGAAGCCGTCGCGCGTTTCAGTCGTGTGCAGATATTCCGCCGTTATCTGCTGAAAGAACGCCTCGTCGCAATCCCGCGGAAAGCGAACGCAGCCGGCGGGCCACAGGCCAGATTCCTTGTCGGGCCCGTCGATGGTTTTTTGGAGCGCAGCATACAGTGCGCTCTTGAGCGGGTGTGCTCCTATGGGCCACAGCAGCGCGCCGTTTCTTACGACGCGTCCGCGCCAGTTCACATCGACCTTTGTCGGCGTTCCGATGAAAGGCCGTGTCGCCCCTTTGCGTCCATCCGTTGCGTAGACGTTCGGCCGGCGCCGCACGAAGTTGTAGACCGCGTGGCTCTTGTAGCCAGAGTCGACACCGAAGGCCTCGATCGGCCAGATGCGTTCCCATGGGTCCTCGTACAGCGTCGTGATGACCGCTGCGAGTTTGGCCCAGGTTTCCTCGTCGTCCGCGCTTCCCTCGATGATGCCACGCTGGATCAGCCACGACGTCATCGACAGGCCCCAGCCATAGACCGCCCACTCGATGCGCGGCGGCTGCTGTTGCACGTCGGCCATGCCGGTCAACGCGAGGACACCGTCCGGCAGCGTCCCGCTTTCGCGATCCTCGCGCCGCGCGAGCAGTTTCAGATGATCCGGCGCCTCGCCGGCTTCTTCGAACGCCTCCCCGAGAACCTGTTGTGTGAACGTCTTGAGCTTGGCGGTGATGTCCTTCGCCGCAAGCCATTCGCCGACGATCGAGTTCCAGTCAGCGAGCGCGCTTTGACCGCGCCACAGATGGAAGCCCGGCTGACGTCCCTGGCTCGATCGCGCGCGGAACGCGGCGATCTGGTCCGGCTCGACGACGTTGCCCGGAACGACGTCAGTGTCGTCGGCCGCGGGGAACGTCTTGAGCCAGACGGCCGTTGCCAGCATGTCGCGCTTGCGCCAATGTTCGATGACCGTGTGACAGCACGGCGATTCGACATAGGCGTTGTATGGCGGCCTCTCGCTGTCCCATTTCAGATGCTCGAAACGAAACAGGAAGTAGTCGCCGCAATGCGGACATAGCCAATAGAGCCGCCGCTGGTCCGACGCTTCGTACAGAGCCGAGATGCGGCACGACCCTTTCAGCCGCGGCGTCGAGGTCCAGAGGTTCTTGGCGCCCAGGAGTACGAACGTCGAATTGCGCTGGCGCATTTGGTCGAGCGGATCACCGCGACCGCCGACGTCGTGGGCGTATTCGCTGATCTCGTCGCCCCAATTGCGCTTGACGGTGATCGCCTGCAGGCCCTTCGACGAACCCGTGTGCGTGATCTGGACGAAGCCGCCGCGGAATCGCTTGTAACTGGCCGTGGACCCCTTCTCGTCCCGGCTCTTGACCTCCTTGACCTTGAATTTCAGCGCCGGCGTCCCGTCGATCGCCGGCTGCAGCTTCGTCTTGACGAACTTTTGCGCCTCGTCGATCGAGGGCAGCGCGACCAGCATGCCGCAAGGGTCGATGTCGACCGTGTAACCGATCCAATTGACGCCGACTTCGCTCTTTCCGCTCTGCGCGCTGAATTTCAGCGTGACGTCGGACGCCGGATCGTCGGCCGACAAGCAATCCATCGGCTCGACGAGGTACGGCGTGAGCGCGTTGTGCCACTTGCCGGGGTGAGAAGAGCCGGTTTCTGTCGGAACCTCGCGTTTTGCCTCGGCCCACATCGAGACCGTCGTGGACGGCGGCACGGAAAGCGCCGCGGCGAGCGTCGCAGCCACCAGAACCCTTGCATTCGCGAGGCCGGTGAAGCGTTCACTGCCCTTCATCGGTCTTCGGCTTCACGATCGCGTCGAACTTGTCTTTCACTTCGGCCAGGATCTTGCGGTAGTGCGCTTCGATGACCACGCGGATCTGCCGCGGGTCGGTTTCCGAGGCCAGGCGCTCGCACAGATTCGGGTCGACACCGCTGAAATTCTCGCGAAGGAAGTTCGCCGCTTCAGCGACCGCGTCCAACATTTCGCCCGGATCGACAAGTTGGCCCAGGCGCTCGGCCAGATCGAGTTCGGCGCTGATCGCCTTGGCATCTTCGAGGCGCGATTTCGATTCCGTACGTCCGCCCAGCGCCGCCGGCTTCGGTTTCGACGTCTCGCGCTCTTCGACCTTCCTCACGGCGTCGATCACGCTCGGATTGTCGGCCCGATGCTTGCGCACCTGCTCCAGATCGACCGTTTTGCCGTCCGGCATCAGTTCCGGATACGTGTCCAGATACCGCTTCAAGGAACTGCGGTTGATGCCGAGCTTTGCTGCGGCCTGGGCCGGTTTCAGACGTTGCGCCGCTACAGTTTCGTTGCAGCGCGCGTTGTCGTCTGATGCAACTTGTTGCATCGCTCGCGCATCTCCTCACTGGAAATCTCAAACGCGCAGCTTGCCCGTATGGGTTTTTCGGACGGGAAGGACCCGCGGACTTGGGCGGCGCTGGGCAAGTGGCGACGGCGCCGCTTGCCCGGTTCGCAGCGTCACGGTTCCCGATTGTCGCGAGAGTGACTATTCGCTCCAAAAGCGAAGCGCCCGGGCGGCCTTTCCAGCCCCCGGGCGCATTTCACCATGCGGCGTCAAGGTCAAGCTTTGCTCTGGGACTGTCAAGCACGGGGAAGCGGAGGCGCCAGGCAGCTGACCATAGAGCCAAGAGGGCGCGAATCTTTTTAGTCCGTGCGGCGTTTCGACTCAGGACAAACAAAAGGGCCCGCCGCGCCTACAAAAGGGGCGACGGGCCCGAATCACCTGTGTCCAGGGCTACGCGGCGAACACGGTTTCGCCCGCACCGTCGTTGAACGCGGCGCCATAGGCGCGGACCCACCAGGCGCCCGCGTCACGCAATGTCCGCCGCTCCTCGCGATATTCGGCGATCCGGCGCCGCAGTTGTTCCAGACGCATGCGCAACGTGCTGCAGATGGCAGGTGCGAAATACTTCCCGGCCGCCCGTATCTCGCGTGCCAATGCGAGCGCGGCGCGCCTATCCTCTTTGATGTTTTCCCCCAGCTCGCCATAACGGGCGCCGGCTTGCCACGCTTCGTCATAGGCCCGTGCCTCTTCGGCCCAGTGGCGGGCGAAACCGTCCGCTGCGTGCGCCGCGTCGAATTCGTCGTCGTACGTTCCGCCGCGCGTGTCCACCCGGAACCCGTCGTTAGCGCTTTCCTGGTACGCCGCAAGGAAGACTGGGCGCCCGTGGCGCGACGCCAGCTGCAGCACGGCGCCGCGGTAAGTGTCGTCCTGGAAGGTATCGCAATACCACCCGGTATGCCCGAGGCGGGTCAGCGCATCGGAATACCCCGCCAGTCGCAAGCCGGCGCCTTCGAGGGTTTCGACCCAGCGGGTGCCGTCCCGGTCCTCGCGGTTCCATCCGCCGCCGAAATGCGCGACGGCATAGGCGCGCGCGCCGTGGCACGCATAGGTCTTGCGGCGATCCGCGCGCCGCAACAATTCCGCTTTCAATGTTGCTTGGTTCATGGTTGGCCCCTTGCCAATTTCGCCCGGCCCATGCCGGACTCAGTGTCCGATATTTAGGACATACCGTCGCGAGGTTCAAGTCAAACGAAAGGGCGCCCGCCTTTCGACGGGCGCCCCTCGCACGACGGACGGAATTACGCCGCGGCCTTGCGCCGTTCCATCTTTGGGAAGATGCCCGCCAACGCGGCGCGGTCCATGACAGGGAATTTCTCGATGACTTCCAATTCCGGCTCAATCCACGCCGTCAAATCCTCCCCCTTGCGGCCTTTGAACTTCGGGTAATAGCGCCCGACATATTGGCGCGCCGTCAGGATCGTGTGCGGCCTGGGGCGCGGGTCCGCGCATTCGATACCGTCCAGCGTGTAGAAGCAGTATTGCGGCTTCGCGAAGTCGGCCAAGTCGACGACGGTTATCCCGTCATTGTTGTCGCCCATATAGGGGTTCGTCAGTTCCCCGTCGCTCTTCTGGAAGGGCCACACGCGGTGGAAATAACCTTCGGCGACGTCGGTGGAATAGATGGCCGACAATAGAGCGCGCGCTTCCTCCCCGTCGCCTGCGTCGTTGAGCGGCGAATAGATGCGCGCGTCGGGTTCCTTGTCCGCGAACAGCGCTTGATGGTAGCGGAAGAAATTGGCGAGCAAGCGAATTGCCGTACGCCCGTAAAGCCATTGATGATGCAGACCGATGACCAGCGGCGGCCGGTTGTTCGGATTTCCTTCCCCATATTGGACCGCGGGAAGACGCACATAGACTTGATGACGTTGACCCATTGTTAGGCCTCCTTGCCAACTTCGCCCGGCCCAATGCCGGACGGTATGTCCGAAAAATAGGACATAGCTAAAGCGGTTTCAAGCGCCGCGGTACTTCGAAGCGCCGGCGCGTCCGTTTGCGCTTATATGCATCGCCGGTCGGTTCCGGCGATTGCGTACGCTTTGTCGGTGGAAAGCTTGTGAGGGTTTTGGAGGCCGGCGCGGCTTTTCAGTTCGCGCCGGCCTGTGCGGCTTTTCAGCCGCTCATTTGAAGATGCCGCAATGTCGGTCCCAGGCGATCAGCGCGGCAAAGATCGCGAGCGAGATCAGGAAGCACAAGAGGTCTGCCATCTCAGGCCTCGATGTGTTCCGCGGCGAATAACTCCGCCAGGGTGTCATAAAGCGCAGTCTTGTCGGCTGGCCCGTTCGGCTCGTTGTCGGTGCCGGACCACGACGCCGCGGCTTTCCAGTCCTCGCCCCAGGTCGGGCCATGGAACCAGAACCCGCCGCAGTCGCCGCCGTGCCTCCAGCCCGCGGCGCGCGCGGCCTGTGCGGCCCGGCCTTCGGGCTCCTTCGCCGGACCGCGCCGCAACGTCGCGATCAAATGCCGGGCGGCGGTATGTTCCGCCTCGATCGCGGAACGGTGCTCGACTTCCTGGCCGTCCGCGCCGATACAGCGGTGCCATCCGTCCGACGACGACAGGCGCCACAGGCCCAGCTGGACAAGGCGTCCGTCGCGTTCCGTCGTCTCGAAAGTGAAGTTCGCGCCGTCCATCGGCGCGCAGATGAGTGTCGTACGGCTTTTCGTTTCCATGGTCCAGGCCTCCTTGCCCACTTCGCCCGGCCCGATGCCAGACGGTATGTCCGAAAAATATGACACAGTGCGTGAAGGCGCAAGCCCTACGCTTCGAGCCGCTCCGCCATTTTCACCAGCTTCTCGGCGTGCCTGCGGCACAGTTTCGCCAAGTCCGCCCGCACGCCCGGCGGGATGTTGAATTCGTCGTTCGACCACCGGCCTATGGTGCGCTCGTTGACCTTCAATTCGCGCGCCGCGGTTCCCCGCCAGGAAGGCCCCCACAGAAGTTCGCACACGGCAGCGAACTTGTCCGCGCTGATCGGCTTTTCGTCCGGCATGGCGTCGGCTCCCTTATGTCCGATAATTCGGGCGTCCGATATATAGGACATCGTTGAGCCGACGGCAAGCGCGGCTTTCCGGACCAACCGCGGCTTTTCGACGGACGATTTCCTGTACCGAATCCCGCCGCCGAGTCTGTCCCGTCCCAGCTCGATGAAATGCGACCGAGACACGGCGCAAGCCGTTGCCAAGAGCTTCGCTGGACCAGGTTGGCGCCGACTTTGCGACGCAGCGTGAATGGCGACTCTGAACGCGAATCCCGCCGTCCGAACTGCGGCCAGGTCGCGCCACGACCGTTCGGCTCTCTGGTTGTCAGCTTCGCCTCGCGAACTTATTTTGAAACACCGCTATGAAAAGCCCAAGCATCGAAAACCCAGTGAGTACATCGAGTCCCATGGCAAGCTGCCCAACCCAAGTATTTGGGCGCACCAAGTCCGTAATCCCGAGTGTTGCAAAACCCATGAACGCAGCAAACCATGGCCTCGCGTATTGTGCGACTGCATCCCCAGCGCCTGCGTTCGCTAGATTGCCAGTGAATGTTATAGCGCCCGCTATTTCTAGGCCCTGATACCACCATCCGATGAGGCCAATAATTAGCGAGGAAAAGACCAGCAATGAAAGCATGCTGCGACCATAGTCGAAGAAGCCCCACATGGCGAACGCGAGGCGAGCCGGAAGTCGGGTCCATCGCGTGCGGAATGGAAGACTAAGTACGCGGCGAATTCGCAAACCCCATTCGGAATTCACCAGCCAACCGATCCAGCGATTCTGTATTATGACCTGACCTGAGTTTGCGACCAGCTTGACTCTCTCGAATTTGTCATCAACGAAGTCCTGATCGAGTGCATCCCGACGAAAACCGGGGCTGCCATAGCAACTATCGAGCCCACGAATTCCCAGATAGTTGCCGAGCATCAGATTGCGCTTAAAGGGCCAAAGACCCTGATTGAAAGGGAAAATATCGAGTGGCCATCCCCTGTAACGCTTATATCGAATTTCGGTCACGCGCGCGTGAGTAAAGTCCGTCCCACGTAGGACAGCTCCCTCAACGTTTATGTAAAAGCAGTCGGCATCCTCAAAATCTGCATTCCCAAGATAGGCGTTGCGAAAACTGACAGCCCCAATATACGCACCATTGAACGACGTCCCACTAACAAACGCCTCCTCAAAATCGGGTCTGCCGTAAGTCTTGTCTAGATGCGCCCCTGCCAAGTCCGCTGACCTCAAGCTGGTATTGTTCAGGCTTGCGCCCTCCATATGCGCTTCGGACAAATAAGCCCGATCGAAATGTGCGCTGTCGAAGTGCGCTCCTCGTAGATCTGCTTCAAATAGGGCGACCCCTTCGCAATGTGCGTCATACAGAATTGCACCCTTCATATCTATCGGCACGATAGAGAATTCGGAGTAGTTCCCGCGGTCAGTGAATTTGTCTTCAAAGAGGCATATTAATTCTTTTGACTGGTCGCGGACGCGTTCGAACGTCTTCCGCCATAGTGGCGTACTGCGCCACTCGGCACTTCGAAAGTCTATTCCACGCAGATCTGGCCGAAACTCAGGATCAGCCTTGCGCTTCTCGGCGATCCATGCGTTCCAAGAGCTGACGCCCAGCTTCAAAGTCGCGATCGCTTCGCCACGGGCTGAGAGTTGTTCCGTCGCATCAGACTGACCATTGATCAGCTGCGAAGATGGCTCTCGGTTAAGAACGAGCCGAGTACGCGCCCGGGACGGCTCACGAGTATCGGTTTTCAATTGTTTGAACATTTGGCCCCACCACCCTTTATGCCTCGAAGTCTAGCACCTTTTGACTGCACGCACATTCGATTTGCGGTTTCACGCATTTGTTCGCGCGTTAGGAGACGCATGCAAGAACGTAACATGTGGCCACCCAAAGAGATGGGGAGCAGTTGTATTGGTTGACCTCAGCAAGGACGCGAATAGAGGTGCGCACTGACGCATTCCATGAGCTATAGGTCTGAGCCGCCCTGCCAAGGCTTCTCGCGCGGCAGATCGGGCAGCAATTCGTGCTGGGCGAGCCGGCCCGCGAGCGCCGCATGCACACGAGAAATCGCGCGGGCCCAACGCGCATAGCGCTCGCGGCGCTCGTCGACATGCTCGGGCAGGTCACCAGACCAGGTGAAGGTCCAGCCGGTCAGGATGCACGGACGCCCCTTGCCGTCGCGCAGGTCAGGATCAGCAACCGAGAATTTCCGGTCCGGGCGGCTTTTCAGGCGGGGCACCGGCGTCCAATCGGGCCGCGAACCGATCAGCGCATAGTTCCGCACCAGCCCCGGCGCGCCGCATTCCTCCACCGCGTCGCGCACCTTGTAGGCATCCGCCGGCGCGACGAAGCCAAAATTCATCGACGAACCTACCGCCGCGCCGATCCGCTCGCTGGAACTCGATCCGGGAAAGCCACGCGGCCGAAACCCGGCGCCCGTGCCAAGTCCTGGGTCGCGCGCCAGATGCACCTTCTCGCGCACATAGGCCCAGGTCAGCAGCGCTTCAACGGTAACAGCTTTTCGGACTTTTTCTTTTCTGTAGGGAGGCAGGGAGACTTTGTAGTAGCTCGCACGCGGGCGCGCCTGCGCACACGGCCCAGGAAACATCTCCCCGTCCCTCCCTCGATGCTTACCGCTTTGATCTGCCATGATCTTCGCCTCTCGACATCTCAGGGAGGCATGGGGAGGCAGGGAGGTTTTTGGGAGTCTCCCTTGTATGTAGGCGCCCACGCGACCACAACGAAACTGTGGACGGACGCCCCTTTTCCCATCCGCGAGCCTCCCTGCCTCCCTACGCGTCCCTGAACGATGGCGGCCTCCATCACGTCGCCTCCCAATTCAGGTGCACGCCGACATAGACCGTGCAGCCGTTCGTCTTGCGCTTGGTGATGCCCTTCGTGAGCAGACGCGCCCCGAACACGTTGCCCTTGATCGGATCGAGCCCTTCTTCCTCGCACCACGCCTTGTAGGCGTCGCGCATCGCCTTCGCCGTGACTTCGTAGGGCCTTCCGGTCGACGGGCTCGGATAGTCGCCGGTGATCTCGCATTTCGCGGCGAGGAATTCGCCGACGGGATCCTGCGCGGCGCGGTATTCCTCGACGGCGTTGCGCGCCTTTTCGGGCGGGGCGAGCCCGATGCGCAACCACTCCTCGACACCGTCCAGCATCCATTGCAGCACGCCTGGCGCTTCAGTGACCAATTTCGCCTCCAGCTCGCGATCGACCTCGTCCTCGGGGATCGTCACGGTCCACGGCACCATGCGGATGCGGCGCCAGATGCCGAAGTCCGTTCCGCGGATCACCGGATAGTGGTTGGTCGACAGCACGACCTTGAACTTCGACAGGAACTCGAAGAAGGCCTCGCGCAGGTGCCGCGCCGTGATCGGGTCCTTCGACGTCACGTCCTTGATCCGGCTTTCGTCGAGGCGCCCACTCTGCGGCGGCTCGGAAACGGTCAGTAGGCGGATGTTCACCAAGCGCGCCACGTCGGCCGAATGCTCGCTTCCCGAACCGCCCTCCCGCTTCGCCAGGAACGTCGCGACCGGCGTGTGCATGGCGTAGCCGCCCATCACGCGCCGGACGACGTTGACGAAAGTCGATTTGCCGTTGAGGCCGGTGCCGTAGAAAATGAAGATGCACTCCTCGCGCGTCGAACCAGTCAGCCAATAGCCGGCGCAGCGCTGGAGGAACGCGCGCAGCTCCGGGTCGGGCATGACCCGTTCGAGGAAGGTGGTCCAGCGCGGACACGGTGTGCCTTCGACGAACGGGACGCCGAGCCGCCGCGTGATGAGGTCCTTCCGCTCACTGGCCTTCTGCTCGACCAGGTTGCGCAGCAGGATCGTTCCGTTCTCACACGCCGCCAGAAACGGATCGGAGTCGAGTTCGTTGAGGCGCTTCGCAAGATACGGGCGCGCCGCCGCCAGCATGGAACGCGCCTTCGGTTCGTTGCCCGACGTCTCGGCCCATTTGAACAGCTGCGCGATGCGCTCGGGCGAGGTGCGCCCGGGCTTCGCTTCAAGCGCTCTCGCTTCGGCGTAGATAGCCTCGGCCGTCTGGTGACAGCGGATCAGCGCCTCGTCGCCTTCCGGATCATGCTCGAAGCTGTGCCCACGCCAGATGAACCAGCCGTTCATCGGCACGTAGAACATGTCCTCGCCGTGCCGCGCGATCAGCCGGTCGGCGTTGCCGCGATCGTTGGCCCGCTTGAACGCCAGCGTGCGGTCGATGCCATCGCCCTCTACCGAGTCGTCGCCGACGTCGGCCGCCGGCGCGGCGCGTCGCCTTTTGCCGTGCCCTCCGACCGGCTCGACGTCCTCTTCATCGTATGGGTCGCGCGTTGTCATGCGCTAAGCTCGCCGCGTCCGGTTCGCCAGCCGCCGGTCACGGGTCGCCTTCATCCGAGCGATGATCGCCTCGGGCGCGCGCAGTTCGGCGCGGATCGCGTCGAGGCGCTTCTTCTGCTTGGCCCAGGCCTCCTTGTTGTAGGTCTTGCGGCAGGCTTCGCAGTAGTAGTCCCTCAAACGACGTGGATTTACACGGCACTTGGAGCAGAGTTTCCCGTGAAGCATTCACGCAGCCTCCTCTTTCGGGCCGCACACGACAGGCAGCGGACGGGCGCGTTCGCGCCGCCGCACCAGCCCGTCGATCAATTCGGCCAGCACACGGGAGTCCGGGCAGACGACGCGTCTTGCCGCCGGCGGAACCACGCAGTCGGTCTTCGTCACGCGCCATTCGAGCGCCCGCGGTTCGAGCATCAGCACGCCCTCGGGGTCGGGGAACGGGACGTACAGCTTTGCGACGAGGTGAGGCGGCGTCTCCTCCGCGATTTTTCGGGCCCGGCCCAGGTGTCGGTTGAGCCAGCCCAGCCCGCTCGCGAAAATGCCCAGGGACCCTCGCTCATCGGGGAGCCACGCACCGACGGCGGTCGTAAGTCCGGTTGCGGAAAGCGGACGGCCGCCGTTGAGCGGAATGGCGATCAGATCGACGACGTCGGCTGCGAAGGACTCGTCACCGCAACGCGCCAGCGACGAGGTGACGGCAGCGCCGGGTGGTGTGAACGCACTGCTGTTCCACTCGCCCATGCGCGCGGACCGCACCGGCAGGACGATCGCCGACTCCCCCGTCTCGACGTTCGGATCGGCAAAACGCCAACGTGGCGCCAAGTCGACGACCGTCTCGTCGCTCTCCCATGCGTGCCGCGCCTTGATGGTACGGCCCTTCTCGCGCGGTTCGCGGACGACACGGGCGGAGCAGACGCCCAGGTCCATCAGTGCAAGTGCCGTTGGGATGTCTTCGGATTCGGGGTCGACCGGGAACGGCAGCCCGAAGGCGCCGCAGATCAGCGCACCATCGCTCGCAGCCATCAGGGAGAGCCACTGCTGCCCTGCCCGGCTGATCGTCGGTTCCGCTTCCTCCAGGATTTCGCTCTCTTCGTCCATGATCAGATGACCGGGTGATCCCAGTTCATCCCGCGGTTTTTCCAGGCGTCGATCCAGCCCCGCACGATCGCATCGTGCGAAACAGTTCCAAGCAATTTCGTCCGTATGCGTTTCATCGCACGCCTCCTTTGCGGCGGTTACGCGACCGCCTGGAATTTTTCCGGGTCACTCCCTCAGCCAGCGGTCGTAAGCGGTGTCCTGCGGCGCGTCGTTGAGGCCTTCGAGCAACGTTGTGCCGTGCTCGATGCAGGCGAGCGCCTCTGTTCGCATCCACCCCGGCACGCTGCGGAAGCTAAGGCAGAGCCCGCGCAACGACATCGCAATGGCGAACTTGGTGCGTCCGATTTCGTCCTTTTCGAGCCGCGGCAGATGCGCGATCAGGTTCAAGGCTTGTCTCGTCCGATTTGACGATGGCGTCCTTTCGGCAAGGACGACGTGCGCCTGTTTCAAAAGCTCGGAGACCGCGTCACTCATGACGCCCACGTCCGGGCGCGCGGTGAAGCTACGGAGGAGCGAAGACGGCTCATGCGGCAACCCTCTCCAGGTCCCGGATGCGCCGCTTCACCACTGCAAGATCGACGAGCAGGCCGTTGAGGTAGGCGATGGGCCCGTCGCGCCCCGTTCCGACGACAATCACGTCGGTCTTCGAGCGGATCGTGCCGTCGCGCGGTTTTTTGACCTGTGCGGGGGCCTCGGTTCCCTGCGCAAAGAAGTCCTCCGGGCCAAGCGCAATGCTCTCCCGGCGGGCGGCATCGAGGATTTTCTGCTGGTGTTGCGCGGGAATCATGCCCCCGGTACCGCCGCCGGAGGCGGGGCGCGACCAGCGAAAAACCTGGGTTTTGTGGATGCCCGTCCAAGCGGATATAAGGTTAACGCCCTTGGCGAAATTGCCGCCGCCGCATTTGCGAATGACGTCTTCGGCTGGTCTCATGATTCGTGAGGTTGCGGAAATCGCAATTGTATGTCAAGGAGTATTGCGATAAACGCAATCTCTTGAAATTGCGGTTTTCGCAGTGGTGATCACGATGGGAAGCGACGAACTTCGAAGCCAATGGATCGTTGAGGCGCTCGCGCGCACGGGCAAAACCCAAAAAGGTCTTGCCGACGCGTTGGGCCTCGACCCCGCTGCGGCAAATCGACTGACCAAGGGCACGCGACAGCTGAAAGCGTCAGAGCTGCCGCTTGTGGAACGCTATCTGGGCGAGCGAGCTCCGGACCGTGCCGAACGTTTCGCGGACGGTCCGCCCCCGGCGCCGACGGATTTCGCATCAGTATCTGTCTACGACCTGCGCCTGGAGCTAAAGCCGGGACAGCCGTTGGAAGATGCGATCCCGCTTCGTTATATGCTGTTCGATCGCCGTTGGCTCGAACGCGCGACGAACGATCCGCGCGTCCTGGTGGCCTTCGAATGCGGCGACGAACAAATGCTCGTCGACACCACGCAGACCAATCCCCGCCGTGAGGGGACGTACATCCTTCGCATCGACGACGTGCTTCTCAAGCGCTCCGTTTCGTCCCATCCGGTCCACAAGACGCTGACTGTAAAAAGCGAGGACCCGACACAGCCGGTTTACGACAACCTGTCGCCGGACGATCTCGACGTGATCGGACGCGTGATCTGGATCGGCCGTTACATCGGCTGAAAATCCAGGCTCCCGAAGCCTTGCGATTCGCAATGCGCCGCCGCAGCAAGTTGCGACCAACAAGCACAATTGCGATTTCCGCATTGACATTAATTGCGATTTTCGCAACCGTTTCCGCAACGACAGGCGGGAGCGCAAGAAATGCCACGGAATCCCGGCAATTCCTCCGAATCGACGGTGTTCACTTGTTCCGGTCGGCGAGTCAGTCTTGAGGCGCCACTCCCACCCTCGATCCTGGCAAGCGATCTTGCCGAGCATCTCTCCAAGCAGGCGATGTTCCGCGGCGCTACGCGCGGCCTTTATACCGCGGCCCAGCATTGCGCCATCGTGGCCGGCGAGATGGCGCGCGAAGAAGGCGCGACGGCTGCGCTCTACGGTCTGCTGCATCACGCGGCCAACAGCTATTCCGATGACCCGCGACATGCGCCGGCTTTGCGCGAGGCCGTGTATCTGGCGTTCGGCCTTCCCTTGCCGACGCCGGTCCCCGAGATCGCCCCGCTTCAGCGCATCCACGACTGCGTCGAGCTGACCGAACTCAAGCAGCTCTGCTCAGGATGCGAACCGGAGATCGCGCGCCTCGAACGCGCCGGCGCCGTGCCGCTCAAATCGTTGATCCGCCCGCTGGGATGGGACCGCGCGCACGATCGTTTCGTCGAAGCGCTGCGCACCTACGCCAAAGTCGCGGGCCTTCCGAGGCAACCCGCGTTTGGAGACCTGCTGTGAGCGCGACGATCATTCCGTTCACAAAGCTTACGCGCGGCATCATTCGCCGCGGCGTCCCGGTCGAAACGAACGACGGCCGCCTGGGCTTCGTCCGCGATTGGGATTTCGCCTTTGATGCGGAAGGCCGGATGTACCTCGCCGGCTACGAAATCCAATTGACCGACGGGCGCGGAGCACTCGCCAAGGCGCCCGACAAGGTGATGCCGGTCACGCTGACGCGCGCCGGGATCGGCAAGCAGGCGGTGCAATCCGAGACCACAAAGCCCGGCCGCGGCCCGGATCAGCCCGCACCAAAGGGAGCCGCGTGATGCGCATCGTTACCGCGCTCGTGAACGGGAGGGAGCAACTTTCTGGGGAGGATTCCATGAGCCAGCGCTTTCTGATCGCCGTCGACGACAGGAAGGTACCGGGCAAGGTGGTCTGCACCTTCGTCCGTTTCGAGAAGGAGGCGTTTGAAGTCGACGACTTCGTCGCGAAGGTCGAACGGCCCGATTTCGTCGTGCTCCAGCCCGACCAGCCGGAGGCGGCGGCACTGCGGCGTCTGCTGGCAGAGAAGTGAGGCGAGCATGCCCGCTTCGCATCAGAAACAGGCCAAGGTGACGAAAGCCGATTATGATCGCGCCGCCGCGTTTCTGCAGTCCATGGGCGCGAAAGCCGCCGCCGTCGAGATCAGCGCGGATAGAGTGCGAATCATTACTACCGACGGCGGGAATTTGACTTTGGGAAGCGGCGAGGCGAGTCTGGACCAGGAGCTGGCAGAATTCCGTCGCGCAAATGGTTATGGTTGACCTGAAAGGCCTCCACACCGTCAAATCGAACGGCGCGGTCTACTATTACGCTTGGCGTGGCGGCCCGCGCATCATGGCCGACTACGGTACACCCGAGTTTCACGCCGAATTCTGCGAAGCCCGCATTCCGACGTCCGGATGCGACAAGCGCCGTTTCGCGGCGTGGGTTGTATTGTACAAGGCGAGCGACGAATGGGAGGCACTGGCGCCATCCACGCAGCGCGTTTGGTCGCCGTGGCTCGATGCCGCCAAGTCGAAGTTCGGCAAGCTCTCGATGAGGCTTTTCGACCGGCCGTCTATCCGGGTCGATATCCGCAAGTGGCGAGACGAGTGGCGAGACCGACCGAGGGCCGCGGACACGGCGAAGCAGGTGCTTTCCCGCGTCCTGTCCTATGCCGTGGGCGAAGGCGGCCTGTCGACCAATCCCTGCGAAGGCATACCGAACATCTACCAAAGCGATCGCGCGGACATCATCTGGACCTTCGCCGACATCGAGCATCTCTGCAGCCGGCCGACGACGTCCAAGGAAATCGCCTGGGCCGCGAAGCTGGCTGCCCAGACGGGATTGCGCCAGGGAGACCTTCTGAAGCTCGCCTGGGGCCAGGTCGGCCCGCACGCGATCGAGATCAAGACCGGCAAGAGCCGTCGCCGTAGGACCGCTGTTGTGCCCGTGACGAAGGATTTGCGCGCCCTGCTCAAGGAGATTCCGAAGCGGGCGACGACCGTGCTGACGAATTCAGATGGCAAGCCCTGGAAGGGGTTCGGTTCGAGTTGGAACAAGGCCATGCAGAAGGCTTGGCCGGACGGCAAGGACCTGCATTTCCACGACCTGCGCGGGACGGCGGCGACGAACTTCTACCGCGCCGGCTTCACCTTGCGCGAAATCGCCGACATGATGGCTTGGTCGGAGGATCGGGTCGAACGCCTGATCGACCGTTACGTGAAGCGCGACGAGATCTTGCGCGACCGCGTCCGGAGGCTTGAGAAGGCACAGAGGTTTATCACGTCAGCGAAATAATCCGAGTGGCAAGAAGCAGACTACAGGGCAGCAAATGGACTAGAAGCGTCAAGCGACCAGCACCCGCCGCAAAGTCACACTGTTCGTATCCTAATACTCGGGGGCAGGTATTCTAGTTCTGATTGACTACAATCTGACGGTTACGGAACGCCCGATTTTCTTGTGCAGTCTGGTTGTTGTGCCTGTTGCGCGTCGGCGCGCAACCGCGCCGGATAACAATCGAACTCGTCAGTGGCAGTCGGAAGCCATGAACAGCTGCTCATCTCCACCAAACGGGTTCAATAAACGTCACAGCCGATGCTCAGGGCCGTATCGCTTGTGTCACTTGACGACGATTTGCGCCATTATGCTGGGCAGGTTGAAGGAACGTCCGACGTGGCGCCCCTTTGATCTCGCTTGCCAATCTATCTAGCGTTTCCGTGCAAATCGAACATTCCCAAAGTACTCTGACTGACCAACCAAGTGACTTCAAATGCAGGCGGACGCGTCGATCGCGCTGTTTGTTTTTAAGGATTTTCTGAGTCCAGAACTCAACGCGGGTAGCAGGAATCGAAGCCTTCCTGCACTTCGCGTGCCCATGCCAAAAACATCCATTGACGAAAACGACAATGCGTCGAGATGGGAACACTATGTCCGGATGACCAGGTAAACTCGCATCGTGCAACCGATAACGGAGTCCTCGCGCATGCAAATAGAGCCGAACGCGAAGTTCGGGCTTGGTGTCTCTGCTCTTAACGCGCGACATGATCTCGCTACGTTTGAGCGGGCTGAACCTATCCATATCGAGCTAGGCGCTCACTTTCGCATCTTTCGAGATCACAGGCAGTTGACCGCTGATCTCAAGCGCACTTCGAATATCACCGGCAAAGTCTCCAAACGATATTCCAAACGCCCACACGTCACAGCCGGTTGTGGAAAGTCCGAGATGGCGAGAAATAAACTCCCTCTCCGAAGGGTAGAACAGCAAAGCTTTGCCCGCTCCATAGGCTGAAGCGTGTGCAATCAATTCGTAGACATCCGATTGGGACGGCCAATCCGAAAAGTCCTTGTATTTGGCGTCGCCAATAACGACTGCTCCTGTCTGGTGATTTGAGATAACTAAATCGGGGTTAGCCCGATAGCGATGACTTCGAGGTCGAAAAATATTGGGGCGCTGTTTTGCAGAACAAACTGTGGCGCTCCCGCTAAGCGCTGCCTGAACCGAACGACGGACAGCCTCTTCAAAAAAGGTTTCTAAATTCACAAACCAGGAGCGCTCTACGGATCGCTTCCAAGCTTCCGCACCGCCGAAGCCCGCGGCATCGAGTACTGCCCCTGCTAATGAAATCGCGTTATGCAATTGCGGATTTGCATAATTTGACATCGCCTCCCGGGACGCGATTTCGGATAGTTCACCCGGATACGACATGAGTACGCTGGGGAGACATTCAGAAAGCCCGAGGCGAAGTGCGCGCGCTGTGGCGACATCTGACGCTGAGATTTTGGTAACTTTGCTCAGCCGCTCGACCTCGCGCAGGGCGGCATAAAGGCACCTGTTGAATGGCACGTCTGCTGAGAGCGTCGGTCGGTCGAAAGCCGCCTGATGGGATGCTCCCCTTGTACGCAACCGGATCGTGCGCTTGACGGAAAGCCGCCCGCCGATCAGCGCGCCGGCATCGGGCACTTGCGTGTATACGCTCCTCTTGTTGCCCGATAGGTACGTACGAACTGCTTGCAGGAAAAGCGACACAAGAATTGCCGTCGATCCCGCGGACGGTGATACTGGGGAAGTAACATGCAGCGTTTTCGGCGCCTTTAGGGCGCCCAATCCAACCAAAGTTTCAAAGGAGTTCGAGAATTTTTCAGAAACCTCCAAGAGTGTGTCGCCGATGAGGGCGCGGCCGACGTAGCAGCTGCCCTTAAGCATCCACCTGCCGGCACCTCCAGACTCAATTCCAATGATGTTCGAACTCACCAATTGCCAAAATCGGTGATCGGACGAAAGTGACGCCCACTGTTCGACGTTAAGTAGCGTAGAACCGCGTTCTGGGACCGCCACGATCATCCGGGACTGCCTGACACAGGAAGGCGATAGTCCTTATTCTTCCAGGGGTATGCCTTTTCGATTGTCTCTGCGAACGCGTGCGGGTCGAGCAACGGCCGATAGAGCATTCGGCGGATACGCTGGTGCCATAGTGGATAGAGGTCATCCTCGCTGTGCACTTCCGCGAACACTCCATGACCGAATGGCATCAACGTTTCGTACTCCGAAGGAAAGGCGGCCTTGCTGTCGTCAAAGACCCTCCGCAACGCTTCTCCGATGGCCGGCGGCACACCATTGTTCGCAAGCATCTCCGTGAGCTGCTCAGTGTCGGGCGGCATGTCGATGATCCGCAGGCGTCGAAGAAGCGCGTCGTCCATATCGATTGCGGATCTGTCGACAGGATTGAATGTCGCAATAATCGTGAGCGTCGGGGAAACGCTGATTGCCCGCCGGCTGAACAAACTGAAAAATTGGCGGTTCCTGTGCTCGACGTACGTCAAGAGTTCTCCCAACACCGAGCCAAGATTTGCGCGTGTCAGTTCCTCAATCAAAAGCACATACCGGAGCTTCCCGTCCTCTGTCGCTCGTTCGTTCCAGTCGAGAAAGACCCCGGGCAACGCCTCGACGGCGCCGCCGGGCGCAATCCTAAGCCCCTCGATGAATTCCTCGTATGTGAAGGATTGGTGAAATTGAACTTCGCGAACCCGCGTCGGTTCGCCTGCATGTCGTTGAGCGGCGATCGAAGCGATGTACGATTTCCCAGTAGCCGGCACGCCACTGAGAGTGATTATGGATGTCGCGCCGTATCGTTCGCAGGCGTCGACGACCGCGCCGATCTGCCGTTCAGTTGCGGGACCATAAGTTGTCACCTGATATCCTCCGGTAATCCTGCGCACGCCGAGAGATACTCGATGTAGTCTCTCTCCGAACGAAACTCCTTATGCCGATGTCGGATAGCAGCAGCGTCAGAGACTAGTCTCCGTGCGTTTGGAACAATGGAGTAGATTCCTCCGGCGGCACGCTTATCCTGGATGAGAGTCCAGCCAAATGAAGCCCAGGCCATCCAAACAAGTATCCGGTCGTTTTTCGCCTGCTCGGGAACTGTTTCAGGGCCCAGCACACTCAGGTCTCCAGTCGACCGTGCAATACGAATCTTGCCGATAGCCTCAATCAAGTCGTCTTCCGTGTTGACCTTGAGGATCGCACGGTTCAGTTCATCCGAGGATATATTGCCATCCAGGGCAAGCATGGCACGCCAAATGAACGCAAAGGGAAAGACGACGATATTCGATCCGTAGTCGCCTCCTTCGCGCGTTGGATTGCGAAGCTGGCAGGCTGCGAGCGCTTGGGCTGCATGGCGGCCTAGAACAGGGGCGTTCTTTTCGTTTATGACCGGACGCCAGCGCTTCACGGCGTTACCGAGCGGAGTCACTCGGAGCAGCTTTGTGTCATCAACAACTTCCTCGTAGACCAACCCGACGGTCCGAAGAAGCTGTCGACCATCTCGATAGCGTTTAGGATCAGGCGTTGTGCCCGGAGAATGCGAACGCGCGGTATCATAAGGCAGCGCGCTCAACACGGTGTCCGGAGCCATTCCGTCGCCGTCCAAGAAGACGTCCACCAGGTCTCTCATCCCGTTATTTTTGGGAAAGAGGCGAAATGTCGAACGGAAGGAGCAGCTCCAAGGCACCTCGACTCACCGTCGATGACGACTTGCCGACTCAAGCTATTAAGGCGTCGTTGGTCAAGTGAACGACGCGAATCGCTGTAGCAATGTCCCCTGCCGCGAGTTTCCGGCCTGGCTAACTTTTTTGGTTAAATTGTCGCGCAATGAAGTAGCTAGACGCACTGCCAAGAGTGGTGGAACGGCGTTTCCTATTTGTGCAGCGATTTCTTCCTGAGTGCCATAGAAGATGTGATCATCGGGAAAGCTCTGCAAACGAGCCCCCTCACGTAAAGTGATATTGCGATCCTGTCTCGGATGGGCAAAACGTCCTCGTGTAAAACTGTCAAACCTTGCCGTAATTGTATTTGCTGGGCGATTGCCATCCAGCCGGCCATAAACGGCGCGGTGCCCGATTCTATCGGCACCCGCTTTGTGGCAGTTCACGCGAAGTCGAACTGGCAAGCTTTCGAATCCACCGCCCGGAGGAATTAGCCTTAGCCGCTCCACGTTCAGCGGCGAGAGCTTCATCTTCCGATGTAAGGGATCACTCGGCGAGGCCGAGTAGTCGTCAGGAGGGGGAGGGAGGTCGCCAATCGCCTGATCGACAGTACGATACTCCCCCTCTTGTAGTATCGGCTCAGGAAAATCGAAGCGCGGGAGCAGTTCACGTAACCAACCGACAAATATGACGCGACGCCTGATTTGCGGCACACCAAACGACGCCGCGTCCACTACGCTAGTCTCCAGATCATAGCCCGAATTCGCCACTCGGCGCATAAATTGTTGGGCGATGTTCCGCCCCCTGTGACCGAGCAGTCCCGGGACGTTCTCCATTAAAAACATGCGGGGTCGCAGTTCGGCTACAATATCGGCAAACGCATAAATAAGCGTGTTGCGGTCGTCGTGGTCGTTACCAATCCGCTGGATCGAAAAGCCCTGGCAAGGAGGGCCTCCCACTAATAGGTCGATCGGACTGACAGACTTTAGTGTTTTCAGTAATTCCGACGTCGAATGTCCCAAGTCGTCGTCAATCACGAGATGACGAGGAAAATTCTCAGAGTAGCTCCGAATTGCGGGTCTCCAGTTCTCCGCTGCTGCTACAATCTCAAACCCAGCGTCGTTCAGCCCGCGCGAGAGTCCACCCGCTCCAGCAAACAGGTCTATGGCGCGCAGTGTCATCCAACTCTCATCGCGGCTGCTTCGGCTGTTCCAGCCGCAATCTTCCTGTGGCCGGCCTTCAACGACGGAATCAATCTCGAAAAGGAAGGGCCAATGGAGCCGATAATGTCAGTCCGATCCAGATCCTCGTGAACTGTAGCTCCCTTCCTCCGAAATAGCTCGCCTATCAAATGCACTGCCAAGAACGCTGCGAATGCTGGGGGAACCGCATTTCCAATTTGACGAAATCGAGAATCAAAGCCTCCACAGAAAACATAATCTCGTGGAAAACCCTGAAGCAGGGCGGCTTCCCGTATCGATAGTCCGCGATGCTGTTCAGGATGCACGTATCTACCGCTTGCGGGATTGCGGGCGTAAGCGGTGACAGTGATGGCCGGTCGATCCCACCAAAGCCGTCCGTATACGTCCTCGTATGCGGCGCGGCCCTGCTTGGCAGCAGCTCTTCTAAGGCACTCAGGCCCGACGTGCCAGGGGCGGCTCCCGCCATTAAGCGGCACAGCCATAATCGTTTCAACTGTCGAAGCCCTATGGCCGGCGGTGTAGTGCATCGGATCATTCGGACAGGTTTCGCCGGGTTGTACCTTGGGCAAATTGCCTATCGCGTCTCGGACTGTCCGATAATTGCCGCGGCTCAAAAAGCCGGAAGGCATTATGAACGGTCTCTTCATGGCGATCATAAGTGCGCGAAAGCGTTGTTGAGGCACTCCAAATTCAGCCATATCGTGCACGATGATACGCGAAACGTACCCGGCCTTTTCCAATGTCTTACGGCTCTCAGCTACTAGAGGCCAATATCTGTCGCTTAGTATCTCGGGAACATTTTCCATGATTATGACATCAGGCCCGACCTCGACGGCGATCTTTGCAAATGAGACAAAAAGCGAATTTCTTAGGTCGGTTTGGCCGGATGCATTTCTGTGCGAGGAAAACCCCTGACAAGGGGCACATCCGATTAACACGAGAGGGGTTTTCGCAGAGGTTCGATATTTTCGGATAAGATCGGCGGCTTGCCGAGGTCGCTGCGCGAGATGAGCCACGTCAAGCGGTTGCGGCTGGACGCCAATGTTGCGAGCGTACGTCTCATTGGCGTCTCGATCTAAGTCCACTGCCATCGCAAGGTTGTAGATTGGGGCAATGGCATTTGTAGCGAGAAACCCGGCGGACATACCACCGCAACCAGAAAAGAAGTCGATTACGTCGACAGAGGCGTTCCGCTTTTTCGGCAAGGCTCGCCATAAGCGATCGAGCTCAAGGGAGGCCCTGCGCGCCTCACTCTTTCGAAACTCCTTGTCGCAAATCAATCGGCTGAGCTTTGCGTTCCTTGGCGTTGCACTCATGTCTCAACTGCCCTTCTTTTTCGACGGGGGCGAAGTGCGTCCAAACAGGTTCCCCTGGGAATGAAATTGTTCTCGGTCCAGATGGTCCCGAATCAACCGTGCCGCCAAAGAGCTCTTTTTGAAGCCCTTTTGACGACAGTAGGCATCGAAACGCTCTGCCTCTTTCGCCTCCAATAGGACAGAAATCTTGACGACAGCCCCCGTCATCGTCGCCACTCCTCCTCAAAACTGCGCAAGAGTGCGGATTTCTGAGGATTCTGTCAAACGTCGACGCTCAGACTACACGAACAAACAGAGAACATAAATGGATTCTTCGCGAATAGCGTAAATTCTTGAGGTAGCTGAGGTCGCTCAGAAAGAGGAGACCTTCGGCGGAAGTCCGTGCAAACCCTGCCGCCGCTGAACACATTGGCTATCATCGTGCCAGACGCACAGTTTGTTTTGCGTCTGCGTCAACTACGTCACCATCCCGAGACCCGGTTTACGCATTTCCTCGATCCACGTTCGCAAGGTATCGCGGTGGGCCTCATCGATCGGATAGCTCCGGGCAACACAGACTGCCCTTGCACCAGGCGAGAGCTTCGATGTCGTCACAATCAGCCCCGAATCCGCCCGTTCGTCCAGTACATCGGCGTAAAGTGATTTCACGATTACCTTTGAGACAGACTCCTTCTGTCGCTTGCACTGGATGATGGTGGCCGGAGGACAATCTGGAACCGCCTTAGCGGACCAGACACGAACATCGATCCCGCCATCATTCCGGCCCGGCCCCAACTCGACACGAAATCCCTGGCGGTCGAAATATTCCGCCGTTAGTCCTTCGAATTTTCGCCAGTTGATTCTGTCAATGTCGTCAAAATTGCGATGCAGATAGTCGATGTACCGCTGATCAAAGAAGCGGCCATACTGCGTCTCCAAGCCCTCCGTTCGAAAAAGGTCCTCTAGTTGCGCGACGTCCTCCCACTCCGACACGTTGGGAAATACTGTCGCTTTTATGGCAAGCTGGGCCGCAAAGCCCTCAATGAGTTCCGCTGCAATGTCGAGTCCCAAAGCGCCATGCCTTTCTGAGGCGCGAAGGATGAACGGAGACGGATCGAGTTTCTCGCCGGGCTTCAACTTCGGGTCAGCAATTGCGGCATTCAAGAAGTCGGTGAGTTCGCCCGACAATTTGTAGAAGACTTCCAGCGTCGCACTATCATGCTTGTACTTATGGTATAGGCGGCCAATGCCCGCGTTGTTTCGGGGGCGTTCGAGACGACCGACCGAATAGAGAAGGAACTCGGCCATATCTTCGTAGGTCACGGACTCGATCCGAAGCCAGTCTTCTGGATCGCACTCGACGTACTCGTTAAAGCGGCCACGTTCATCGCGGGCTAGGAGCCTGCGCAGTTCATCGCCGTTCAGCGCTAGCCCAGATTCGACACCGATTCCGTCTGACAGGCTTCCGAACATCGTGGCCGCCTGGAAACTAATGGAGCCCACCCGATCCTCCTCATCCAATATCTCGTCGCGCGCTCCACTCTCGAAAGGGGACGGCCGGCCTCCACCTTTTTACATCAGATAGCCAACTATTTGATCGTATTGAGGACAATAAGACGAGTTTTTACAGTCAAGCCATTGATCGGATTGAAAACACAGCAACTTCCCAAGCTGCATACGTGGGTTCGATTCCCATCGCCCGCTCCAACTTTCGCGGCCGTGCCGCGAAAGTTGCCACGTCGTAGCGCGACAGCGCGAAGACGGGCTGCAAACCAATACTCGAACGCCTATCGCGAACTCGCCTGCAAAAAGGCGTCTCGCTCTCAGCCCGCAAGTTGCCGATCATCCGTTGGCAAACATGCGACACTTTCTGCCCTTCCCTTCGGTACCTCGCAATCCGCTGATCAGTTAGTTAGCATTCGGACGATTACGGTAGCCTGCGCAGCATCACCTCGCGGCGCGAAACCAGCTTGGGCGCGTGGTTGGCCGGCACGTTGGGCAGAAGGATTGTGCCGTTCAAATCATCGTGCAGCGTGCGCGCCTCGATGAGCACGCCCGACGGCGCCTCGATCGTGAGTTCGAAGGCGAAGTCCTCCGTCGCTGCGATTTTCATGGTGCCGTTTGGAGCAGAAACCGTCAGGTTCACCGCCATCGGCGCCGGTTGCCACTGAACCACTGCCTTGGTCTCGTCCAACGCGGTGAGTGCGATGGTGCCGCCGGGTGCGGCCACTGCTCCTTCCTCGCCGCCGCGCACCCATTGCGCCTGGAAGCCGTCGAAGCTGCGCTTGTCGCCCGCTTTGGCAAGTTTCCCGCCACCGAACGGCGGCGCGGTGCGGATCAGGATGATGTTGGACATATCGGTCATGGCATGGAACAAGTCGGCGGGCGCACACAGATCAAGGAATGTCGGCCCCAGATCTTTGGCCGCCGGCCACAGCCTGATCGTCGCGAGGCCGCCGGTCGGCGCGTTCATCCGTGTGCGGCAATCAGCCGTGATCTCCAGCGGTTTACCGTTCTGGTCGACCGCACTTTCGATCAGCGCCGTCACGCTGCCGGCCTTACCAGTGACGAGATCAAGCGTATATGTGATGGACTTCTCCTGACCACCGTTGATTTCGCGTTCGACGAGGTTGTAGCGGACGGTTCCAGCCGGCAATTGGGTGACAACGCCTGCGGAGGCCGGTATCGCAAAAGCGGCGAAACAAATGGTCATGAGAAAAGCAACGCGTTTCATGGGGTCCCCCTTATGCGGCGACGCGCTTGTGTCGCGCCGTCTGTTTCCTAAACCAGGACAATTGCAGTTCGGCCAAAGCCACGCCGTGCTCGGTGGCTTCCAGCGACGCGGTCGGCAGGCCATGCGGCCCGGCGAGATAGGCCTTGAGGAGGGCGATGTGGTCGGCCAGACGCATGCAGCAGTCTTCGAGGAACGCTACAATTTCAACGGGCGTGCAAATCTCAGCCGTCATCACATAACGTAAGGCGAGCACGTCGGGCCGCCGTTCCACGTCTGCCGCCGCGACCGGCGTCGCCAGCCATTGCCGCAACGCCTTGCGTCCTGCCGCTGTCGCGCTGTAGGTCCGCCGCCGCCGCCCGCTCTTCTCGGAGCGTGATGCCGCCCAACCGCGCTCTTCGAGCCGCGCCAGCGCCGGATAGATTGCGCCAGGGCTGTCACTGAAGCGGCCCACCGGGCTCGACTGGAACATGTGGCGGATGTCGTAACCGGAGAATGGCGCCTGAGCCACCAAGAACAGCAGCAGATACTGGAGGACGTCATTCATAATACGTAGCGTACGGTCCTTGTCGTACTATGTACAGCAATTCTTCGTTACGCGTATTAAGGCCGATTGCCGCATATTCGATGAAAAACACGTGTGCTTGGCCCTGATGGGAGCGCCAAGGTATGTCTTCAGCTGGCGCTTCCACGCCCTCGCCGCAGCGGCTCGTTAGTCCGCTTTGCTCCCGAAAGCAGCCGTCGAGCCGACCTCCAGTTTTTTTACGGCAAATGGACAACTATTTGATCGGATTGAGGACAATAAGACGGTTTTCTTAATCAAGTTATTGATCGGATTGAGAACACACCTACTTCCCAAGCTGCATACGAGGGTTCGCTTTCACGCGTCCTTCGCTGGCGCCAAAACCTCCAGCCAGTTGTCGAGCCGAGGTCTCGCGCGTTTTGGCTAACCGCGTTGGCACGTACCTCGATGCGCGCCTTCATCGCGGGGTCGAAGAAAACCACTTCTCAAGGCGGAGAATGGCATCCTCGACCTCGGCCGTGGAGACCGCGAAGCTGATGCGGATGTGATGGCGGCCGTCAACAGGATCGAAATCGATGCCAGGCGCCGTCGCGACACCGGTCTCCAAAAGCAACTTTTTGCAGAACGCCAGACTGTCATCGGTAAGATGGCGCACGTCGACATAGACATAGAACGCGCCATCGGGCGGTGCGATCCGTTCGAGGCCGAGACGCGGCAGCGCTTGCAGTAACAGATCGCGGTTGCGCCGGTAGACGCGAACATGTCCCTCCAACTCGTCGTGCGCTTCGAGCGCCGCAACGCCGGCGTGTTGGCTCAGCGACGGCGCGGTGAGAAACATGTTTCCGGCGAAGGCGCGGGCGCGCCCGACACGGTCGGCCGGCGCCAAGAGCCAGCCGAGCCGCCAGGCGACCATGCTGAAATATTTCGAGAAGCTGCCGATGACGAACGCTTCGGGCGCGAATTCAAGCATGGATCGCGCGGGCTCGACATAGCTGAGCCCGTGATAGATCTCATCCGAGATCATGGTGATCCGTCTGGCGCGGCACACCTCCGCGATCGTCTCAAGCTCGCGAGGCCCAATAATTGTCCCCGTGGGATTGGCAGGGCTCGCGACGACCACGCCCTTGGGCGCGGGATCGAGCGCTTCAAGATGGGCGGCCGCAAGCTGGTAGCGCGTCTCGGCTCCACATTGTATCTCGATCGGATCAAGGTGTAGCGCCTTGAGCACATTGCGATAGGCGACGTAGCCCGGGCGCGCGAGCGCGACGCGGTCTCCGGCATCGAAATTCGCCGCCAGCGCCAGGACCAGCGCGGGCGATGCGCCGCAGGTTAGCACGAAGCGTTCGGGATCGATGTCGAGCCCGTAGCTGCTCCGATAGTGGCGCGCGAGCGCGGCTTTGAGTTCCGCGCTTTCCCAATAGCCCATGCCGTCCGTATCCAGAATGCGGTGGGCGATCTCGATCGCCTTCGCGGGCGCGCCGGTGGAAGGCTGGCCGTATTCCATGTGAATGACCGTCCGCCCCTCCGCCTTCAGGCGATGGGCCAGGCGATTGATCTCCATGGCGTGGAACGGATCGATCGTGGCAGGCATGGCCAATCATACCAAAAACGCTGCCGGATGTGAGGAATTCGACTGCCCGCCGCACAAAACGCCGCAGCGATCCGTTCAGTGAAACCCGCCCGCCGCAAGAGCCCCGCTGCTGCCATTCATGCGGACGACAAGATCCGCGCCGGCTTGATAGCCAGCCACGCCGTTGAGATCGACGACAAGGAAAGTCGCTCCCGAGAGCGTGCCGCTCGTCGGCGTGAACAGAACGGCATGATGGGCACCCAAGTGGCTCGACGATATGGCGGACGCCAGATTGGCGTCGAAGGTGGCAGTTGACAGTGCTCCGCTGCTCACCTTCGTGTTGATGCCGGTGATCGTGCCGACCGCGCCGGGTGTATCGAAGAGATCGGTACCGAATTTGAACCCGGTAATCGTGTCGTAGTGCGTACTCGTCGATTGCGCCGCCGAGGTGTAGGTGAAGGTGTCCGACAGCGCTCCACCGGTCAGGTTGTCCGCGCCCAGGCCGCCGATGATGACGAAATGGCCGTTCGTCTCGGCCGCGCCATTGAAAGTCAACACGGTGCTTGCGCTCAGCGCCGAGCCGTCGATCGTTAAGGATTTGCCCGAAGCCACCGTCGCGTCGTTGGTCGTCAGCGAATAGCTGTAACCCGCGGTGAGCTTGATGGTTTGAAAATTCAACAATGTGTTGCTTGTGAGCGTAAGGCCGCTTGCGTAACTACCGTCCAGCACAACGGTATTCGTGCCGGTTCCGCCGTTGATCACATCGCCCGTATGCAAGTCTGTAGGCCCGCAGAGCAGCGTATCGTTGCCGCTACCGCCCGAGACGGTGTCCGTGCCGGGCCCAAGCACAACCGTGCCGCCTCCGGTTCCGCAGGTAATGGTGTCGTTGCCGTCATTGCAGATGATCGTCGTGGTACCGCTGCCCGCCTTGGCGATATTGATGATCGTTCCATAGTCGATGAATAGTTGGTTGGGGGCCAGAACGTCGGCCGATTTGCTGCCGAGAAAACTCCAATGGCCGGACCGAAGATCGATCGTGGCGGCCTGGGTGGTGCCCACGGCTGAAATCGTATTGGCGGAACTGCCGCCGTCGCTGATCAAATTCGCCGCGCCGCCGGCCGAATTGAACGTCCAGACGTGCGAAGAATTGGGATGATAACTCGGATTGGGTCCGTATAAGTATTGCCCCGCGGCGATATCGAAGATCTGCGGTGTAGTCTCATAGGGACCGTTGTAGGACATCACCGTGTTCGATCCGACATCCTCCCCATAAGGGAGCGTGTCGCTATCGTCGCCCGTTCCGGATTCACCGCCCAAGCCCAGTGCGTGACCGATTTCGTGGGCATAGATGTGCTGGTCGGTCGTGTCGGTTTTGTTCATATAGATTTCTTCGGCGGAAAACGGAGGCGCCGTCGGGCTTACGGTATAACCGCCGCTGGTCTGCGTGTTTGCGCCGAAGCGAATATCAACGCTGCTGCCATCCGTCGCCGAAACGAATTTGACATTGACAACCTTGGCCCACGCGGCGAGCGCCGTTACCGCGGCGAGTTCCGCGGAATTGATCGTCAATGTACCTGCGGTGTGCGCGTCCAAGATCTGCTGCGGCGTCATCCCGGCCGTCACGTTGCCGCCAAGCTTTTGCCAGCCGTTCTTGTCGGCGGAACTGGCGTCGGTAGGGATCGTCTGCATGAAGCTGAAGGTTAGGGTCGGCGCGGTCGTATGCGTGCCGATCGTACCCGTCCAATGCAGCGCGGGCGCAAAAAGCTGATCGGAAACGAAATAGGGCAATGGCTGCGCAATGTTGTAGGGCGCAGCAATCTTTTCGGTCGTCGCCACGTATTTGACGGTCGTATGGCCGATCGTGGCTCCCGCATAATCGTCGGGCAGCTTAAAGCCGTCGACAGCCACGGTCAGCGTCAGATTCGTGATATGCGTGCCCGCGTCCATGGCGATCGCGTCGGCGACGTTTTCGATTGTCGTCGTCAACGAGGCCAGAGTCGAACCGGTGACGTTGAGTGCGAATGGCGCAGCATTGGCCGCCTGAGAAATTGTGACATTGCCGCTGGGCATTCCCCAGAATTCGAAATCGTCGGTTCCAGTGCCCGCCGTTACCTTGAACGTTCCCCCGCTCTGCGCGCCGTCGACGGTGTTGTTGCCGTTTCCCGCCGTGATGGTGACGTTGGCGCTGGTCATTCCAAAGAATTCGAGGTCGTCGTTGCCGTTACCAACTTTGACGGTGAAGGTTCCGCTTTTGTCTCCGGCGTTGATGCTGTCCGTGCCGTTGCCGAGCGTAACGGTTTCGTTGGTCGCGCCGCTTTGGTAGTCGACGGTGTTGGCGCCATTTCCGGCCGTCAGCACGTCGTTCTTGGAAAGGTATTCGGTATAAGTGCCGCTTCCGAGCACAAACTTATTGTCGTGGCCTTGGTATTCTTCAATCGTCGCGGACGAACTCGTGACGTTCACGGTGTCAAAGAGGTGAGCGACGATCGTGTTGTTCGAGCCGCCCGTCACGTTGATCGTAGTGTGACTGTCGCCGCCCTGGTAGCTGAAGAGCGTCACGTTGCTGAAGCCGTTATCGACCAGCGTGTCGTACGCTTCCTGGCCGTCTACCGACTGACCGTTCGCCGTTGCGCTAAACGTCCGACCCGGCATGGCCTTAGCCCCCTTAACGCTTCTTATTATTATTATAAATCAAGGAAGGTAGCCGGTAAAGGGACCGTCGCCGCTCCTACGATTCGACCCACAAACGAAGCAGATTGGAATGGCTTTTCGACAGAAGGTCGAAGGTCGCGCTTTTGCCATCGCGCGCGAATACGGCGCGCCGGGCCATATCCAGGTCGAACAGAATCGCCCGGTGCTCGGCCGCTCGCACTTCGCTCTGGATCCACCCGATTGCCGCAAGGCGCGTTCCATTGGTGACGGGCTCGACGCGATGCAACGTGTTGGATGGATAGGCGATGAGCGTCCCACGCGGCGGCTTGAAGGCGTGTTCGACGCCGCCGCTGTCGATGACGAGTTCGCCGCCGCCGTAACTGTCGGGTCGGGAGAGAAACAGAGTGAACGATACGTCCGTTCGCATCTGTCCCGGAGACCCGCCGGAAACGGCCATCACCGCGTCATCGACATGCCGGCCATACGCCATCGCCTCGTCGTACCGGTTGAAGACGATCGGATGCAGGAAGCGGGGACGTACCGCCATTTGAAGTATGGCACTTCGCACAATGGCGCCGCGGACAACTTTGTCCGGCTGTTCATAGCCGGGCATCCCCGCCACCAGCTGAAGGTTTTTCTTGACCTCGCGGGCGTGCCAGCCGGCGCTGGCGAGACCGTCCGCAAAACTGGCGGCCATTAGGTCCGACGCTATTCGCGCACTGTCCTCGTCGGTCAGAAAGTCAGGGATCGCCGTAATCACGGCGCGATAATCGACGATAGCGGCATCTCAACGGCCCCTCTGCTCCGCATCACGTCATGCCACATTTCAACTGGAAAAGGTAGGCGGCGGATGCAGCGATCAGGTCAGTGGAACCCACCCGCCGCAAGAGTTCCGCTGGCGCCGTTCATGCGGATGACGAGATCGGCGCCTGTCTGATAGCCGGCCACGCCGTTGAGATCGACGATGAGGAAGGTCGCTCCGGAAAGTGTACCGCTGTTGGGCGTGAACAACACGGCATGATGCGCGCCCAGGTGGCCCGACGATATGGCTGACGCCAGATTGGCATCGAAGGTGGCGGTAGAGAGGTTGCCGCTTGCCACTTTCGTATTGATTCCGGTGATCACGCCAGCACCACCGGGGATGTCGAAACTATCGACGCCAAACTTGAAGCCGGTGATCGTGTCATAATGCGTGCTCGTCGATTGCGCAGCGGACGTGTAGGTAAATGTGTCCGATAACGCCCCGCCAGTCAGTTTGTCGGCGCCCTTACCGCTTATGATTATGAAATGCCCGTTGGTCTCCGCCGCGCCGTTGAAGGTCAGCACGTTGCCTGCGCCCAATGCCGAACCGTCGATCGTCAAGGTCTGGCCAGACGCGACCGTCGCGTCGTTGGTCGTCAGTGTGTAGTTGTAGCCCGTTGCGAGCACGATCTTCTCAACGTTGACCATGGTCGTGGCGCTGAACGTCACTGCGGCTGCGCCCGTGTAGTCATTGGCCAGCAGCACGGTGTCGGTGCCGGGTCCGCCGTCGATCTTGTCGGCTGCGTTCAATTGGCCGCCTGTAAAGTCGATGGTGTCGTTACCGTCGCCGCCGTTGACCGTATCGTTGCCCAACCCGGGAACTAGCGTATCGTTTCCTGCACCGCCGTTCAGCGCGTCGTTGCCATTTCCGCCCTGCAGAATGTTATTGCCGCTATTGCCCGTCAGTGTGTCGTTGTAGTCGGAGCCAATCAGGCCTTCGATATGAACGAGCGTGTCGGTACCGGCTCCTATAGTATTTTGCGCGCCGGTCAGCGCCAAGCTGACGGTCACCCCGGCGGCGGCTGTCGCATAAGAGGCAAAATCGTAACCGTCGCGCCCGTCCAGCTTGTCGTTACCAGGACCGCCTTCCAACGTGTTGTTGCCGCTATTGCCAAAAAGGGTGTCGTTGAACTTCGAGCCGATTAGTTGCTCGATGGATATCAGCGTATCGGTGCCGGCCCCTATGGTATTCTGCGAGCCGGTCAACGCCAGATCGACGGTCACGGCGGAGGCCGCATCGCCATAGGCAGCCGTGTCGGAGCCAGGACCGCCGTCCATCTTATCGTTGCCGGCGCCGCCGAGGAAAAGGTCGTCCCCGTTGCCGCCCGTCATCGTATCGTTGCCGGTGCTGCCGATTATCCAGTCGTTGTAGTCGGTTCCCACGCCCTGATTTTGTGCATTTACACGCGCAAATCGCGGAATGAGCGAATACACCGTCGTTCCCAGCAGAAGCGGCGATACGAAAGGCGTGCTGCCGGTGCGGTCCGAATCAAGCAATAATTCGACGAGCTTGCCGCGCGTGATGTTCGCATCGTAGTTGTTGAACCAATCGAACCCGCTTTGTGAGCCGGTTCCGATGTGATCCATGGTAAGAAGCTGGATGCCCTGGTTCTTAAGGAACGTCAGAGAATTCTGGTTATTTCCCGCGCCGGTAGGGTCCGCCACGCCGCTACCATCCCATTGCCAGAAGGCGTTCTGGTAATAGCCGGCATCGATATATTTCCCCATGTCGGGAAACCATTGATAGGCGTCCCTATCAAGGTTGGCGGAGATAATGAAGGAGTCCCCGTATTTTCCTTTGGCGTAGTTGCTCACCGAACGGAACAAGGTAGCCATTTCGCTGCGAAGCTGGTCGACCGTTTGGGTGTTCGACGCGAAACCGTTCCATTCCCAGTAGCCGGTCATCACATCGAGCATGATGCCGTCGAAACCTTCGGCGGCGGCGAGATCGACCTTATGTTCGACCTGTGTCAACCAGGCTGAGGTCCAGTATTTTGCGACATAATTGTGCCACTGGCTGTTGTAGGCGTTCACGTCGACATAGGCGGGAAGATTCTTTGTTCCGGCGTCAATCAGGTCGTCGTGATTTGTATCCCAAGCGGGATTAAACGAAGGATCCCATCCCCCAACAGCAGAAAATTCGCTGGAATTGACATAGGCAACCGTGACCTTGTTGCCTTCGTCGGGATAAACCGGCGTCGGCGTGACGCCAAAGTACATGCCGGTTCGCATGAAATCGACCGGCACATTCTTCACATTGTTCCAGTCGCTATAGAATTCCGCCTGACTGCTAATGTGATGCACGATGTATTTGGTGTTCTTGCTGGTCCGCGACATGTCGCTAAACACCATGAGATCGCCAAACGGCACAACCACAGTTGCACCATGCCCGACCACGTGACTGCCGTCGCTGGAGAGGTTGATCTTATAGTCCGAGCGGGGACCGGTGAAGTTATGAGCCGTTTGAGGCATTACACGGAACCGTGGAGCGGTTGGCTTAGGCGAGTGACGAAACCAGCCCGATATGACATTCGTCATCACCCATTTGGGGCATGCCGTGCTTCGGACGCCGGATAGGACCTATGGCGGCGCCCGCGGCGAAATCACGCCGGTCAGCAGCAGGACAAGCTCCGCCTGGCGCTTCGCGCCGGTTTTGGCCAGCACCGCCTTAAGCTGACTTCGAATCGTCAGCGGTGAAACGCCATGTTTTAGCGCCACGCTTTCCACCGTCATGCCTTGCGCAATCCCGCACGCGACGCGCGCCTCGGCCGCCGTCAATTGGTAGAGCGCGCAGAGCACGTTTTCTTCCGGCGAGTGGCGCTTCTCAGGATCAACAACCACGACGACCGCCCGTCCATTCGAGAAGGGCTCGATCGCCATGTGCGGTACCGGAATGGCGTGTACAATCAGTGGGGCCATCCCCGGGCGTTTGCGGCAGACGGGGAGTAGACATGTGCCGCCCGGTTTGCTGGGCGATATCGCCGCGCCGATCAGATCGTCGATTTCGCGCTGCCCATCGCGGGTGAGGGCGACCAACCGGCCGTGTCGCAACAGTTCGTTTTCGCGTGCCAGGCGCTCGCCCGTTTCGTTCAAGTGGAAGATCCGCCCAGCCGTGTCGAGCAGATAAGCCGCCAATTCGATGCTGTCGAAGGCCGCCAACATCCCGCGCGCACCGGCGTTTGCCACGATCGAGGTAATCGAGGCCGCCGTTTGGAGTTCCGGCAAGAGCTTGTTCAGCTTTTCCAACTCACTCCTCTGAAAAGGACTCTGATCCGGGCGCCGCTCGAACGTCACGAAGATCACGTCGCCTGTTACCGTCAACAAGGGCGCGCCGCAGGACCAGCGCAGATTGTGCCGCGCCATATAGTCTTCGTAGTACACGCTGCCGACAAACTCGTTGTTCGGGAACAGATCCGCTTCGCACACGAATGAACTTGAAAATCTCAAATGTGGGGCGGTGATCGTCCGCTTGAGCGCGCGCAACACCGGGGTCTGCATGGCCCGCTCGATTCTGAGATTGCGGCGACCCCAATCCTCGCGCACATATTCTTCGATCAGACCCTGCCCTGATGGGCTCTGGAGCGGACGCACCGTCGGGCTGGCCGGAAGCAACAGCGCCGCCTCGGCGCCGGCAGCTTCCGCAAGTTTTGCGAGTGCCGAAGGCCAGCGGGCATTTTCCACCGAAGCGGTGGCGGCGGCAGCCAGCGCGCCCTCAAAACGACTGATGTTGACCAAGCCATCCTCCCCAAGAGCTTGGCACGGCGCTCATCCGACGGGATGGAATCCCTAAGCCGGACAAACAGACCAGACGTCAGGTCTTTTCGCAACTAATTCTTAATCGCGACAATGCCGAACGGGAGGCGGTGTCTGATTTAATTCACGAAATTTGCGAAATCGGTGTGCCCGTTCAGTGGAACCCGCCCGCTGCGAGAGTTCCGCTGCTGCCGTTCATGCGGATGACGAGATCGGCGCCTGTCTGATAGCCGGCCACGCCGTTGAGATCGACGACCAGGAAGGTCTGGCCAGAAAGAGTACCGCTGTTTGGCGTGAACAGGACTGCATGATGGGCACCCAGGTGGCTCGACGATATAGCGGACGCCAGATTGGTATCGAAGGTGGTGATGGAGAGGGCGCCGCTCGTCACCTTCGTATTGATGCCAGTGATCACGCCCGCGCCGCCGGGGATGTCAAAACTATCGACGCCAAACTTGAAGCCGGTGATCGTGTCGTAATGTGTGCTCGTCGATTGCGCAGCGGACGTATAGGTAAATGTGTCCGATAACGCCCCGCCGGTCAGAATGTCCGCGCCCAGCCCGCCGATGACGATAAAATGCCCGTTGGTCTCCGCTGCGCCGTTGAAGGTCAGCACGTCGCTTGCGCCCAAGGTCGAGCCATTGATCGTCAAGGTCTGGCCCGAAGCCACTGTCGCGTCGTTGGTCGTCAAGCTGTAGCTGTGACCCGCCGTAAGTTGGAGCACTTCCACATTGACCATCGTCGTGGCGTTGAAGGTCACCGCGTTCGCGCCAGTGTAGTTGCCGCTCAGCTGCACCGCGTCGCTGCCGGCCCCGCCGTCGATCTTGTCGGCGGCAGCCAGATAGGCACCCATGTTGATGGTGTCGTTGCCGTCGCCGGTGTTGACGGTGTCGTTGCCGGCGCCGGGCCTTATGGTGTCGTTGCCGGCGCCGCCGTTGAGTATATCATTGCCGGCGCCGCCATTGATCGTATCGGCACCCGCACCGCAGACGACCGTGTCGCCACTGTTGTTGCAGGTGACGATGTCGTTTCCCGGACCGCAATCGAGCGTATTGACCGCGGTATTGAATGCGATGGCGATATTGTTGATCAGACCGTCGCAGCTGCTAAAGGTTCCGGAGTTCAGGTTCACGGACGAACCCACCGAGAATCCCGACAAATCGAGTGTGTTGTTTTGGCCCTTGTCCCAGATCGTTATGACCGGGGTCGTGTTTTTCGTGAAATCGAAGAAGGGCTCGATCGCGCCTGTGACGTTGCAGTGGAAGCCGAATATCTGCCCGCCCGAAAGCGGCGTAGAGGTCGGCATACCGTAAAGTCTTTGAGCAGCAAGGATGTCGAGCGGCATCCATGTGGTCGGGACGGACTCGGCCGCCCACTGCGTGTGTTTTACGGTGTACTGGGAGAAATATTTCGAGGATCTCGTCGCGGGGTCGATATACGACATGATGCTCCACAGCGTCGTGTCGTATGCACTGAACTGTTGCGTCGCTTCGTCCACCGTATCGTTGTAGGGCCCGGCGTGACCGAGGCCGATGGCATGACCTTCCTCATGCAGAAGCGTCAAAATGGGATAGCCGCCGGACGACGAAAACGAGCTGATCGGTCCGAAACCATTCGTGCTTGTGTCGATGGAAATCGCCGCGGTCGTCATCCGAAAGAGAACTGTTCCGCCGGTTAAGCCCGCGCTGTTCCCCCCGGTATAATTCGGATCGGTGCTGGCCCCTCCATCGCTGCCCCGCGTAAATGAAATCTGTGCCTGCGTCGCAATTGTCGTCGCGGCAAAGGAGATGTTGGTGACGGCCGACCACAACGCGAGACCGGCGGTCAGCCACTGTTTTTCGACCGCAGTCCAATGCGAGGCGGGATCAAAAAAATACCGGACGGTACCGCCCGCCGTTCCAGCGGTGGTCCCGCCCCATTTCATTCCCAGCGTGTAGCCGCCTGTATAGGTGGCAGGCTGGTCGTTATTCCATGCGTCATAGCTGTACAGCGCCAACGTCTTGTTTGCTTTGACATTGCTGATGAAGGCGACTTCGTCTTCCAAGCTCGGAGAGGTCGGCATCGAGGCTTTTTCCTGCTCAGTCGCAAGCCATTCCGCTGAAACGGAATTTCCCACAAGAAGGATCGATTGTCCATGCGTTCCCGGCGGAGCGGCCAGCCGCGATGCGAGCGCCGGGCGAAAATATTTCGTGCTGCTTCTTGAAGAACTTCCTTCGAGGAATCGTGCCCCTACGATTCCTTAAAAAAACCCTCCCGCGGCAAGCGTTCCGGATTGTCCCATGAGGCGAACGACGAGGTCTTGGCCTGTCTGGTAGCCCGCGGTACCGTTAAGATCGACGATTAGGAAGGTCTGGCCCGAAAGCGTTCCGCCATTGGGCGTGAACAGAACGGCATGATGCGCGCCCAGGTGGCTTGACGATAAGGTTGAGGCGAGATTGGCGTCAAAAGTGGCGGTGGAGAGACTGCCGCTCGTCACTTTCGTGTTGATGCCGGTGATCACGCCGACGCCACCGGGGATGTCGAAACTGTCGGTTCCGAATTTGACGCCAGTGATCGTGTCGTAATGCGTGCCCGTCGACTGTGCCGCCGAACTGTAGGTGAAGGTGTCCGACAGCGCACCGCCGGCCAGTTGGTCCGCTCCCTTGCCGCCGACGATGATGAAGTGGCCGTTGGTCTCCGCTGCACCATTGAAGGTCAGCACGCAACTTGCGCTCAGCGCCGAGCCGTCGATCGTCAAGGTCTGGCCTGACGCCACTGTGGTGTCGTTGGTCGTCAGTTTGTAGCTGTAGCCTGCCGCGAGCACGATGTTCTCGATGTTCTTCATCGTCGTGGCGTTGAAGGTGACGCCGCCGGCGTAGCTGCCGCGGAGATTGAGCGTGTCGGTCCCCGCCCCGCCGTCGATTTTGTCCGCCACGGTCAGGTAAACGCCGAGATCGAACGTGTCGTTGCCCGCTCCGCCATTGAGCGTGTCGTTGCCGGCGCCGCTGGTGAGAATATTGCACCCAGAATTGCCGGTGAGCATATCGGAATAGCTGGAGCCGATGAGATTTTCGATGGATATCAGCGTGTCAGTGCCCTGGCCGCCGCCGACCGCTTGCGCGGCCGTCGTGGCGAGATTGACCGTCACGCCGCTCGTTGCGCCACTGTATGACGCCGTGTCCAATCCGTCCCCACCGTTGAGCGTGTCGTTGCCGACACCGCCCTTGAGCGTGTCGTTTCCGGCGCCGCCGGTCAGGACATTTGCATTGGAATTGCCGGTGAGTGTGTCGGCGTAGTTCGAGCCGATAAGATTTTCGATGGATATCAGCGTGTCGGTGCCCTGATCACCGCCGGCCGCTTGTGCGGTCGTGATGCTGAGACTGACGGTTACTCCGCTCGTTGCGGAAGAATATGCGGCTGTGTCCGATCCGTCGCCGCCATCGAGCGTGTCGTTGCCTGCGCCGCCGGTAAGGATGTTCTCACTGGAATTGCCGGTGAGCGTGTCGGCATAGTTCGAGCCGATGAGATTTTCGATGGATATCAGCGTGTCGGTGCCCTGGCCTCCGCCGACCGCCTGCGCGGTTGTGATGCCGAGGCTAACTACCACGCCACTTGTCGCGCCACCGTATGAAGCAGTGTCCGATCCGTCGCCGCCATTCAGCGTGTCGTTGCCCGCTCCACCGAGCAGCGTGTCCGAGCCCGTGCCGCCAGTCAGTGTGTCGTTGTATTGCGATCCGATCAGGCCTCGGATGCCCCAAAGGGTGTCATAGCCCATGCCGCCGCCGACATTCTGCGGTATCGCTTCCGCCAAGCTGACGGTCACACCGGACGTCGCGTCGGCGTAGCTGGCCGTGCAGACATAAGTCGAGTTGCCGCCCGTCAAGCGGTCGTTGCCGGGGCCGCCATCGAGCGTGCTGTCCCACCACCAACCGCCGGTCAATGTGTCGTCGTAAGACGAGCCGATCAGGCCCTGGATGTACCACAGTGTGTCCATTCCCGCTCCGCCGGTATCCTGCGCGTCGGTGATCGACGACAGACTGACCGTCACCGGACCCGTCGCGTTGGCGTAGCTGGCAACGTTAAAACCACCGCCGCCTATCAGCGTGTCGTTCCCCGAACCGCCATCGAGCACATCGTCGCCGGAACCGCCGGTAAGTTTGTCGTTGCCGGCGCCGCCGGTGACAAGGTCGCCGTCATTGTTGCAGGTGACTTTGTCGTTTCCCGAGCCGCAGATAAGCGTGTCGACGGACGTATTAAAGGCAATGGCGATATTGTTCGCCAGGTTATCGCAACTGCTGAAGGTTCCTGGATTCAGGTTCACGGTCGAGGACGCGGAGAACCCCGACAGATCAAGCGTGTTGTTCTTGCCCATATCCCAGATCGTGATGACCGGGGTCGTGTTCTTCGTAAAATCGAAGAATGGCTCGATCGCGCCCGTTACGTTGCAGTGGAACCCAAACGTCTGTCCGCCGGAAAGCGGCGTAGACGTCGGCAATCCATAGAGTCTCTGTGCCGCCAGTATGTCGAGCGGCATCCATGTGGTCGGAACACTTTCATTGTGGGAATTCGTGCTCCAATATGTCCCCGGCACAGTGTATTGAGAATAATATTTTGCCGTTGTCGTCGAAGGATCGATATACGACATCGAACTCCACTGCATCGAATCGTACGCACTGAACTGCTGCGTCGCCTCGTTGACCTTTTCGTTATAGGGGCCGGAATGGCCGAGCCCGATGGCATGTCCCTCTTCATGCAAAAGCGTGAGCAAGGGATAGCCGCCATAATTCGAAAATGAACCGTTGATCGGGCCAAACCCGGCGATCTTAGTGTCGATCGAGATCTTGGCGCCCGTCATCTGAAGAAGAACCGTGCCTCCGGTCACACCCGCATTTGTGCCGATCTTGTACTTCGGAATAGTTCCCGCATGGCCGTCGTTGCCGCGTGTGAAGGTGATTTGTGCCTGGGTCGAATTCGTTGTCAGGACGAACGAGATGTTGGCCACCGCCGACCACAGCGCCAGACCGGCGGTCAACCACTGCTTCTCGACCGAAGTCCACTTCGAAACGGGATCGAAATAGTATTTGACGCTGCCGCCCGCCGTTCCCGCGGCGGTTCCGCCCCATTTCATCGCTTGGGTGTAGCCGCCCGTATAGGTGGCCGGCGTGTCGCCGTTCCACGCGTAGAAGCCGTTCAGCGCCAGCGTCTTGTCAGCTTTGACGCTGCTGATGAAGGCGACTTCGCTTTCCAAACTCGGAGATATCGGCATGGCACACCCCCACTTGCTCGAGCGCTGACCGTTCGCGCGCGAGCTACGCAATGGAGAAATGTAGTACGCGGGACGAGAAATGGATACGACGCGTTTTTTCGAATGTAATTATTACAATGTGAGAATGTGCACCGTCCGCCGATTGGTCTTCAGAACAACAGGGAAAGCGAAACGCCCTACGGTTCCTTCATGCCTTCGTCCGCCGTGCGCAGGATGGGATTTAAGACGTACGACGCGATGGAACGTTTGCCGGTTTTGATTTCCGCGGTGGCGACCAGGCCGTTGACGAGCCGGGCGCCGTGATTTGAACAGCGATCAGGTCAGTGAAATCCTCCCGCCGCGAGAATTCCGCTGGCGCCGTTCATGCGGATGACGAGATCGGCGCCCGCTTGGTAACCGGCCACGCCGTTGAGATCGACGACCAGAAAGGTTGCTCCGGAGAGCGTGCCGCTGGTGGGCGTGAACAGGACGGCATGATGTGCGCCCAGATGACCGCCGGACATCGCGGTGCTCAGGTTTGCGTCGAAGGTGGAAGTGGAAAGAGCGCCGCTGGCCACTTTCGTGTTGATACCGATGATCGTTCCGGCGCCGCCAGGAGTGTCGAAGTGATCGACACCAAACTTGAAACCGGTGATTGTATCGTAATGTGTGCTCGTCGATTGCGTCGCCGAACTATAGGTGAAGGTGTCCGCCAGCGTGCTGCCGGTCAATACGTCCGCACCCTTGCCACCGATGATGATAAAATTCCCATCGGTCTCCGCCGCACCGTTGAAGGTCAGCACGCTATTTGCACTCAGCGCCGAGCCATCGATCGTCAGGGTCTGGCCCGAAGCCACCGTGGCGTTGTTGGTTGTCAGTTTGTAGCTGTAGCCCGCCGCAAGCACGATGTTCTCGACGTTTTTCACCGTCGTGGCGTTGAAGGTGACGCCGCCGGCGTAGCTGCCGCGGAGGTTGAGCGTGTCAGTCCCAGCACCACCGTCGATCTTATCCGCTGAGGTCAGATAGTTGCCGAGATTGAACGTGTCGTTGCCGGCGCCGCCTTTGAGCGAGTCGATTCCGGCACCACTGGTAAGGACATTGGCATTGGAATTGCCGGTGAGGGCATCGGAATAGCTGGAGCCAATGAGATTTTCGATGGATATCAGCGTGTCAGTGCCCTGGCCGCCCCCGACCGCTTCTGTGATTGTCGTCGTGCTGAGCATCACCGTCACGCCGCTGGTTGCGCCGCTGTATGACGCCGTGTCCAATCCGCCGCCGCCATTCAGTGTATCGTTGCCGACACCGCCATTGAGGGTGTCGTTTCCGGCACCGCCGGCAAGGGCATTCGCATTGGAATTGCCGGTGAGCGTGTCGGCATAGTTCGAGCCGATGAGATTTTCGATGGATATCAGCGTGTCGGTACCTTGCCCACCACCGACCGCTTCGGTGATTGTCGTGGTGCTGAGTTTAACCGTCACGCCGCCTGTGGCCCCACTGAATGACGCCGTGTCCATTCCGCTGCCGCCATTCAGTGTGTCGTTGCCGACGCCGCCGTTGAGGATGTCGTTTCCAGCTCCGCTAGTAAGGGTATTGTCTCCTGAATCACCGTTGAGGGTGTCGGCATAGCCAGAGCCGATGAGATTTTCGATGGATATCAGCGTGTCGGAACCCTGGCCGCCACCGACCGCTTGCGCAGTCGTGATGCCGAGACTGACCGTCACGCCGCCGGCTGCGACAGAATAATCGGCAGTATCCGTTCCGTCGCCGCCATCTAACGTATCATTGCCCGTCCCGCCATCCAGCAGGTCATTATCGCTGCCGCCGTAGAGAAGATCGTCTCCGCCTGCAGCATGGAGCGTGTCCGCACCCGCACCGCCGTCTAGGAGATCGGTTCCATCAGCTGCGCCTAGATAATCATTCCCGCTATCGCCATAGAAGTTGTATCCGTAGACAGCGGCGTCCTGTCCGGTACCCAGCAGCACGTCGTCTCCTACGCCACCGTAGACCGTGCCGCTACCAATGGCTGTGACCCTGTCGTTTCCATCGTCCGCAAAAACGCGATCAAATTGATCCACAATTACGTTATCGTTTCCCGCCCCAAAGTGTGCTTCCGCATGAGGCGTCGAAATCCTGACGTCGTCGCCGAATGGTGTGCCGATGAAGTTTTCCAATTCTTCAATCGAACTTGTTCCCCAACCGGCTACTGAAATAGATCCACCTTCGGTGAAATCACCACTCGCACCGCCCGGCGCATTCGAGAAATCTACGGTGTCCGTTCCGTTCATACCACGCAGACGATCCGTCCCGGCACTCGCGATAATGTAGTCGTCTCCATTCTCGCCGAATACGCCATCATCACCAGCGCCACCATTCAGCGTATCGTTGCCATCTCCACCATAGAGGTTATCGTTGTCGTTGCCTCCGTCCAAGAAATCATCGCCCGCATAGCCATGAAGCGTGTCGTTACCATCGCCGCCATATACACGATCATCGCCAACGTTGTCTGGAAGAGTGCTGTCGCCAGCGAGGTCATCATCACCGCTTCCGCCGAATATGACATCGTCTCCGCCGTATGCGTTGACGTAGTCATTCCCACCTCCCGCCCAAATCTGATTGTTTGAGTCGGTTCCGACAATCGTATCCCGATAAGCCGTGCCGATTATATTTTCGATGTCCACGATACCGGTGGCACCGATACCCGGTCCGCTAATCAATTCTCCGGACCGCTCATCTATGTTCAAGCCACCTGTGGCAGCGGAAAAATCCACGGTGTCTATACTACCATAATCCGAGCTGACCTCATCGCCCCAGCAATATGCGACGCCCGGACCAGCAATGAACAAGTCGCTTCCGGGCCCTCCGATCAAGTCATGCGCATACCCCGACCCTCCCGCAGAGACGATGAATGTGTCGTCACCTTCACCCCCGAAAACGGTATTTCCGCCGGGAGCCGTCAACGTAAAAACGTCATTTCCTCCTCGACCATAGAACGGGCCACGCACATTGGGTAACGTCACAATATCGGAGCCATCAGTGAATGTTGGTAGAACAGGATCGGACGCATGAAGTTGGATCGTCACTATTCCGGTCGAGGCTCCGCCGACACCATCTCTGACGACGTAACTGAAACTATCATTTTGCGGCGAACCGCTGGCTGGCGCGATGTATTGAAATGTTCCGTCTGGCAGGAGAGTAACTGTTCCGCCGAGCGAGGTACTTTGTCCGTTTTTGATATCGACGCCCAAGGCACTGTGGGGTTGGTCCTGATCTGTGTCGTTAGCGAGAACGTTGCCGCTGATCGTCTGTCCGAAGTGGGCATCGAAGGTGTCGGCATTAGCAAGAGGGTCATGATTTGCTGGCGGCGTGCTGATCAGTGTTGCAGTAACTCTGTACCCACCAGTCAATGTTAGGTAGCTCGCGCCACCGGCGCCTACCGAAATGAAATATAGCCCCGTATAAGGAGCTACGAAGTCTAATTGCGCGTTAGTGCCAACAGCTTGGTCATAGCTATTCTGGTCGGTTGGAGGTAACGGCGAGGGCTTAAGTATGCTGGTGTCGCGGCCATCTCTGATTCGAAAGAACGTATCCGAGAGGGCGCTGTAACTTCCGACGCCCACGCCTGTAACAAGGATTCGGTACGTGCTTCCTTGCTGCATGTAGACGCGGACATAATCCGTGTCGCCGGCCACTTCGATGGCACTGCTAAACGGTATTCCCGATGTTGGCGTAACTCCCGGAATCACCAGGGCGGTAATCGGCGTCGTCGTGTTGCCGGGCACATCGGCCGCAGCGGCGCCAGGATCGCTGATAACGCTACCGCCACCGGAACCGGCATTACCGCCACCAGTTCCCGCAGTAACCATCTGTTGCCAACTGCGTGTGCCATCGGCAAATTTGAAGCTCTCAACCTGATAAACTGAGTCGGTGCCTTCAGACTGCAAAGCGGAAGGTTTAGGCGCGACCGTGACCCATTCTGTCGCCCCACTCTGGTAATAATGAATGTCGTAACTGCTGAACGACTGATCGAACAGAGCCGTGTCGTAACCCGTGCCGCCGTAAATCGTGTCGTTTCCGCTTCCACCACTTATCTGGTCCGTACCGTCTCCACCCTCGATGATATCGTCTCCGCCATATCCATAAATCGTATCGTTTCCCGCGCCACCTTTGAGTCGATCCGCGCTGGGGCCGCCGTAGATTTGATCGTTACCGATTCCTCCATCAATCCAATTTGATGCTGAGCCTCCTGCGATAGTGTCGTCGTCAAAAAATCCGGCCTCAGGCGCGCTGGAGTCGCCAATTATCAGAAGTGGGATACTCGTCCCTGCAAAATACAGGGCCTTCTCATCTGCCGCATGTACCAGAGTATCAATAACGAGCTGACGTCCGGTAGGTGCGCTTAAGTAATCCGCAGAAAATTCTGACGCCGCGAAGGCACGCATCGCACGTTCATAGAGAAACTGTGTGTGGCCTTCGGCGTGGAACGTCACGCCGAGAACGTTGAGCCTCAAAAGGCTTGGGTCAGAGTAGTTAACGTTTGGTAGTGAAAACTCGATTGGCACGCCATGTAAGCTTAGGGAGAATTCACCTACACTCTCGACGAACCCAGTGTGTTTGTATACCGGATCAACAACGTTGCCGAACTCGATCATATTCTGAGTGTAAGAATTTTGAACCAGCCCAGGTGGTATTCCTGGAGAGCCAAAGCTCGCGGTCGTCACATCGAAACCAGCAGCAGCAAAAGTAGGGGCGTTCAGAGAAGCGAACCATGCGGCCATCGCGCCGCCTAGGCTATGGCCTGTGACTAATATCTTTGAAATATGATTGGCAGTATTTTGTGCGTAAGTCAGAGCGCTATGCACGAATGAAGCAAATGCGGCAAAATATTGGGCTTGGTCAGCGGCAGCGGCCACTAAATCGGCAAGGCCATCAGAGCCGCGAAATACAATTGAGAGTATACTGTCCTTTACGGCAAGATATGCTCCGATTTGGATCGGAATAGGTCCAACAGGAAAGGTAAGAATGACCGGAGCTTCATAGAACTGATCCCAAGTGTCTTGGGTGCTCAATCCGAGACTGGAGGGGCGAATGATCGTCCATCCGCTGTCTATAAGATTTGCCCCGAGGCTTCCGTAAGTTGAGGCATTTGGATCAGGATAGCGATACGCAGCCCACGAAAGAAATGCCATCGCGGCAACGGCATCAGGCGTTAGTGTGTTACTCGGCATCCCCAATACTCCCCCTGCCCACATCTGCGCCGGCGCTGGCGCACATTCGGCCCGAGCCCCACTTCGCGTTTTGCGCGAACAACTATAGCGCGCAAACCCGAACTCGGTTAAGAATTAGAGAAGTAGAATCCTGCGGCGTTTTAGCAGCAGAAGAACTCGCAAGAATTCCTCACGAATTAGAAAAATAAAAAAGAGAAAACAGCGAAGCGCATCGTGCGGCTGCGCCTTAAATTACTTGCGGAATCCAAAGGTTTATCTTGCGAGGATTTGGCAATTTTGCTCGGTGTCGACCGTTCCGAAGGCCGCGGCACTGCGGGCCGAAGGGTCGGAAACGCGAGGCCGCAAACAAGAACGCGGCCGCAAACACGAAGAGAGCCCCCTACGGTTCCTTCATGCCTTCGTCCGCCGTACGCAGGATCGGGTTCAAGACGTACGACGCGATGGAACGTTTGCCGGTCTTGATTTCCGCGGTGGCGACCAGGCCGGGGCGAAGATGGATGCCGCGTTTGGTCAGCGCGCGAACGGAATCGGTCAAATGCACTTGTGCGCGATAGACGAGTTCCGACTTGGGATCTTCGGCCTTGAGCGGCACCGAGTCGGCACTGATGACGTCGAGGCGACCGCTCAAGGTGCCGTAACGCTGGAACGGATAGGTTTCGAGCTTGACGCTCACGGTGTTGCCGACCTTGACGTAGCTCACGTCGCGCGAGGGAATGTTCGCCTCGACGTACAGGTCAGCGTCGTCGGGCACCAGGGTGACGAGCGTTTCGGCTTCGCGCAGCACCGAGCCGACGGAACGATCGGCGATTTCCAGAACGACCGCGTCGACCGGCGCTTTCATCTTGGTGAAGTCCTTCATCTTGGCGGCCTTGTTCAGCGTCTCAGTCGCTTCCGCCAAGTCCTGGCGCGCCTGCACCAGTTGCTGATTGTGATCGCTGCGCCATTTGTCGATGAAGGATCGGCGCTCTGCCTCGACCTCCGCGCGTTGTTCGGTCAGCTTCGTTGCGTCGCTGAGCGCGTTCTTCAGGCGAAGTTCGAAGTCGATTCTGTTGCTGTCCGCCGTCATCACGTCGAGCATCGCGCCCGCTTTTTGGTCCAACAGATACTGGCGGATTGCGACGACCTTTTGCGCCATCACCAGCTGCTTCTTCAGCCCGGCGATGCTGGAATTGGCGGCCCTGATCTGGGGGTCGAGCGCAGCCACCCGGCTGTCGCGCACCGCCATCTCGGCGGAATAGGCTGACATTTCCTGATTGAAAATCTGAGCCTGGGTCTGGCGCTCGCGACTGGCATCGCTGCCGGCGTCAAACTCCGTGGCGCCGTTCATCTCCGCTTCGATGCGCTCGGTCATGGCGGTCAGTCCGCGCACTTTTTGCTGCAAAGATGCTTCGTCGGCTTGGGCGAAGGCGGGATCGAAGAGGATCATCACCTGTCCCTTCCGCACGTGATCGCCGGGTTTGACATTAACCTGGAGGATCCGCGACGTCGTGAAGGGCTGCATCACGATCAACTGCGTCCGGGTGGCGATCTTGCCGGGCGAGACAACGATACGATCCAAGGTTCCGAAGATCGACCACAAGATGGCGATCACCAGCAGCGACAGGACGATGTAAAGCGCCGCGTGCGTCGAAATCGGCACCGGCGCCTCTTCGATGGCCGAGGCGTCGGTTTTGAAGTTCTGGGCCATGGCATCGTCGCGCGAGAGCTCCTCGTCGCCGAATTGGGAATCGATCCAATGGCCCAGCTTGAGCCAACGCGGCACAAACGCCTCCAGGAAGCGGTACCAGCCCTCCATCAGCCAGCCCCGCGCCCGTGCCGCAATGGAACGCAGATCGATCATGTCGGCCTCGCCATCTGCTGCGCCCAGAGCAGGCGGTAGATGGGATTGCGCTGCAGAAGCTGGTCGTGCGTGCCGATGTCGGAGACGCTGCCCTCTTCCATAACGATGATCGCATCGGAATCGCGAATGGTCTGCAGGCGGTGCGAGATCACGATCGTCGTGCGCCCCTTGGCGATGTTGGCAAGGTTGCGTACGACCACAGCCTCACTCTCCGGATCGAGCGCGCTGGTCGCTTCGTCGAAAATGATGATGCGCGGCTTGCGCAGCAGCGCGCGGGCGATTGACAATCGCTGTTTCTGGCCGCCGGAAAGATTGACGGCGCCTTCCTCCAGCACGGTGTCGTAGCGCTGCGGCAGCAGTTGTATGAATTCGTCGGCGCCGGCCATGCGCGCCGCGGTCACGACTTCCTCATAGGAGGCCGTCGGCAGACCCATGCGGATGTTGTCCTTGATGCTGCCGCGGAACAGGAAAGGTTCTTGCGGCACGACGCCGCTCTGGCCGCGCAGGAAGGCGAGATCGATGTCGCGGATATTATGTCCGTCGATGCGGATCGCTCCTTCGCTGGTGTAATAAAGTCCTTGCAGCAGCGCCGACAGTGTGGTTTTCCCCGAACCGCTGCGCCCGACGATGCCCACCATACTGCCTGCGGGAATGCGTGCGGAGAAATCCCGCAATGCCGGGCGCTCGGTGTTCGGATAGCGGAAGGTGACGCGGTCTATTTCGATGTCGCCGCGCAAGGCCGGCGTCAGGCCGCGCTGTTCGCTGTTCTCGGTCGGCTGGTTCATGATGTTGCCCAGCATCTCCACCGACATCATGACTTCCTGGTAGTTGTTCAGAAGCCCGATCAGCTGCAACACCGGGCTGATCACGCGCGACGACAGCATGTTGAAGGCCACCAGGCCGCCGACCGTCAGCGTGCCGCCGAAGACCAGGAACGAGCCGACGACAACGATGATGATCGTCAGTCCCTTCTCGATGAACTGCGAGAAGGTGTTTGCGGCGAGCGAGATCTTGCCGACCTGGACATAGGTGCGCACGGCCTCCGCGGCGGCATTGTCCCAGGATTCTTCGCGGCGCGGCTCCAGGTTGAGCGATTTGACGGTGCGCATGCCGTGGATGCTCTCGACCAGCAGAGACTGGCGCTGCGCCTCGGCCTGGTAGAGCCGGCGCAGCCTGCGGCGGTACGGCCCGAGCATGGCGGCGATGATGCCCGCAAGCAGCAGCGTCACGCCCATGACGACCGCCGTTAAACTGACGCTGTACCACATCATCAAAGGCAGAAAGACGATCAGCGCCGGAAGGTCGAGCAGCGTCGTCAGCAGCCGGCCGGTCAGGAACTCGCGGATCTGCGTGCCCTGCTGCATGTGTTTGGTAATGACGCCGGCCAGCGACGCCTCGAAGAAGCCTATGGGCAGTCCCATGAGGTGGCGGAAGGTGGTGCGGGCGAGGCGAATGTCGATGCGGCTGGCGGTCCTCAGGATGAAATAGCCGCGCAGCCAGTTGAGCGTGCCGTCGAAGGCGATGGCGATGCAGACCCCGATCGTGATGACAATCAGCGTCGAGATATTCAGATAGACCAGCACGCGGTCGATGACGATCTGAAAGAAGATCGGCACGGCGAGCGCCAGCACGTGCATCGCCAGGGCCGCGATCGCGATGTTCCTGAGCAGCGCGCGCTGCCGCCAGAATTCCGGGACGAACCAGCCGAGCGCAAACCGGCGATTGGTGTCCGTCACCTTATAGATGCGTTTCAGCAGGACAATTTCGCCGGTCCAATGGGTGAGGAATTCGTCGCGCGGGATCGAAAACAGACTGGCCTCAGGCGCGCGCGGATTGAACAGCACGATCTGTTCTTCGGCCGGAGCGTCGGCGGATGCCGGTGGCGGCGTCACGGACGTCTGCACGATGACGACGTAGGCCCCGTTGTCGAGCCGGGCCAGGAACGGCGTCAGTTTGCGGAAGCGCTGCAGGCGGCGCCAGTCGATCAAATGCACCGCGGCATTCAGCCCTTCGGTGCGGGCGGTGCGCGCCAACTGCTCGGCATCGGGTTCGCGGTCCTGGCCATAGACATGCAGCAGACGCGGCAGGCTCCAATCGAGTCCCGTGTGGCGGGCGATGGCGGCAAGCCCTTTAAGCCCGGTCTGCTCGCAACCGGACGCTTGCGCTGCCTCATGTTCGAGCGGCCCCGCCTCGTGGGGCTCCGCCGGGCCGCGCGGTGCGCCGCTGTCGTCTGGGGGTTGCAGTTCGTCCATCGTTTCTCGGCCTAGGGAAACGGACGCTTGGGCGGAGTTTCAGGTGCGGGTTGCGGCGGGGCAGGCGAAGGCGCGGGCGCTTCCACCAGCTTGGGCATTGCGGCGGCGGGCGCGGCAGCGGTCGGTTCGTTCCGCGCATGCGCGGCGGCGCCCAGCTTGGAGAGTGCCTGCACGGCCTCTTGGATCTTCGTTGCCGACTGAATGAAGCCTTCCACGCCCATCACGACCCGTTGCCGGAAGACGGCGAGAGGCTGTCCTTTGGGGTCCTTTTCGGTCGGCGAATAGACCACGAAATCGAGGCGCACGGTCCCGCCGACAATGGAAATCGTGCCCACGCCGTCGGAAAAAATCTGTTCGTCCAATGTCCATCTCCCCCGGATCGGGTCATACGATTCTAGTGTCACGTGTGACCCAGGAACAGGGGGCACATCGCGCAACCTCATCGGCCGGCAAAATGCAGCGCCAGCGTTCGGGCGTGTGCTGGAAGCGTACGCTCGCGCAAAACGTCGCACGGGTCATTCGTAACCGATTGATCCAAAGGCTACAATACGCCGTTTTCGGCCAGGTGGCTCACGATGCGGCGCGCAGCTGGCCTTCACTGGCCTCGAGACTTCCCGCGGATGCGGCGGGTTTGGCGCAGGCCCAGTCCGCGATGGCCTCGATATCGTAGAAGCGGCAGGCCTCCATCAGCATCCGGCATTCGGTCCAGATGTCGCCGTCGACCAGCGGCATGAACAGGTCGTGCATGTTGTCTACGCCGAGATAGCACCGCACACCCGCCTCTCGGAACTTCGGATAGGGTGCGATCGAGTTGTGCAGGGGCGCCGTCATCGACATCTGCTTCATGCTGAGCGCGGCCGACGGACAGATGATGATTCCGAGGTCCGCTTCGAGGATCTTCTCGATGATGCGGTCCTGCTCGCGTTCCTCTTTCGCCGCCACCGAGATGGCATGAACCCCGAAGACCCGGCCCTGCATGCCGTGCTCGATCGTCTTCATCGCCAGAAGCTCGGTTTCCGTTTGAAGCGGGTTGTTCTCCTGATCGACATGAACGTCGACGGATTTGCCGAGCTTCTTGGCCAGGCTGAGAACGGCGTCGAGATGCGCTTCTTCGCGGGGATTGTCGCGCGACGGCAGGCCGCCGCAATAATCCGCCATGCTGCACGCCTCGGCGTATTGCTCGTAGGATGCCGGATCGAGCACACCCTGCAGCGGCTGAACGCCCACCTCGAACCAAATTTGATCGGCGTAGCGCTTCTTCACCTCCATGGCGGCGCGCGTCGGCAGCAGGCCCACCGTCGAGTCGGCGTCCACCATCGTCCGGCAATAGGTCACGCCCTGGTCGATCATGATCTCCACGCCGCGGCTGATGCGCTCGACCAGATCGTCGTAGGTGTAGTTCTCCTTGAGGTATTTGTAGAGTTCCCACTTCTTGCGCATGTCCACCTGGCTCAGGCGCAGATTTTCCATGGTGATCAGGTAGGCCTTGTCGAAATGCGCGTGGTGGTTGGCGATGCCGCCCCGCTTCTCCACCGCCTCGAGGAAATGCAGCTTGAGATTCCACTGTTCGGAATCGTCGGCCAGCTTGTAACGATAGGTTCCCCGTTCGTTGTCGATCACGATCTGGTCGAAGGTGGCGATGGCCACGTCGCAATCGGTGATCAGCGGGATGCCGTTCTCGACGGACAGTTTGCGGATCAGCCTGGCGTCCGACGCTTCGTCATAGTCTTCGTCGCCCATCAGAATGTTGATGACGAGATCGAACCGGTTGGCCTTCAGGAAGGTGAGGATGTTGGGCGCGTGGCCGTCGGTGATCTTGTGGATGACGGCGTTGCGGACGCAGTTCTCGTTGAGGAAGCGATGCGTGCCCGGCGTGGCGAAGATGTTCACATTGAGCGACAGCAGACGGCGGATCGCGGGCAGCATCTTGCGCTTGTTTTCGGGCCGGCCGGCGCTGATGAGAACGTTCTTGCGGCTTTTCGGGCCGAGCAGTTTCAGATTGAACGCAAGCAGTTCCAGCGATGTCGCGCGGACCATGGCATGCACCTCAAAGGGTTGCGCATTGCCTGGCAGTTTCCCGCAGGCGATGGAGTCTTCCAGATTCTCCCGGCGGCGGCCAGCCCGCCGCACGCCCGGGCAGGTAGCCCGCCGTTACGGTTGTGGCGCGCGCCGCGGATTGCGCGCACGATTCTGTCAACCAGACAGGTTTCTTCTGTGGAGAAATTCACCGGCGCGATTTGCCGCGCCGAAGTGGTTTGAGCTGCACACGAGGATTCGCCTCTACGCTGCTGCTCGCGGCCCGTTCGCCCACTCCAAGGCTTTGCCGAAGTCGTGGAAGATTTTTATAGCTCGATTTACTAGGCCATGTGTTTCAATGGGCAATCAGAGGCTCCGTGTAGAAATTCTTCCACATGAAGAATCAGATACACTGGAGCGTGGGAATTAGAATATTGCTCTTCGCGGAAGACAGATTTGAGTGCGCACGGTCCCTCAACAATGACCGACGAAGAGATCGCCCTTATTGAGCGGCTAGAGGGGATTTTCATGCCTCACGCGCGCGCAAAGCGATCCGCAAAGCTGGCGGCAGACAATCCGCTTGGTACGCCTCTAAAGGATTGTAGAACGCGTTATGTTCACTATACGACTGCGGACGCGGCGCTAAAAATCATCGAGAGCAAACGGCTTTGGATGCGGAGTACGACCTGTATGGCCGACTTCCGCGAGGTCGAGCACGGTTATGACATGCTCGGAGGTTTCTTCAGCGATCAAGCGAACTACCGGCATTTCTGTCAAGCTTGCGATGATTGCGCGCCTGGAATGGCAAAAGAAGCTATCGATCTCTTCAATGGCTGGTGGAGCCACATCCGATTCGGTATTTACGTTGCGTCAGTTTCCGAACATGTCTCGTCAGAAGATCGATTTGGGCGATTATCTATGTGGCGCGCGTTCGGCAGCGGTCAGCCCCGAGTGGCCGTGGTTATTTCAGTACCATGGATTTCGGGTGCAGTTGACGCAATGGGCCTGAGCTTCAATCCTGTTACCTATATGGGGCGTGACGGCACGCACAGCATGATCCAATGCGTAATGGGAAATGTCGTGCGGAAGCGCGATTTCTTACGCCAGCAAGGGCCAGAGCAGGTCAAAACCATGCTCTTTTCAATGCTTTTATCTGGGGTAGCATGCGTTAAACACGAGGGCTTTTCAGAAGAACGAGAGTGGCGTGCCGTGCTTGCGCCGAAACTTCGTACTTCCGATCTGCTCGAGTCAGTCACAGAAACGGTTCGGGGTATCCCTCAGCTTGTCTACAAAATACCGCTAGATGAGACAAAGTCTCCGTTAATCAGCGGGCTCGAGTTTTCACGCATTTTCGACCGAATCATCATCGGACCATCACCGTACCCTTTCGTAATGGCGGACGCTTTCGCGCGTGCCCTGGAAGCTGCCGGCGTATCTGATGCGTCCAGCAAGGTTTGCGCTTCCGATATCCCGATAAGGGAATAGACATGTTGACTTGGACCGGCATATTGCAGCTCGGCGTCTTCACGGCCTGCCTTACCCAGTTGCTCGGGCTTGCCATCGACCAGTTTAAGCGGTTTCTCTTGAGAAGAACTGATGCGCGCCACTTGGCGCTGCGGCTCGCCGTTATGCTTGAAAAATTTGGCATCGAATGTGCCGATGCGATTTCCGCAAACGATTTATATCGATCTTCTGGGGGGCACGCTGGTCGGCAAGTTTGTGCGATTCCGAGATTCCCAGAACTGCCGACGGACGCAAGCTGGAACATACTAGATACCAGACTCGCAGCTCGTATAGCTGCCATGACCAATGAACGGATGATCGGCGAAGGACAGATTGATTTTTATTGGGACGCGTTGGGTGAACCCGACGTAATGTACGGTACAACTGATAATCAGTGTGGAAAGTGTGGTTATCGCGCTTGGAAAATCGCTTGCGATTTGCGTAAGCGATATGAGCTTCCGCAAGTTGATACGCGGGGACTAACTTGGAATTTCACGAAAACCCTCAAGCAGCATCATGATTACGCGATGAAGTTGATCGACGAGAGAATGTGCGAAGAGGACAAAGATAAGGTAACTACATCAGTGTCCGCTTAGTGAAAGTCCTACATCTCTAAAGAAATGGGGTCAGAGTAGATTTATTTTCCCTCGAGACCGGGGCCGATCATCGCGCACAGCTTGGCCGGTGGATTAAATCTACTCTGACCCCATTTCTTCGCCCCTACTTCTCGTCGAGCAGTTTGCAGGAGATCGCAACCGGCTTCTCCTGCGCCCTGGCGAGGCTGTCTTCGAATATTCCGCAGTCGAGAAGGTTGTCGGAGCCGCTTCCCCCGCCGCTCGAGACATTGACCAAGACGTCGAGCCGTTTGACCCAGCCGACCCACTTACGAACCACCCCCTTTCCGGTCACGGCGGCGCGACCGCCGCTACCCGGGATGGTCACGAGCTCCTCGCCGACGCCGAGCGGGCCTGCTCCGAGTTTCGCTGCGAATGCTTCTTTCGACGGGATCGGATCACCCTGGTAATCGGCTGCGACCACGACCGCCACCTTGCGGTCATGCAGCAGTGCGGCGGCCTTGGCAGACAAGGAAACGTCCACCACGAATCCATAGGAGCCTGCGGACGCCATTGCCGCACTGGACAGTGCAACAAACACTGACGCCGTCCACGCCATTCTGTTCCAAATCATGATTGTCCTCGCTTGATGCGAGCCTATATTACCCGCACCAGGTGAACCTCCCTCAATGCATGCTCAGTCATCTGCCAAGCAGTTGATGATCGTCGCCAGAAAATAGAAACAACAATGTGGTTCAGTGACGCCTTAGTTTTTGCTCATTATTCGCAATCATTTCAAATGAAGGTGGATCAGACTGTACAAGAAGGAACGCGGTCACGGCTTCCCTCCATTTTTCTGACCGAATCATAACGGCTATGCAGTGGCAGGAAATGGCGCATATGGGACCTACCATCGGGTCCAACAATGACCACTTTGAGCCCTCAAGCGGTCGGATCAAGTACCGAAGTGATCCTCGCAAACTTTATCCTCGTTCCACACCTTCGAATTCTCCAATTGCATCACGTAGTTGTACGAAGTCCGCCGAACTTATCCACCCCCCATCCGGCTGGGCGTAATATGGGCGCATGAACGCGCACAGACTTTCTCCCGCTCAAACGCCCCGCCTTCTCCTGGAGGCGATGCGGCGCAGGCCGCGCCGTGGCACCGGCGGCGCCGGGCGCCAAACAAGGATAAAGGGGGGTACCCCCCTCCCGATTCCACATAACAATTATCTTACCGAAGAAAGTGCAAGCCATGGCCCCGCTTGGGGAAACCGCAAGGGAGCGGGCTTGCCACGCCGGCTTGTCCGCCGAAGTTCGAAGAGCGAAGGCGGAAGCCGTAAGGCGAAGGCCGGCGCGCCGCCCGGCAACAGCAACGCCTTCAAGCACGGCCTTGCCAGTGCCGAGTCGAAGGCCCGGCGCGCCAAGGTGCGTTCCATTGTCCGGCACGCGCGGCAAGCCATCGCCCTGGCCTATGCCATGGCGGCCGCGGACATCGCCGCGAATGCCGCAGCCGCGGAAAAATGGACGACTCGTCCGGCGCCCGTGGTTATAACTGGTCACCGTGCCCGCGAATCCCTTGCGGGTAACAAGCAACAACCGGGTACGGGCAATGGCGAATGTGGCGGTGATCGGCGCCCAATGGGGCGACGAAGGCAAAGGCAAGATCGTCGATTGGCTGTCGGCGCGCGCCGACGTGGTGGTGCGCTTCCAGGGCGGCCACAACGCCGGCCACACGCTGGTGATCGACGGCGTCACCTTCAAGCTCAGCCTGCTGCCCTCGGGCGTGGTCCGCCCGGGCAAGCTCGCCGTGATCGGCAACGGCGTCGTGGTCGATCCTTGGGCGCTGTTCGCCGAGATCGAGAAGCTGCGCGGCCAGGGCGTTACGGTCACGCCCGCTAATCTGATCGTGGCGGAGAACGCGGCGCTGATCCTGCCGCTGCACCGCGAGCTTGATGTGGCGCGTGAAACCGGCGACCGCGTGCAGGCGCTCGGCACCACCAAGCGCGGCATCGGCCCGGCCTATGAGGACAAGGTGGGGCGCCGGGCGATCCGCGCCGTCGATCTTCGCAACACCGCCACCCTGCCGGGAAAAATCGCGCGGCTGCTCGCCCATCACAATGCGCTCCGGCGCGGCACCGGGGTCGCCGAACTGACGGTGGAAGGCGTGATGGCCGAGTTGCTGGAGATCGCGCCGAAGGTGCTGCCCTTCATCGGCTCCGCGTGGCGCACGCTCGATGAGGCGCGGCGCACCGGCAAGCGGATCCTGTTCGAGGGCGCACAGGCGGTGCTGCTCGATGTCGATCACGGCACCTATCCCTTCGTCACCTCGTCCAACACGGTGGCGGGACAGGCGGCGGCGGGCTCCGGCATGGGGCCACGGCATATCGGTTATGTGCTCGGCATCGTGAAGGCCTACACCACGCGGGTCGGCGAAGGCCCCTTCCCTACCGAGCAGAAGAACGACGTCGGCGAGCGGCTCGGCATGCGCGGTGCGGAATTCGGAACCGTGACGGGGCGCAAGCGCCGCTGTGGCTGGTTCGATGCCGTGCTGGTGCGCCAGACCGTCGTCACCGGCGGCGTGGAAGGCATCGCGCTGACCAAGCTCGACGTGCTCGACGGCTTCGACGAGATCAAGATCTGCGTCGGTTACAGGCTGGGCGGCAAGGCGATCGACTATCTGCCGGTGGATGCCGTCGAACAGGCGGCGATCGAGCCGGTCTACGAGACCATGCAAGGCTGGAGCGAATCCACGCGCGGCGCGCGCACCTGGGTGGAGCTGCCCGCGAACGCCATCAAATATGTCCGCCGCGTCGAGGAATTGATCGGCGCCACCGTGGCGCTGCTCTCCACCAGCCCGGAGCGCGAAGATACGATTCTGGTGCACGATCCCTTCCTGAGTTGACGCTGCGGCATCGCCCGCTTGCGCGCGGCGCGGATTTTCCGGCAGGCTGTCGGCATGTTGAAAACGCGCTTCACGGAATTGTTCGGCGTCGCCCACCCCATAGTTCAGGGCGGCATGCAATGGGTGGGTTACGCGGAATTGGTTTCCGCTGTCGCCAACGCCGGCGCGTTGGGTTTTCTCACGGCGCTGACGCAGCCGACGCCCGAAGCGCTCGACAAGGAAATCGCGCGCACCCGCGAAATGACCGGCAAGCCGTTCGGCGTGAACCTGACGATCCTGCCGACGATCAATCCGGTGCCTTACGACGAATACCGCCAAGTGGTGATCGAGGCCGGCATCAAGATCGTGGAGACTGCTGGCAACAATCCGGCTCCGCATCTGCCGCACTTCAAGGCCGCCGGCATCAAGGTCATCCACAAATGCACCAGCGTGCGCCATGCGCTGAAGGCGCAAGCGCTCGGCGTCGACGCGGTCTCGATCGACGGCTTCGAGTGCGCCGGCCATCCCGGCGAGGACGACGTGCCTGGCCTGATCCTGATCCCGGCGGCGGCCGACAAGGTCTCCATACCCATGATCGCTTCGGGGGGATTTGGCGACGCCCGCGGACTGGTGGCCGCCCTGGCGCTTGGCGCCGACGGCATCAACATGGGCACGCGCTTCATGGCCACCAAGGAGGCGCCGATCCATCAGAACATCAAGGAAGCCATCGTCGCGGGCGACGAACGCGCGACAAACCTGATCTTCCGCACCCTGCACAACACCGCGCGGGTGGCGAAAAACGCCGTAAGCGACGAGGTCGTCGCCATCGAACGGCGCGGCGGAGCGACCTTTGAGGACGTCAAACCTCTTGTTGCGGGTCAGCGCGGCCGCCGCGCCATCGAGACCGGCGATGTGGACGGCGGCGTCTGGTCGGCCGGAATGGTCCAGGGGCTGATCCACGACATCCCGAGTTGTGACGAACTTGTGTCACGCATCGTGCGTGAGGCGGAGGACATCATTCGCCTGCGATTGATGCAGGCTGTCGTCACATAAATCGTTGCGTCCGGCGCGCGTGGCCTGCTAACAGAATTCGATGTACAATTGTTCGAAGTGCCCGGGATACTGCTGCTCCTATCAGGTCATCCCGGTGACCAAGCGCGATCTCGCGCGACTGGCGGCCTATTTCGGTATCGGCATAAAAAAGGCCAAGGCCAAGTTCGTCACCAAGAACGACGAAGAGGACAACAAAGACGGCGAGTACAAGATGCGCCGCAAGGCCGATGTCTATTTCGGCCGCATCTGCCGCTTCTTCGATACCGAGAAGCGCTGTTGCACGATCTACAAGGCGCGGCCCGCGATCTGCCGCAGCTTCCCGACCGGGCGTTGCGGCTATTACGACTTCCTGGCCCACGAACGCGGTACGCAGGAGAATCCTGAGCTGGTTGCACTGACTTGGAACAAGTAAACGGTTAGCCCGCGCGGTGATTAAGCGGACCGTGCCCTTTACCGAAGGCCGGCGCAGTCTCGATGGCCCGCTGCACATATTCGCGGGCACGGCCGACTGCCAACGGCAGCGACATGCCCTGCGCCAGCCCACAGGTGATGGCGGTGGCCAGCGTGCAGCCCGTGCCGTGCGTGTGGCGCGTCTTGATCCGCGGATAGGCGAAGACTTCTTCGCCGCCCTCCCAAACGAGCACATCGTCGATGGTGGACCGCGTCGAATGGCCGCCCTTGATGAGGGCAGCCTTGGCGCCCATCTCACGCAAGCTGGCAGCAGCGGACGCGATGTCGGCACGGCGTGTACCGCGCATCCCGGTGAGCCGCTTCACCTCCGGGATGTTGGGCGTGACGAGCGACGCCAGTGGCAGAAGGCGCGCCTTGATCACCTCCTCCGCGTCGTCGTCCAGCAGCCTGGCGCCGCTTGTGGAGACCATCACCGGGTCGACCACCACAGGAATGCCGCGCGCATGCTTGGCAAGCGTGGCCGCGACGATTTTGACAATGGCGGCGCTGGCGAGCATACCTGTCTTGATCGCATCCGCCCCGATGTCGCTGAGACAAGCCAATATCTGATCGCGCACGAGGTTCGGCGGTATGTGATGGACCGCCGTAACGCCCACCGTATTCTGCACGGTCACGGCAGTGACCGCCGTCATCGTGTAGCAGCCGAACGCATCCGCCGTCTTGATATCGGCCTGAAGACCTGCGCCGCCGCTTGAATCCGAGCCCGCAATGATGAGGACGCGCGCAGGTTTCCGCGTCACACCGCGGCTTCCTCGATGACAACTGCGATGTCATGAACGATCGTCTGTATTAGATGTTCGTCATCGCCTTCCGCCATGACCCGAATCACGGGTTCGGTGCCCGACTTGCGCACAAGGATGCGCCCGTTTCCGTTGAGGCGGGTCCGACATTCCTCGATGCATGATTTCACACGCGCGTCCTCAAGCGGTGTTCCCTTGCGGAAGCGCACATTCTGCATGATCTGCGGTAGGGGTTCAAACAGATGCGCAGCCTGGCTCACCGGCTTCTGCTCCTGCGCGATGACGGCCAGCACCTGTAGGGCCGCAATAAGACCATCTCCTGTCGTGCAGAAATCCGAAAGAACAATGTGGCCGGACTGCTCGCCACCAACGTTAAAGCCGCCCTTTTTCATCTCTTCGATGACGTAACGGTCACCGACCTTGGCACGCGCGAGCTTTAGCTGCAGTCCTGCAAGATAACGATCGAGGCCGCCATTGGACATCACCGTTCCGACTACGCCGCCTCCGGTGAGAGCGCCGGACTTACTCCAGGATCGCGCGATCAATGCGAGAACCTGATCTCCGTCAACGATGCGGCCATGTTCGTCGGACATCACCACACGGTCTGCGTCGCCGTCGAGTGCGATGCCAAAATCGGCGCGGACCTCTCGCACTTTCTTACACATCTCCTCGGGCGCGGTGGACCCGCACTCGAAGTTAATGTTCGCGCCATCAGGCTCGACACCGATCGTAACGATGTCCGCGCCCAGTTCCCACAGTACCGCGGGCGCGACCTTGTAGGCGGCGCCGTTCGCACAATCGATAACGATGCGAAGTCCATCGAGCCGGAGATTTTTCGGGAATATTCCCTTTGCGAATTCGATGTAGCGTGCCTGGGCGTCATCGATGCGCTTAGCGCGACCAATCTTGGCGGCGGACGCAAGTCCCTGCTCCAAGCCGTTCGCCATCAGGTTTTCAATTTGTTGCTCGCGCGCATCGGAGAGCTTTTGTCCGTCGGGACCGAACAGCTTGATACCGTTGTCGGTATAGGCATTGTGCGAGGCTGAAATCATCACGCCCAAATCTGCGCGCAGCGAACGCGTCAGCATGGCCACGGCAGGTGTCGGCAGTGGCCCGAACAGAAACACATCCATGCCGACCGACGTGAACCCCGCCACCAAGGCAGATTCGACCATGTAGCCGGACAACCGCGTGTCTTTGCCGATCACCACGCGGTGGCGGTATTCGCCGCGCGTGAAGATCCGGCCGGCCGCCATGCCGATCTTCATGGCGATCTCGGGCGTCATTGGAAAGCTGTTGGCAAGCCCCCGTACTCCGTCGGTACCAAATAGTTTGCGATTCATGGCTGCTTGCCGCCCCGCTCCGTTATCGTGATCTTATCCCCAATCCTATCAAATGCCTGGGGTAAATCGCATTACGGTGAATGACCTGATGTTGCAGCGCGCCACACGGCCAAGCCGTCGCGGAGCGCCCCTGGATCGTGGGTGCGGATATAGTCCGCCCCCTGAGAAATCGCAAAAAGTTCCGCCGCGAGGGTGGCTGGACCGGCCTCGGCGGCGGCCCGGCCGGTCATGGCCCTCAGGAACGATTTGCGGGAAACCGATACAAGAACGGGCTGGCCAAACGCCTGTTTGAGCTGCGGCAATCCGCGCAGGGCCATCAACGATGCCCTGGGGTTGCTGCCGAGAAAGAACCCCATGCCGGGATCAAGGATTAGCCGCGCCCGCGCTATGCCGGCACTCTCCAGCGCCACTATGCGTAGTTCAAAATAGTGCAGGATACGATTCAATATCTCCTCTGGTGGAACTTCCACACGGGTAGCGTGACCACGATCTTGCACCGAGTGCATGACAATCAGCTTGGCGCGACCTGCCGCCAATGTGGGGTAAAGGGCAGGATCGGGAAATCCGTCGATGTCGTTCAGATAATCGACGTCTTGCGTTAGCGCCCAGCGCTGAACTTCGGGGGCATAACTGTCGATCGAAACGGCGACGCCTTCGCGCTTCAGCGCCGCAACGACCGGCAGCAGCCTTGTGATTTCCGACTGCGGCGAAACTTGTCTTGCGTCGGGATTGCTGGCGGCCGCGCCGAGGTCGATTACCGATGCCCCTTCGTGCGCGAGATTCGTCGCATGTTCAATTGCGGCGTCGGTAGAGAGATAACGCCCGCCATCCGAGAAGGAATCTTCCGTAATATTCACGATGCCCAGGATCGTAGGCGATCCATCTGGCGCGCCTTTTTCCTTCGCGGAATGGCCGGACAACGAAGGACGCGCGCCACGGGGATTAGTCGACATCACTTTCCCTTCTGCGGAGCTCCGACCCTCAGGACTCAACCGGCACATCTATCGCGCGGGAATGAACAGAATATCAGTGCCCCGGCTGAGGTTCCGGCGCGACGATGCCTGGGCCACGCGGACGGCCAGCCTGCGGGACACTGGGACCAGCACCACGTTGCGGCTCGGGCTCCTCATAGGGCGTGCGCACCGGTGGAATGCCCTTGAGCAAGGCGACGATTTCATCGCCCGAAAGCGTTTCGTATTCGAGAAGCCCACGCGCTAGTACGTTCAAATCGCTCAACCGTTCGCTCAGAATCTGATGCGCGCGTTGATAACACTCGTCAATAATGCGTTGGATCTCCGCGTCTATCCGCTGTGCAGTCGACTCGGAAATGTTCTGTGTGCGCGAAACGCTATGACCCAGGAAGACCTCTTCCTGATTTTCAGCATAAGCGATGGGGCCAAGTGCGTCGGACATGCCGTAGCGAGTGACCATAGCCCGTGCCACGCGGGTGGCCTGTTCAATGTCGCTCATCGCGCCAGTTGTGACCTTGTCGTGCCCGAAGGTGAGCTCTTCGGCAATGCGGCCGCCAAAAGCAACGCATAAATCGGCCAGCATCTTCTCGCGCGATATTGAAAGATGGTCACGCTCGGGTAAGCGCATCACCATACCCAGTGCGCGGCCGCGCGGAATAATCGTCGCTTTATGGATCGGGTCTGAGCCTTTCACTGTCAGTGCGACAATCGCATGGCCACCTTCGTGATAAGCAGTCAGCTTCTTTTCTTCCTCGGTCATGGCCATGGAACGCCGCTCGGCGCCCATCAACACCTTGTCCTTGGCTTCTTCGAGTTCGCTCATGGTGACGACGCGCTTGCCACGCCGTGCGGCGAGCAATGCAGCTTCGTTGACGAGATTCGCCAGATCGGCGCCCGAAAAACCGGGCGTGCCGCGCGCAATGGTGCGAGGATCGACGTCAGGCGCCAGTGGAATCTTGCGCATATGCACGCGCAGAATTTTCTCACGTCCGCCGAGATCGGGATTGGGAACCACAATATGACGATCGAAACGGCCCGGGCGCAGCAATGCGGGATCAAGCACATCGGGCCGGTTCGTAGCGGCGATCAGGATTACGCCTTCGGTGGATTCGAATCCATCCATTTCCACCAGCAACTGGTTCAGGGTCTGCTCGCGTTCGTCATTGCCACCGCCAAGGCCGGCACCACGATGACGTCCGACCGCATCGATCTCATCGATGAACACAATGCACGGCGCATTCTTCTTCGCCTGCTCGAACATGTCGCGCACGCGGCTGGCACCAACGCCCACGAACATTTCGACGAAGTCGGAACCCGAAATCGTAAAGAAAGGAACGTTCGCCTCGCCGGCGATGGCACGCGCCAGCAAAGTCTTGCCGGTTCCCGGTGGTCCTACGAGCAGCACACCCTTGGGGATACGCCCGCCCAAACGCTGGAACTTCTGTGGATCTTTGAGGAAATCGACGATCTCCTTTAGGTCGTCCTTGGCTTCGTCCACGCCTGCGACATCCTCGAAGGTGACGCGGCCTTGCCGCTCGGTCAGGAGCTTGGCGCGGCTTTTGCCGAAGCCCATCGCCTTTCCGCCGCCTGACTGCATCTGACGCAAGAAGAACACCCACACTGCAATCAGCAGCAGCATCGGGAACCAGTTGAGCAGCACGCTCAACAAGGTAGGCATGCCGTCGTCGGATTGGGCGACGCTGATATTGACGTTGTGCGACTTCAGCGTCGACCATAGTGACTGGTCGCCCGTCGGCACGGTCGTCGAGAAGGCCTGCCCGCTCGCCATCTCGCCGCGAACTTGGTCGCCCTGCACGGTGACCTTCTTCACATTGCCCTGCTCGACGTTCTGCGTGAACTCCGTGTAGGTCATGACGGAGGCGTTCGTGTGCTGGCCCTGTCCCTGGAACAGGTTGAACAGGAGCACCAGGAGCAGTGCGATCAAAACCCACAGCGCCAAATTGCGAAGATTGTTCAAGAGCGTCTTTCCTTCGGGGCCTTAAAGTGACGATTCAGCCGATAGCCAAGTTCCATAGATAGGGCATTTCCGCCGCTTTGCCAGATTTAGAAACGTTAAGGACTTTGGGTTGCGTCGGCAATGATAATGGCCGAACGGCCTTAAGAACCCCTTTGAACCCCCTAATTTGTGTTTTCCTTGGGTTTGCGGCGGATTTCCTCGCGCCTGACGAGTAAAGTTCCCCTGCCGTACGATGCCCGCACTGCCGATGCGGGGGCTATCCGGCAGCCATGAAGCGTGCACCCACTCCCCACCGCGCCCAGGCGGATCAAGTCGTAAAGCCGCTCCAGACGTTCGAAGCGGGGCCGGTACTCGATTCCCGACACGGCCGTCAGTACCGTCGCGAGCGCCCTTAGTCCCAGCTCTCGTGGCGCGCCGGTCAGCGCCGTTGGGTCGAGCAGCGCTTCTTCCCCATCGAACCGACAGGCTCTCACAAGCACGGCGCGGCTTACCGCGTCTAGCGCCGTTCGCGCACGCGCGAGATGCGCCGCCGCATCCGCAATTCGACCTTTGCTGAGGCCCATGGCTTCCAGCGCCGGCCAAGCTTTCCTGATCTGAACTCGGGCGTACCGCGGGTCGTCATTCATCGGATCGTCGAACCACGCTTGGCGCCGCCCGCGCAGGAAATCGCGTAATGTCTCCCGCTCGACCGCGAGTAGGGGCCGCACCAAGGTCAGCGCGGGAAAATCCCCGATGGGGTAAGGCGAGATGGCACGCATCGCTGCCAGCCCATCTACTCCGCTGCCTCGCGCCAGCCTGAGCAAAAAGGTCTCCGCCTGATCGTCACGCGTGTGACCGACATAGATCGCCTTGAGGCCGTTTTCTGTCGCCCATTCACCGATCAACCGATAGCGAGCGTTCCGTGCCGCAGATTCGATATCGGAGCGCGGTGTCTTTCCCTTGCGTACGAGGACATGCCCGCGAAGTCCAGCCGTCTCCGCCCAGCGCAGTACCTTGCGTGCTTCGCGGCCGGATTCCGGGCGTAAGGCATGATCGACGCAAAGCACGACGGGTGGCTGAAGTTCCGCCATTTTTGCCCAATCGCGCAACAGGAGCATTAGCGCCAGAGAATCGCTTCCGCCCGAAACTGCGACGGCACCGGGCCACAACGGCTTCGCCGCGTCCATCGCCTCGGCGAAGCGAGTAAAAAGCAAGGCATCCGCACTACTTACAGGACGTCGAGCGTGCGCTCGCGGCTTGCGAGAGGACGGTCGCGGAGGCTTTTGAATATTTGCTCTTGATCGCGCCAAGCGTCAGGCAACCTTCCTTTTTTTGGCCCATCGCAAGAAGCGATTGGCCAAGCTTGAGCATGCTATCGGGCCCGCGCGAGCTTGTGGGATATTTCTTGATACCCTCTGCGAAGGCTTGTGCGGCGCCCGCATAGTCCTTCTGAACATAGGCTATGTCGCCCACCCAGTAGATGGCCTGCGGCGCAAGGTCATCTTTGGGATAGCTGTCCACGAAAGTGCGGAAGGCCGCGCGCGCTTCGTCATATTGCGCCTTGGCAAGCAAGTTCATTGCTGCGTTGAATTGAGGCCGTGTGTCGGAAACTACCGCCGCGCTTTGGGGCAAAGTGCCGAGCGTGCTGCCGGAGCCCTGCATCTGCCCTCCGGGCGCAGCCAGCGTTCCCATCGCCGCGTCCGGATTGCAGGGCAACCCGTTGCCTGACTGATCGGGCGACGTAATTGCGCCAAGTTGCTGGGCAGCCAGCGAACAGAGCTTGTAATCGAAATCCTTTTGTTGGCGGTCGATACGGATGCTCAGCTCCTGGATGCGGTGGCTAAGTTCCTCGTTTTGGCCGGTGATCTGCGGAAGCGATTGTTCGAGGTCGTGGATGCGCTGCTTCAGGTCTGAGATCTGGGCGTCCTGATTGTCTTCGCGCAGGCGAGCCGCCTTTTCCTCATCGCTTTCACCGAACAGGCCAGCGAGTTGCACGCCGCTCGTTGGCGCACGCCGAACGGTGCCGGATGAGGTCTGTGTCGCGCTGGCCGTCATCGCGAACGCCGAAATCAGAAAAAAAGCCGTAGCTGCGCTTGTCAGTCGCCGTCTCATGGTCGCCACCAATCAGAGGAAACATCCACCCTAATGAAACACTTAGCCGAAAATGCGGCCCACCGGGAGCCTTCGTGCGGCCCCTTACGAAAAAGGGCGCCGTGGCCGGCGCCCCTTCCGTAAACCCTTCGATAGGCTCCGCCTAGGAATTCGTGCCAGCCGCAACCGTCGTCACACTGCGGCGGTTTTGCGCCCAGCAGGATTCCGTCGATTCGGAACAAATCGGACGCTCTTTGCCGTAGGAAATCGTTTCGACACGCGCGGAGGAGACGCCGAGGCTGACCAGATACTCCTTCACGGCATTGGCGCGACGGGCGCCGAGTGCGAGGTTGTACTCGCGTGTGCCACGTTCGTCGCAGTTGCCTTCGATCGTCACCCTTACCGACGGATACCTCGCAAGCCATGTCGCCTGGCGCTGCAAGGTCGCCTTGTCGCCCTCGAGAATCGCATATTTGTTGTAGTCGAAGTGAACCGTGTCGCCGACATTGACGCGGAGATCCTCGGCGCTGCCCGGGATGATCGTTGACGTTGGCGCCGTCACAGGGGCGGCCGTTTGGGCCTGCGGCGTCACCGCGGGCTTGGTTTCACAGCCAGCGAGTACCAATGCAAAAGCAATGGCGGCCAAGCCTAGGGAGATTTTCTTCATGGCGATTATAACTCCAGTGGCACACGCGACATTTCCGGGTGCGACGGAACAGCGTGCAAAGACATTCGCTCGCACCCCCCCAAACATCGCCCGTTCACTCCCCGCAAACGCGCGGAAGACAGCAATACGAACGAGGATGCATTGTAAGGACAACAGGCCTATTGGATCAAGGGCGACCATGCGGGATCGGAGGCATCACCTGGAGTTGCGACACGCCGCTCATTGCGTCCGGTGACGTCGACCGACCAGATTTGGGAGCCGCGTCCGCCCTGGATTGTTCTGGTAAACATCAGAACCCGGCCGTTCGGTGCCCAAGTTGGACCTTCATCCTCCCAACCGTTGGACAGCATACGCTCCCCCGTTCCATCCGGTCGCATAATCCCAATGCGGAAGATGCCGCCTGCCTGTTTCGTAAAGGCGATGAGATCTCCGCGCGGGCTCCAGACCGGAGTGCCATTGCGCCCCTCGCCAAAGCTGATGCGGTGCTGGTTGGAGCCGTCCGCGTTCATGACATAGATCTGCTGCGAGCCACCGCGGTCTGATTCAAATGTGATCTGCTTTCCGTCAGGCGAGAAAGACGGCGAAGTGTCGATCATGGGATCGGAGGTCAGGCGCGCCGAAGTGCGCGTGCGCAGATCCATCACGTAAATGTCGGAATTGCCGCCTTGCTCAAGGCTCATCGCCACCTTGTTGCCGTCGGGCGAGAAGCGTGGCGAGAAAGTCATGTTCGGGAAGTCGCCGAGCTTTTCCTGACGGCCGCTCTCCAGATCGAACAAATATACGCGCGGCTTGCCAACGATGTACGACATGTAGGCAATCATCTGGGCGGTGGGATTGAAGCGGGGAGTCAGCACCAAATAGCTGCCGTTGGTCAGGAAAATGGGATTGGCGCCATCTTCGTCCATCACGGCTAAGCGCTTCTTGCGATTGAGTGCCGGTCCCGTTTCCGAAATGAATACAATACGCGTGTCGAAATAGCCCTTCTCGCCGGTGATACGCTGATAGATTGCATCCGAGATCATATGGGCGATGCGACGCCAGTTGGCTGGTTGGGTGAAATACTGCAGGCCCAACATCTGGCTTTCGCCATAGACGTCCCACAGGCGAAAATCGACACGCAGCCGTCCATCGGGCTGCATCGCCGCCTGACCCGTCACCAGCCCCTGCGCCGTAATGATGCGCCAATTTGCGAAGTACGGCGCGACGTTGATATTCGTAACTTTGTCGATGAAGGATTTCGGATCAAGCGGCCTAAACAGACCCGAGCGCTCGAGATCGGCGCGCACGACCTTGGCAATATTCTGTCCGGCAGCCGTGTCCCCCGGAGCAACTGCCACAAAATCCGGAACGGCAATCGGAAGTGGCTGGACGTTACCCTGATTGACGTCCACTTGCAGCGCCGCAACGGCAGGCTGCGACGCGCTGAGCCCCATCACAAGCACCACTGCAAATGCAAATCCGAGCTTTGTCATACCCAATCTCCCAAAGCTATTGCCCCATCATGTCAGACGGATTGAATGTGAATGTGACATCGTTCCACTGATTATACCTGTCGGCCGGCAATCTGTAAGGCGCGCATGTATAGATAGCGCGCCGCGCCGCTTCCGCCGCCGCGCGCATGTACGGATCGCTCGCGACGGCAGCCATCGAGGCTGCAGTCAATTGTGGCGGCTGTGCGACGGATCCGTCGCGATTCAGGAATAATTCGTAAGATACGATCAGCTTTTCGGGTCGCGGCGCACCGACCGGTGGACTCCAGCACCTGTAGATTTCACTTTGCAGCATCGAGCGGAGGTCGGCGGTCATCGCGCTCTGCGCGCCAATGCCAGCAACGGTCTGGGCCCCTGGTCTTGCGGTCTTCGGCTTCGTCTGCGGTTTGGTTAGATTATTCAGCATCTGGTTGAAGGCGTCTTCGGTACTCGGCTTGGGTGGCGCAGGCTTTTGCGCCGGAAGCACCTTGTCGGGCGATGGTGCAATCTCAATCTTCGGTTCCTGGATTTGCTGAAGCGCAGGCTGGACCATTTCCGGTACCGGCGGAGTAGGTTCCTCCTCCTTCACCATCGGCGCAATGTTGGTCTGGTCCGCCACGGTCACGAGATCAACGGGAACGACTGGCGCCGACAGGTCTGGAATGTCCAGCGAGTGCGTCCAAGTAAAGAGACATGCCGCAACGATGCCCGCGTGCAGCGCCACCGAGCCGAAAAGCCCCAAGCGCGGCCCTTGCCGCTCCGCTGTTGGGCTATTTCTCATCTGGTTTGGGGTGCGCGACGCTGGTGACGAGGCCGATATGCGTGAAGCCCGCCGCGTTCAACATCCCCATCACCTCCATTACGCGGCCGTAATTCGCGGATTTGTCGCCGCGAACAAAAATGCGCTGGTCGTAACCATTTTGGGCTATCGCTGCGAGCTTAGGGACCAGCTCCTCATCGGCGATCGGCGTATTCTGCAAAAATATGCGTCCATCGCTCTTGATCGTAATCGAAAGCGGCTCGCGATCCTGGCTGAGCGGTTGGGCGTGCGTCTTGGGCAAGTCCACCGGAACGCCAACAGTCAAGAGCGGCGCGGTCACCATGAAAACGATGAGCAGCACCAGCATCACGTCCACAAAAGGTGTGACGTTGATCTCCGAAATCGGGCGGCGGCGGCGGGATCGCCTGCCGCGTTCGATCATCTGGATGCCGGCAGCCATGTCAGCGCACTTTCTCGTCGAGTTGGCGAGAAAGGATTCCCGACAGTTCGTCGGCGAAAGCGTCAAGACGGTTGGTGTAGCGGCCGATCTCGTTGACGTAACGATTGTAGAAGATCGCGGCCGGAATTGCGGCCAATAGGCCCATCGCAGTCGCGAACAGCGCTTCAGCAATCCCCGGCGCGACAACGGCCAGCGTGGTGTCGTGGCGCGCCGCAATCGCCGCGAAGGAATTCATGATACCCCACACCGTTCCGAACAGGCCGACGAACGGCGCGGTATTGGCGACGGTCGCGAGAAACCCGATATTGCCCTCGATGGCATCGCTCTCGCGCGAGATGGTAACGCTCATCGCTTTCTCGACGCGGTCCTTGATGCCTGCAACCGCGCTTTCGCGCGGCGCGCCATGCTCAAAGGCGCGTCGCCATTCGCGCACGCCCGACACAAACACCGCCACGAACGGATGGTCGTTGTGTGCCGCGTACTGCGCATAGAGTTCATCGAGCGATTGTCCGGACCAGAACACTTTTTCGAACTTGGCCGCGCGCCGGCGGAGGTTCCCAAGCGCTATACCTTTGTTGAAGATGATCGCCCATGACGCAAGGCTAGCCAACAAAAGAAGGATCAGAACCGCCTTCACCAATGGATCCGCGCGCACAAAAAGCGAAACCGCCGAAACGCCCCCCATCGCGGGTCCAGCCGTGTCTCCGTTTGGTGTGATGTCTACATTGGTTGTGGGCGCTGCCAGTGGAGCGCTCTGCGCGGGCTCGCCCGTGGGTGCCGCGCTTGGACCGCTTTGGGCCATGACAGGCGGTGCGAACATTAGCATGACCGACAAAATAACAGCCGGCGCCGACACGAGAGCGGCAAATCCCCATTTCATGTGCATGTACACAACCTCAATGTTGGCCAGCGAGCCCCAAGGACCGATTAT